>Ga0210394_10003950_pt1 | contig 17825 bp, 14 predicted proteins | sample IncBWC12MmetaG_FD_160121 | JGI IMG/M metagenome (GOLD analysis project Ga0210394, IMG submission 160121) | Forest soil microbial communities from Barre Woods Harvard Forest LTER site, Petersham, Massachusetts, United States - Inc-BW-C-12-M | ecosystem: Environmental > Terrestrial > Soil >... | reverse complement strand
CAAATGCCGGCCTAAGTGCCGCTCAATGCAGCATTTAGCCATTGAGTGCGCTTTGAGCGCACTCCACAGAAAGCCGTGCTGTGATGCAACCAACTCAGTTAAACTATTATCTACCTAAAAGGGGCGAAATACGGAGTCCCTTGGCCAGAGCAAGCGTGTGGGCGCAGACGGAAAGAGTTTGCACATTCTAACGAATCCTGAGGGTGATGAATGCCGGATGTACTGAAGACTTTGCTGTTGAATCCGCCGAGCTTTGAGAATTTTGATGGCGGCGCGAGCTCGCGGTGGCCCGCGACCCGAGAGATTGAATCGTATTGGTATCCCGTATGGCTCTCTTATCCTGCCGGGATGATTCCGGGCAGCCGTCTGTTGGATGCGTCTCCGCACAAGGTAAATTGGCAGCAGACTGTGGAAATTGCCAAGAACTACGAATTTCTTGTTCTGTTCACTTCCACGGTCGGTTTCAACAGCGACCTCAAGTTGCTGCGAAAGATCAAGGAAGCCAATCCGTCGATGAAGGTGGCGTTTGTGGGCCCACACGGGCACATCAAGCCCGATGAAACGCTGAACGCCAGCGAGGACATCGACTTTATCGTTCGCGGCGAGTTCGATCACGCCGTTGCTGATTACGCGCATGGCAAGCCGCTCGACCAGATTCTCAGCGCCAGCTACAAGAAAAACGGGAAAATCGTTCACAACGAATCCCGCGCGCAAATGCATACGGAAGAGTTGGACGCGTTGCCATTCGCGACAGATGTGTACAAACGCGACTTGCAGATTGAGCGCTACAACGTGCCGTTTTTGCTGAACCCGTTCGTGTCCTTCTACTCTTCGCGCGGGTGTCCTGCGCTGTGTACCTTCTGCATGTGGCCCCAGACACTCTCGGGCCACGCCTGGCGCACGCGTTCGGTGGACAACGTGGTTCAAGAAGTAAAGAACGCACTGGGCTATTTCCCGCAGATGAAAGAGATTTTCTTCGATGACGACACCTTCAACATCCGCAAGGACCGCGTCATCGAGTTGAGCCAGAAATTCAAGCCGCTGAAGTTCCAGTGGTCCTGCACCGCGCGCTGCCACAGCAAGTACGAAGAGCTGAAGGCCATGGCCGACGGCGGGGCGCGGCTATTTATCGTGGGCTTCGAATCCGGCGACGAACAAATTCTCAAGAACATCAAGAAGGGCGCGAATCTGACCATGGCGCGGGAGTTCATGAAGAACTGCCGCAAGGTTGGCATTAAGGTTCACGGCGACTTCATTATCGGCTTGCCCGGCGAAACCAAAGAAACCATCGCCAAGACCATCGATTTCGCCAAGGAACTCGATTGCGAAACGATTCAGGTTTCCCTGGCCCATGCCATGCCTGGCACGGAATTGCACGCGCAAATGAGCAAGGAAGGTTTCCTGCGCGTGGAAGCGCTTGCCGATACCGGCGGACACCAGTTGCCGCACATCGAGTATCCCCACCTTTCGAAGGCCGATATGATGGCGGGCGTAAACCGCTTCTACGATGACTATTATTTCCGCCCGAAAGTGGTTTGGCGCATTGTGAAAGAAGCATTGTGGGATTCGCACGAGCGCAAGCGCTTGTACCACGAGGCCACGGACTTCCTGAAGCTTCGCGCCGAGCGCCTAAAGTGGGTGCAGCAGGGCGGCGACGCACCGAAAACGATGGTGCCGGTCTCTGGGACTTCTTCGGCCAGCGGCAACGACTAACTCCAAAGAATGAATTACGAGCACAGGCTGCGGTTCAAGACCCTGGTGATGGTCTTGCTGATGGTGGTGTGCGCCAATACCGGCGACTTGCTGCTGAAGCGCGGCATGACGCAGATCGGCGAGGTGCGGATTTCGCCGGTCGGGTTGTGGCAGGCTCTGCTGGCCACGATGCACAACGGCACGATCTGGCTGGCGATTCTGTTTCTCCTCGGATTTACCCTCTGCTACATGACGGCGGTGAGTTGGGCGGACTACAGCTACGTGATGCCCGCGGGCGCGTTTGGCTATGCGGTGCAGACGTTCTTGGCGATTGTGGTTCTACACGAAACGGTGAATGCCAAGCGCTGGTTTGGCGTGATCGTGATTTGCATTGGCGTTTTACTGGTTGGGCAGACGAAGCCTAGTACCACAAGTCCGGTTTCCGAGGGACCTGCTCCCACAAATCAGGCGGTGCCGTCGTGATCAAGATTGTGCTGATGCTGCTGTTCTTCATTTGCTGCAGCACCGGCGGCGAAATCGCCATGACCTACGGGATGAAGCTTGTGGGAGAGCCGGAAAGCTTCCGGCCCATGGCGCTGCTGCGGTTTTTCGGGCGGGCGGCGCGGAGCGGATGGATTCTGCTGGCGGCGCCGCTGATGGCTGCGTCCTTCTATTCGCTGCTCATTCTGTTGTCCTGGGCGCCAATCAGCCTGGTAATCCCGGCTTCGGCGTTCAACTATGTGGTGGGAACGTTCGGCGCGAAGTACCTTTTGAAGGAAGACGTCACGTTGAAGCGTTGGCTGGGCGTGCTGATGGTTTGTGCAGGTGTTACCGTTGTATTGCTGACAGGGCAGGCGTAACCGGCGAGACGATTAGCGCAAGTCATTTCGAATAAAACAATTAGCGGCGGACTCGAGCTGGACATGCATAGTTAGGGAAATGCGCCCGCCTCGGAAGGCGGCCGCTACAGCGGGCTGAGAAAGCGCCGGAAACGCGCCTGATGCAACTTGGCATGCCAAACTCGGAAGCTCCGAAAATGTCGGCGCGCCGACATTCGTGATTTTTCCCGTGAAAAAGGGCTTCAAGTAATACTTTAAGTAGCGCGATTGTCGCGTTTTGGTTTGGCAATGAAATTGTCTTGGATACATTTGCCGCTTCGACCGGATGTTCCCGGCAGGGCGTTCGAACACAATTCCGCGACCTTCTCAGAAAACGAACGAATTCAAATGGGGCGGTTGGAAAAGACGAATTTGCCGCCGGATTTGGCGAGGAGATAGACGGGGGCCGTTTTGGCGAGCAGCTCCCTTCTTTTTTCGTCGCCGGTGACGAAATAGACGCGGTTCGCGCCGGACCATTGAGAAGCGAGTTCCGCATCGTCCAGGAATATCGGCGGAGCGTCCGGGAACAGGGAACCAAACCACAGGCCGTTGACGCGACCGTTGTAAATCAACAACTGCTGGCCGGTGTAAAAATTAATCGAGGAAGCGTTGGCATACTCGCCGTCGGAGATGATCCGTTCTCCGGGCTGGAGTTGCGCCTGGATGGCGTCGGCGAGCGGTTTAGAGCCGAGTACTGGGTAGAAAACGCCCAAGGCGAGATGCGCGCACTCGATGAAGACAACGGTCATGGCTACGAGTGCCCAATTCGCGGCGCGGGTTTTGCCGCGGCGGCGCAGGAACCAGTTGAGGCCGGTTCCAAAGAAAAACGCGAGTGCGGTACCGGCCAGCGGGCCACGAAAGACACCCATCGCTTCGCCGGTGAGATCCAGGAAATGGCCGAGGGAAAGAACATAGACTTCGGGATTCTTGTTCAAGAGATCAACGAGTTCGACGCCCGGAGTTGGCGGATGGGAAATGATCGCAAGCGTCGCAGTGACAGCCGCAATGGTCAAGCCGACTACTAGCAGAACGGTGGACGAGATTCGTCCGGCGCGCGCGATAGACGAACCAATCTGGGCTTGGCCTTCGCGCGCAAGCCAGTAGCCGAGCAGCAGCGCTAGAGCAGGCACTGCGGGAGCCACGTAATATTCCTGCCGAGTGGAGAAGCTGAAGAAAAGCAGAATGACGGTGGCCCAGCAAAAGAGCAGCAGGAGAACCGCTTCGGAGGATTGCCGCACACCAGCGATTCTCGGTAAGCGCAGACGGACCTGCGCCAGCGCTTGCGGCAGAAAGGCGCTCCAGGGCAGCAGCCAGATCAATAGCAATCCATAGAAAAGAAGAATGGGGACGGTGCCGTAGTCAACGGGAATGCGCTTGCCGATATAGCGCAGGAAATGCTCGTTGACGAAATAAAACCAGAGAAACCCCTTCGCCTGTTCGCTGGCTGCCGGATTACGGAGCGCCGCGAGGATGTGCCATGGCGCGGCGATCAGCAGGAAGACGAACGTGCTGGAAAATAATCGAAGCTTCAGGAGATGCCGCAGGTCGCTGGCGAGCAAGAGAAAAACAAAGATAATCGCGCACGGAAAAACGATGCCGATCAGACCCTTGGTGAGCACGTTCAAAGCGATCGAAGCGGCCAAACCCCAGCAGGAGAGTAGAGAAGGATTTCCGGATCGCCAGCCATCCAGAAAGAAATACAGGCTCAGGCCGATCCACAGTCCTACCGTTACGTCTGGAATGAGAAGGCGTGTAAATTCATAGGGACCTAATGAACAAAGAAAAAGAACTCCCGACCAGAATCCAGCTTCTGGCGACAGGAAGCGTCGCCCAAACTGGTAAAGGAAAAAAGCCAGCAGCAAAACACTCAGGTGAAGGGAAAGCCGCGCGCTCCAGGTTGCAACGCCGAAGAGCTTGAACGCGATGGCCATTCCCCAATAGGGGAGCGGAGCTTTTTCCAGATAGCGGATGCCGTTTTCGTGGAGCGTTACCCAATCGCCGCGAGTAAGAATTTCACGGCCCGCGTCGGCGTGAGCGGCGTCGGCATCGTCAAAAAGCGGCGGGTGCAAAAGCCCTGGGCCGAAAACGGCTAGCCACAACAGGGCGAGAATCGCCAGCGAAGGCCAGAGGCGATTAGCGATCGAACTTGTCATGCGCGAAAGAAATCCTCAGATTGGAAGAATCCGGGTCGAGAAATACAGTTCGTCTAAACTAGAAGTGTATCATGCAGGAATAACTCGACAGGAGAACCAGGTGCGCGTCGACATGGATGAACTGCAGTTGCGTGAAATTGTGGCAGCGCGGCGGGGAGAAGCCGTAGCGTGAGCCCCTGGCGCTATCTGATTCTGCTACCGGCGCTAGGGCCTCTAGCGTATTACTGCCTGGCGCTATTTTCCGGCTGGGATTTTCTGCGCTCGCTGCGCCGCCGCCCTGCGTTTGATCCCGCGTTTGCGCCGCCCGTGAGTATTTTGAAACCGGTGCGGGGTCTGGATCGCGGTGGCTATGAGAATTGTGCGAGCATGTGCAATCTGGATTATCCCGAGTACGAAATTGTGTTCGCCGTCAGTGATCGGAACGACCCGGTCATTCCTCAGGTTGAAAAGCTAATAACGGAATTTCCCAAGACGAAGATCCGGCTGATCGCCGGAGTCGAGGAACTCGGTATCAGCCCGAAGATGAACAACCTGTGCCGTCTGGTAAAAGAGGCTAAGTACGAGTTGCTGGTCATCAACGATAGCGATGTCCGCGTGGAGCGGGACTATCTTCGAGATGTAGTGGCGCCATTCGCGGATTCCAAAGTTGGCGCGGTGACCGCGTTCTTCCGCGGAATGACTAACGGCCGATTCGCCGCAGATGTTGACGCAGTTGGGGCACCGACTTTCGCATTCGCCAGCGCATTGGTAGCGAGAAAACTAGGTCAAATTGATTTTGCGTTGGGATGGACCATGGCGATTACCAAGGTGCGCCTGGCGGCCATTGGCGGATTCGAAGCGATGGTCAATCACCACTCCGACGACTTCACGCTTGGAAACGAAGTGGCGAAGCAGGGTTACAGGGTGGAATTGACCAAAAAGGCCGTGTGGATGGTATTTCCCGATGAATCGCTGGCCGACTTCCTGAAGCATGAATTGCGCTGGTCCGTGATGCTCCGAAACATTCGCCCGGCGGGTTATTGGAGCTTGTTCATGACCTTTGGTTTTGCGTGGATGTTGTTGGTGGCGGTGATCGTTCCTTCCTGGAAGATTGCGCTCGGGTATGCGGCGCTGTATCTCGCCTTCCGGCTGGCGGTAGCGTGGTTGGTTGGCGTGAAAATTATCGGCGATCCTGTGGTGAGGAAAAAAATGTGGCTCGTGCCGGTGCGGGATGTGTTGGACCTTTGCGTCTACATGGCCAGCTTTTTCTCGAGGACGGTTCAGTGGCGCGGGAAGAGGTACCGCGTCCGCGGGACTTCCTTGATCCCTGTTGTGGACCGAGGCAGCAAGACGTGATCGAGCACATGACGATATGGCGCACGGCGGTCTTGTTGCTGGCGTTGGCGCCATTCGCGTTTTATCTGATTGCGATTCTTGCAGCGGTGCGATGGTTCCAACGGGAACGCTCGCGGACGCTTCCGTTGTTTACACCGCCAGTAAGTCTATTGAAACCTGTTCGCGGTGCCGACGAAAGCACCTATGAGAATTTTGAAAGTTTCTGCAGGGTTGACTATCCAGAATTCGAAATCCTTTTTTGCGTGAACGAGCCCTCTGATCCTGCCGTGCCGCTGATCCGAAAGCTGATGGAGAATTACCCGGAACGGCAAATCAGGATCTTTTCGGATGCTCCGCAGATCGGGTCGAATCGAAAAGTAAATAACCTTGCGCTGATTGCTCGCGAGGCGCGCCACGAAATCCTGGTTCAGAGCGATGGCGACGTCCGCGTGGGGCCCAATTATCTCCGGGAAGTCGTGGCGCCGTTTGCGGATCCCGCGGTCGGGGTGAATAGCTGTTTTTATCGAGGGATTACCGCAAGGGATTTCGGCGCAGAAGTGGAAGCCGTGGGCGCGGCAAGCGATTTTTTTGCGGGGGCGCTGGTGGCGGATTGGACCGAGGGCGTCACGTTTGCGCTGGGGGCGTCGGTAGTAACGACCAAGAGTTGGCTGAGCAAGATTGGCGGATACGAGAGTTTGGCCAACGTTCTCGCGGACGATTATGAAATCGGAAATCGCATTCACAACGCGGGCGGGAAAGTTCTGTTGTCCAGGGAGGCCGTCTGGACGATTTATCCCGCGCAGGGACTAAAAGGATTCTGGGAGCATCAAGTACGATGGGCAAGAACGGTTCGAATCGTGCGCCCCGCTTCGTATCTGGGGCTTTTATTCACACAGGGATTGCCATGGACTCTTCTGGCGTTGCTCGCAGCGCCAACCGGCGCGGTAGCGGCTGCCTTCCTGATTGGCTATTTCGTTTTCAGACTAACGATGGCCTGGGTGGTAGGCGTGTGGGGAATCCGGGACGAGGTCTTGCGCAGACGGATGTGGCTGGTGCCCATTCGCGACTTGATCTACTTTGCCGTGTGGATGGCCGGATTTCTTTCGAATCGGGTGTATTGGGGCGGCACGCAATACGAAGTGCGCAATGGAGAGATGGTGGAAATCGCAAGCCATGAAGCGAAATAGCAATGTGGGGCAGACGGGAGCAGAGAAATGAATCTGCATAAGTACATCAAGCGGTATGTAGTTGAGGACGGGAAACGCTTTCGGCTAAAGGACCATGATCCCGGCGACACCCACGAACTGAACTCGGAAGACAAACCGGAAGCGAAGGAATATGTGGCAAAAGGCGTGCAGAGGCTCAGCGAGATACAAGACATTCTTTTTGCGCAAAGCAATTGGGGACTGCTGCTGATTTTTCAGGCCATGGACGCGGCAGGCAAGGACGGAACGATCAAGCACGTGATGAGCGGCGTAAATCCTCAGGGCGTGGACGTGTATTCGTTCAAAGCACCGTCAAACGAGGAATTGGCTCACGACTTTATGTGGCGCACCAACCGGTGTCTGCCGCCGCGCGGCAAAATTGGAATCTTCAACCGCTCGTACTACGAGGAAGTATTGGTGGTGCGGGTTCATCCGGAATTGCTGGAAAAGCAGAAAATCCCCGGTCCGCTGATTGGCGATCACCTCTGGAAGCATCGTTACGAGGACATTAACGCGTTCGAGCGATATCTTACGCGCAACGGCATTGCCATCCGGAAGTTTTTCCTGAACGTTTCGAAGAAGGAACAGAAGAAGCGGTTTTTGGCAAGACTCAACGACCCGCAAAAAAATTGGAAGTTTTCTCCGGACGACGTGCGGGAACGGCAACTTTGGCCCAAGTACATGCATGCCTACGAGAAAATGATTTGTAACACGGCGACCGAACATGCTCCTTGGGTGGTGGTTCCGGCGGACAATAAATGGTTTACGCGATTGCTGGTGGTGGCGACGATCGTGGATGCGTTGGAGAGCCTGGATTTGAAATACCCAACGCTTACCAAGGCGCAACGCGAGGAATGGAAACGGGCGCGAACGCTTCTGGAAAAGAAATGACCAGAAGCAAGAATGCTATTTTTTTGGAGCGAGTTCAGTATCCGCTCTTAGGATCCGTTACCGGGACCGCGGTGGGCGTCGGAATTACTCCAAGGCGTTGCAAACCCAAGTCCTTGAACAACGTCGGCCAATAGTTCTTGAACATGTTTCCCGCGAATTTCCAGGCTAGATCGCTTCCAATTCGCTCGGCGGCTTTGGCGCCAGTTTGTTCGGAGCGAGGAAGATAGGTATTGGCCAATGCTTCGGTTGCGAGAGGTCCGACGAAGCCTGCTACGTTGAACGTGCTCCGCCCGGAGTCCGTCCGGGTTACAACAATCCTACGTGCCGAATATTTGACCGAGCCCCAGAGGCTCGGATGGTATTGCGGAAAAAAGCGGGGATCTTCATGAAGGATGGAAGAAGTCACAAATGTGCCGAAAAAACTTTGCGAGGCACCACGGGCCATGGATTCGCCGAACCGCTTGCCGTAACCTTGCGCACCTTGGCCGTAATCATGCGGAACGTCGCGCCACTGATTGAAGCCTGCGCTGATCGCCGAAGAGACAAACGAAGCCGGGGAAACACTCTCGTTCACGAAGAGCTTGAATTTCTGCCCGGCGCTCAGGGGCGCTGAAGATGTGGCGATATCTGGGAAGATCAGAGAACGATTGGTTAAGAAGCCGACGATTTCACCGGTGGTCCCTGTGGAAGCCTGCGTTGTTCCCTGGGACTTTGGCAACGGGGCGTCTGGCAGCTCTCGCGCAACAACCGTTGCGGGCGTCGCGGATTCCTGAGAGACGGATCTCGCAGGAATGAATAAGAACACCAGCGCGAGAACGCCAAGAGAGCTTTTGAGGTAAGAAGGACACGGGTGTGTGCGAAGAATCATGAGAAATCCTCTCTGGAGTAGTACTGCATTCGAGCCAAATCGCGACGATGTGCGAAAACACTCGACTCTCTGCGTCCTGCCAACGACCGCTTTAAGGGAATCTTTGCGCAGGCTCAAACCTAATAACCACTGCTTCATCCCCGTCAAGCAAGTAGCAAACTGCGTGGAAAGTATCATGCCATAGGTCGGCTAGCAACTCTAAGCGAAGAAAGAAGATAGCAGGCAACGAAAGCATTTTAGCGATGACTTAAGAAGCCTGGCGACTCGGGTTGACGGAGGGTGCGGGGCCGTTTACCCTAGAAAGGTTGAGTTGCAGTGACAATTCGCGAAAAACGCGCTGCGACTCTCATTTGTCTCCCATCGGCTGGGAGGTCGTCCAATTGGTAGGACTCCAGACTCTGACTCTGGCTATCCTGGTTCGAGTCCAGGCCTCCCAGCCAATCTTCGTGTGAAGTTCCGCGGGCCGCTTGCTACGCAAGCATCCATAAGCCAGACCTAAACATCCATAAAAGGGAACCGGGAGTCGCGAAAAGGGCGGGGTTTCATCGTGGTAATCCGGACAATCAGATTTCCCGGAGGCCCGAAATAAAGGAAGGACTGCATCCTACCGGAGCAGATAACAGGCTAGAGTGTGATGAGCGTCACAAACTGAAACGAAACCTGAAAAGTGTTTCAGTTTTGTAACGGAGTGCGGTTAAAGGTGCTTATTCATATTTGTAATTCACTGGTTCTACATATTTTATGCGACTCAAGTATTGACAAAGCATACCCCGCTTCGGCAAACTCCATTTAACCTTTCCTGGCACCCAGCCGGCCAGAGGGTATAAGGCTGGCGAGCGGCTTGCTGCGTCGGGCAGAGGGTTCACGTGGAAACACCAAATAAGAGAAGTCCCCGTTCTTCGATTAGTGTTTACCTGATAGTACAGAATCGCCTGGTAAGAGAAACGCTGGTGCGTCTCTTCCAGAAGCGCGACGGAATCTCCGTCGTGGGCGAGGGAGCGTATTCTCCGTCCACAGCCGAACACCTGGCGCATTCCCAATGTGAAGTATTGCTAGTGGACTCACTGGAGCTGTTGGCTTCGGAGTCGCTGACAGAAGATCTGAACGATTGCGGCTTGCAGATCAAACGAGTTTTGTTCGGGATGGATGAAGAACCGGAGAATTTCCTGAAGGCAGTGCGGCTGGGCGTGTCCGCGTACTTGTTGAAGGAAGCCTCTTCGGTGGAACTGATCGCGGCGGTAAAAGCGGTCGCTCATGGCGATGCCGTTTGCCCTCCCGCGTTATGCATGACCCTGTTTCAGCATGTGCAGCAGCAATACCAACAGCGCTCGGGACTGAGAGATCCCGAGGCTTTCGAGGGCTTGGGATTGACGTTCCGGCAGCGCCAGTTGATGGCCTTGGTGGCGCAGGGTATGACCAATAAAGAAATTGCGGCGAGCCTGAATCTCTCTGAATTTACCGTGAAAAACCACATTCACCGCGTGATGAAGCATGTCGATGCAGAGAGCCGGCATGAAGCCGTAGACATGATTCGCGCGGGCGGCTATCCACTCCCTATCTAATCCGGTTAGGGCTCCCAGCACGCGACGCTGAACTATTTCTTCTTGGTTTGAGTGGTCACCGGAACCTTCGCCGAAATCACGCGATAAGCGACAAAATCACCTTCATGCTTGGTCTGGATCGAAGTTTGCTGCGTTTCCGCGTTGCGCCAGATGCGTTCGTGCATGTCCGGACTGACCAGCACTTCGCCACCGCCAGCGCCGGCACAATAGCGCGCGGCGCGATTCACAGCGTCCCCCACTACCGTGAATTCCATGCGCTCCGCGGTGCCTACAAAGCCGTGGATGACTTCGCCGCAATGGAGCCCAATTCCAAACTGGCAGCATGGATTACCGCGCAGTTTGCGAACTTCGTTCAACTTGTCCACGGCACTCTGCATATCGAGCGCAGCCAACACTGCGTTGTGGTGATGTTTGGGATCGTTCTCCAGGCTGCCGAACACCGCGAGGATAGCGTCGCCCATGAATTTGTCGATGGTGCCGCGATGCGCAAAAATCACCGGCACCAGCACGCTGAGATATTCATTGAGCATTTCCACAACTTCATCGGGATCCATTTCGCATACGAGTTGCGTAAAGCCGCGAATGTCCGAGGTGAGGATGGTGACTTCGCTGCGTTGCCCGCCGAGTTTGAGCTTGCCGCGATGCGAGAGCAACTGCTCGGCAACTTTAGGCGAAAATTGCCGCAACAGGTTCGCTTTGACCACCGACTCCTTGCGCAGTTTTTCCTGCAACTGATGCGTAGCTACGGCCATGGCTGCAAAATGGGCGATCACCACGGTGAGCCGGAGATCTTCGTCGGTGAAGGCGACATCCGCGCGACGGCTTCCGATGGAAATGGCGCCGAGGGCTTCGTCCTGCCACAGCAGCGGAACGTACATGCCGGTTTCGATGTCGTTGGCGACGATGCTGCCGCTGAGCTCGCCTCCGCTTTTGCGTTCCCAGAGGAACGCTTTGCGGTCGGTCATCGCGCGGCGCACCAGCGTCTCGCTCAGGGACGGTTGGCGAATGTAGTGATAGGCCTTGAGCAGCAGCGCGTCGGTTTCCGGTTCGCGCAGCACCAATGCCCAGCTTTCCGCGTGAGGAATGGCTTTGGCCAACTGGTCGACGATGGCGGGCAGCAAGGTATCGAGTTTCGTTTTTTCCCCAAAATAAAGCGGAAGCTCGCAGACGAGCTTGAATCTCCGGACCGCTTCTTCGCCGACGGAATCAAGGGCAAGGGCACTGGGACTTTTCGCGTCGACATCCACGTCGCGCGCGATGGCCACGGAAACTTCGCTGTCCTTGAGTTCGGGAAGAAGGATGGAACCTTCGGGAAGATAATCCGCGTGCGCGGGCACCGGTGTTTTCTTGGGTGCAGCCTGCAACTGTACGGTGGTTTCGCCGACAACGATGGTATCCGAAGGCCGCAGTGGCTGACGGCCCTTGCCTTTGATTTCCACACCGTTGATCTGCGTACCGCGGGAACTCTTCAGATCCTCGATCCAGACCGAGCCGTTTTCTTCCCAAATGCGGCCGTGAAGTCGGGAAACTTTTTGATCGGGAGTAAGGTCGAGGACCATGTTGGATTTTTCGTCCGCCCGGCCGACAATGACCTCGTTTTCCGGGGTTTCCCAGACTTTGTGCGTGTCTTTATAGGAATAGAGGAAGCGCATCGGGATGGTTGAATAGCTCGAAAATCAGAAACGCTTAGACCGAAGGCGAATCCTGAATAGGAGAGCGAGCTCGCAACGCGGACCGCGGATTCGTTACGAGAATGTTCTCAGGCGGCTGGAAAAAGTGTCAATGAAACGACGGTTAGGCGGTGTACAAAAGGTTCCCTGTCCTTTCGGCTAGTTCAGGGAGGCCGCGACCTTCTTGGCGTATTCCCGCGCTTTGAGGATGGCCTGGTGCTCATCGATGGTCAGAAGCTTGCGGTCCTGCATAACAGGCTTGCCGCCGACAACCACAGTTTCGATGTCGCTGGCTTTCAAGGCGTACACAATTTGGGAATAAACGTCATAGATTGGAACGGCGTTTGGCGCATCGAGAGACAGGACCAGAAAATCGGCCTTTTTGCCGCGCTCCAGCGAGCCGATTTCCTTTTCCAGATGCAGGGCACGGGCCCCTTCGATGGTGGCCATTTCCAGCGCTCCTTTTGCCCCAAGCGCGCGCGGATCGACGCGGTAAGTTTTCTGCAGCTTCGCGGCCAGGTCCATTTCTTCCATCATGTTGAGGTCGTTGTTGCTGCCGGCGGGTCCGTCGGTGCCGAGCCCGACGCGCATGCCCGCGGCGCGTTGATCCACGACTGGAGCGACGCCGCTGGCCAGCATCATGTTACTGGAAGGGTTGTGAACACAGCCTACCTGGTGCTCCGCGAGGATCTTCATGTCCGTGTAGTCTGTCCAGATGCAGTGGGCGGCAAGCACGTCCGGGCCGAGAATTTCGATGCGCTCCAGATATTGCACTGGAGTGGCGCCGTTTTTCTCGAGGCTGTCGGTGAACTCCTTACGCATTTCCGCGACGTGAATCAGGATGGGCGAATGGTATTTGCGCGCGAGTGCCGCGGCATCGTGCAAGGTTTTTTCGGAGCAGGTGTAGATGGAATGCGGGGCCACCGCCGCGTGTATCAGCGGATCGCCCTGCCACTTCTTGAGGAATCTTTCGCTGTAGGCGGCCATTTCGGCTTCGGTCTTGTTGTCGGGAGCGGGGAAATCGATCCAGGTTTCGCCCAGTATGCCGCGCAGGCCAGCGGCTTTGGTTTCTTCGGCCTCGGCGTCTTCGAAGTAATACATATCCGCGAAGGTGGTGGTACCACTGCGAATCATTTCCGCGAGCGCCAGCCGGGAACCCCAGCGCACGAAATCCTCGGTTACGTTGCGGGCTTCGGCGGGGAAGATGAATTTGCGCAGCCAATCGTCGAGGGTGACGTCGTCCTTGAGGCCCCGCAGCAGGGTCATCGGGATGTGCGTGTGGCCATTGATAAGGCCGGGAAGGATGAGTTTGCCGGATGCATCGATACGCGTTTTGGCGATGATGCCTTTGGGATATTGCATGGCTGCGTCCTGGCCGATGGCAACAATTTCATCGCCGCGTACCGCCAGGAAGCCGTTTTCGATCACGTGCCGGTCGGGGTCCATCGTAACGATGGTCGCGCCGGTGATCAGCAAATCGAAAGAGACCGGCTGCTTGGCGGCTTCCTGTGTATTCCCAAGGGGGCCGAGAAATAGAGAGCCAACAAACAGAAACAATTGAGCGCGAAGCTTAAGTTTCATTCGATGTGTCCTTGGGAAACCGGATTTACAAATTACTTGAGTCGAACGGTTTGGGAAAAAGATGGTTCATCGGAATCGTTTCTGTTTTTCCGTGAAGGTTGGCCATCACCACCGGGACGTCACCGCAAAATTCCCAGATAAGCTGGCGGCAGGCGCCGCACGGCGGAGTCAGCGCGTCGGTATCGGTAACAACGGCGATGGCGGTGAAGCGGCGTTCGCCTTCGCTGATGGCTTTGAAAATGGCGACACGCTCTGCACAGATGGTCAGGCCGTAGGTTGCGTTTTCCACGTTGCAGCCACCGTAGATTTTTCCGGACAAAGAGAGTAGCGCCGCGCCAACTTTGAAATTGGAGAATTTCGCGTGGGCATTCTCGCGCGATTGTTTTGCGGCGACGATGAGGGAATCGTAGTCAGACAATGCGAGCCTCCGCTCAGAAAGTGAACGCCAAGGTTACAAGGTTGCGGCAATCCTGGGTAGGATGCCGCGTAGGAGAGCGATGAACTGGCCTTGAACCCGGCGGCCGGTTTCGAGCACTTCGTTGTGGTCAAGCGGTTGATCCAGCACGCCGGCAGCGGCATTGGTAACACAGGAAATTCCCAGCACGCGCATTCCGCTGTGACGGGCCGCGAGAACTTCGGGGACGGTGGACATCCCGACAAGGTCAGCGCCAATGGTTCGCAAGAAACGAATCTCCGCAGGCGTTTCGTAGTTGGGACCGGCCAGAGCCGCATAGACGCCTTCGCCTAATTCGATGCCCAGCGCCGCGCCCTGCTCTTGTGCGATTTTCCGGAATTGCTTGTCGTAGGCAGTGGTCATGTCGGGAAAGCGTGGGCCGAACTTTTCCTCGTTAGGCCCAGAAAGGGGATTGGCGCCCTGCAGATTGATGTGATCGCTGAGGACTACCAGAAGACCCTGCGTGAAATTCTTACGAATTCCACCCGCGGCATTGGTAAGAATTAGCGCGCGCACGCCCATGCGAGCAAATACGCGAATGGGAAACGCGACATCCTTCACGGAATAGCCTTCGTAAAGATGCACGCGGCCCTGCATGCCTGCCACTGCGATACCGTCGACTGTGCCTAGAACAAGCTGCCCCGCGTGGCCTACGGCGGTGGAGCGAGGGAAGTTCGGGATCTTAGCGTACGCGATTTTCGTGGGCTTTGCGAATTCGTCGGCAAACGCGCCCAGGCCCGAGCCAAGCACGAGCGCAATTTTCGGCCGGAGCTTGGTTTTGGCAAGAATAAAACGCGCGGCCTTTTCTGCTTGGAGAAATTCCACACTTGGCTTTGCCGAAGCTGGGCCCGATTGTTTGCTCATGTGAGGATTCCAACGATGCAGGCGGACATCAGGTTGGCCATCGTTCCCGCAAGCATGGCGCGAATACCGAACTTCGCCAATTGGCCGCGCTGCTCAGGTGCCAGAGCACCGATGCCGCCGATTTGAATACCGATGGAACTGAAGTTTGCGAAGCCGCACAAAGCAAACGTGGCGATGGTGAACGAGCGCGGGTCCAGAATGCCCTTCATTTGTCCGAGTTTCGCGAAAGCTACAACTTCATTGATTGTCATGCGCGTGCCAAGCAGATAGCCGATGGTGCTCGCGTCCTTCCAGGGAATGCCGATCAGCCAGGCGACTGGCGCGAATATCCAGCCGAAGAATTGCTCCAGGCTGGCTGGGAACCACGGGAAATGGTGCGCCGCCAGAAAGTTGTGCGCGCCGCCCACGAGATAATCGGCCAGCGTGAGCAGCGCGATAAAGGAGATCAGCATGGCGCCAACGTTGATCGCAAGCTGGAGCCCGTCGGAAGTTCCCCGCGAAATGGCGCCAAGAAAATTCGCTTCCTTTTCCATTTCTGGCATCTGGACTCGCCCGGCGGTAAGCGGCTCTTCCGTTTCCGGGACCAACATTTTGGCCATCAACAGCGTTCCGGGTGCGGTCATGATCACGGCAGTAAGCAGCTGTTTGGCTTCAATGCCGGATGCGATGTACGCGGCCATGATGCCGCCGGAAACGTGCGCCATGCCGCAGGTCATTACGCACATCAATTCGGATTTTGTAAGACTGTTCAGGAACGGACGAATGGTCAGCGGCGCTTCCGTTTGCCCCATGAAAATGCTGGCGGCGATGTCCAGCGATTCCGCGCCGCTGGCGCCCATCACGCGGGTCATGACCCAGGCAAAAGCACGAATGAAAATCTGCATCACGCCGATGTGATAAAGAAACGCGAAAACCGCCGCGATGAAGATGATGGTGGGAAGAACCTGGAAGGCAAAGATGAAGCCTATGGAAGAGTGCGGCTTGCCCAGTTCGCCAAACAGAAATTCGGAGCCAGCGAAAGCGAAACTCAGAAGTTTGTTTACCGCATCACCTAACGACTGGAAGATCGCTCGGCCGACTTCGAACTTGAGCACAAAAATTCCGAAAGCGAGTTGCAGGCCCAGACCCCAAAGGATGGTCTTCAGCTTGATTGCTTTGCGCTCGGTTGAAAAGAGATAGGCGAGACCGAGGATGACCGCCATGCCAAGTACGCCGACAAATCTTCCCATTCGTTCTCCTTCACCACGCGGCTCAGCGGCGCGACAACGGAACTTCCATGGGAACCCCCATGGTTATTTGCCACCGATGATTTGGCGAATCTGCGGAGAAATCGGCGGCGCGGTGTCGGTGAGTATATACGAAGATTCGAGAAGCTTTTTTGCCCCTTCGAGTTTTGCGTGCACATTGTAGTGGATGGTGACCAGCGGCTCGCCCTTTTCAACTTTGTCGCCGATGCGCTTGTGGAACTCCAGGCTGACGCCATGATCGATGCGGTCTTCCTTTTTGGCGCGACCGCCCTCCAGCATGGCCAGCGCGATGCCCATGTTCATGCAGCGGGTAGCGGCGAGATAGCCGCCGGCGGGGCTGGTGACGTTGGCCTTGTGTCTGGCGCCCGGGAGTAGCGAATAATCTTCGACAACCCGCTCGTTGCCCCCTTGCAGGCGGATGCATTCTTGAAATTTCTCCAACGCTTGGCCAGTTGCGATGAGAGATTCGGCGAGACGCCGGCCTTCATTCACGGAAGCAGTGCGTTCGCCCAGATAGAACATCCAGGCGGATAGTTCGATGCTGAGGCCGCGAAGATCCTTCGGGCCTCGCCCTTTTAGAACTTCAAACGCCTCGATGACTTCGTTGGTGTGGCCTGCGGCTTTGCCAAGCGGCTGGTTCATGTCCGTGAGCAGCGCGACGGCCTTCTTGCCCATGCGTTGCGCGGTGTCCACCATGACTTGCGCGAGGCGGACCGCATCTTCTTCCTTCTGCATGAATGCGCCGGAGCCGGTTTTGACGTCGAGCACCAAAGCGTCGATACCTTCGGCAAGCTTTTTGCTCATGATCGACGCACAAATGAGCGGGATGCTCTCGACGGTGGAAGTAGCGTCGCGCAGTGCATAGATTTTCTTGTCGGCAGGCGCGATTTCCGCCGTCTGGCCGATCAGCGCCATGCCGCATTCGCCAAGCACTCGCCGAAACTCGGAAAGGGTCAGCGAGGTGTTGAATCCTGGAATGGCTTCGAGTTTGTCGAGCGTTCCGCCCGTGTGGCCGAGGCCCCGGCCGCTGATCATCGGGACGGCGAGGCCTCCGGCCGCGACAATCGGAGCGAGGATAAGCGAAGCGTTGTCGCCGACGCCTCCTGTGGAGTGCTTGTCTACTTTTTTGCCGGGCAGCTCTGAGAGATCAAGGATTTCGCCGGAATGAAGCATGGCCTCGGTAAGCGCAACGGATTCGGCGGGGTTCAAGCCCCGTAGCCAAGCGGCCATGAGCCACGCCGCCATCTGGTAATCAGGAATATCGCCGCGGGTGTACGAGGAGATGAGGAAGTCGATCTCTTCGCGGGAATGCTCCCCGGCGTCGCGTTTTTTTCGTATGAGGTCGACAGCACGCATGCGTTTAGAAAGAAGGGTGAGCCTAGCATTGGGCGGAGGGAGCGTCAACGAACTGCGGAACGATGTTGGTAGCTGGGCAGTGCGTGAGGG
>Ga0210394_10003949_pt1 | contig 17825 bp, 13 predicted proteins | sample IncBWC12MmetaG_FD_160121 | JGI IMG/M metagenome (GOLD analysis project Ga0210394, IMG submission 160121) | Forest soil microbial communities from Barre Woods Harvard Forest LTER site, Petersham, Massachusetts, United States - Inc-BW-C-12-M | ecosystem: Environmental > Terrestrial > Soil >... | reverse complement strand
AAATGCAGAACACCCGGCCGTTGGCGGTGGTGATGGCTGAAAAAGTAGCCGCGCTTCGCGAGTGGGCCGGCAGCCGCACGGTGTCGGCCGACTGAAGGTGCCAGTAACGAGAGGATGTCCTGTCCGAACCGTCACTTGATGTACCAATTTAGGATTGTCTCGGCTCCCAAGTGACTAAGGGGCTTCGTAGTGAAATCACGAACCAGGACTTCCAGCTTGTTGTGGACGCGAGAAGCTAAAGGCGTTACCTCCGGGGCGACGGAACCCCTTCAGCGGAATATCCTGTGCGAGGGTTTTTGACTTTGGATCCGGTGCCATGATGGGCTACGACAAACAAGAGTCGAATGCCGACCGCGTTGCACGGCAGGTGAGCGACTTTTACGAGCGTCACCCGTACCCGCCGCCAGTCGATAGCCTGGAGCGCTATCGAGCGCTTTGGAACGACGATCGGCGGCGTGCCGAGTTCCGTTTGTTCTGGCCGTGTGAGCAGTATCGGGACGATCGACGCATTCTGGTTGCCGGCTGCGGAACATCCCAAGCTGCGAAATACGCATTGGCTTGGCCCCGCGCGAAGGTCACTGGGATCGATGTCAGCGCCACCAGTATCCAGCGCACCGAGAAGCTCAAACTCAAATACCAACTCAACAACCTCGAGGTGCATCAACTTTCGGTGGAACGCGCCGAGGAATTGGGCGGCCGGTTCGAACACGTGGTCTGCACCGGGGTGCTGCACCATCTGCCCGACCCCGATGAGGGACTGCGCGCCTTGCGCCGGGTGCTTGAGCCGGGCGGCGCCATGCACCTGATGGTCTACGCACCCTATGGCCGCGCCGGCATCTATCTGCTGCAGGATTATTGCCGGCGGCTAGGCATAGGGACATCCTCGAAGGAGATCAAGGATCTCGCGAACAGCCTCACTGCACTACCGCCCAATCATCCGCTGGTTCCGCTGCTGCGCGATTCGCCGGACTTTCGCCAAGAAGGCGCGTTGGCCGACGCGCTACTTCACCCCCAGGACCGTGCCTACTCAGTTCCGCAGCTACTCGACTTCCTCGCGGCAAGCCGATTGCGGCTTGGGCGCTGGTTCCGGCAAGCGCCCTACCTGCCACAATGTGGCGCGCTGGAGTCGACGCCTCATCAAGGTTTACTGGCGCGGCTGCCGCTGGATGAGCAATACGCCGCGGTGGAACTCTTTCGCGGCTCGATGGTTCGCCACAGCGTCGTGGCGTATGGGAATGATGGGCCAACTCATCATGCGATCGATTTTGCGGGCGATGCGTGGCCCGCCTATGTGCCCATACGCCTGCCGGAAACAATTGTGGTGCGAGAGCGGCTCCCGCCGGGGGCCGCGGCGGTGTTGATCAACCAGAATCACAGCTTCACCGATTTGTATCTGCCCATCGACGCGCAGCAGAAGATGATGTTCGATGCCATCGATGGAAAACGCTCCATCCGCGAAATCTTTGCGCAAACCGCGCTTCTCGAAGTCGCGCGTGCCCTGTTTGAACGACTTTGGCGCTACGATCAAGTCGTGTTCGATACCGGCCCACAGTAATCGCCAGCGAGCGGACCTACAAGGTGAGGGGAAGGAGGCCGCGCTGTGGCCCGGGCCTACTGCCCGTGTGCCTTCGTGACCTGCTCCATTACGCGGTCGAGGTTGAAGCTGCCGGGTTTCTGGCGCGGCGGGAATTCGCGAAAGCTCTGCAGCCAGCGCCCGACATACATCGCAGCAGGCGCAACCGCGAAAGCATGCTCCACGAACCAGCGGTTGTAGTCCATGCCTTCGTACTCCGCCCGCTCAAGCGGATCGGCGCGTAAGTTACAAAGCATTGGAACGCGCAATGGCGAAAATGGCGCCGACCAGACGGCAAGCCCATGGGCATCCTGCCTCAGGAAACTGATCTTCCATTGCTTAATGCGCAGCGCCGCGACACTGCCGTCGTCGGTCCAGTAAATGAAATCGTTGCGCGGCCACGCAGCCTCACCCTTCAACGCCGGTAGCAGGTTGTAACCATCGAGATAGACCTTGTAGTCGCGGCCCATCGCCTTGTGCCCCTTGAGCAGCTTGTCCTTCACATCGGGTTCACCGGCTGCAGCAAGCAGGGTCGTGAGCATATCCTCGTGCGTCGCGATCTCGTTGATGATCGTGCCGGGTTTGATGACTCCCGGCCAGCGGATCGCACACGGCACGCGAAAGCCACCCTCCCATTGGGTGTTCTTCTCACCGCGGAACATGGTTGTGCCGCCATCGGGCCAGCTCATGGTCTCAGCGCCGTTGTCGGTCGAATACATGACGATGGTATTGTCTTCCAGGCCCAGTTCCTTGAGCTTGTCGAGCATCTGCCCGACATGGCCGTCGTGCTCCACCATGCCATCGGGATAGATCCCTAAGCCCGTCTTGCCCTCTGACTCCTTCTTCAAGTGAGTGAAGATGTGCATGCGGGTGGAGTTCCACCACAGGAAGAAGGGCTTGTCAGCCTTTTTTGCGCGCTCCATGAAATCGAACGCCTTGGCAGTGACTTCTTCATCGATGGTTTCCATGCGCTTCTTGGTCAGCGGGCCAGAATCGGTGATGCGGCCATCGGCAAAACTGTGGATCACGCCGCGCGGGCCGAAGTTCTTTTTGAAATCCGGATACTCGGACGCCTTCGGATAATCGGGCCGCTCCGGCTCTTCCTCGGCATTCAAGTGATAGAGGTTGCCGAAGAATTCATCAAAACCGTGGTTGCTAGGCAGCATTTCGTCGCGATCACCGAGGTGATTCTTGCCGAACTGGCCGGTCATATAACCGTGGTTCTTGAGCAGCCCGGCGATGGTCGGGTCTTCCTTTTTCATGCCTTCGGGCGCGCCCGGCAGCCCCACCTTTGTGAGACCAGTGCGAATCGGCGACTGCCCGGTGATGAACGCAGCGCGGCCCGCCGTGCAGCTCTGCTGACCGTACCAGTCGGTGAACATCGCTCCTTCTTTTGCGATGCGGTCGATGTTCGGCGTCTTGTAGCCCATCAGGCCATGGTTGTACGCGCTGATATTGAGCCAGCCGATGTCATCGCCCCAGAGAACGAGGATATTGGGTTTCTTTGCAGCCATGATTTGCTTCTCTCATTAAGTTGGACCATCGCTAGAAGAGTAGAGCCGACAAGCATGAAATGCAGCGTCAGTCCCGGCGGTCATGGTGTAACGCGCGGCAAAAATGCTTGATCGGTTTCCGCAGCCTGACTCTAATCATGAACACGCGCACCCGCTATTGGACTCTAGTCTCACCGGCGGCTTCAGGGCGCGCATTTTAAGACGCCGACCGACAGTAATGGCCGGTCAGCGACCCTTGCCGCCGACCAGCGCCGGATGGTTACAGCTCGATCTGTTCAGCCATTTCAAGGGCGTCGTCCACTTCGATGCCGAGATACCTCACTGTGCTCTCCAGTCTCGTGTAGCCGCGCAGCAGCTGGACAGCCCGCAGATTCTTGGTGCGCCGATATATCATCGTCGCTGTTGTCCGTCTGAGGGTATGCGTCCCGCAGCTTGTGGTATCCAAACCCAGTTGAAGGACCCACGATCAACAATCCGCGCGTATTGTCGTGTCGATAGGTGAGGCGATGCGTGAATTCGACTCGGAAACAGAAAATCCTCGGACTGCAGCCTCGAATAGGCAGGCACGCGCAGCTGCATCAGATCACGAGCCCGAAGCTTGCTGTCGATTGCCAAGTGAACATCGCAAGATGCTGGCACCGGCACGCAATTTGCAAGCGCACGCAAGTTGCCCAAATATCTTTGAGCTTTCATGGGGTTTTCTGGCCTACGAGGTTGCCCTTCGCTTTCTGAGAGATCCCAGCCAGGGTGGAGTCGCCGCTGGCGACACTCGGCCAAGGCCGTAGCGTCAACTCACAAGAATCACGGTCGCTATAGCGGCCGTTGGGCTCCTGCGCTACGCTAAGGTCGACACGGATGAGTGCTCGCTTTGAACGAAGGGAAACGCGGGCAGATCGCGTACCCATAAGAAGAGGAAATTGCATGCGTGAATACCTGATGCCGATTTTCGTGGTCGCTTCTTTAGTGCTAGCCGGCTGCAACAAGTCGAAGTCACCGGACGATGTTTCGAAGGACGTGGCCAAGGCCGAGCAGAAGGCGAACAACGAGGTTACGAAGAGCGAACAACGCGCGCAGAGCGCGCTGGATAAATCGTACGAGAAGGTCAATGACCAGGAAATCAAATTCAACAACGACGCCGCACACCAAACCTACAATGTGGCCATCGCAAAAGCCGATGGCAACCGCAAAGTAGCCCTCGCGACTTGCGAATCGCAGAGCGGCTCTGCTCAAAGGGCGTGCAAGGAACAGGCGGAAGCCGACTACAAGACGGCGCGCGCAGATGCCAGGGTCAGCGCCGAGGCGGCGGTGCAGCAGAAGTAACACATCGCGTGTACAGCCCGCGATGCGTGTATCAACCGAGTTGACGAACAATGAACAAGATGTTCGGACAAAGTCCAGAAGCAATTGCGGCTGATCACGTGTATCTGTTGTTTCCCCTCAAATAATGCCCTTTGAGTTGTAGCGCGGTTTCCCTGGGCAATTTAAAAGCAAGTGCCTCTGCGAGCGATCAAGCGACGTTATCTTTTCGCAAAATTTTTGACTGCTATCGGCCCAACTGCAGACCGTGGCGGTGCTGAAATGCGTCCCGCGAAGCCGACATTCGAGGCTTGCGAGAGACCTGTGCCGTAGCGAGCGATCTCGTTGCGGTCATTACGGAAGGTTCACTCAGCGTCCAATGACACATCGATGCCCGCAACGGCCGCGCGGTCGATTTGCGGCCGTATCTATGGGCGAGCCAACCGAGGATTAGGGAGAGGAGGGCGCGAAGAAGGAACTCACGATCGGCCGTGCGCCGCGGTCATCGCGATCATGGACCAAAACGGCGAATCGGAAGTGTTGGTTCCACCCGTTATGCACATCCCGCCGCTAGATCCGGCCGATGCCGCTGAGATTCACCGTCGCTGCAAGGCGCTACTCTAGGACATCACGGGTGCAGGTGTCGGGCTCATCGCAGCCAGCCCAGTTCAATGTTTGCGGGCTTCCCGCCAACAATATGTGAATTCTGCCTTGGAGGCGGCCGCCGAACAGTGTAGGGTCGGTCGACGTTTGGCACAAAAAGACAGTTCATATGCGCCATCGACCACAGAATGCACCCTTGGATTACGGGGGTCCGACCGATTGGGAATACGATGAATTCCCCTTTTCCGCCCTCGACGCTTCGATCTGGCAGCGCTTCGACGAGATTGCCCGCCGCTATCCCAATCGCCCGGCCATTCGTGACTCCACCAATTCCTACACTTATGCCGCGCTAGCCGCAGAGGCTCGGCGCGTCGGTGCTGGAATCGCCGCCGCCGGCACGAACGCGGGTCCGGTCGCGATCCTCAGCGCCAACGAGGCACGCTACGCCGTATTGCTGCTCGGCGTACTTCACGCGGGCCGCATCGGTCTCTTGCTCGATGCCAATCATCCGCTCGAACGCAATCGCAAAATCATTGCGCACGCCCAGGCGGCCCTGCTGGTCACCACCGGTGCACATTGTGCTCAGGCGCACCGTCTCGCGTCCGCATCCTCGATCCTGAACGTCGACGAGCAAGGTGGCGCCGCAGTGGACACGCACCAGCCCACGACCGCGCCCGACGCACCGGCCTGCATTATCTACACTTCGGGATCGACCGGCGCGCCCAAGGGAGTGGTGCAAAGTCATCGGGGCGTGTTGCACGATGTGCTGCAATCGGTGAATACGTCGCACATCGGTGTTACCGATACCGTGGCGGTGTTCTATTCACCGGCCGTGATCGCGGGTTTTCGAACTCTGTTGAGCGGACTCTTGAACGGCGCGGCCATGGAAGTCCTGCCGCCGCTGGTTCATGGTCCCGCAATGCTTGCGCAACAGATCGATGCGCTTGCGGTAACGGTGCTGCGACTGTCGCCCTCCCTGTTCCGTCATGTGGCCGCCGCACGCACGGGCGGACTCTTCACACACGTCCGTTTGGTCTCTCTCGGCGGTGATCGGGTGGACTGGTCGGACTTCGATCTGTTTGAGTCCGTGTGCCGCCGGGACGCGAAATTCTACGTGCACCTCGGCGCCACTGAATGCTGGACGTTGCAAACGCAATGGTGCGTCGATGCGTCGGTGCGAGACACCACGCGGCCGCTGCCGGTGGGTTACGGCCTGCCGCAGCGGCATGTCGATGTGGTCGACTCCGATGGTCACGAGGCCCCCGTGGGCGAAATCGGGGAGATAGTCCTCGCCAGCCGCTACGTCTCGCTCGGTTATTGGAACGAACCGGAGTTGACGCGCGGCGCCTTTTCGACGGATGCGGACGATCCGTCGATCCGGATCTACAAGACCGGCGATCTGGCGCGCCGGCGTGCGGACGGGCTTCTCGAGTACGTCGGCCGCAAAGATCAGCAAGTGAAACTGCACGGCTATCGGGTCGAACCGAACGAAGTGGAGGCGGCGCTCAAGGCGTGTCCGGGCTTGCGCGATGCCGCTATCGTGGTGCGCAGGAACGAGGAGGGTCTGCCCATCGCGCTGATCGGCTACGTAACCCGAGAGGCATGCCAGACCAATCTTTTGCCTCGGCATATGCTAGCCATGTTGAGCGGGCGCCTGCCGCCGCACATGATGCCGGCGCAAATCGTGTTACTCAACGAGCTTCCCTGTTTGCCAAATTTCAAGATCGATCGTCAGCGCCTGGTGGCGATGGACGCTGCGATGGTCTTGGATGCATCGAAACAGGCAAATTCGCTCTTGATCGAGACACTGATCGATCTGTTCGAGGAAATTACCGAAACATCGGGCGCTACGCTGGAGGATAGCATCTTGTCCCTGGGCGGCGATTCGTTGCAGACCATGGAAGCGGTGTTGCAGATCGGCGCGCAGTTCGACGTCGTCATCGAGCAGGACGGCTATCAGTCGGCGCGTTCAATTGCCGATTGGGGTCGCGAAATCGCGAACAAACAGCGCGCCAAGCTGCCGAAACCCGCGACCTAATGGGTACCCCATTGCCAGAGCACACGCAAGCGATGGCCGAGCACATCGTTGAGTGCGCCGAGAAAACGGCCAGACTCAATACCGCGCGCGCTGACGTCGCTCACTGGGCTGCCGCAGTGAACCTGCTGCTCGATCAGGAGCGGTTTGTCGCCGCTCACTACGCAGTACGCCAGCTGCGTGTGCCGTTCCCCGACGCCGAGTTCGTTAATAACTTGACGGTCGTGCTGGATCATCTTCCCGCCCAAGCATCCTTGACGCCGTTCTTCGACGATCCTACCAAGGAGCTGCAGATCGCGAAGCGGCCCGGCGCGGACACCGTGGTGCTCTTGTTCTGCGGCGGCGGCACATACCGGCTGGGCATGCCCCTGAATGCCTTTCATCGCTGGAGCGGCCAGATGCCCGCGCACTTGATCTACCTTCGCGATTTTCGCGACGAATTCTTTCTCGACGGGGTGGGCGCCATCGGTGGCGGCCTCGGCCGAACCCTAGAGTTTCTGCGGCAGGCCGTCGATGAACTCGAGGCGCGTCGCATCCTATGCTACGGATTTTCCGTTGGTGGATTCGCGGCACTGCACTACGGTCTTAAGCTGCAGGCTGCACGCGTGCTCGCGCTCGGGGCGCCTGTGGATCTACAGCCTGGCGCCAACCTGTTCTTGAGATGGTCGCGCCCAGCGCGCCGGCTAAACAAGAAACACTCCGGGTTACGCCTGAACATGGTGCACGAGTATTGCGTCGCCCCGACTCCGCCGCAGGTAACTCTGATGTATGGCGAGGACAATTGGGACGACCGCCTGCATGCCGAGCGCATGCGCGACTGTGTTTTCGCCAAGCTTCGGCCCGTCGCGCAATTCGCTGGACACAACCCGGTGATCGAACTCATTCGCCGGGGAGAATTCCAGTCCGTTCTTCAGGAATTCTGTCGAAGCTAAAGCACCCGAGGCCACGAATAGCTCACTCGACGATTGCCGGGCAAAACGCTTCAGCGCTGACTGTCACCTGAAGTCGGGTAAGAATCGCAAGTGCTGCCGCGTGAGCCCATCGGCGACGCAATTCAAGACATTGCTGGCCGGCCCGGCAACGGAAGTTCGCGACCGTCGCATAGGGGTCGAAGGCGGAAACGTGAGCCATCGTGTAATGAATGCCGAATATTGATGAGCGTAAAGGGTCAGCCCAAGATACCGGAGCTTCCTCTGATGATCACCATCTATGCATATCAAAATGAAGAGCAGTGGCGCCCCGTCATAGAAGACGTGGATTCGACTCTGCGCTCTGAGTGGGCGCAGCAGCTAGATAACAAGCCAAAGCTGGAAGTTCGTTTGAAAGACTCGCTACTTTAAGGCGACCAACTACGTTACCGCACAGCCGCCAATGGCGACCGTCAACAACGGGGTCGAGACGCGACTCTCGCTCCCACTAGTGTCCTCGACCGACCAACTTGCACTGGCCTCGCTGCGCGCGCCACCCGGCAGCCCCGAACGGCGGAATCTCGACGCCGAGTACGATCAGCTGCAGATCGAACGCACAAAATTGCGCAATGCGCTCGCTACCGCTGCTTAAGTAACTCCGGGGCGGTCCGGTTCTCCCCTAACTCCATTACCTAGTCGCTGTAGGGGCGGGGAGAAGAGGCTTGATTGACGGCCGGTTCGCAAATTGTTTATGTGATTCGTGAGGGACTTTCTCTACAAACGTCGCTATAGATATTTATGGGACTGTCCCTTTCGGCGCTGATGACCTCGGCATGCGTAGCAAGGGCCGTACGGCCTGGTGGCTTTTCTCGAATCAATGGCTATGAGAATATTATCGACGTCGGGCCGACGCTCATAACAACAATAACCACATGGCTTTACCATTGTGAACAAATACCTGCTACTCGCCCTGCTCGCAGGGCTCAGTCCCTCGTTGGCTGCTGCTCAAGAGCCCATCAAGCTCAATATGTCGGATGTGTATTTCCAGTTTAGACCCATGCCGAAAGGCTCCGCGATGTGCGGCTACAGCATCCTCGGCAATCACACGAGCCGGGACGACCCGAAGATCGAATGGGACATCAACGTTGACGAAATCGTCCAGGGAGACAATCGTCTGGTAGGTGTAAGCGTGGGTACGTTTGATGTAAAGGGCAAGACAAGGACGCCCCGGTCACCGGTAACACAAGTCTCGTTCACGACGCAGGACGACTCCGAACCGCTCGCCGCCCAGATCGTCGGTGCCCCCAACAAGGATAACGGCGTTCGCGGCACGCTAGATCTGGTTCGAGCCAAGAAACTTTTCGATGCCTTCTCCAATGACCGGCAGATCGCCGCAACGCTCGTGTACGCCGACGGCACCTCCGATCTCCTCAAATTCGAGGGATTTAGGGATTTGCGTAAATTTGGCGGTGGGAAGAACAGCCCGTTCGAGGAATGTCTGCGCGGAATGACCCCCGGAGTTAACAAATTCAACACACACCCGCTTCCGTAATCGATCCAAAACACCGGATTTTCTGTAACCTCTAACGCAGCCGCTGGGTGCACGGGTGCATTGCTCTTGCAATTTTTACGATAGCTCACCGGAAATGAGAATATTAAGAATGGACTCGGACAATTCTTTGGCTCGCGCCGCGCCCTACTCGATAAATCTAGCTCGATCGTTTGGTATTCGTGAATGATCGAGAATTCAGACGAGCGCTTCGATCGTCCACTGGGTGAGGCCAACGCTGCCTCGGAAAGAAGCAGTTCTGCAGATTCGGGCAACGCCAACTACCCAGTGCGCTTCAGTAGATTTTGGTCGGGCTCGAAAGCGCGGAATTCTTTCGACTTGGCTCGGCGTGGTGAGATCGGAATTTCCGACGAAGGAATCGTCGTTCGCGCTTTCCAACGTGAGATGTTGTTCTTGGGTATGCGAATAGAGTTGGCGTTCGCCCGCGCTGACATCACGGACGTGTCTCAGCTGGGTAATTTTGTGAGCCTTAACATCGTACGCCCAAACCAAGATCTGGAGACGCTAGGCTTCTGGACGCAGGATGAGCGGGATGCGAAGAAAATTGTGCACGCTTTGCCGAGCACGGCGAGTGCGACCGGTATCGCCCTAAAGGAGTACGAGGGGCAACTGAAACTGCTCGATCGTGGTGACTATGTAACGAAGACGCTCGTTGCCACGAATATTCTGGTCTTTGGTGCTGCGGGGGTGGCCGGGGCTGGGTTTCTTGTTCCCAATGCCGAGGTGCTTCAGGCTTGGGGGACTAACATCGGCCCCTTGACCACGGGCGGCCAATGGTGGCGTCTGGTCACTTCCATGTTTTTGCATTTTGGCGTGTTTCACCTTGCTCTCAACATGTGGGCGCTGTACGTCGGTGGGCAGCTCGCCGAGCGTCTTTTTGGAAGTCAGGCCTTTGCGCTGCTGTATTTCGCGTCCGGACTAGCGGGAAGCTTAGGGAGCCTGATTTGGAATCCGGCCGTCAATAGTGCCGGCGCCTCGGGTGCAATCTTCGGCGTGTACGGTGCAATGCTCGCCTTCTTTCTTCGCAAGCATTCGGCAATCCCTCCGGCGATCATCAATCAACAGCGTTGGAGCGGAGTGGCATTCATCGGCTTTAACTTGATGAATGGATTTTCGCACGCTGGGATCGACAACGCCGCGCACATCGGCGGACTCGGCGTCGGCTTTGTCATGGGGTTGGTGTTAGCGCGACCTTTGGGCCTCGAAGCGCGAAACAAAATCAGCGCGGCATCTTTCTACATTCGGGGTGGCATCACAGCCCTCGCCATGATCGGACTTCTGTTGGTGGCCTTGAGGTTCTCGCCCGCCGGCAATACCGCAGATCAGCGCTTTCGTCGCGACATTCGAGCGATGGCGGAGTCGGAGGCAATCGCCCAAAAAGCTGCTAATGAGGCGTTCGAACGTTTTCGGAATCATCAAATCACCGGGACAGAGCTTGCAGAGCGCATAGACGATGAGGTATTGCCGCGCTGGATGTTGATTCAAAAGACCTTTCAGAAAGATCGAGTCGCCGATGATTCCAAATTGAAACCTCTGTGGGAATTGCTCAATGATTTTAGCGAAAGCCGTCTGGCGGCCTTTCAGCTATTTGAATCCGGGGCGCGCACGGGGAAATCTACGGATTTCAAAGCCGCGCAGGCGAAGGTGGATCAAGGGGATATCGACTTAAAACTTATGAAGGATTTGAATCAGGGCCGCCAGAAATAATCAGGGTCGTGCAATGCCTAGCAGCAGATGCAAACCTGCTGAAAGGTTTGCCGGCTTCCTTGTTCTGCGAACGGTCGTCAGTGCAAGACCTCGCGGTTTATTTCCGGATAGCTGCCGTTGAGGAAGGACCGCGACGGGTCGATATCGAGAATTGGTTGGCTAACGGCAACAGCCGACCGAATAGGTGAATCTTAGTATCGTGCTGCGCCTGATGTATATGCCACTTGAGCCCCGCTGATGCGAAATCTTTGAGCCATTCGGCCATAACGATCGCGCCGGCTGAATTGCACGATGGTATTAATGAAGTCACGGCTCCCGCACTCGACGTCGGCGAGTCAAAGGCGTGACTCGCCTCGGCTCGTGGACTTCGTCGTCACCCATGCGATAACGCGTTCCAAGGCGGATTTGGCCAGCCCTCACGGAAAGCGACAGAAACTATCTCACGTGGGTTAGGGGTGCCCTGCTGGACAGTCCGGAAAGCAGACGCTAGCCTGACCGGTGATAAACAGGAGATCAAATTGTCTGCATCACGCCTCTGGGTCATCATCCTTGCATTACTCTGGGCTACTGTTTCGGTTGCTGCGGATCCATCGTCAACTCCCATCAAGTCCACCGAGTCGGCCACGAAATCGCCGCTCGACGGACTCAAATATCGACTAGTCGGTCCTTTCCGCGGCGGTCGTGCCACGGGCGTTACGGGCGTTATCAGCGAGCCCAATACTTATTATTTCGGCGCCGCCACCGGCGGATTGTGGAAGACCATCGATGGAGGCACCAGTTGGAAGCCGTTATGGGACGATTTCCCCGTGGCCGCGCCCGCCGTCGGCGCCGTCGCCGTGGCGCCATCTGATCCGAAAATCGTCTATGCAGGCACTGGCGAGATCAATATTCGGGGCAACGTCGCCACCGGCAATGGCCTTTATAGATCGACTGATGCCGGAAAAACCTGGCGTTTCTCCGGGCTGCGCGACAGCCAGGTGATTGGCCGCATCATCGTCGATCCTTCCGACTCCAACATCGTTCTCGTGGCGGCGCTCGGGCATACCTTCGGCGACAATCAGGAGCGCGGCGTGTTCCGCTCAACCGACGGCGGCGCCAATTGGAAGAAGGTGCTTTATGTCGACGCCAAGACCGGCGCTTCAGACGTCGCCTTCGATCCAAATAATCCCAAGATCCTCTATGCCGGCATGTGGCAGGCATATCGCAAGGCTTGGATCATGGAGAGCGGCGGACCGGGCAGCGGCCTCTACAAGTCCTTCGACGGCGGCGAGCATTGGCGGCGGTTGAGCGGCGGCGGGTTGCCGGACGGCATCCTGGGCCGCGTCAATGTCGCTCCGACTTCTGACTCCAAAGTGGTCTATGCGATGATCGAAGCCAAGAAAGGCGGCCTCTTCCGCACGAATGACGGCGGCGAGACCTGGACGCTCGTCAGCGACAAGAACAGCATCAAACAGCGGGCCTGGTATTTCAATACGGTCTTCGCCGATCCTAAGGATGCGAATATCGTCTATGTACTCAACACCTCGCTCTACCGTTCGATCGATGGCGGCAAGAGTTTCAAGACGCTGAAGACCCAGCATGGTGACAATCACGAGTTGTGGATCGACCCGACCAATCCTAAGCGCATGATCGAAGGTAATGACGGCGGCGCCAATATCTCTGTCGATGGCGGCGAGACTTGGACCTCGGAGATGAACCAGCCGACCGCGCAGTTTTATCACATCGCCGCCGACAACGAATTTCCGTTCCGCCTCTACGGCGACCAGCAGGACAATTCCAGTATTTCGATCGCGACAGCCGGGCGCTCAGGCGGAGTCGGCATGGAGGATTGGAACCCGGTCGGCGGCGGCGAGAGCGGCTTCATCATTCCCGACCCCACAGACGCCAATGTCGTGTATGGCGGCGGCTACGACGCCGAGCTGACCCGCCACAACCGGCGCACCGGCCAAGACATCCAGATCACGCCGTGGCCGCGCAATACCATGGGCTGGGCTGCGGAGAATCTGAAGTATCGATTCCAATGGACGGCGCCGATAATGATTTCGAAATTCGAGCCTCACGCCCTCTACTTTGCAGCACAGGTGCTATTCCGTTCGCTCGACCAGGGCCGCAGTTGGACAGTGATCTCGCCCGATCTGACCCGCAACGACAAATCCAAGCAGCGTTCTTCGGGCGGACCGCTCACCAAGGACAATACCAGCGTCGAGACTTATGACACGATCTTCGCCATCGCCGAATCGCCTAAGACTAAGGATTTGATCTGGGTGGGCAGCGATGACGGTCTGGTGCATCTGACCCGGGATGGCGGAGCCCACTGGACCAATGTGACGCCCAAGAGCATGCCCGATTTCGCCACCGTCCAAATGATCGAGCCCGATCCCGACAATCCCGCTGTCGCCTATGTTGCGGCCGACCGTCATCGGCTCGATGATTTCAAGCCTTATGCGTTCCGCACCGAGGACTATGGCAAGAGCTGGGCTCTCATTACCGAGGGGCTGGCGCCGGATGCGTATCTGCACGTCATCAGGCGTGATCCGGCCCGGTCGGGTCTGCTTTATGCCGGCACCGAGAGCGGCATCATGATGTCTTATGACGATGGCGCTCACTGGCAGAGCCTGCAATTGAACCTACCTGTGGTGCCGGTGCATGACCTCGTAGTGCACGGCGATGCACTAGCCGTCGCGACACACGGCCGTGCCTTCTGGATGATTGACGATTTATCACCCGTGCGGCAGTGGGCACCCGCTATAGCGACCGAGACGGCACATCTGTTCAAGCCGGCCGTCGCCAACCACACGGTTTTCCGCGGCGGTGGGCAACTGCGCTATTTTGGTGCGTCGAACCCGCCGGCCGGCGCGGAGATCAGCTACATCTTGTCATCGCAGATCGGCAAACCGCGACCGGCCAAGGATGCCGACAAAGATTCCGATAAGGAAAAAGATAAGGATAAGGATAAAGCTGACCCGCTCGATCAGCGCATCAGCCTCGATATTCTCGATGCGAGTGGCAAGCTGATCCGTCACTTCCCGGAATCCGAAGATGCCAAAAGTCCGGGTGAGGACGATGCCAAGTCTGAGCCGGAAGAAGAGGACGAGGGGGAACGTGCCTCCAAACCAATCAAGCCGCCGCATTTCGCCGGCTTCAACACGTTCGTTTGGGACTTGCGCACAGACAAGGCGCGCGCCATCAAGAACGCGCCCTTGTGGGCGGGCAGCGTGACCGGGCCCAAGGTGCTGCCGGGCCACTACCAGGTCAAGCTGACCGTCGATGGTACGAGCCAGACTCAGCCGCTCGAGATCGTACCGGATCCGCGCGGCACGGCGACTCTGGATGAACTGGCCAAGCAGTTCGCGCTGCATAGTGCGATCAACGCCCTGCTGACCGAGGTGCATGACACCGTACTCGACATCCGCGCCACCCGTGTCAAGATCATGGCGGCGAAGAAGGCAGCCGCTGGACCGCAAGCAGTCAAGGTCGCGGCCGCCGGCGATGCCCTCGACCGCAAGCTGACCGAGGTTGAGGAGATCTTGATACAGCCGCGCTCGCACGCCTCGGAGGACGCGCTGAACTATCCGGTACGTCTAAACAACACGCTGGCGGCGCTGGGGTCGCTCGTGGGTTCCGGCGATGCGGCGCCGACTGCGCAGGACGAAGCCATGTTCGAGGAACTCAAGAGCGAGGCAGCCTCGGCCTTGGCTCGATGGCGCGAGCTCAAGACCGGAGAGGTTGCTGCGTTCGAGAAGCTCAGTATGTGAGATCGAGATTGTGAAGTCGCACCAGACGGAGAATAGACGTCGCGCTGGTTGCCGAAGACTCCGTGAAGTTGCCGGTCGCGGGTTTTGGAGTTTAATTCGTCGGCCTATGTAAGATTTCGACGCCAGGCGGTGAACACGTTCGCTGAGTGTGAACCCGTCTCTTCCCCGGAACGACTCAATCCGCTGACCATCCCTCATGGGCATCCGTGAGGGGCAGATGCCTGAAATCATTAATTAGCTGTAACAGAAGTCAGCGAGCAGACGGTTGCGCCGTTGCCTACCCCTAAAGGCGACATTGGCGCCTGATGCTCAAACAAACTTGTTGTCAACTCAGGGACAACTCAGGGACAACTCAGGGACAACTCAAGGACATCATGAAGCACGCTGTTGATTTGTCGGACCGGAGTGTGGGGTCAATGGGACAGGCATGGTGGGTCGCGAGGATTCCGTTATGCCTGCTGCCAATTGCGGCCATCGTGTCCGCTTGTGGAGGCGGTTCCGGGGGCGGCGCGTCGAACCAGGTGACGCCAATCGTCGCCATCGGGCAGCAGCGAGAGTATCTCGGCTCAGCGACTCGAACCGTCGTGTATGCCAACCCGACCGCGACACTACCGAACAATACCCTCGAGTACACCTATGTCGAGAACCAGACCGTGCAGCAGCCACCTGCCGGTGCACCGGGGAGTTTCGACGTGCAGAGCAGCTACACGTATACCGTGGTCCAGGATCCGGGTGTCGGTGTCGTCCCCATTTCCGAGATCGCCAATACGTATGAGAACCTGCTGACCACCAGCGATTCGCAACAGGTCGAGAGCCTCGGATCGGTGACCGTGACCGTCTCGAATGACGAAACCTCCAACACGCTGGGCAACGGACCCTACATGGAAACCTCGACGACCACCGCGATGTTTGCGACGCCCCGCGACAACCCGCCCTATCCCCTGCAAACCGGCGCCACCCAGACCGTGCCGCAGTCCGAGACTGCGATCATTGTCTTCACGGATGTCAATGCGAGCGGTGCGGCACCGTCCAACGGCACGAATGTCGGTTATACGATCACCAGAAGCGAGAACGACGACGGGTCCTTTACGTATCAACAGGCGAATGTAAACGGGACGACTTTCTCACGAACGCAGAACTCCGATGGCAGTGGCAGCCAGACATATACGGGTGCGTCGTCAAGCACTGATTGGACCCTGGGTGTTCCGGTGATGAACAGCGGCGTAAACACGATTCCCATCTCGGAAACCGTCAATGCGACCACGACGAAGACCACCAACTATTCGGCGACAGACTGGTATCCGAACGACGGTCAACCCAGCTCGCCGCTGGTTCTGGAGACCAGGAATGTCGTGGGTCCCGCACCGAGTCTGCCATCCGAATGCACCGGCGCAGTGCTCCGACCCGGCATCTACGAGGTCGATACGACGACGAACAGCCTAAGTCCGTGGGGACCGACGTATGCGACAACGTCGACACGCAATTTCGCTGCCGCCGATGGCGCCTCGATCTGTACATTGACGACAGAAGTGCAGTCCGCTTACAGCCTCGACACGGGTGATTTGGTGTCCACAACCACCACCACGACCGTGCTCTACCTGAGCTCAATCAACTACTAGCGCAGTCCGCCGCGCCCGGGCATGGCCCAGTCGGGCAAGGATCAGCAGCGCCGAGACCAGTAGTTCGGCTCCATGGCTTGCTCACGACCTGCTCGCATGGCTCGTGAGTGCCGCGATCGCGAAACACAGGGCGACCGTGGCTCTGGCTAGCACTATGATTCGCCGCCCCAGAGCCGACGCTTACGACCGTCAACAACGGGGTCGTGAAGCGACAGTTGGTCAGCGTGGCGAGATCGTCGGCCGTTATCGACTGGGGTAAACTTCTGCAACCGAGTTCATGGATCGATGCAAGGAGATCTTAAGCCATGACACAGATATATTCGGGCGGCTGTCAGTGCGGCAAAGTCCGCTACGAAGTCCAAATGGACATCGGTGAGGTCCTCGCGTGTAACTGCTCGCGATGTGGACGGCTGGGCTCGTTGCTAGCGTTCGCGCCAGCAACTCAATTCAAGCTCCTGTCTGGCGACGCCGACCTGACAAAGTTCGAATTCAATAAACACATGATCCAGCACCAGTTCTGCTCAACCTGTGGCGTTCAGTCATTCGCAATCGGTACGCACCCCAAGACCGGGGCAAAATTGGCGGCCATCAATGTCCGATGCGTGGATGACGTCGACGTGGAAGCGCTGAAGGTGAAAAAGGTCGACGGTAGGAGCCTTTAATCGCTCCAGGAAGAGAATGGGCTTGGTGGGTCCGAGAGGGTGAATTCTCCGGCGATTCAGATCGTACCGGGCGCCATCAGGCCCAGGAACTGCTGCCCTGAATTGGCCGCCTGGAAGCGGATGAGCCCTGAGCCTGCGGGCGCCGGAAGCAAGCTCAGTACGCCGCGCGGAAGTCTGCGCTGCCGACGCGGATGATCGTCGGCGTCGTCGACGCCACGGTGCTTGGAGCCCGCGGCACTACTACAACGTAACCGGCCGGCGCGGGCTCGGCCCAGGTGCCGAACACGCGCCCGCCCAGCGCCACGAGCCACTCGTAGTCGCCGAGGAAGGCCCTGTCCGTAGCGAAGGGCTCCGCTGTCCAGGCGTAGTTTGTGAAGGTCTGGCCGCCGTCGGTCGAGCGCGCGAGGGTAACGCGCGTCAGGCGATTGGCGGGATCATCGCGCCGGTCGTAGAACTGCACGTTGACCGAACCGTCGGTCGTGTCGACAGCCATCCATTGCAGGAACTGGTCGGCGCCGTCGTGGACCGGGTCATTGTTGACACGCATGGGTGCCGTCCAGGTTTTGCCGTGGTCGTCCGAGCG
>Ga0210394_10003948_pt1 | contig 17831 bp, 15 predicted proteins | sample IncBWC12MmetaG_FD_160121 | JGI IMG/M metagenome (GOLD analysis project Ga0210394, IMG submission 160121) | Forest soil microbial communities from Barre Woods Harvard Forest LTER site, Petersham, Massachusetts, United States - Inc-BW-C-12-M | ecosystem: Environmental > Terrestrial > Soil >... | reverse complement strand
GGGTTCAGGTGCAACGCCGAGTAGCCGCTCGCCGGGTCTAGCCGCCCTGCCTGTTCACTTGAGAATCATGCATGGCATGGCCTGTAACCAGGACCGTAGAGTCAGCTGCGCGCGGCCGATGCTGCCGGGTCGGCCGCTCCCGCGCCACGCGCGGCCTTATTCCGCTTTAGGCAAGCGGGTCAACTTCGCGCCCTCGATCGACGCGTCCGCGATCAACCCCTTCTCGCCGAACACGAACGCCACGACCGGCTTGTGCAGCGTCTCAGTGTCGTATTCACGTCCTGCACCTGTCTTCGCGACCGCCACGCCGAGGTCGGCGCCGATCGTCCAGTCCTTCTTGCTGATGAATTTGTCGCGCGCCTCAGCGGTCTTGAACACGATCACTTCGCTGCGCCGCGCGGCCCCGAGCGTCGCACCGATCGACGCACCCGTCACCTTGTAGTAACCGGCGGTCTTGGTACCCACCTTGAGCTCCCCTTCGCCGTATTCGCCGCCGACGCCGGCGCCGGCCTTGGTCACGCTCGGAAACACCAGCACCGCCGCCGCCTTCTCCACCAGATCGCGGTTCTGCTCGTTCTGTGCATAGAAGCGATTAAGCGTGTCCTCAACGCGCATGTTGAGGTCCTCGGTAGCCGCGAGCGCCACAGCGCTGACCGTGATGGTGGCGGCTGCGACGATTCCCGTTATCAATCCGTGCGAGTACCGACTCATTGTTGAGTCCTCCATGGTCATGAACGACTACTCCCTGTGAAAGCGGGAATCCTGGCACCGGCGGACCTCCGAGCGCAGTCGCTGCAGGCTGTCAGAGGGTGTAATCCGCTGCCTACGCCGGCCCGTTCCCGGCTCGTGCGGCGCTTCGCGGCAAGCTCGCACTGCGGGAAGAAGGCCGCCGAGGTCGTGGCGGTGGCGAAGCCTCGGCCGCGCGGGGTACCGAAAAAGCCCGCACCGGCACACCGGGAATCAGCCTCCTGAACGGGAGTAGACTGGTCGTATGCGAAAGCACCTCATCACCCCGACCACAGAGCGTGTTCGGACTCGCGGCGAAGCTGGGTTAGATGTCGAGCGTGCAGCCGTAGTCGAGGTCACGTCGGAAGACGAGGACTTTCCAGTCGAGTCGGCCTTCGTCTCCGAGGATGCGCGAGGCTGGCGCGCGGCAGCGTCGGGGAGCCAAACGATTCGCCTGCTCTTCGATCACCCGCAAAGGCTCAGGTGCATATCCCTTATTTTTGAGGAAGACGAAACAAGGCGTACGCAGGAGTTTGTTCTGCGGTGGTCGTCGGAGAGCGAGGCCTCACTTAAAGAGATTGTTCGTCAGCAGTGGAATTTCAGTCCACCTGAATCGATACGCGAAGTCGAAGAGTATCGAGTGGACCTTTACAACGTCACCGCACTCGAACTAGTCATCACACCGGACATCAGTGGCGGAGCCGCTTGCGCGTCGCTGAAGAACCTTCGCTTGTCTTGACGGCAGCCGCCGACCGTAGGCGCGCCTGCGCCACGCCGCCGTCTTCCCTGCAGATCCCGCCGCTGGCGCTCTACGTGCATTTCCCGTGGTGCGTGCGCAAGTGCCCGTACTGCGACTTCAACTCCTACACCCTGAGCGGCACGCTGGCCGCGGAGCCGTATCTGGCGCGCCTCGAGCGCGATCTCGAGGCGCAGGCGCACACCGTGACCGGGCGCGAGGTCGGCAGCGTGTTCCTTGGCGGCGGCACGCCGAGCCTGTTTCCGCCGGAGGCCATCGGGCGCTTGCTGCAGGCGGTGCGGCGCCAGCTCACGCTCGCGAGCGCTGCCGAGGTGACCCTGGAAGCCAACCCCGGCGCGATCGAGCGCGGCGCGTTTCGCGAGTACCGCGCCGCAGGCGTCACGCGCGTGTCGCTCGGCGCGCAGAGCTTCGACGCGGCACGGCTCGCTGCGCTCGGGCGCATCCATTCGCCGGCCGACACCCGGCTCGCCGCCGCGGAGCTGTACGCGGCCGGTCTCGACAACTTCAATCTCGACCTGATGTACGGGCTGCCCGGGCAGGAGCCGGCCGGCGCGCTCGCGGACGTGCGCCAGGCGCTGCAGCTCGTCCCGGCGCACCTGTCGCACTACCAGCTCACGCTCGAGCCCGGCACGGTGTTCGCCGCGCATCCGCCGGCGCTGCCGGAGGAGGATGCGATCGCCGCGATGCACGGCGAGTGTGGTGAGCTCCTGGCGGCAGCGGGGTTGGCCCGCTACGAGGTATCGGCCTATGCGCGCACGGGCGCGCGCTGCCACCACAATCTCAACTACTGGAGCTTCGGCGATTACCTCGGGGTCGGAGCCGGCGCGCACGGCAAGCTGACGTTCCCGGAGGGCGCGGGCATCGTGCGCACCACGCAACCGCGGGAGCCGCGCCGCTACCTCGCCGGCGATGAGGTGGCGCTCGCGCGCCGCAGCATCCCGCCGCACGAGCTGCCGTTCGAATTCATGCTGAATGCGCTGCGGCTGACGGACGGATTCGAGGCGCCGACCTTCCGGGCGCGCACCGGGCTGTCCTGGGAGAGCGTCGCCGGCGTGCTCGAGCAGCAGGCGCAGCGCGGCCTCCTCGAGGTGACCGCGACGGGCTATCGACCGAGTGCGCGCGGGCTGCTGTTTCTCAATGAGCTGCTGCTCGCATTTCTGCCGGAAACGCCGAAAAACTCCGAGCTTTCCGCATTGTCAATCGCCGCGTCCGACGTTCCCGCGGGTACGTGACAGACCTTTATTCACAGGCTGTCGCGGCTGCGTCCAAGAATGAGCCAATTACACGCAAAAGCGGTCAAGCCGCTCGACATCATGTCCATAAGTCATTGAGCAAACAGGCAGAAATTGCCTGGTCATTTTTTGATCAAGGTAACAATTATGCAATGTCGCTGCGAAACCGACGCGGGGCGGTGGCGTGAGTCCACAGAGTTGTCCACAGCTTCTGTGGATAAGGGACCGCCCTCCCGGGCGCTCCCGAACGCCCGGGCAGCGTGGCGCTTGAGGCCCGCAGGACCTGCCGCTAAACTCCCGCGCCCTTTAACTCGCACGGTCGCCGCCCCATAAAGGCGGTAAGCCCCTCTCAAGAGCCCCGGAAGTCCGCCATGAAAGCCGCGATCCACCCCGAGTACAAAGAGATCACCGTCACCTGCACGTGCGGCAACACCTTCCGCACCAGCTCGACGCTCGGTCACGATCTGCAGGTCGAGGTGTGCTCGAACTGCCATCCTTTCTATACGGGCAAGCAGAAGATCGTCGATACCGCCGGGCGGGTCGACAAGTTCCGCCGCAAGTACGGCACCCCCGCGGCCGCGAAGTAACCCGCACCGACAAGGCGAAGACCGAGGATGGTGCGCGCGCCGCGCGCCACGGGCGTGCGCGAGCGGGGCTTACTTACCCGCGAGTAGGTAACGGCGCTGCGCCTTGATTCGGCGCACGGACCATGTAAACCTCTTTCGCTCGTGCGCCGGACATCGCGATGACGGCGCTTTCCCCCGGTGTTGAGTGGAAACGCGGCCGCGCAAATGACGGAAACGACCGGCAAGACCGCCAGGACCTTCGAGCTGACCGATCCGGCGAGCGGGCGCCGCGCGCAGCTGCCGGTGCGCACGGGCACCATCGGGCCGGCGGCGCTCGACATTGCCTCGCTGCACAAAGACCTCGACGTCTTCACGTACGATCCCGGTTTCGGCATGACCGCCGCGACCGAGAGCCGCATCACCTACATCGACGGCGATGCCGGGGTGCTGCTGTACCGCGGCTACCCGATCGAGCAGCTCGCGGAGAAGAGCTCGTTCATGGAGGTGGCCTATCTGCTGCTGATCGGGGAGCTGCCGACCGCGAAACAGCTCGCCGAGTTCGGCGGCAGCATCCGCTACCACACGATGCTCAACGAGACGCTGCTGCGTTTCTTCAACGGCTTTCACCACAACGCCCACCCCATGGCGATGGTGTCCGCGGTGGTGGCCTCGATGTCGGCGTTCTACCACGACACCATGGACATCCATAATCCGCGCCACCGGGAGATCTTCGCGCACCGCATCATCGCCAAGCTCCCCACCATGGCCGCGGCGGCGCACAAGTACTCGCTGGGGCAGCCGTTCATCTATCCGCGCAACGACCTCGACTACGCCGCCAACGTGCTGCACATGCTGTTCGCGGTGCCGTGCGAGCCCTACCAGCTCGACCCGGTAGCCTCCGAAGCGCTCGACCTGCTGTTCGTGCTGCATGCCGACCATGAGCAGAACGCCAGCACTTCCACCGTGCGTCTCGCCGGCAGCACCGGCGCTAATCCCTACGCCGCCATCTCCGCCGGCGTGTCGGCGCTGTGGGGACCCGCGCATGGCGGCGCCAACGAGGCGGTGCTGGCGATGCTCGAGCAGATCGGCACGGCCGACAACATCCCCAAGTTCCTGGCGATGGCCAAGGACAAATCGAGTCACTTCCGTCTCATGGGCTTCGGCCACCGCGTCTACAAGAACTTCGATCCGCGCGCCAAGATCATCCGCGCCATGTGCCACAAGGTGCTGCAGCAGCTCGGCCGCACCGACAGTCCGCTGTTCGAACTGGCGCTGCGCCTGGAGGAGATCGCGCTCAAGGACGAGTACTTCATCGAGCGCAAGCTCTATCCCAACGTCGACTTCTACTCTGGGGTCATCTACAGCGCCATCGGCATCCCGCGCTCCATGTTCACGGTGATGTTCGCGATCGCGCGCACCGTCGGCTGGGTAGCGCACTGGCAGGAGATGATCTCCGATCCCAACATGCGCATCGGCCGTCCGCGGCAGTTGTACACCGGGCCCAAGCGGCGCGAGTACGTCGAGGTGGGCCGGCGCACCTGAAGGGGCGCCGCCACCGCGGCGCTGCACCTTAGCTTGGCAGGCGCGGCACGCTCAGGTCCCGGCGGTGGGCTCGAGCAGCGCCTCCACCTCGCCGGTGCTGGCGCGGCGCATCGGCCGGCCGTCGACCGGACTCACCGGTGCCTGGCGGATGCCGTCGGTCGGAAATACGGTCGCCTCGATGGGCTGTTGCTCCATCTCGAAGCGCACGCCGGGAAAGGCGCGCACCTGCTCGGCGTTGAAGCGCACGCGCTTCTCGGTCACCTCGTGCGCCAGTCCATCGTCGAGCAGTTTGAGCGTGACCGACTCGGCGCGGTCGGCGAACAGGTGCAGCTGCACCTCCGAGTGCACCGTGGTGGTGCCCGAGAGCACCGCCCCCACCAGTCGCGGCGAGAACTCGCGCAGATAGCGCATCGCCGAGAGTGCCGCGCGGCGCTGCGCATGCAGCGCGGTCAGGTGCGACTCGCCGCCGAACAGGCGCTGGTACTCGGCGAGCGCGCTCTCGATCTCGCTGTTCTTCGGCAGCAGCGCCGCGCCATCCACCACCCCGAGCCGCTCGGCGGCCTTGCGCTTGGCGATGAGGAAGTCGCGGACGCCGTGCTCGGCCATGATGCGCGCGGCTTCCTGCGCCAGCGCGCGTCGCAGTTGGTCACCGCGCGTCGGGTGTCGCTTCATGGCTGCCGCTTCCCTCTAGAAGATCGGCTCGCTGCTCGCCTGACCCTCCGGGCCCTGCGCCACGGTGCCGGCCTGATCGGCCGAAGGCAGGTGATCCACCATGAACATCTCCGCGACGCCGTCCGGGTTCTCCGCGCTGACGAGCGTGCCGCTCTCGGGTGAGATGCGCAAGGTGACCAGCCCGTCGGGCATGCTGCGCCGCTGCTCCGGCACGCCCTGCAGCGCCTCGCGCATGAACTGGATCCAGATCGGCAGCGCGGTGCGCGCACCCTCTTCGCTCTCCCCGAGCGGACGCTCCTGGTCGAAGCCTACCCACACCGTGGCGACCAGATTGCGCGTGAAGCCGTTGAACCAGGTGTCCTTGGCCTCGTTGGTGGTGCCGGTCTTGCCGGCGATGTCGCTGCGCCCGAGTGCGAGCGCACGGCGGCCGGTGCCGCGCTTGATCACGTCCGCCATCATGTCGCTCATGAGGTAGGCGTTTTGCGCGCTGATGACGCGCGGCGCAGCCTCGGCGGGCGGCAACGGCGCCGGCTCCCCGTGAGTACCGTCGCCGTGCACCGCGGTCGCGTTCGCGGGATCGGACACGCGCACGCTCTGCGCGCCGGCGTCCGGCGGCGCCGGCTCGTCGCACTGCGTGCACACGCGGCGCGGGTCGGCGCGCCACACCGCCTTGCCGGCCCCGTCCTCGATGCGATCGATGAAGTACGGCGCGACGCGGTAGCCGCCGTTGGCGAACACCGCGTAGCCCGCGGCCACATCGAGCGGGGTGGCCTCGAGCGTACCGAGCGCCAGCGTCAGGTCGTGCGGCATGGTCCTGGGGTCGAAGCCGAAGCGGCCGATGTAGTCGATCGCGGTCGGGATGCCGATTGCCTTGAGCACGCGGATCGACACCAGGTTGCGCGAGCGCACCAGCGCTTCGCGCAGCCGCGTCGGGCCGCCGAACTCCTTGGTGGAGTTTTCCGGCCGCCAGGAGTCCTCGTTGCCGTTGCCTTCCATCACGATGGGCGCATCGAGCAGCACCGTCGCGGGGGTGAGGCCGTTCTCGAGCGCCGCCGAGTACAGGAAGGGCTTGAACCCCGATCCGGGCAGGCGTCGCGCCTGGGTGACGCGGTTGTACTTGTTGGTGAAGTAATCGAAGCCCCCGACCAGCGCCACGATGCTGCCGTCATTGGGATCGAGGGCGACCAGTGCGGATTGCGCCTCCGGGATCTGCCCGAGCTGCGCATGTCCGGCATCATCGGCCACCACGTACACCACGTCGCCGCGGCTCAAGACCTGGCTCGCCTCGCGCGGCGCGGGGCCGACGCTGTCGTTGTGCAGCTCGCGGCGCGCCCACGACAGGCCGTCCCAGTCGATCTGCACCATGCCGCGGGTCTTCACGTAGGCGCGCGCGCCCTTGTCGCTCACCGCGGTGACGATCGCCGGCGACAGATTGCCGATGGCCGCGTACTCATCGACCAGGTTGTCGTAGTGCGGTTCGCCGTGCGCCGGCAGATCGACGTGCCCGGCGGGACCGCGCCAGCCGTGGCGCCGGTCGTACTCGATGAGTCCGACGCGCACCGCGCGGTTGGCGGCCGCCTGCAGCCGCCCGTCGATGGTGGTGTAGACCTTGTAGCCGGCGGTCTCGGCGCTCGGGCCGAAACGCTGGCGCAGCTCGAGGCGCGCCATTTCCGCGACGTACGGGGCTTCCACGTCGAACAGCGGCGCGTGCGCGCGCGCCTGCATCGGTTCCTTGTTGGCAGCCTCGGCGGTGGCGGCGTCGATGTAACCGAGCTCGCGCATGCGCCGCAGCACGTAGGCACGGCGCATGCTGGCGAGCTCGGGGTTGACGATCGGGTTGTAGGTCGAGGGCGCCTTGGGCACGCCGGCGATGGTGGCGGCTTCGGCGACGTCGAGCTTGTCGAGCGGCTTGCCGAAGAACGCCTCCGCCGCGGCCGCCACGCCGTAGGCGCGTTGGCCGAAGAAGATGACGTTCAGGTACAGGCCGAAGATCTCCTGTTTGGTGAACTCGTGCTCCATGCGGTAGGTGACGAAGGTTTCCTGCAGCTTGCGGCGCGCGGTCTTGTCGAGCGTGAGGAACATGTTGCGCGCCGCCTGCATGGTGATGGTGCTGGCGCCCTGCGTCTTGTGGCCGGAGATCAGGTCGATGGCCACCGCGCGCACCACGCCGAAGTAGTCGATGCCGTGGTGCTCGAAGAAGCGCTCGTCTTCGGCGGCGAGGAAAGCGTGCTTGACGAGCTCGGGAATCTGCTCGTAACTCGCCGGGATGCGCCGCTGTTCACCGATCTGCGCGATCAGCGCACCGCTGCGCGTGTAGACGCGCAACGGCACCTGCAGTTCGACGTTGCGCATCGATTCGATCGACGGCAGCGTCGGCACCAGGTACACGTAGCTGCAGGCGAGCCCATAGGCGCCGAGAAGTGTGACGAACATCACACCGCCGGTGAAGAGGGCGAGCAAGCGAAAGTAATTCCATTTCACGAAAAACTAACTCCGTTGCTTGCGCTCCCTGCGACGGCTATGCATAGTAGCCGCCGATTCTGAAGGCAAACTCACCGAAAGGTGGGGACGCAAAGCCTCCGGTCTACGGGACGTACGTGCCTATGACAGCGGGGTTGCCGGTTCGAACGTTAACGCACTCCGAACTCCCGCGGCCATGCGGCAGATCGCGGAGGGCGGATTCGGACCGACCACTCCGGCGCCACGCCTGGCCGTCCCTCCGCGAAGCTTTCCACGTCCCCATGCAGGACGCTTGGACACGACGAACTCGAATTCGTTGATCCTTGTTGCGCCGCCGCGGGCGTGTGACGGCTTCGGCAGTCCATGCGCTTCGGCCCGCGCCAGCACGTGGTTCCGTGAGGGCCCTCACGTTCAATTTAACTTTGCGCTGATATATAGTGTCTCGGTTTTTGATACAGGGCGGTCATTTTCAGGCGTAATGTCCTGAAAAGGAAATAAAAATGTTCCTTCTGCAGCGCAAATACCGCCCGCTCCTGGGACTTGACATAACCACCTCGTCGGTGAAGCTCATCGAGCTCGCGATGGGGGGTGGGCAGTACCGTGTCGAGGCGTACGCGGCGGAGCCGACGCCCCAGAACGCCATCAATGAAAAGGCGATCGTGGATGCCGAGGCGGTGGGCGAGGCGATCCGCCGCGCGGTGAAGCGCGCCGGCGCCAAGAGCGGCGAGGTCGCGGTGGCGATCTCCGGCGATGCCGCGATCACCAAGGTGATCCAGATGCCGCGCTCGCTGCGTTCGGGCGATCTCGAGTCACAGGTCGAGATGCAGGCGGATCAGTACATTCCCTTCCCGATGGACGAGGTGAGCTACGACTTCGAGGTGCTGGGACCGAACGAGAAGGATCCCGACAGCAACGATGTGCTGCTGGTCGCCACGCGCTCCGAGAACGTCGAGCAGCGCCAGGCCGCGGTCAAGGCCGCGGGCTTGAGCGCGCGCATCGTCGACGTCGAGGCGTTTGCGCTCGAGAACGCCTGCAAGCTGATGACGCACCAGATGCCCGATGGCGGCATCGACCGCACCATCGCGGTGGTCGACTTCGGCGCGAGCAGCACCACCTTCAGCGTGCTGCGCAATCTCAAGGTGGTGTACACCCGCGATTTCGCTTTCGGCGGGCAGCAGCTCACCGAGGAGATCATGCGCACCTACGGGCTGGCCATGGAGGAGGCGGGGCGCGCCAAGAAGGAAGGCGGTCTGCCGGGCAACTACCAGTCCGAGGTGCTCGACCCGTTCATCGACGACATGACGCAGCAGGTGAGCCGCTCGCTGCAGTTCTATCTCGCCTCCGGCTCGGGTCGCGAGCAGCCGGAGAAAATCCTGGTATGCGGCGGCTGCGCCAACATTCCCGGCGTCGCGGAGGTGATCGCCAGCCGCGTGGGAATTGCCGCCGAGAAGGGCGATCCGCTCGGCCAGATGAAGCTGTCCTCGCGCGCCAAGGCGCAGGCAGTGCAACGCGATGCCACGGCGCTGCTGACCGCCTGTGGTCTCGCCCTGCGGAGTTTCGACTGACATGCCGCGCATAAATCTACTTCCACATCGCGAAAGCAGGCGCCGCGAGCGCAAGCTCAAGTTCTTCGTCGCGCTGGTGGCCGCAGCGGGCGCCGGCGTCGTGACCGCGTTCGCCGCCTACCTGATGTACGGCTCGATGATCGAGGGGCAGCAGCACCGCAACGACCGGCTGCGCAGCGAGATCAAGACGCTCGACAAGCAGATCGAGGAGATCAACGACCTCGAGAGCGCCAAGCAGAAGTACATCGCGCGCATGGAGATCATCGAGAAGCTGCAGCGCTCGCGGCCGGAGATCGTGCACGTGTTCGATGAGATCGTGCGCACGCTCCCCGAGGGGGTGTATCTCACCTCGGTGAAGCAGAGCGGCAATCACCTGAAGTTCGAGGGCATCGCCCAATCGAGCACGCGCGTGTCCTCCTTCATGCGCAACATCGACGGCTCGCAGTGGCTGCGCAATCCGGAGCTCGAGGTGGTGCAGACCGCCAAGGCCGGCCCCGGCTCGAGCTTCACGCTCAGCGCCGATCAGGTGACCACCGTCGGCGATGAGAGCGCCGCGCCGCGCAGCAATCCCGGCGCCAAGATCCGCAAGGCCAGCCTCGCCGCTCCGGGGGTGCGCTGATGAACCTGCTCGAAGAGCTGCGCTCACTCGATCCGCGCGATCCGGGCCGCTGGCCGCTGCCGGTGCTCGCCGGCACCGTGGCGCTCGCGTTTCTCGCGGTGGCGCTGGTGGGCATCTATCTGCTGGTGTGGAACGGACAGCGCCCGGAGCTGCAGCGCCGCCTCGACGAGGAGCAGCAGCTGCGCCAGCAGTTCCGCGACAAGCACGCCAAGGCGGTCAACCTCGATATCTATAAGCAGCAGCTCAAGGACATTGAGCGCTCCTTCGGCGCGCTGCTGCGGCAGCTGCCTGGCAAGACCGAGGTGCCGAGCCTGCTGGTGGACATCTCCCAGACCGGCTTGGCGGCGGGACTGCAGGAGAAGCTGTTCCAGCCCGAGCCCGAAGTGAAGAAGGACTTCTACGCCGAGCTGCCCATCAAGATCCGCCTCACCGGCAGCTATCACCAGTTGGGCGAGTTCGTCAGCGGCATCGCGGCGCTACCGCGCATCGTCACGCTGCACGACATCGACATCAAGCCGGACAACAAGGACGCGTACGACCAGTTGTCGCTCGAGCTGACGGCCAAGACCTATCGTTATCTCGACGAGGAAGAGGTGTCCGCCGCGGAAGCGGAGAAGAAGAAAGACGTCGTTCATCGTCCGGGAGCGAGCTGAAGCTATGAGCGCTGCGGTGTCGAAAGCAAGCAACCAATCCCACGGCCGGTCGGCACGCGCGCTGCTGTGCGTCGCGCTCGCCTGCGCTTACGCGGCCCTGACGGCCTGCTCGAGCGCCGACGACGAACTGATGCGCTTCATCGAGGACACCAAGAAGGAACCGGGTGGACGCGTCGAGCCGCTGCCCGAGATCAAGCCGTACGAGACCTTCGTTTATGCAGCCGGCGATATGCGCTCGCCGTTCCTGCCGAGCAGCCCGGGCTCGGGCGCGGGGCTTGCCGGCGTGCGGCCGGATCAGAAGCGCAACCGCGAGTTTCTCGAGCAGTACTCGCTCGACACACTGCGCATGGTGGGCACGCTGCGCCTCGGTGGGCAGATGTTCGGCCTGGTGGAGACCAAGGATGGGCTGGTGCACCGCGTGACCACCGGCAACCACATGGGACAGGCTGAAGGCAAGATCACTGATATCAACCCCTCGAAAATCAGTCTCGTTGAAATCGTTCCGGACAGTCTCGGCGGGTACATGGAGCGCCCCGCGGCGCTCGCTCTGAACGAGTAGGGTCCAGCAGGGAGTTTCACCAAATGCATGCGTCCAGCCTGATGAACCGTCTCCTCGGCAGCGCCGCCTGGCTGCTGCTCGCAGGAGTACTCGGCTTAGCTCCGGGAGCTCCCGCGCGCGCCGCGGATCAACCCGCTCTGCAAGCCATCGATGTGCAGCCCCTGCCGAACCAGCAGCTGCAACTCACCATGCGCCTGTCGGGACCGGCCCCGCAGCCGCTGTCGTTCACCATCGACAACCCGGCGCGCATTTCGCTCGACCTGCCGAACACCACGCTGGCGCTGCCCTCGCGGCGCATCGACGTGCACGCCTCGGGGCTCGACACCATTCTCGCGGCCGAGACCAAGGACCGCACCCGCCTGGTGCTGAACCTCGACAAGCTGGTGCCTTACGACACCCGCGTCGAGGGCAGCACCATCGTGCTCACGCTCGGCAGCGGCAACACCCCTGCTTCCGGTCCGGCGCCGACAACGCATGCGGTCGCCGCTGCGGGCGGCGGCGGGACGCGCGAGCTGCGCTCGATCGATTTCCGGCGCGGTGCCGATGGCGCCGGCCGCGTGGTCGTCAAGCTGTCCGATCCGCATATCCGCATCAACCTGCACCAGATCGGCAGCCAGATCGTGGTTGACTTCACCGATGCCAGCGTGGCGGCGAACCTGGCGCGCCGCTATGACGCCACCGATTACGGCACCCCGGTCAGCGGCTTCGACGTCACCCGCGAGGGCAACGGCTCGCGCATCCTGATCAACGCCAACGGCGACTACGATCAGCTCGCCTACCAGTCGGACGATCAGTACGTGATCGAAGTCGCGCCGCGTCGCAAGGCGGCGAACGCCCCGGACGAGAAGCCGGTCTATACCGGCGAGCGGCTCACGCTTAACTTCCAGGACATCGAGACGCGCGCCGTGCTGCAGCTGCTGGCCGATGCCAGCGGCCAGAACATCGTGGTGAGCGACTCGGTCACCGGCAACGTCACGCTGCGCCTGCAGAACGTCCCCTGGGACCAGGCGCTCGACATCGTGCTGCGTACCAAGGGTCTGGATAAGCGCAAGCAGGACAACGTCATCATCGTCGCGCCGCAGACCGAGCTGGCCGCGCGCGAGAAGGCGGACCTGGCCGCGCGCAAGGACGTGCAGGAGCTCGCGCCGCTGCGCTCGGAGTATCTGCAGGTGAACTACGCCAAGGCCGCGGACATGGCGGCACTCATCAAGGGGCAGAACAACTCGCTGCTGTCGCCGCGCGGCAGCGTCGCGGTCGACGACCGCACCAATACGCTCCTGCTGCAGGACACCTCCGACCGGCTGGCGGACATCCGCCGCCTGGTGGCGACGCTCGACATCCCGGTGCGCCAGGTGCTCATCGAGTCGCGCATCGTCATCGTCGACAACGACTTCCAGCGCCAGATCGGCGCGGTGTTCGGCTGGACCAACGTGCAGCGCAACGGCCAGACCGGCGTCGTGACCACCACCGGCAATGCTGCCGGTACCGACCAGATCATCGGCTCGGCGCTCACCAACGGGCAGACCAACAACACCCCCTTCCCGGTATCGATACCGACCGGCACCACCGCCGCCAACCGCTACAACGTGAACCTGCCGGTCGGCACGCCCGCTGGCTCGTGGGCACTCGGTATTCTCGGCAACAACTTCATCGTCGACCTCGAGCTGTCGGCGGCGCAGGCGGAAACGCAGGCGAACATCATCGCCTCACCGCGCGTCATCACCGCCAACCGCAAAGAGGCGACCATCAAGCAGGGTATCGAGATTCCGTACCAGCAGTCGGCCTCCAGCGGCGCCACCACCATCCAGTTCAAGGATGCGGTGCTGCTGCTCAAGGTGACGCCGCAGATCACCCCGGACAACCGAATCATCCTCGACCTCAACGTCCGCGATGACAGCGTCGGCACCGTGGTGGTCGCTTCGGGCGGCGTGAACGTGCCCTCCATCAACACCCGCGAGATCACCACCCAGGTGCTGGTGAACGACGGGCAGACGGTGGTGCTCGGCGGCATCCTGCAGACCACCCAGCGCGAGGACGACACCAAGGTGCCGTTCCTGGGCGACATCCCGGTGCTCGGACACCTGTTCAAGAACACCAATCACCAGGATGACAAGGACGAGCTCATGATCTTCATCACCCCGAAGATCGTGCACGAGGGCGTGAACGTCTACGACTGAGCCCTCAGCTGTCCCGCTCGCGACGATTGCGCGGCCGCCTTCTGGCGGCCGCGTGCTTTTGAGTATCCTCTCGGGCGTGCTCGGCAGGATCAGCGTATTTCTCATCGGCCCGATGGGCTCGGGCAAGACCGCCGTCGGGAGGCACCTGGCGCGTGCGCTGCAGCTGCCGTTTCACGACAGCGACGCGGAGGTCGAGCGCCGCACCGGGGTCGATATCTCCTTCATCTTCGAGAAAGAGGGCGAGGCGGGCTTCCGCCAGCGCGAGCGCGAGGCGATCGAGGCGCTCACGGCGCTCGAGAGCATCGTGCTCGCCACCGGGGGCGGCGCGGTGCTCTTGCCGGAGAACCGGCAGCACCTGGCCGAGCGCGGGCGCGTGGTGTACCTGCAGACCTCGGTCGCGCAACAGGCCGACCGCGTGCGCCACGGCCGCAACCGCCCGCTGCTCGCTTCCGGGGATCCTGGCGCGCGCCTCGGGGAGCTCATGGACGTGCGCGCGCCGCTATATAGCAGCATCGCCGATATCGTCGTCTCGACCGACGGGCGCCGGGTGAGCAGCGTAGCCGAGCAGGTGCTGCGCGAGCTCGCCGCGGCGGCCCGGCCGCGCTGAGCGCGGCGCGCCGCTGAGGCTCACGTATACTCCGCTGACGCACGGCGGGCTCGAGCCTAAGCGCGACGCACTACGTGGAACTCCTGAACGTCGAACTCGGATCCCGCAGCTACCCCATCCTCATCGATGCGGGGTTGCTCGGCCGCCCCGACCTGTTCCGCGAGCACCTGCCGGCGCAGGATGTGCTCGTCGTCAGCAACACCACCGTGGCGCCGCTGTACTTGCCGGTACTGCGCGCCAGCCTGGGTGCCCGCCGCGTGGTCGAAGTCGTTCTCCCCGACGGCGAAGCGCACAAGACGCTCGCCAGCACCGCGCGCGTCATCGACGTGCTGGTCGCCAACCGCTTCGCCCGCGACTGCGCCCTGCTGGCGCTCGGCGGCGGAGTGGTGGGAGATCTCACCGGGTTTGCGGCGGCCTGCTACCAGCGCGGCGTCGCGTTCGTGCAGGTGCCGACCACGCTGCTGGCGCAGGTGGACTCGGCAGTCGGCGGCAAGACCGGCGTCAACCATCCGGGCGGCAAGAACCTCATCGGTGCCTTCCACCAGCCGAGCCTGGTGGTGAGCGATACGCGCACCCTGGCCACGCTGCCGCCTCGGGAGCTGCGCGCCGGTCTCGCCGAGGTCATCAAGTACGGTCTCATCTGCGATGCGGGGTTGTTCGAGTGGCTGGAGGCGCACCTCGAGGCGCTGCTGTCCGCCGAGCCGGCCGCGCTCTCCCACATCATCCGCCGCTCGTGCGAGATCAAGGCCGCCATCGTGGGGCGCGACGAGCGCGAGCAGGGCGAGCGCGCGCTGCTCAACCTCGGTCACAGCTTCGCGCATGCGGCCGAGTCCGCCAGCGGCTACCGCGAATGGCTGCACGGCGAGGCGGTCGGCGCGGGGCTGGTGATGGCTGCGGCCATGTCGGTCGAATGCGGGCTGCTCGAGGCGGCGGCGAGCCTGCGCGTGCGCCGCCTGGTCGAGCGCGCCGGTCTGCCTACCCGCATCGCCTCGGTATCCGCTGCGAGCGCGCTCGAGCACATGCGCATCGACAAGAAGGTGCTCGGCGGGCGGCTGCGCCTGGTGTTGCTGCGACGGATCGGCGAGGCGCTGGTCAGCGCGGACTATCCGCCGGCGACACTCACGCACACCCTGGCGGCGCACTTCGGGTGAAGGCATTGAACGACGTTAGCTCCGCGCCCCTTCTGGCCCCGTATGCGGCGCACGACGCCGCCTCGCGGGGGCGGCGCTACCGCGAGCCCCCGCCGGAGTTCCGCAGCGAGTTCCAGCGCGATCGCGACCGCATCATCCATTCGAACGCCTTCCGACGGCTGGTTTACAAGACCCAGGTGTTCGTCAATCACGAAGGCGACCTGTACCGCACCCGCATCACGCATTCGATCGAGGTGGCGCAGATCGCGCGCTCTGTGGCACTCGCGCTGCGGCTCAACGAGGCGCTGACGGAAGCAATCTGCCTCGCCCACGACCTCGGGCACACCCCGTTTGGACACGCCGGACAGGATGCGCTCAACGAGTGCATGCACGACTACGGCGGCTTCGAGCACAACCTGCAGTCGCTGCGCGTGGTGGACGAGCTCGAGGAGCGCTACGCGGCCTTTCGTGGCCTGAACCTCACCTTCGAGTGCCGTGAGGGCATTCTCAAGCATTGCTCGGTGCGCAACGCGCGCGAACTGGGCGAGCTCGGCGAGCGCTTCATCAAGCGGCGGCAGCCGGGGCTCGAGGCACAGGTCGCCAACCTCGCCGATGAGATCGCTTACAACAACCACGACGTGGACGACGGCATCCGCGCGCAGCTGCTCGATCTGGGTGCATTGCGCGAGGTGCGCATGTTCCGCCGCCAGCACGAAGCGGTCGTGGCGCTGCACCCGGACCTGAGCGAGCGGCGGCTGGTGCACGAGATCATCCGCCGCATGATCAATCACATCGTCGTGGACCTGATAAGCACGACCCAGAAGCACCTTGCGCAGGTCAAACCGCGCTCGATCGACGAGGTGCGGTCGCGTGCCAAGCCGCTCGCGGTGCTCAGCGATGCTTGCCGCGAAGAGCATCTGGAGCTCAAGGAATTCCTTCGCGAACACGTGTACCGGCACTACAAGGTGCTGCGCATGACTTCCAAGGCGCGCCGTGTGGTGCGGCAGTTGTTCGACGCTTTCTTCGAGGACGTGAGTCTCATGCCCCCGGAGCATCGCGACCTGGCGCTCAAGGGCGAGCGCACCCACGGCCCCACGGGGCGCGCGCGGGCCGTCGCGGATTACATCGCCGGCATGACCGACCGCTACGCGATTCTCGAGCACCGGCGCCTGTTTGAGCCGGGCGAGAGGACTTGAGGGCAGAGGCCGGCTTCCGCCGCGATCGGTCCGCGCGCTAGCACGCGGAAAAATTCACCACCCGTAACGCACTGTTCCCGCAGACTTTGCTGCACTGCAGTGGGACCTGAGTCACATTCGCCGCCGTATTTCGTTAATTGACATAAGTATTTGTCACGCCTAGCATTATGTAACAACATAAAGTATTCATTACATAATGAATAAGACCGCGGGTGAGAAAGAAGCCGTTTTGAGTGTTTTTGCCGCCATGGTGCGGCCACTTATGCGCGTCGCTTTCGAGTACGGCATCTCCGCAAGTGAAATTGCTGGGGTTGTGCGTCGCACCTACATCCAGGCGCTCGAGGCGCGCCTGTTGGAACAAAAGAGAGCGGCTACGGACGCTCGGCTTGCTGTTGTCGCTGGCTTGGCTAAGTCAGATGTAACTGCGCTGCGGGAAGCAACTCGAGCCGGCGCGCCGCACAGCCTGCGGGGCACGGTTAGCCTCGATCAAGTTACGAACCTGTTAACTGTTTGGCACACGCACTCCGGCTTTTCCGGTGCTTACGGCTTAGCACTCGAGTTGGATCTTGTTCCGATGCCAAACTCTCCGCGCCGGAGCTTTCATGAACTCGTCTTGGCTGCTTGTCCGGGAGCAGACGAGGAGTCGTTGCTCGACGAGCTTGTCGCAGCAGGATCAGTAGAGGTTATTGACTCTTTGACGGTGCGCTGTTTGTCGCGAGCATATGTGCAGAAGGGAGCCGATCTGAAGCGCATCGAGCGCATGGGGCGATTCCTGGCTGCCATTACCGCGAATTTCGTGCACAACCTTCTACGCCTCAGCTCTGAACCCGTGTACTTCGAGCGGGCTGTAATTTCTGATGAATTTCTTTCGGAGATTGGGCGCGAAAAATTCCTAGCATTAGCTGGTGAACGAGCTCAGGAACTGCTCACCGAATTGGACACTTTTCTTACGCGGCTCGCCACGTCGGAAGGCAGTGCATCGGGGAGGAAATACGGCGTTGGCGTGTACTTCTTTGATGATCAAATGACCGACGCGACGGAAGTACGGTCAAAAGAAGAAGAGGGTTCTGACGATAAGCGTGCTCGCCTCGCATCACCAGTTGAAGAGATAGATGTGTTGGCTGGCTTAGGTCGCAAAAAGTAATCAGGGTTATTGGGAGAATATTGATGAAGATCGAACACGTGGTCGCAGCAACCCTTTTTGCTACGACCTTGGGCTACGCTGGATTCAGCGTAGCAGGACCCCACGCTGGCATGCCCGCCCGCGTTATCAGTGGTGTAGGGGTGTCGGGCATCAGCGGTGGCGGAGGGGCCCGCGTAATCACGGTGGGTAGCGGTGTGCGGGGTATCAGCGGCATCAGCGGTGGCGG
>Ga0210394_10003947_pt1 | contig 17832 bp, 18 predicted proteins | sample IncBWC12MmetaG_FD_160121 | JGI IMG/M metagenome (GOLD analysis project Ga0210394, IMG submission 160121) | Forest soil microbial communities from Barre Woods Harvard Forest LTER site, Petersham, Massachusetts, United States - Inc-BW-C-12-M | ecosystem: Environmental > Terrestrial > Soil >... | reverse complement strand
CAATACCGCGTGCACCAGTTTCATGTACGGGCTGTCGATCGGCACATCGATGATCAAAAGCGGTGTGGTCAAGAACGCGCTGGTGATCGGTGTGGAACTCATCTCCCAGTACATGGACTGGGACAATCGCAATGTCGCGGTGCTGTTCGGCGACGGCGCCGCAGCGATGGTGCTGCAGGCCTCCGAGGAGGAGACGGGCGTCATCGCCGAGAAACTGCAGTGCTACGCGGATTCGCGGCAGATCCTGCGTGTGCGCGGCATGGGGACCATGTACGCCAACCTGGGCGTGCAATTCGGCCAAACCAGTTGGGACTTCGACGGCCAGGAAATCTTTCGCAAGGCGGTGCAAGGCATGAGCGAGGCCAGTCTCGATGTGATGCGCCGCGCCGGCGTGACCATGGATGACATCGAGCTGGTCGTGCCGCATCAGGCAAACCTGCGCATCATCGATGCCGTCGCAAAGCGCGCGGGGGCGGGGCCGGAGAAGGTGTATCTGACGGTACAGAAGTACGGCAATATGAGCTCGGCGACGGCGCCGGTCGCGTTGGTGGAGGCCGTGGAGGAAGGCCGCGTGCCGCCCGGCAGCCTGGTGCTGATGCCAGCATTTGGCGGCGGTCTCACTCTGTCCGCGCATCTGATCCGCTGGGGTCAGCGCATCACGCCGCTTGAAGCCTGCGATGCCGAACTGCCGCCCTGCTCGAAGACCGCGCTCGAGCTGGTGAATGAGATCCGCGCGCAGAAGAAGCTGGGCGAAGTCGAGGCGAAGCGCTTCGAGACCTTGAGCTTCGTGGAAAATCGCGCCGGCTGAAAGCGCCATGCTCGCACCGACAGGCGGTTGGTGCGCGGCGCCGACCCGAAACTGTGTGGCGAAGCCCTCGCGGCGCTTTTATAATGCATTGAGATTCATTGCTGCACGCGTATGAAGGACAGTAAATGAAGCCGTTCAGGAGGCTCATAGTCGGCGGCGCCGCGCTGCTTTGCGGCGCCTTTCCGGGGAGCGCCCCGTTCGCGGACGATTCCTCCACCGCATCGCCGGATCCAGGAATCTGGCAGAAGCATGCGTATACTTTTCAATTCATGGGCTTTACAACCACCTACTCTTGCGACGGGCTTGCCGACAAGATCAAAGTGCTGCTGATCGCCGCCGGAGCCCGTTCCGATTCGAAGTCCCGATCCGGCGTGTGCTCGAGAGGCTATGGGCGCCCGGACAAGTTTGCCCAGGCGAATCTGACCTTCTATACCCTGACGCCGGCGGGCACGGCCTTGAACGCCGACGAGCCGCGCGCCAACGGCATGTGGCGCCCCGTTAATTTCACGGTCCGCACGCCGCGCGAACTCGCCCTCGGCGACTGCGAGCTCGTTGAGCAGTTTCGGGCGCTCGTGCTGCCGATGTTCACCACGCGGAACATCGACGATCATACGACCTGCGTCCCCCATCAGGAATCAGGATCCGTGATCAATCTTAAGTTCGAGTCTTTCGTCGGCGTGCCGGCAAAGCCTGCGAACGCGGTTGGTACGCCAAAAGCGTAGCTGCGCGGCTAGCTGTGCGTTGCGAGAAAATTTTCTACTGCGGCGACGGTTCGCGCCGGATCTTCTTCCTGCGGTACATGGCCGAGATCGTCGAAAACCACGAGGCGGCTGCCGGCGATATCGCGATGAAAATGTTCGGCGTTTTCGGGCGGAATCAATTGGTCGCGGCCACCCCAAATTATGAGCGTCGGCAGCTTGAGCGTGGCAATCCGGCCGGCGCGGCTGCCAAAGTCGGTTTGTCCAAAGCGCTGTAGCAGCGCGCCGCGATTTCCTTCGCGCAGCGTCATGTCGAAATAGCGGTCGACGAGCGCCGGCGTCACTTTGGCCGGGTCGCCGTACACGCTGCGCAAGCTCGACTCGATGAGGCCGCGCGGCAGCATGGACTGCATTAGCCGATTGAGCCCCGGTATCCGCGCCACGCGAAAGCCGATTGGAACCGACGTCGATACCGTCGGATAGCCGCCGGAATCGACCAGTACCAGCTTGTCGACGCGGTCCGGCAGGGCGTATGCGGTTTCCAAGGCGATATTGCCGCCGAGCGAATTACCGGCGAGCACGCAACGCTGGATGGCCAACCGATCCAGCAACGCGCGCATGAAGCGGACATTGGCTTCCGCGCTGTAGTCGCCCGAGGGCGAAGGACCGGTAAGACCAAATCCCGGCAGGTCGAAAGAAACCACGCGGTGCCGGCTGCGCAACGCGCTGGCCCAGCCTTCCCAGGTATGCAAGCTGGCCGAGGTGCCGTGGATCAGGATGATGGGAACGGGATCGCCGGCGGGCCCCTCGTCGCGCAAATGCACGTTCATTCCAGCGATCTGCACGAACTGGGACGGCGGTGGCGCCCATCGCTGCGCCAGCGCAGCGACCGGCCGGTCGGGCTGCCAAACCTTGGCGACGGTGCCGCCGATAACGAGCACCACGAGCGCCAAGGCTCCAAGCAAGAATTTGCTTCGCGTCTTCATTGCAATCTCTTCCGCCAGCGGTCCCAGGCAGGCGCGTAAGGTATCAGAAATCGATACCTGCGGATCCGGGACGTGATACGGGCTGGGCCGGTGTTGCACCGGCCCAGCCACGACCGGAAACTGCAAGCGAGTCCGGTTATTCACACGCCGTGCCCTGCACACCACTTAATACCAGATGAAAACGTATCATAATACGATACCCAAGCTGACCAGGAGATCGTCATGAAAGTAGCGGTTGCAGGGGAAGCTTCCCGCATCATCGTGGGCTTGAAGCGCCTGATGAAAGCGCGCGCGATCACCTATAAAGAGTTGGCGGCGCGGATCGACTTGAGCGAGGTGTCGATCAAGCGCATATTCTCGCAATCATCCTTGAGTCTGGCGCGCCTGGAGCAGATCTGTCAGGCACTCGATGTGAGCATCCAGGAGATCGCACGGCTTTCCGGAGAACAGACGGCGGACGCAACCGAATCTGTCACCTTGGAACAGGAGTCGGCGCTGGCGGCCGATCCGAATCTGCTGGCTTGCTACTATTTGATTGCCAACGGCCGCACAGGTCTCGAGATCTGCAAGGAACTCGGCGTGGAGGAAATCAAAGTCCGGCGCTGGATGGTGAAATTGCATTCCTTCGGGTTGGTCGAGCTGCGCGCAAAGATGCGCGCGAAAGCCCGTACCAGTTCGGCGATTACCTGGAGACACGATGGGCCGATGTGGCACCTTTACGAGGATAAAGTCCGCCAGGAATACCTGCAATCGACGTTTGGTGCGCCATTCGAGGCGATGCATTTTCGCTCCGCCGAAATGTCGGATGCGTCGTGCCAAGTACTGCTGCGAAAGCTCGAGCGCTTGGCTGTTGAGTTTCGCGACTTAGCCGAACTGGACCGCTCGCTGCCTGCTCGTGAGAAGCGCAGCATGGGTTTTCTGTTGGCTGCTCGGCCTTGGGTGTTCTCTATGTTCGAGAGCTTGCGCCGACCTGCTGCGGAGCGCCGATGATGGCGGTTCGCGACGGGACACGTCGCGGCCGCTTGGCCTGAGTCACTGACTGGGAGACTTGCTCGTGGCTCCGTCAGTCGCATTTTTTGCCGCTGCGTTCTGTTTCGCTGCGGCCTTGTCCTGCATCTTCTCCCGATGATGCTCAATCACGCACCCTGCGGCCGCTCCCACTACGGCGTGATGGCCGGCCACGTGGCCAACCACGCCGCCGACTGCCGCGCCTTTCAAGCAGCCTTTGGCGCCGGCAATCTCTGAGGACATGGCAAGCGGCGCAGCAATGATCAGAGCAACGATAAGTTTTTGCATTTTATCCACCATGATTTTCGGGTAGGCCGAGAACCCTAACAAAACACGGCAGGACGGCAAAAGTTGCAGCGCGGGTTTAGGCGTAGCCCCGCCTATTCTTCCATGCGCCGGGCAATCGCAAGGAGGTGGGCGCTCGCCCCCTGTATCGAGGGCTCCGCCTCCAGGGATCGAGCGGCACGCAGCAGATCCTCGCGGCGCCGCATATCACGCCAGCGCGCGTCAAAATCGGCAAGCAGCCAACCAGGTCCTTCGATTCCAAGCGTCGACAGCATCGAAAAACCCGCTGCCGTCACTTCCGAACTGAGTTCTTCAGGCCGGTGGAAGTACGCGGTCGTGAAATAATCGAGTTTCCCGGTCCTGTTGTCGTGAACACCTGTGTCGAGATCGCGCTGTACGATTCGCCCGAACTGCGGATCTGCGAACAAGTCTCTGTTCAGTCCGTCCAGCACGGAAGCAAAGCGTGAGATTGCGGCGGCGAACAGTAGTCCGCCCGGTACCAGAACCCGATACGCCTCGCGCAGCGCGCGCAGGCGCTCCCGCGGATCTATGATGTGATACAGCGGACCGAGCAGAAGCACGACGTCGGCGGACCGGTCGGTCCGATTCACCGCGCGTGCGTCCCCTACCGTGCAACTCGCGATCAGGGGTCCGCGGACATTGCGCAAGGCGCGAGCCTGATCGACCAACTGCGGCACTGGGTCCACCAGGTGAACCTCGTGGCCCAACTCCGCGAGCCAGGCTGCATAGGCGCCCGGACCGCCGCCCACATCGATGACCACCGCCGGCGAGTCACTCATCCACCTACGGATTATCTCCTTGGTACGCGCAAATTCTAGTTGCGCGGCTCCGGAGTAGAGGCGCTCGTGCTCGCGTGCCTGTTGGTAGTAGGCAAGAATGTCAGGGGACAGTTCCCAATCCATGTGGGTAGCACCTAGCGGCTAAGCGCCAATCGGCTTTCGCGGGGCCGGCGGCAATCCGACGCATCGTAGGGGTGATCGCGACAGATCTCGCGATCAGTTCACCCCTACGCCGCCGGCGCGCGAAACTATGCCAGCGAGCTGCTGAACAGCGCCAGCATACGGCCCCAGGCCTTCTCCGCCTGGTCATGGTTGTAAACTTGCGCGTCCGGCGGACACCAACCGTGCAAGGTGCCCGCGTACACTTCGATCTCCGCCGGCAAGTGGGCTTTGGCGAAAGCCTCGCGCAGTACATCCTTGGCCTCGGGTTGTCGCATGTCGTCATTTTCGGCGATGGCGATCAAATAGTGCGCCTTCATCTCCGGGATCAAGAGGTGCGGACTATCGGGCTTGTCGGTGACAAGACCGCCGCCGTGGAACGTTGCTCCCGCGCCGATGCGGCCCGGGAAAGTCGCGGCTGTGCGCAACACGAAGGGACCACCCATGCAGTACCCGGTGGTGCCCATTTTTCGTTTCTTGTCGACGGAAGGCTGGCTGTCGAGATACGCAACGAACGCCTTGGCATCGGTCACGGCGGTGCTGGGGTTCAAGGTACCCGCCAGAGCCATCATCGCCTGGCGCGTCGGTGGATCATTGAAATCCGGATGCTCCGGCGCCGTCGGGGCTTTCTTGGTGCGATAGAAGGGATTGATGACCAGCACCGAATAGCCGGATTCGGCGAGCCGCGTGGCCATCTGTTTGAATGCCGGACGCAATCCAAAAATATCCGGCCAAATGAGCACTCCGGGAAATTTGCCCTTCGTAGGATGCACGAAGTAGGCGTCGCAAGTACCGTCCGGAGTTTTAATTTCAACATCCACTCCCTGAGTCTCGGCGGCATTGGCCAGCTTCGGCAGTGCCGCCGCCAAGCCTGCGCCCAGTGCCATTGCACCGAATTGCCGTCGGGTCAAATCACTCGAGCGTCGCGCAAATTCATCCAGATCGTCATGTTCGCACATAGTTACTTTCCTCTTGAGTCGCGTAGTCAGCAAATGCCCTTATGGGGATGCGGCGGGCCCTGGCAGCGGGCCGCTAAAGCGATTGGGCTTCCCCGGCTCGGCGCACCAAATAATCAGCAGAATCCAGCCGATGAGCGGAATGAACCAGAGCAGCTGCAACCACCCGCTTCGATCCGTATCGTGCAGTCGCCGCGCGGACACTGCGACGCTGGGCAGAATTGTCGCGAATGTAAAGGCACCGGACAAGTTGTAGCTCAAGGATTGCAGAGCCGCTGCCGCAACGATAGTAAACAGAACCCACCACCAAAATTCCGGCCTCGATGCGCAACCCTGGAAATCCGCATATTTTTTAAAACAGATTTTCACCGCGTCCGTAAAGTTCATAGATACCCCTCAATAGTGGTCGGTGTAGGGACCGATCTTACAGCTGTAGCCCTCGGGCGGCGGCGTCAGCTTGAATTCGGATGCCGCGGTGCCTTTGGGATGCGACGCCAGTGTAGTCAGGGCCCACCGATTGAAGGCCTGTGTGTTGATTTGCGGCCACATGTGGCCGTGACTGCTCGAGCACGCGATTTCGATTACACCCGGGATCGAGCTGAAATAGTTCGAAGCAGCCTGCGTCGAGGGGCGGTAGTCGGCGCACAGGACCCCGGAACATTTCCACAGGTCGTTTTGCCCACCCCACACGACGATCACGACCATCGGGTTTAGCTTGGTCGGCAATGGATAAGGTCCTGCGCGGCCCTGAAAAATCTTGCTCGGATTGGCTTGAACCGCGGCCCGCGCGGCCTCGAAAGAGAGCGCGGTCCCGTCATCCTGAGTCACATACCACTCCCCAGAAATCGGCAGTCCGCCCGCCCAAAAGTCGGATCGGAACGTCAGCGCCCGATTGCTCATCGTTCCGCCTGAGGAAATGCCGCCGACGAACAGCCGGCGCGAATCCAACGGGTATTGTGCCGCCACACATTTGACAGCGGCGATGAGAAATCGCGAATCCGGGCCCTCGTCGGCCTTGAACTGATCGCCGCTCGCATTGCCGGCGCGCCCTTCGGTCCATGGCCGCCAATTCCAGCCCTCGATGCCAGCACCATTGCAGACGCCTGCGCGCAGATCGGGATCCTGGTTTGCGCATTCGCGAACGGGACCAATGACCAAAAAGCCATCGTCAGCCAGCAGGGCATTCGCGCCGCTGCGCGCGACATGCAGATTATCGTTGGTCGACTCCACCGTGCCGGTCAACGCAACCCAGACCGGCACGGGTTTGTTGAGTTTCGCGGGAGGTACCACGACGAACGCGCGCATTTTGCCGTCGCTCGGAAAATCCGTGTTGAGGCCGGCTTTCACTTGATATCCGGCCGGGCATGATCCACTCAGCGCGCCTTTGTCGCGGACCGCTGCCGCCATTTGCCCCGAGGGCAACACCGCGGCGACCACCAATGCCGAAAAAATGCAAACGCCGCGGCGGAACATCATCCCCAGCCTGCTTGTCACTGAAGCCTTGCGGCATTCTCGACCTGATCATCCGCAATCGCAACTCGCCTCGCGAGATTCGCTCACCCCAAGGCAACGGCCCGCATGAATGCCGGCCGCGCCTTGAGCCGGGCCAAGTAGGCGCCGACCTGAGGCGTGTATTCATCGCTGATCTTCAACAATTCACCCAGGTACAACGCGAAGCCGATTGCGATGTCGGCGATCGTGAAGCGATTGTCGCAGAGAAATTCGCGAGTGTTGATGTGGGAATCGAGCAGCCGCAGTCGCGCGAGGTACCAGCGGCGATAGTCCGCTGCAACCTGAGGCTGCCGCCGCTCTGCGCCTTCCAGTTGGCTGTAGCGCAGGACCAGCGTCTGGGGAAAGGTCAATGTCGCATCGCTGTGAAACAGCCAATTCAAATAGTCCGCGTATTCCGCATGCTCAGGCTGAAGTCCAAGCTCATAGCGGCGGTATTTCTCGACCAAATAGAGGCAAATGGCCGAGGACTCCGTCATGCGAACCGCGCCGTCGGTGAAATAAGGCACCGTGCCCAATACGTTGATGGCAAGGAAGTTCTTGTGTTCGACTCGCGGCGGGAATCGCAAGCTTTCCAGTTCGTACGGCAAGTGGAGCTCTTCGAGCGCCCACAGCGGGCGCAGCGACCGCGAGTCTTTGCAATGCCACAGCTTCACGTCCGGCTTTCCATCCTCAAACTGAAACATATATGGGAGACGATTCTTGGCTACATTGCAAGATGAGGAGTCCCGCCATGAGCACGCAACCGCCGCTGGAGCACGACGAGCTCGTGCGCCGCATCAGCCGCGATCTTGCCGACGGCTATGACGAAGAATTGGAGATGGAAATTGAAGACCACCATCCGCTTCCGGGCGTGTCATCGTCCGCGGCAAGCGGCGGAGAAAAAGACTACCGGCGGGAGTATTTCCGGCAGTTATTCCGGCTCCAAGCCGAACTGGTCAAGCTGCAGGACTGGGTGGTCGCTTCGGGGGCAAAGGTCCTGATCCTATTCGAAGGACGCGACGCCGCCGGCAAGGGTGGCGCGATCAAGCGCATCACTCAAAAGCTCAATCCGCGGGTGTGCCGGGTCGTGGCGCTGCCGGCGCCCAACGACCGCGAGCGCACGCAGTGGTACTTTCAGCGCTATGTGCCGCACCTCCCGGCAGCCGGCGAAATCGTCCTGTTCGACCGAAGTTGGTACAACCGCGCAGGGGTCGAACAGGTGATGGGCTTCTGCACTCCCGAGGAGTACGAGGAGTTCTTCCGCTCCGTACCGGAGTTTGAGCGCATGCTGGTTCGCTCAGGCATCACGTTGCTCAAATATTGGTTCTCGATCACGGACGAGGAACAATACCTGCGGTTTCTCGGCCGCATTCACGATCCGCTGAAGCAATGGAAGCTCAGCGCGATGGATCTTGAATCCCGCCGTCGCTGGGAAGATTACACGAAGGCCAAGGAAGTGATGCTCGCGCGATCGCACATTCCCGAGGCGCGGTGGTGGGTGGTGCAGGCCGTCGACAAGAAGCGCGCGCGCCTCAACTGTATCGATCATCTGTTGAAGCAATTTCACTATGCAGAGACGCCGAAACCGCTGATTGTGTTGCCGCAGCGCGAGCATCACGAGCACTACTCTCGACAGGCGGTGCCGGCGGAAATGTTGGTGCCGGAAGTGTATTAAAATCGCTGCGTCGGTCCGTTGCCATGGGCTATATTCAGCACTTACGCGCGCCGACCTCAAGGAGATGCAATGAAAATCGGCTTGCAGGTACCGAGCTTCACCTGGCCGGGCGGACCGGCGCAGATCCCCCGCAACCTGGCAGAAATCGCTCGCGTCGCCGACGATGCCGGTTTTTTTAGCCTATGGGTGATGGATCATTTTTTCCAGATCAGCATGGTGGGTCCGCCCGAGAATGACATGCTGGAGGGCTACAGCACTCTCGGCTATTTGGCGGGGCTGACCAAGCGCGTAAAACTGGGCACGATGGCGACCGGGGTGATCTATCGCTACCCCGGCATCTTGGTGAAGACCGCAACGACGCTGGATGTGCTCTCGAACGGGCGCGCCTACTTTTCGATCGGCGCTGCTTGGAACGAGCAGGAGTCGAAAGGGCTGGGGGTAACCTTTCCGCCGATTGGCGTGCGCTTCGAGTTGCTCGAAGAAGCCCTGCAGATTGCAAAACAGATGTGGTCGACCAACAACGGCCCTTATCGCGGCAAACACAATCACCTGGAACAGACACTGTGCAGCCCGCAACCGCTGTCGCGCCCGCACCCGCCGATTCTCGTCGCGGGCGGCGGCGAGAAGAAGACGCTGCGGTTGGTCGCGCAGTATGCGGACGCCTGCAATCTGTATGGAGCTCCCGAGGCGGTGAAGGCCAAACTCGCGATTCTGAGGCAGCATTGCGAGGTTCTCGGCCGCGATTATGAGTCGGTTGAGAAAACCTGTTTGGGCGCCGTCCACTTGGCGCCCGGCAAGCTGACCGCGAAGGACGTGATCGCGCAATGCCAGGCGCTCGCTGCCATTGGCGTGCAGCATGCAATATTTTATCTACCGAACGTGCACGAGATCCGGCCCTTGGAAGTGTTTGGCCGCGAGATCATTCCGGCGGTTGCGGAAATGAACTAGCATGAGCACTGTGTTGCCGCGGATTCGATTGCCGGGAGGCTAGCAATGAGCTTGACGGAGCCAGGTCGTATGACGCTCCCGCTTGATCAGCCGCGCGGCGTATGTGCGCTGATTGCCATCAAGGAACGTTGGCGCTGCAAGACGCGGCTCTCGCAAGCTCTTGAGCCGCCGGCCCGCGCCCAACTCGTGCGATCGATGCTCGCGTCGGCCCTGGCCGCCGCCGCCGCGGCCCAGACGGTACGTCAAATCATCGTCGTCAGCCCGGAGCGCGACACGGTATCGGCAGAAATCCCGGTACTTGCCGACAGCGGCGAGAGCCTCAACGGCGCGCTCACGCAGGCTCATCGGGTGCTGCGCGAATTCGGTTGCCGCGAGGTGGTGGTACTGCCGGCGGATCTGCCGGAGATCAGCGCGGCTGATATCGACGCTTTAGTGCTCGCCGGCCGGCGCGGCGGTTTTGCGATCGCCCCCGATGCGGCTGGAACAGGTACCAACGCACTGTACCTCGTCACTGCGCAGCCGTTTAGGTTCCGCTACGGCCCCGAAAGCAAGCGATTGCATGTGCAGGAGGCGCAACGCTTGGGCTTGAAGCCGCAGGTGGTCCACCTCCCCGGACTGGAATTCGACGTGGATTGGCCGGCCGATTTAAACCGGCTCAACCAGCAGCCATGGCGCGCCCGGCATCAGGCTTGAGCGCGCTGCTGCGCGTGGCTGCAGCCGGCCGACGGCCCGAGCCGGCCGAGGCAACAAAATTGCTGATCGAGGTGCCCGCCGTCGAGCTCTTGGCCGCCGCCGAGTCACTGACGGTGGCGGGATTTGGCGAGACGGTCACTTATTCGCGCAAAGTGTTCATTCCCCTCACACAGCTGTGCCGGGACGTCTGTCACTACTGCACGTTCGCCAAAGCGCCACGGCGCCTCAAAGGGCCGTACCTTACGGCTGCGGAAGTACTCGCAATAGCGCGCGCGGGCCAAGCCGCGGACTGCAAGGAAGCTCTCTTCACGCTCGGCGACAAACCGGAAGCGCGATACGCCGTGGCCCGCGCCGCTCTCCATGCGGCCGGTGCAGCCAGTACGCTTGAGTACCTGCAGCGGATGGCGAAACTGGTGCTGGATGAGACCGGACTGCTGCCCCATCTGAACCCCGGGGTCATGGACGCTGACGACCTCAAGCGTCTTCGGCCCGCGAGCGCATCGATGGGATTGATGCTCGAGACCGCTTCGGACCGGTTGTGCGAGCGGGGTGCTCCGCACTTCGGATCCCCAGACAAGATACCGGCGCGGCGGCTTGCGACCCTGCGGGCTGCCGGCGAGCTCGGCATTCCAATGACCACCGGCTTACTTATCGGCATCGGAGAAACGCGCCGCGAGCGTATCGAATCCCTGCTTGCGCTGCGCGCGATACAGGATGAGCACGGCAATCTGCAGGAACTCATCATTCAGAATTTCAAAGCCAAGCCGGGCACCAAAATGGCCGGCGCCCCGGAGCCGGCGCTCGAAGAGCAGCTCTGGACGGTGGCGGTGGCGCGGTTGCTGTTTGGGCCGGGCATGTCGATTCAAGCGCCGCCCAATTTGCAGCCCGACGGGCTCGCGCAGCTGGTGAGTGCCGGCATCAACGATTGGGGCGGCGTCTCCCCGGTCACACCCGACCACGTGAATCCCGAGGCGCCCTGGCCACATCTTCAGGATCTCGCGCGAGCTACCGAGGCTTGCGGGCGGCAACTGATCGAGCGCTTGGCCCTGGTACCCAGTTACGCCGTGCGGGCTGAAGTGTGGACGGATCCTGCCATCACGCCGCGCGTGCGCCGCTTCAGCGACAGTCGCGGCTTCGCGCGGCCGGACCGCTGGTACGCGGGCTCGGGGTGCGAATTGCCGCCGATCGCGGCGAACTGGTCTCTCGCCGCGGCGCATCGCAAGTTGGGTTCGCCGGCGCGCGCGGCGGAATTGTTGAAGCGCGGTGGCTCCGATGGGATAAAAGCGCTCATCAAAGCGGCGCGCGCCGGGTATGCGCTGCGCGAGGCCGATATCGTGCGCCTGTTCAATGTCGAAGGCCGTGATCTTGATGAGGTGATAGGCGCGGCGGATCAATTGCGCCGCGAGTCGGTCGGCGACACGGTCACCTACGTCATCAACCGGAATATCAACTACACCAACATTTGTCTGTATCACTGTGGATTTTGCGCATTTTCGAAAGGCCGAGGCTCCAAGAATCTGCGCGGCCCAGCCTACAATCTGGACCTCGACGAAGTAGCGCGCCGCACCGTCGAGGCAGCACTGGCGGGTGCAACCGAGGTCTGCCTGCAGGGCGGGATCCATCCCAGCTTCACGGGCGATACCTATTTGAATATTGTCCGCGCTGTCAAGGAAGCCGTGCCGTGGATGCACGTACACGCGTTTTCGCCGCTGGAGATTCAACACGGCGCGAGCACCCTGGCGCTGCCGCTCGCCACCTATCTTGCGCAATTGCGTGATGCGGGCCTCTCGACATTGCCGGGCACCGCCGCCGAGATTCTGGATGACGAGATCCGCGCCATCATTTGTCCCGACAAGCTGCGCACCGACGAATGGTTGAACGTGATCGGAACGGCCCATGAGGTGGGTCTCAAAACCACGGCCACGATCATGTTCGGACACGTGGAGAGCCCCGTGCACTGGGCGCGGCATCTTACGCGCCTGCGCGCCCTGCAGGAGCGGACCGGCGGCATCAGTGAATTCGTGCCCTTGGGCTTCGTGCACATGGAGGCGCCGCTGTGGCGCAAGGGACGCACGCGCTCGGGACCGAGTTTTCGCGAGGCCGTGCTCATGCATGCCGTGTCCCGGCTGGTGCTGCACCCACTCATCAGAAACATCCAGGCGTCCTGGGTCAAAATGGGTGCCGAGGGTGCCGCGGTCTGTTTGGACGCGGGCGCCAATGATCTGGGCGGCACTCTCATGAACGAGTCGATCACTCGAGCTGCCGGCGGCGTGCACGGACAGCAGCTCGACGCCGCGCAGCTTCAGGCTCTGTCCCGCCGCATCGGCCGTCCCGCTCGTCAGCGCACCACGCTCTACGGCATTCCGGGCCCGGCAGCCGCCACGCGAGCAGCAGGCTCGCCGCGCCCACCCGAACCAGCCTCATTGGCGACGGCCGACTGACAGGCGCCGCTTTGCTGCGATTGGGATACAAGGCGTCGGCGGAGCAATTCGGGCCCAATGAATTACTCGACTACTCGCTGCTGGCCGAGCAGCGCGGCTTCGATTCGGTTTTCATCAGCGATCATTTTCAACCGTGGCGCCATACCGGCGGCCACGCGCCGTTCTCGATGGCGTGGATGGGCGCGCTCGGCGCGCGCACGTCGCGCATCCTCATCGGCACGAGCGTACTCACCCCGACGTTCCGCTACCACCCCTCGGTGGTCGCGCAGGCCTTTGGCACGCTCGGCGCAATGTTCCCGAAGCGAATTATCTTGGGCGTAGGCACCGGCGAATCGCTCAATGAAGTGCCGGCATTGGGGTTGGCGTGGCCTGAACCCAAGGAGCGTACCGCGCGGTTCAAGGAGGCGTTGGCGCTGATCCGGCAGCTCTGGAGCGAACCGCGGGTCAGTTTCAACGGCCAATACTATCGCACGGACAAAGCGACGATTTATGATCGGCCGGAGCTGCCGACGCCGATCTATGTCGCGGCGGCAGGCCCTGTGATGGCCAAGTATGCCGGGCAATTCGCCGACGGATTCATTTGCACCAGCGGCAAGGCGCCGGAACTGTACCGCGACACCTTGCTGCCCAACGTCGCTGCGGGAATTCAAGCATCCACCCGCAAGCCGCAGGACATCGACATGATGATTGAAATGAAGGTCTCGTTCGACAGCAGCCGTCAGCGCGCGATGGACGACACCCGGCATTGGGCAGCGCTGGCGCTCTCGCCCGAGGAGAAGATCTCCGTCGAGGATCCGCTCGAAATGGAGCGGCTCGCGCAGCAGATTCCGGCGGAGCGCGCTGCCCGGCGCTGGATCATATCAACGGATCCGGAGGAGCACGTGGAGAGGATTCGACCCTACCTGAGCATGGGGTTCCGGCACCTCGTATTCCATGCACCAGGACCCGATCAGGCGCGGTTCATCAATCTGTACGCCGATCAAGTCCTACCCAGGCTGCGCGCGGCATTTGACTGAGCCCGCACCGAAATCTCCGCCCAGTTCGCCGGTCGAGCTGCGCCTGATTGCGTTGCCCGACTTCCCGCAGGTCGAAAGCGGCGATGATCTGGCCGCCCTGACCGTGGGCGCGCTGGCGCGCGGCGGGCTCGCGCTGCACGGCGACGATGTGCTGGTGTATGCACAAAAAGTAATCTCCAAAGCCGAAGGACGCCGGATCGATTTGGCCGACGTCGTGCCGAGTGCACGGGCGCTCGAGCTGGCGCAGACCGTGCAGAAGGATCCTCGGCTCGTTGAGCTGATTCTGCGCGAGTCGCGGCGCATCGTGCGTTTTGCCAAGGACGTGCTGATCGTCGAGCACCGCCTGGGACTCATCATGGCTAATGCGGGCATCGATCAATCCAACGTCGCCCACCCCGGCGGCGGCGAGTGTGCCCTGCTGCTGCCGGAAGATCCGGATCTCAGCGCCGCGCGCCTGCGTGGGCGCTTGCGCTCGCTCGCCGGCTGCGAGCCGGGGGTGATCATCTGCGACAGCTTCGGTCGTCCCTGGCGGGTGGGCACGGTCGGCGTGGCGATCGGCTGCGCGGGGTTTCCGGCCACGCTCGATTTGCGCGGTCGTCCGGATCTCTACGGTCGTGCGCTGCGCGTCACAGTGGTAGGGTCTGGCGACGAGATCGCCTCGGCCGCTTCCGCTCTCATGGGACAAGGCAGCGAGGGGCGCCCCGTAGTTCTGGTTCGAGGTCTAGTATCGCGAGATCCCCATCAGCCGGCGGCCGCCCTCATTCGTCCGCCGCAGCAGGATTTGTTTCGATGAGCGGGCACGTCGTGGCCCTATGCGGCGGCGTGGGGGGCGCCAAGCTCGCGCATGGCTTAAGCCTGGCGCTCAAGCCGCAGGATCTCTCCATCATCGTCAACACGGGCGATGATTTCGAGCATCTGGGCCTTAAAGTTTCGCCCGATTTGGATTCGGTGCTGTACGCCTTGGCTGGATTATCCGATCCGGTCCGAGGCTGGGGACGCAGCGGCGAGACCTGGACATTCATGGCGGCACTCAAGGGCTTGGGTGGGGAGAGCTGGTTTCAGCTCGGCGATGCCGATCTAGCCATGCATGTGGAGCGCAGTTGGCGCCTAAAGAAGGGCGCGACCTTGAGCGAAGTCACGGCACACTTGTGCGGCGCCCTCGGCATCGGCGTCCGAGTGCTGCCGATGAGCGACGACCCTGTGCGCACGCGCCTTTTGACTGCGGAAGGATGGATCGATTTTCAGGAGTACTTCGTGCATCGGCAATGCCGACCGGAGGTGCGAGAATTCATGTTTGCCGGCGCCACTGAGGCACGCGCACAGCCCGACGCGCTGGCTGCGCTTACGCGCCAGGATCTACGCGCCATTATCATTTGTCCGTCGAACCCTTTTGTCAGCATCGAGCCCATACTCGCGCTGCCGGGTATTCGCGCCGCGATGCAGCGATCAGCAGCACCCGTCGTTGCCGTCACCCCCATTATCGGCGGCAAGGCAATCAAGGGTCCGGCGGCGAAAATGATGGCCGAACTTGGCCTCGATGTCAGCGCAGCAGCGGTCGCCCGCCGCTACGCGGGCATCATTGACGCGTTTGTCGTCGATCAGGCAGATCCGCCGCCGGAATCGGTGCCGGGCATCAAGTTTTTCCGCGCCGCGACCCTCATGAGTACGACCGACGACCGAAGACAGCTGGCGATCAGCACGCTGCGAACGGCTGACGGCCTTCGCGGAATTTTCCCGGTCGCATAAGATCGATCCCGGGCGTATTGTTGCGCGTACCGTTTAGCGTGTAATGTAATAAATATTCGCGGCCCAGCAACCAGTGGAGGAACCATGGCTGAACCGAATAAGTCTCGAGAGCTGCCAACTTGGATTGCCGATCATCTTAAGCGGTATCTCGCTACCGACGGCGAGGATGGGTACTTGTGGGATGCGAGCCTCGGCGGCGGCAAGGGCTTGGTGCCCACGCTGCTGCTGACCACCGTGGGCCGAAAGTCCGGGAAAGCCCTGACTTTGCCGTTGATCTTCGGCCGGTCCGGTGCGAACTATGTGGTAGTCGCCTCCAAGGGCGGAGCACCGACTCACCCTGCCTGGTACTTGAACCTGCATGCCAACCCCGAGGTACACGTGCAGGTCAAAGCTGAGAAATTCACGGCTCGCGCGCACACTGCGGAAGGCGCGGAGCGCGCAGCGCTATGGCCGAAGATGGTGGAGATCTACGGGCCCTACGCGCAGTACCAGACCAAGACCGACCGGCAGATTCCGATCGTCGTTTTGCAGCCCGACTGATCAACGCAGCGATACCGTTCGAGCAAAGATCACGGGCACACCGCCCCCGCGGATTGCGCGCGTAGCGCTAGGCGGAGCCTAAACGCGCTTGCCGAATGGGATGCGCTCGAGCTGAAGGCCGGCCTTCGCGGCCCAGAAACGATCCCTCAGCCACGCTGCGCGTGTAACGCACCACCACATCATCGCTGCATGCAAACTCTCGATCGGCGCCGCGCAGGGGACAAAGCAACTATACCCCGGCAGGTCGTTGTCGCCATGCAAGCCCCAGGCACCGAGTCGCGGTACAAAATCCGACTGCTCCAGTTCCACAGCATTCAGTCGCCGACAGATCTCGGCGCAATTCTCGGGCGCCTGCGTCAAAGGCAGCGAAATTGTCGATAAATAGCCGGCGCCTGCAATAGGATGGGACGTCCCCACATTGACTTGCAGCAAGGCGGTCTCGGCATGCGGATCTATCGATCGCGAGGGGCAATCGCCGCTGAGCGGGAGTTCGACCCACAGCGCGACGGCGTTATTGGACGCCGCCAAGCCGCGTTGCTGGAAAACTGATTTTGCCGCCTGCAGCGACTGCTCCTCCAATGGGCTCTGCCATTGGCGCGGCATCGCATGATGCACTCGTTGCTGCTCCAAAACGTCCGCGGAGGTGGTCGCCAGCGCAATGGATCGCCCGATCGGCAACTGCGCGCCGAAGGCGTTCAAAATGGTCTGCGCGGCCAGATGCGGCGCGGGCTCATTGCCATAGATCGTAAATTGCGCTATTTGCCGCAAGCGGCCGTTCCTGAGATGGTAGGCGCCATGAACCGCCATGGCATTGAGTCTCTGCACACCGGCGGCATGAAACGCAGGAAGCCCGGCTGTATTGTATTCCGCGACGATTTCCGCGATGGCCGCGACCTGCGTGGTGTCGCCGCTGTCATTCACCGGCAGCAAGCGCAGGATGCTGACCCCCGCCGTCGCCGGATGCACCAACCGGTAACCATTCTCGATGCGCTCGAGCGTATGCGGCTCAAGCGCCCTGTGAATGCGTTCTTCTACTGGGGTGGTCACGCCGAGAATCCCAATATTCCTTGAGAGTACAATTCTAAAGATGCCCAAGCACATAAAGGAAGCGCCTGAAGTCATTCTTGGCGCGATCGGCCCTGCTTCATCGCAAGTCGCGCAAAACCGCCCGCTGCGAATGCGGCAGACCGTCGTAATCCTGCTGCTGTTCGGCGGTTACGGATCGCTGTACTTTTGCCGCGCCGACCTGTCGGTTGCAACGCCGCTGTTGGTGGAAGAACTGGTCAAGCACGGGGTCAGCCATGCCGATGCGATTATTCGCATGGGTTCCATAGCATCCTTCGGCGTGCTGGCCTACGCGCTCGGCAAGCTGTTCTTGACCGGATTGGGCGACTTTTGGGGCGGCCGGATCAGTTTTCTCATCGGCCTGGGCGGCGCCACCGCGTTCACGCTCTTGTTCGCCTCGGGCCTGAGCCTGCCGCTGTTCAGCATGGCGTGGATCGGCAACCGCCTGACGCAATCAGTGTCGTGGGCGGGTTTGATCAAAGTGTCGTCGAAATGGTTCAACTATTCCTCATATGGA
>Ga0210394_10003944_pt1 | contig 17839 bp, 16 predicted proteins | sample IncBWC12MmetaG_FD_160121 | JGI IMG/M metagenome (GOLD analysis project Ga0210394, IMG submission 160121) | Forest soil microbial communities from Barre Woods Harvard Forest LTER site, Petersham, Massachusetts, United States - Inc-BW-C-12-M | ecosystem: Environmental > Terrestrial > Soil >... | reverse complement strand
CTCGGCGGTTGGACGTCGCGGGAACCGCGCGCGAAAGCCGGGCTTCAAGGGCGCGCGCCGAGGGCTTGATACAAAGCGGCCGTATCGGTCAGGCGCTGGGCTTGCACTTTGGTGCGGTCGAGCGTGGTTTGCAGCTCCTGCCGCTCCGTATCGAGCAAGGACAGCTGGCTGAGGCCGCCCGCGGCGAAGCGTTGGCTGGCGATCTGGGCACTGGCCTGCGCATCACGCTGCGCCTGCTCGCGGGATTCCAGTTCGAGTGCATCTTGCTGCAGCGCGCGCAACGCGTCCGCGACCTGGTGCAAGCCTTCCAGAACGGTTTGCCGATAGGCCGCCAGCGCGGCCTCGTAGGCAGCTTCGGCCGAGCGCTTGTGCGCCCGCAACTGCCCGCCGTGAAACAGCGGCTGGGTCAGGCCCGCCCCGACGCTCCAAACGTTCAGCAGGTCCGACATGCGGACCCCTTCCGGACCCGTGCTGCCTGACAGCGTGACCTGGGGGTAGAGGTTGGCGATTGCGACGCCGACGTTGGCGCTCGCCTGGTGCAACAAGGCCTCCGACGCGCGGATGTCCGGGCGCTGTTGCGCCAGGCTCGAGGGCAGCGTCAGCGGCACTTCGGCGGGCAGTACCAGCGTGTCCAGGTCGAGCGAGCCGGGGTCTGCACCGTGCGGCGAATCCAACTGCGCGGGCGGCAGCCCCATGTAGACGGCAAGCTGATGGTCGGCCTGGGCCAGCTGGGCGCGAAGCGGCGCCAGGCTGGCGCGAGTCTGCTCGACCTGCGAGCGCTGGCTCAGCAGGTCCATCCGGGAAACGCCACCGGCGTCGAATCGCTGCTGCGTGATGTCGAGTTGCCGGGTCTGCTCGGCCAGCAACGCTTCGCTCAGCGCGATCTGCTTCGCGAGCGAAGCCCGCCGAACGGCGGTGGTGACGACATTGCCGGCGAGCGACAGGCGCGCGGCCTCCAGCTCGTACTGCTGATAGTCGACTTGCGCTGCCAGCGCCTCCAACGCGCGCCGGTTCGCGCCGAACAGGTCCAGCGAGTACGACACGCTGACTTGCGCGCTATACAGCGTGAACGGAGGAAAGCTGCGGCCTGCGACCAGGTTGCTGAGGCCTGCCGCGGCAGGATCGGGTTTCGAACGCGTCGCTTTCAGGCCCGCATCCACCTGCGGCCATTGGGTCGCGCCCGCCTGCGCCAGGTAGTCCTGCTGCGCCTGCGTCAGTTTCAACTGCGCTTGCGCCAGCGTCGGACTGTCGTCCAGGGCCCGCTGCACGAGGCCGTCCAGCGCATCGGAGCCGAAGGCGCGCCACCAGGCGCCCCCGATCGTCTCGGCAGGTACAAAATGCTGCGCGGCGCCTCCCGGTCCGGACGCGGCCTCGGTGGCGGTGGGTTGCGGGACGGGCGTATAGGTGGCGACCTGCGGGGCCTCGGGCGCCCGGAAGTCCGGTCCGAGCGCGCAGCCGCATAGCGCGACGGCCGCCGCAAGCGCCATCGCAGCGCGCGCACGCCGGTACGACTCGAGCCTTGCGCACCTCATGGGATCTCCTCAGTCCAGCGTGCGCCGATAGAAGCGCACCGCCAGCGCCATCACCACGAACATGAAAATCAGCATCGGCCACAGGTGAGGCCACAGATCCGCCCATCCAGCTCCTTTCAGCAGGATCCCCCGCACGAGGCGGTTGAAGTATGTGAGCGGCAGCGCATTGCCGATGAATTGCGCCCAGCGCGGCATCCCGGCAAACGGGAACATGAATCCCGACAGCAGGATGTTCGGCAGGAAGTAGAAGAACGTCAGCTGTACGCCTTGCAGCTGGTTCTGCGCCAGCGACGACAGCATGATGCCGACCGACAGGTTCGCCGCCACGAACAGCAGCGCCGACAGGTACAGCGTCACCAGGCTGCCGACGAAGGGCACTGCGAACACGAAGCGCGCTGCGAGCAGGATGATGCTGATCTGCAGCAGACCGATCGCAACGTACGGGATGATCTTGCCGGTCGTCACCTCGATCGGCAGCACCGGTGTCGCCAGCAGATTCTCCATCGTGCCGCGCTCGCGCTCGCGCGTGATCGCCAGGCCGGTCATCATCACCATCGTCATCGTCAGGATCACGCCCATCAGCCCGGGCACCACATTGAACTGCGTGATGCCCTCCGGGTTGTACATGCGATGGACCTGCACATCGAACGCCGGATCGCCGACCGCGAGCCTTGACAGCGGTCCGGTCAGATCCTTCTGCAGCACCGATTGCGCGATCGACGGCAGGGCTGCGACCGAAGTCCCGACTGCGGTCGAGTCGGTGGCATCGACTTCGACCAGCAGCGAAGGGTGCGCCCCTTTGACCAGATCGCGTGTGAAATCGGCCGGGATATCGACCACGAACAGCACCTTGCCCTGCACCAGCGCGCGCCGGCCGGATTCCTCGTCGGGAAGGGTTGCCACGATGTCGAAGTACTCCGAATTGCGCATCGCGGCGATGAAGCTGCGGGTGAATTCGCTCTGATCGGCGGCAATGACGGCGGTCGGCAGGTGCTTGGGGTCGGTATTGATCGCAAAGCCGAACAGCGTCATCTGGATGATCGGGATTCCGATGATCATCGCGAACGTGACGCGGTCGCGCCGCAACTGCAGGAACTCCTTGCGCGCAACACCCCACCAGCGCGCGATCGAGAATCCGTTCATCGTCACGCGTGGGCGCGCGCAGGCGCCTGGCTGTTGTCGGAGGCACGACTCATCAGGTAGATGAACGCGTGCTCCAGCTTGGTTTCGATCCGCTCGATGTGCAGCGCCGGTTCGTTCTGATGCAGGCGCGCCAGCGTCGAATCGAGCGCTGCCTCGTCGGGTCCGCTGACATGCAGCACGTTGCCGAACGCGACCGTCTGGGCGACTCCGGGTGCGTCGCGCAGCCGCTCGGCCAGGCCGACCAGGTTGTCGCCCGTCACCGCCCAGGTCGACAGCGCCAGCGACTGGACGATTTCGCGCGCTGTGCCCTGGGCGAGCAACTGGCCCCAGGCGATGTAGGCCAGCTTGTGGCAGCGCTCCGCCTCGTCCATGTAATGCGTGCTGACCAGAACCGAAATGCCGCGCGCGGCCAGACGGTGCAATTCCTCCCAGAAGTCGCGGCGGGCGCTCGGATCGACACCGGCGGTCGGCTCGTCCAGCAGCAGCAGTTGCGGCTCATGCAGCAGGCAGGCGGCCAGCGCCAGGCGCTGCTTCCAGCCGCCGGACAGCGTGCCGGCCAGTTGACTGGCCCGGTGCGCGAGGCCGAGACCGTCCAGCGCGCGGTCGACCACCGCCCGGCGATTTTCCATTTGATACAGGCGAGCGATGAAGTCCAGGTTCTCGCGGATCGTCAGGTCCTCCCAAAACGAGAACCTCTGGGTCATGTAGCCGACCTGGCGCTTGATGCGCGCGCTCTCCTTCACGATGTCGAAGCCCAGGCAGGTGCCGCTGCCCGAGTCGGGTGTCAGCAGCCCGCACAGCATCCGGATGCAGGTCGTCTTGCCGCTGCCGTTGGGGCCGAGAAAGCCGAAGATCTCGCCGCGCTGCACGCGCAGCGATACATCCTTGACCACGTGCCGGTTGCCGAAGTGCTTGTTCAGCCGGTCCACGTCGATCGCCGGTGGGTTGCCGGCCACCGCTTCAGCCGCGCTCATCGCAGCACGACCTGCACCGGCTGGCCGGGTCGCAAGCGGGGCGCGTCGGCCGTCTGCGGCCGGGCTTCGACCATGAACACCAGCTTGGCGCGCGTCTCGTTGCTGTAGATGACCGGGGGCGTGTACTCCGCCTGATCCGATACAAAGCTCAGCACGGCCGGCACGTCGGCAGCGCAGCCGTCGCAATGGATGTGCACGGCGCGGCCGGGGCTGAGCGAACCCACCACCGTCTCGGGCACGAAGAAGCGGACCTTGACGTTCTCCGGGGGCAGCATCCGCACGACCGGGCTCCCGGCCGGCACCCATTCGCCGCTGCGGTACATCGTGTCGAATACCAGGCCCGCGTGGGGAGCGCGCACGATCTTCTGGTCGAGCTTCCACTGCGCCTGGGCCAGCGCCGCCTGCGCCGCGCGCACCTGCGCGGCCTGCGCGCGGATCTGGTCGTCGCGTCCCGGCAGGCGGGCGACCTCCAGCTGGCTTTGCAGCTCCCGCACATGCGCCGCGGCCGACAAAGCGGCGGCACGCGAGTCGTCCAGCTGGCTCTTCGGAATCCCGCCCGCCTGGTACTGCTCCTCGTCGCGGGTCGATTGCGTCTCGGCGCGGGTGGCGTCGGCTCGCGCCTGGGCCAGCTGCGCTTCGACCACGTTGACTTCGGCGCGCCGCTTGCCGGTCAACATATCCTCCTGTTGTGCGTGCGCCGCCTGCAACTGCTGGCGCGCCTGCGTTACCGCGTCGGTCTCGTTCTGCGACTCGAGTGCGAACAGCGGCGCGTCCGCGGCCACCGTCTGTCCGCGCGCGACGTCCAGCTGAGTCAGCTGCCCGGCCTGTGACGAAGCCATGTAGACATACTCGCCCTCCACGTATCCCTGGTACGTATCGGGCGGCTGGCGCGAGCATCCGGCGCAGACGATGGCCACGACCCAGGCGCCCGTCAGCAGGGCGGCGCGGCGCTGCGCGCGCGGCCGCTGCGGGGGTGACGAGGTCATGATGTTCTCCTGCTGGTCGCACGCGGGCGGCGCGCGGCATCCGAGGCGCGCCCCGCAACGCCATGCATCAGCAGCGTGCCCACGTGGCGCTCCAGCGTGGCGCGGTCGAGCGTGAGCGTCGGATTGATCCGTCGCCAGATCTTCGCGGTGGCCTGGGGCAGCATCACCAGGGCCAGGATCGAGTTGAACAGCAGCATCGGCTCGATGCCCTCGTTGACCTCGCCGCTCTGCTGGCCGCGGGCGATGTTCTGTCCGAAGCCGGCGACCCGCTTGACCGGAATGTGGCGAAGAGCCTGCTCGCGCAGCAGGCCCCCTTCGTTGACGATCTCGCGCAGCCACAGCGAGGGCAGCCATGGCGTGCGGCCCGTGACGTCGAACATCCGCTGCACGATTGCCTGGATCAGCGCCAGCGGCGCGCCAAGTTCGACGTCGGCCGCGTCCCAGATCGCATGGAACAGCGGCGCCAGACGCTCGGCGACGACCGCGTCCAACAACCGCTCGCGCGTGTCGAACCAGTAATGGACCATCGCCGACGTCACGTGCCCGGCAGCCGCGATCTGCGCCACCGTCGTATTGGCGATGCCGCGCTCGGCAAACAGCGCGATCGCGGCGTCCAGCAGCTGGCCGCGAGCGTCGCTGTCCGGGGTCCTGGCACGGCGCCCCGCGGTGGAACGTGGAGTGCTTGGCATGCTTCGACTTTAATTAACTGATTAGTTAATGTCAAGCGGCAAGCTGCGGGCAGCAGCGGCCGCGTCGACGTCAGGATTTACGAGTCGCTAATGCGTCGCTGTCGTCGCGTGATGCGATGCGCCGGGGCCGGCGGCGCCGAGCGGGACGACCGGAGCCTTCACCTCCACCGCTCGCCGCTTGCCGCTGGAGTCGACAAAGGTCAGCGTCAGGGGAACGGTGTCGCCCTCCTTCAGCGTGTGGGTCAGGTCCTCCAGCATCAGGTGATCGTGCCCTTCCGCCAGCGCGAGGGTGCCGCCGGCCGGAATCGTCACCGTTTCGACCTCACGCATCCTCATCAGATTTCCGCTGATCGTCATTTCATGCACGCTGCAGCGGGCGGCCGCCGGAGAAGTCACCGAGACCAGGCGGGCGCCGCCTTCCGCGCGCAAGGTCATGTAGGCCGCAGTCGTCGTCTGCCCCTCCACGGTGCCTCGAACCCACGGATCGAGCACCGTGACCACGGCGTCCGCCGCCTCGGCTCCCGCCATACGCGCGCAGGCAATCAGACTGCCTACGATGACGATCCATACCGACCATGTCTTTGTCTTCATACTCGTCGCCTTCATCTCATTTGCTGTTTGTTCGACCGCTAACGCTGCGCGGCGGATGCAACACCCCGCTGCCGGATTCGTTCCACGTTGGCCTTGGCCTTGGCCGTCGCGGCCGCAGACAGCCGACCGAGTGCGGCCGCGGTATAAGTGTGAGCCGACGACGATGTCAGAGGGCTCGGAGACTGGGTCGCATCGACATGAGCGCCGGCGCTGCTGGTGGCCGCGTAAAACGGCAGCGGATTGCTGCCGACCAGGCCGAGGCCCTGATTGTCGCCGAGAAACAGCGCGGTCGAGCCGAAGCCCAGCCTGGTGTCGTCGGCCCGCGGCGCGTTGTTCAGGTCGAATGGACTCTGCAGCTGCAATTCGTGCCAAGTCTTGCCGCCGTCGGACGATTCGGTCAACCAGGCGCCGGTGCTCAACACCGACGAGCCGCTGACGTAGTTGCGCAAATCGTAGTAGGTCACCGCCAGCACGCCGTTCGGAAGATAACGCACCGTCGGGCTGAACGCCGCCACGCTCGTCACTCCGTTCACCTGGACCGGGGTGCTCCATGTCGCGCCGCTGTTCGTCGACACCGACAGCGCGATGCCATCGAATGCGCTGCTGGTGAACGACTGCTGCCAGACCGCGGCCACCGCGCCGTTGCCGCCGCTGGCGGAATCGACGGCCACCTGCGCCAACAGGAAGCTGTCGCGGATCGGGGTTCCCAAGGGAATCGGATTGCTCGTGCCAACCGGCTGCATCGTTGCCACGGTCACCGGCGCGGATGCCGACCAACCGGTGCTGCTGAAACTCAGGGTGACGACCTGTAGAGAAGCAGGTCCGGTTGAAGGGACTAACGTGAAGAAGTCCAGCACCGTTCCACTGGTCAGAATCGCGATCTCGTTGTTGAACGCCTCGTTGGTGCCAAGGGGGTCGTACAGGATGCCGCTGCTCCAGGTCACACCGCCATCTTTGGATAAGGCAAGGTACGCCGGTGCGCTGCTGGTGCCGGTACTGTTGAGCCGATCCCATACGACGTACACATTGCCGGACGGATCAGCCGTCACCGAGTCGCGGTCGTTGAAGTAGAACGGACCCGTCCCGGAATTGGCGTCGGACCACACCGCGACCGGAGCGCTCCAGGTCGAGCCGCCATCCGTGGAACGCGACACCAGCACCGCGCTTGGCCCACCCGTCGTGGAAAAGCCGCCACTGGCGGTGAATCCATTGGCCGAGAAGGCGAGCGCGCTGGCGACCACGGTCCCGCTTCCGGCAAAGGAGATCCAGGGATCGGAGGCGCGGTCGTACGTGGAGCCCGCTGCAGCTCCACCACCGCAGTTGGAAAATGGCAGTACGCCCGGCGTGCTCCACGCCGCGCCGCTATCGGTCGAGCGGGCAGTCATGATCGCCCGCGCCCCGTAGCCAGTCCACCGGTCCTGCTCCCACACGCCCACCACGGCGCCCTGCGGGATTGCGGCGATCTGCGGTTGGATTCCGGATCCGAGCGTGTACGTTTCGGTGGTGCCCGTCGGGACGGTGGTACCGCAACTCGACGACAACGGGCTGGCGTTGCCGGATACCTGGACCGATACCGGAGATGCATTGGATGGCGGCGTGCTGCCGCTGCTGTGGAAGCCACCTCCGCAGCCGGACAGGACCGCGCCGACGAAAACAGCGGTTGCGACAGAAAATGCTCGAAGCGAATCCATTGAACGGGAACGCGCAGCAATCACGCTGAAAATGAAAACGCAAGCGGGCCGCCGAATTGACCCGATGCGCGATTCTGGCACCACTGGGCACGATTGAGGGCGCCTGCCCGTCGTCCAAACGGATGCGCGCGCTCTGGGCTGTTACAAGGCACTACGCGGCGGCCTCCTGCTCGGCCTCTACATCAACCTGTGGGGGCAATGGGCAATCGAGCGCAGCGCATAGCGTACGCAGGCAACTGGCCGCCTTCCAGTTGGTGGACCCGTCGACGAACGCAACGGCTGCGCAGGCCTTGATCAATAGCGGTTTGGCCAGCGGTGCGAGCGTGTTGAGCCGGTGGAATGCCGCCGACACCTTGCTCAGCGCCAACGCGTCGCGCTCGGCCACATGGGTCGCGACACCTTCCAGAAGTTGCGCACCCGCCTGATAGGCGTGGGCCGGCGCCTGCGGCATTCGCACCGTTGCCAACAGCGAAAGGACCAGCCCGCATTCGGGCGCCAGATCTCGCAGCGACGCGCATCGGGCCGGTTGCGCGGGCGGCGCGCCGAGGCGGGCCTCCATCACCGTGTACAGAAGGAACTCGGGCAGCGTCACCCGGTTGTCGGCCGCGATCAGCTTGCGTGCCAGCGCCAGCAAGCGGTCGCGCGCCGCAGGTGGAAGCTTGCGCAGCGCCGGCATCGCCAGATCGGCCAGCGGCAGCCGCCAACCCGGTGGCATCTGCGCGGCGGCGTGCCGAATCGCTTCGACCTGGTCCGAGGCGTTGGAGCCGAACGCCTCGGCCACGATCTGCTCCTGCCGCAACGCGATCGACTGTTCCTGCTCGACCAGCAGCCCAAGCGCGAGCAGTTGCGCTCCGGTCGTATCGGACAACGCCGGGCGCAGTCCGAGCGATTCGACTCGCTCGAGCAGATGCTCCACGAACGGGCGCGAGTCCGGATGCGGCTTTCCGATCGTAGCCGCCATGCCGGCGACCATGCCGGTGACCGGGCTCACCGCGGGCGAGGCGGCCGCAGCGGCCGCGGGCGCCGAGTCTGCCGCAGCCGCAGTCGAAGCCGCGCCCATGGTAAATGGCAGCGGGGGCAGGTCCGCAGTCCGGGCGCGCTGATCAGGGACGTTCCACACGACGAGCTCGGGAGCCGGCAGAAAGTCCATCGGATGGCCATAGATGCGGCGGATGCGCTCCTTCAGCGGCGGGTGCGTGGCCAGCCACCCTTCGGCGAAGCTCGGCCGCGCGGGCGCCATGAACAGGTGCGACAGCGTCTCCGCATGAGGATGATCGATCTGTCCGCCGGCGTCTTCGCCCAGGCCACCGATCTTGCGCAGCGCGCTGCCGATGCCGTCGAGGTTGCGAGTGAATTGAATGCTGCTGGCGTCGGCCAGCAGCTCACGCTGGCGCGATACGCCGGCCTTGATCAGCCGCCCGAAGAACACCCCGATGTACCCAGCCGCCAGAATCACAACGCCGGCAACGGCCACCACGCCGGAGCGCGACCTGCGATCGATCGACCCATGGGCCCAATCGATGTCGAGCAGGAAGCGGCCGAACAAGGCGAGGATCAGCAAGCCGTGCAGCAAGCCGATCAGCCGCACGTTCAACGCCATGTCACCGTTCAGGATGTGGCTGAACTCGTGGCCGATCACGCCCTGCAGCTCCTCGCGCGTGAGGCGCGTCAGCGCCCCATGAGTCACCGTGATCACCGCGTCGCGCGGGAGCAGCCCCGCGGCGAAGGCATTGATCGTGTCCTGCCGCTCAAGCACATAGACACGCGGCGCGGCAACGCCCGAGGCCAGCGCCATTTCCTCGACGACATTGAGCAGGCGCCGCTCCAGTTGATCGCGGCTGGACGGATCGACCAGGCGGGCGCCGATCATGCGCGCGACCGCTTCCCCGCCTTCACGCAGGTCGAGCATCTGCAGAACCGTACCGCCGATGATCATCAGCAGGACCATCGCGGTGGTGGTCGAGACGAAGTAATGCGGCAACGCGTCCAGCCCATAGCGCGTCCACGCTCCGTGCGGGGCGAAGGCATACAGGTACAGCGCACCCAGCACCACGTTGACCGTGATCACGATCGCGACCACGGCCGCGATGAACAGCCAGATCAGCCGCCGGCTGATTCGCCGCGCGGAGTCCTGTTGCTCGAAGAAGCCGGTCGCCAAGGCTGTGAAGACCCAAGGACGCTAGAACTGCACCTTGACCGCCTTGCGCTCCTCATCGCTTTCGGTGGCTTTCAGCAGCTCGGCTGGCTGGAATGAGAAGACGCCGGCCAGGATACTCGAGGGAAACTGCTGCACCGCGTTGTTGTACGTCATCACCGCATCGTTGAACGCCTGCCGTGCGAAGGCGATCCGATTCTCGGTGCTGGTCAGCTCCTCGGTCAGCTGTGCCATCGTCTGATTGGCCTTCAGATCCGGGTAAGCCTCCGCGACCGCGAACAAGCGGCCGAGCGCCCCGCTGAGGCCTCCTTCGGCCGCCGTCAGCTGGCGCATTGCGTCGGCGTTGGATGGATCGGCTGCAGCGGCCGTGTGAGCCGTCACCGCCGAGTTGCGGGCCTTGATCACCGCCTCCAGCGTTTCGCGCTCGTGAGCGATGTACTTCTTCGCGACCTCCACCAGATTGGGTATCAAGTCGTAGCGGCGTTTCAGCTGCACGTCGATCTGCGCGAACGCGTTCTTGAATTCATTGCGCTGCGCAACCAGCCGGTTGTAGGCGGCCATCCCCCAAAAACCGACCGCCACGATCAGCACCAAGATTACGATCAAGGCCATATGCCGTCCCCCACGGTTCGTCCTGCCCGTCCCGCCTTCGCTCGCTGTGCGAGCTACGTCGGGCAAGCCCGCCGAAGCCCGTAGGGCAAGGCGCGGCCGCGCAGAGACTACCCGCGATCCACGGTCCGATGCAATCGCGCCCCGGTGACGGATCGAGCGCCGGGCCTTAACCGTGCGTCTGACCAGCAGGCGGTCGAGAGCGCCGAGATCGGGCTGGGAACGCCTTGCTACTTGCCCTCGTTCTTGGCTCCGTTGGGAGATTCGGCCTGACTCTTCTTGATCTGGGCCACCTCCTGGTCGCTCACCACTTCGAACAGCTTGACCACCCGACGCACCCCACTCACCCGGCTGGCAGCCTTGGCCGCCGCTTCGCCTTCGGATGCCGAGACCTTGCCCATCAAATAGACGACGCCCTGTTCGACCGTCGTCTTGACCACTTGGGTCGGCACTCCGTCCGCGCCGAGCAGCGCCGTCTTCACCTTTCCCGCCAGCAGCGTGTCGTCGGTACGATCGCCCAGCGTGGCGAGCCCGCCCACCGTCAGCTCGTTGACAACCTCCCGCACGTTTTCGGCCTTGGCGGCGACCGCTTCGGCGGTTGCCCGCTGATCGGCCGTCTTCACCTGCCCCGCGAGCAGCACCTTGCGGTCGTAGCTGGTCACGTTGATGTTCATCGCGCCGTCCGGGATGTTGTCGACCAATGCCTTGTTGACGCGCGATTCAATCGCGGTGTCCTCCATTTGAATTCCGACTGAGCGCCGGTCGGCTGCGACCACCGCCGTGCCCCCGACCGCGCCCCCGACCAGCAGTACGCAGCCGTTCAGCATCGAGGCCGCCAACCCTGCAACCACGATCCATCCCCATGTCCGCTTCATCAAGCTTCCTCCTCGGCGCCGAACGCGGCGCGTAGCCATTCCAGTCGATCGGCCTCGGCGATCACGACGTCAAACCGGCACGGCGGCCAGCGATCGCCGAAGCGTTGCTGCAGGTACCGCTGGGCCGCCAGGCGCAGCCGGCGGCGTTTGAGCGGGCCAATGCTGGCCGCAGCCAGCCCGCGCCGCGTACGGCTGCGAACTTCGACGAAGACGACCGTCGCGCCGTCGCGCGCGACCAGATCGAGCTCGCCGAAGCGATAACCGACCTGGCGTGCCAGAATCTGCAGCCCCTGCCGCTGCAGCAGGGCACATGCGGCACGCTCGGCCGCATCACCCTGTTTCTGACGCGCGCTGCGCGTTGATGACATCCACGCCAGACCCGCAGACCGGTCGTTGGTTCCAGAATTGTGAATAATGCGACAGGCGACATCATCGATCCGAGGCAGCTGGCGCTGCGGAGCGCTGCGAATATGGATGATTCCGATAATCCCGACGTATGGTCCCCCCAGCCGCTGTGGACCGCCTCCGGGCTGGACCAGCAGCAGCTGCCGCGCGCATTGTATGTAGTGGCTACTCCGATCGGCAACGCAGCCGACGTGACGCTGCGCGCGCTTTGGGTACTCCGGAGCGCCGATTGCATTGCGGCCGAAGATACCCGAGTCACGGCGCCGCTGCTGAAACGCTACGGCATCGCGACCCCGCTGATCGCGTTGCACCGCCATAACGAGCGTGGGGTAACCGAGAAAATCCTGTCGCGCCTCGCCCAGGGCGAGAGGATTGCAATCGTCAGCGACGCCGGAACTCCGGGAATTTCCGACCCGGGCGCCGTGCTGATCCGCGCCGCGTTGTCGGCAGGCCAGCGCGTGATCCCGATCCCGGGCGCGAGCAGCCTGACCGCGGCGCTGTCGGCGGCAGGACTGCAGGCGGCTTCGGTCTGCCTGCTTGGTTTTCTTCCGCCCAAAGCTCAGGCGCGCCACCGATTGCTGCAACAGGCGGCTGCGCGCAGCGAGGGCTTCGTACTGTTCGAGGCGCCGCATCGGATCGCGGACACGGCGCGCGAGCTGGCTGCGCTATTGCCCGCCCACCGTCGCGTGGTGTTGGCGCGCGAAATGACCAAGCTGTTCGAAGCGATCGTGCAGACCACGGCCGCCGATCTGCCGCGCGTGGTCGCCGAGCAGACGGAACGTGGCGAGTTCGTGGTGGTGGTCGACGCCGACGAGGCGCCCGAGCCGCCGCCGGCTGAGCTGGACGAGGTCAGCCGGCGGTGGCTGCAGGCGCTGGCAGAAGAGCTGCCAGCGGCACGCGCGGCAGCGGTCGCCGCCAAGGTGACCGGCGTGCCGCGTGAGGTCGCCTATCGCAGCTTGCTGGCGGCACGCTGATGCGGTCGCCTACCGGTCATAGGAAACCGATGTGCGCCAGGCTTCCGACAACATTCGACCCGTTGCCCTGGAACAGATTGTTGCCCGCACTGATGAGTGTCCCGCCGGACGCATTCGACGCGCCAGCCGAATTCGCGTTGATCATGCAATTGGCAAACGTGATCTCGGCCGAGCCGCCGGCGAGCGTTATGGTCGACAACCCTGTCCCGATCTTCGAGAGCTCGCTGTTGGTGACCGTCACGTAGCCGAATCCGCTCGGGAATCCGTATTCGCCAGCGGTGGCCATCACACGGACTCCGACCGAACCGCCAGTCATGACCGTGTGATCGATATACAGCTGTGAACCCGTCGACATCGGAAAGACGAGGAAGGCGATCCCTCCGGAAAGCGACGGCGCGCTCCACTCGCTGTCACTCACCGAGACGACGGCTTGGCCATACTCCCAGTCTCCGACGTCCAGACCGACGTTCGAAAGGTTGACCAGTCTGACGTGGGAAACTGACACTGCAGCAGCGCCGGTCACAACGATCCCTTCCGATCCGTCGTGAACGACCGTGTCGATGATATGTGCCTGAATATTGCCGGCGACGGTGGTCCCCGGTGCCGGTTCGCCATACAGCATGATGGCGCCGTACAGATTCCCGAAGTCGCAGTCCCTGACCACCATCGATACGCTGCCCTGTACGTTCAGGCCGACGGGGTAAGCGCTCGCGCCCCGGAACGATAGACCCCGGAGTACGACGGTCACATTGTCGGCGTAGATGTTGATCCCCGGGATTTGGTCACTCGGCGCGGTGACGCCCGCATAAACGCCGTCGGGCGCGAAGATCGAGACGCTTTGCGTGATCGAGGCTGCGCCATATTCCCCGGAATCCAGAACGATGACTTCGCCCGCAGGGCTGGTGACCGACAGCGCTGCGCTGAGGGTGCGGCACGGTGTGGCCTGCGCGCAGTTCGCGCTGGCGTTCGTGTCGACCCCCTTGGAGGAAACGTAAGTGCTTGCGGCGGCGGCGTTGGCGTGCTGGGCAGCGAGCAGGCTGAGAAAACAGAAGCAAAGGGACTCAGGCAAATTCGTTTTCACGGCAGGTCTCCAAACGTTGTGTGAATCGGAGGACCGATGCCCCGGAGTTTGGATTGGGGCAAGCGACGCCCCCCTCGCATTGTCAGACGAGCTTGCGCATGCAAACCCGACATCGTCGCGGCGCACCGGTCGGCGACGACGGCGGGTGTTGGTTTGCAGGCTGGGAGGTGTGGCCGCTAGAACGGCGCGGAAGCCGTGATCTGCGCGATAACGCCGGTGAGTTTCTTGGCGTAGTCGATCAACAGGAACTCGTTGGGCCCGTGTGCGTTCGACTGCGGCCCGAGCACGCCGGTGATCACGAATTGAGCGCGCGGGAATCGCTCGCCCAGCATCGAGATGAAGGGAATGCCGCCGCCCTCGCCCATCCACACCGGCTCCAACCCGAAAGCATCGTGAGATGCCTTTCGCAGTGCGTCTTTCAACCACGGCGCCGTCGCCGGGGCATTCCAGCCGGACCCGGCGTTTTCCAGATCGAACTGAACCCTGGCCCCATAGGGTGGATCGGCCTCCAGCACCTGCTTCAGCCTCTGTGCCGCGCGCTCGGCGTCAACCGTCGGAGGCAAACGAACGCTCAATTTGAGCGCGGTTCCCGGCCGCAGCACATTGCCGCCCTCCTTCAGCGCGGGCAGGCCCGCAACTCCGATCACCGACAGCGTCGCCTTCCACGAGCGGTTCAAGATCGCCTCGACCGGTTCGGTCGTGACCGGCCGTGTGAGCTCGCCGTCCGATCCGCCGGCTCCATCACCGCCCCGCGCCCACGCGAACTGCTGCCAGATTCGATCTCCAAGCACCGCACCCGCGGTGCGCGCCTGCTCCATCCGATCCGGCGGCACCGTTGCTTGAAATACCGCGTCGCGCAACTTGCCGGTTCGTGAGTCGTCGATCCGGTCCAGCAGGGTCCGCAGAATCCTGAACGAGGACGGGACGATGCCCGACGCGTTGCCCGAATGCACACCCTCATCCAACACGTCGACGCTGAGCACGCCGCCCACCAGCCCGCGCAGCGAGGTGGTTACCCACAGACGGTCGTAGTCCCCGCATCCCGAGTCCAGACCGATCAGCAGGCCGACCTGCCCCAGTCGCGGCGCCAAGTGGTCGAGATAGGCGGGCAGGTCGATGCTGCCGCTCTCCTCGCAGGTCTCGATCAGGCCAACACAGCGAGGCCGCGGCACGCCGGTTGTATCGAGGGCGGCGATCGCGGTCAGCGCCGCATAGATCGCGTAGCCGTCGTCGGCCGCGCCTCGGCCGTACAGGCGGCCGTCCTGGATCACCGGCTGCCAGGGCCCCAAGCCCGCCCGCCAACCGGACATCTCCGGTTGCTTGTCCAGATGGCCGTAAAAGAGGAGGGACTGATCGCTGGCCGGGCCGGCGCGGGTCGAAGGCGCATCGAAGAACACGCACGGCGTACGCCCCTCCAGCGTAACGATCTCCGCCTGCAAGCCGCGCACCGGCTGGATCCGCGCCCAAGCCAGCGCTTCGCGCACGACCCGATCAAGGTACCCATGCGCGGCCCAGTTGGGGTCGAACGCGGGCGACTTGGCCGGGATCCGGATGTAATCGCTCAGCCGCGAGACGATCACGTGGTCCCAGCGTTGATCGACGTACTGTTGTGCAGTCGAGGAAAGCATAGGGTTAGCCCGAGATCAAAAAGTCCGAGACCACGGCCCCGTGCGAGGGGGGAAGTCGTGCCGCGCGAAGCATAGCGCGGCACCGACCGGCGCCGCTTGTGTCTATGGGCGCAACACGCTCAAGGACAATCCAGCCGGTCCGCCAGCTCGAGCAGATTCTCGACCTGAAGGTCGACCGGCACCGCCGCGCGGCGCTCTCCCCGACCCGGGCCGCGCTCATCCGGGCGCGCCACGAACGCGGTGCGCAGCCCCGCTTGCGCGGCGGCCGCCAGATCGGACGAATGCGCAGCCACCATCATGGTCTGCTCGGGGGCGCAATCGAAAGCCGCCGCCGACGAGAGGTAGACGATCGGCCTGGGCTTGTAGTCGCGCGCGACCTCGGCGCCCAGAATCGCGTCCCACAAGAAACCGTTGTGCCGCGCCAGGTCGACCATCAGCGAGATATTGCCGTTCGAGCAGGGCGCCACGCGAAACCGGACACGCAGCCGCTCGAGTCCCAGTGCGACATCGGGCCAGGCATCGAGGCGATGCCAGGCGAAGTTCAAATCGGTGCGCGTGGGCTCGTCGATGTGATTCAGCTCGAACCGATCCAACACGATATCGAGGTTGCGCCGATGCAGCGCGTCCAGCCTGCTGAACGGCACGCGCCCGCTGCGGATCTCCTCCATCGCCGGCTGATACTGATCGCGCCACGCATCGGCGAACGCCTCCCAGTCGACCGCGACACCGCGGGCACCCAGCAATGCACGGGCCTCGCGTGCGATCGCTGTGCGCCAGTCGACCAGCGTCCCGAAAACATCGAACAGCAGCGCTCGAACTTCGGCCATGCTAGTGGGCGAACAGCGCCGTCGGGCGCGCCAGGTAGCGCTCGAGCAGCCGGGACCATTGCATCGCCACCGCGCGATCGGCGGCGTCGCCGATCAGGACCCGGCTCAATCCGGCTTCGCGCTCGATTCGCGGCGAGCGCAGTACGGCCGGCAGACCGGAGGCATCGGGCGAAGCGAGCAGCAGCGCCAGTCGGTCGCGCAAGGCTTCGGCGTTCATCGCGACCTTGAACGCTCCGAGTTGCACCGACCAGCGCGAGCCGGGTGTCGGTGCCGGTGGATCGCTCACAGCGCCTCGCGCGCTCGGCTCGGCGACCGGCTGCGGGTTGGTCGGCGCAACCGTTGAAACCGAGCCGGCGCCGGGCGGCGCAACCGGCAATGCGATCGCCACCTGCTCGTCGGGCTTGCCCGCCGTAGCGCCACCGGGCGCGGAGGCGGGCGGCGTCGCGACCGCAGCAGCAATGGTCGGCGCCGCCGCGATCGCCACCTGCTCGTCGGGCTTGCCCGCCGTAGCGCCGCCAGGCGCGGAGGCGGGCGGCGTGGCAACCGCAGGAGCGACGGTCGGCGCCGCACGGGCGATACGGCCGAGCAAAATCCGCTCGATCTGGACTTCGCCGCTTCCGGCAGTCGCCAATCCGAGTCGCGCGGCCGCCGCATACGACAGATCGATGATCCGATCGTGCAGAAAAGGCCCGCGGTCGTTGATCCGGACGATCACCGACCGCCCATCGTGCGTGTTGGTGACACGCGCGTAGCTGGGAATGGGAAGCGTGCGGTGAGCTGCCGTCATCGCAAACATGTCGTAGCGCTCGCCGCTCGCGGTACGGTTGCCCTGGAACTGGCGACCGTACCACGACGCCATGCCACGCTGATGAAACGGGGCATCGGAAACGTCTGGAACGTAGGTGCGACCGAGCGCGACATACGGACGATTGGCATTCGGGTTCAATGGCTCGTCGTGAGGGATCGCGTCTGGAGTGGCGAGCAGGCCGGCCGGGACATGGTCGGGGGGTCCATCTTCCTGATAGAAGCGCGCTTCCTTCGGAGTCGAGGCGCAGCCCGCGACCAGCAACACGACGATCGCGATCTGCAGCGATCGAAGCGCGTTCACCCTCCGAAGCGCGCAGCGCGAAGCAGGGCAGGTCCCCGCCTCGCGGCTCACATCTGGACCAGCTTGCGGTGGCTCTGCACGCACATCAGCATCCCGCACGCCATTCCCAGCGTGACCAGCGCGGTGCCGCCGTAGCTGATGAAGGGCAGCGGCACACCCACCACAGGCAGAATGCCGCTGACCATCGCCATATTCACGAACGTGTAGGTGAACAGGATCATCGCGATGGCGCTGGCCAGCAGCCGGGTGAACGGCGTCGAGGCCTGCAGCGCGATCTGCAGCGCACGGCCCACCAACACCAGGAACAGCACCAGCAGCACCAGGTTGCCGATCAGTCCGAATTCCTCCGAGAACACGGCAAAGATGAAGTCGCTGGTGCGCTCGGGAATGAACTCGAGGTGGGTCTGGGTACCCTGCATCCAGCCCTTGCCGAAGATGCCGCCCGAGCCGATCGCAATCATCGCCTGCAACGTATGAAAACCCTTGCCGAGCGGATCGCTCATCGGATCCACCAGCGTCAGGATCCGGTTGCGCTGGTAATCGTGCATCAGCGTCCAGGCGACAGGCACCA
>Ga0210394_10003943_pt1 | contig 17839 bp, 21 predicted proteins | sample IncBWC12MmetaG_FD_160121 | JGI IMG/M metagenome (GOLD analysis project Ga0210394, IMG submission 160121) | Forest soil microbial communities from Barre Woods Harvard Forest LTER site, Petersham, Massachusetts, United States - Inc-BW-C-12-M | ecosystem: Environmental > Terrestrial > Soil >... | reverse complement strand
CGCTGATTCCGCGAATGTGGGCCTGCTGGATCTGGTCGCAGTGCTGGAATGGGTGCGCGATAACATCGCACAGTTCGGCGGGGATCCGCGCAATGTGACCATCTTCGGTCAGTCGGGCGGGGGCGGAAAGGTTCTGGCCCTCATGGCAATGCCGCGTGCCACCGGTCTGTTTCACCGCGCAGCCGTGCAAAGCGCCCCATTCCTGAAGGTCCTCAGGCGCGACTATTCAGGCCAGATCGCGATCGAGGTGATGCAGCAGCTCGGCTTGCCGCAGCGATCGGTGGATCAGCTCCAACACGTTTCCGTCGATCGCCTAGTTGGTGCGGCGGCGGAGACGATCGCGAAGTTCACGCCACCTGGGCCGACTCTGCATCGCCAATACGGCATGACAGGCTGGGGGCCGACAGTCGATGGAACGATCTTGCCGCACGATCCATTTGATCCCGTAGCCCCGCGCGAATCAGCCCATGTGCCACTGATCACGGGAAGCATATTCAATGAGATTGTCAGCGCCCTGCGCGATCCGCTCGGCGATGCGATGACGGAAAGCGAGCTGCTTCATCGCACAGAGCAGACCTTTGGCGCCTCGGGTGCGGCCATCATCGCTGCTTACCGGCGCGATTATCCGCACGCAACCCCGTTCGGCATATACGGCGCCATAGCTGCCGAGCCGTTTCGCCGCTGCGCCTTTGAACAAGCGGGCAGAAAAGCAGCCCTGGGCGCGGCACCTTCCTACGTCTACATCTATTCCTGGCGCACGCCCGTGCTGGATGATCACCCCGGTACGTTCCACGGCTGTGATATCGCGTTCGTATTCGATAATGCCGAGCACTGCGATCATTACAGTGCCAGACTGCCTGCGGCCCTTGTCATGGCGAAGAGAATCAGCGGCGCCTGGGTCAATTTTGCGCGTACCGGAAATCCCAATCATCCCGGATTGCCCCACTGGCCCGCCTACACGAGCGAGCAAGGTGCCACCATGGTGTTCAACGATCGCTGCGAGATCCGCAGCAGCCCGGAAAAAGAAGGTCTGGCGCTGATCGCGGCGTCTTAATCGTGCTCCGGATAATTGAATCGCATAGCGAGTATCTCGATGGCTTGAATTGACTCAGTGGCGTGCGACCGGAAATGCGGCTGCGGCCTATGTACAGAGTATTTGTACTGTAAACCTCGCTGTTGGCGCCGCATCAGGCGACAGGTTTTAGGAACACGTATTGAATACACTAGATCTTGGAATAATCGCTTTCTATTTTCTGGGCATGATCGCCATTGGCGTCTATCATGCTCGAAGCGCTTCGAGCAGCATCCGCTCATACTTTCTCGCCGGAAATCGGGAACAATGGTGGATGCTCGCGGCCTCGGGCGCCGCCTCGAATTTCGACGTCGCCGGCACCATGCTCTTGGTGTCTCTCTTCTATGTAGCCGGACTGCGCACCGTTTGGATGCTATGGAGCTGGGCATTTTTCAACGCTGCTTTCTTGATGTCGTACATGGCGATGTGGATACGGCGCACCGGCGTAATCACGGCAGTGGAGTTGATGAAGATCCGCTTCGGCGAAGACCGAGGCGGTCGCATGGCCCGCACCGCCGGTGGCATCCTGATGGTTACGTTCTTGGTGTTCAGCATCGGCTATGCCTACGCGGGCTTGAGTAAGTTCATGCCCGTCCTGGTTCCAGGGGTTGCTCCCGCGACCGCGAAGACGCTCGCGGTGCTCGTAATGGCGTTGACGACGCTGTATGTAACCGTTGGCGGATTTGCAGGTGTGGTCGTGACTGACGTAATCCAGCTGGCCTTGTCGAGCACCGCGGGCATCGCCATCGGCGTTCTGGTGTTCTTCAAGTTAGATACCTCCTCGATCAATGCGCTTCACGCCAATTTCCTGCTCGACGCAACCCCGAGAGCCGGCATGAAGTTTTCCGTTGGCTATGAGAACTGGAACAATTTTGGCTACTTATGCATCTATCTTGCGATCTCGGGGTTATTGCTGAACATGAGCGGCGCGGGGGGTCATTACGGCGAACAGCGATTTCTTGCAACGCGGACAAGCGCCGATGCAGCAAAGGCTGGATGCGCGTGGGGATTCTTTAGCATTGCTCGATGGGCCATGATCGCCGGTTTCGTATTTCTCGCCGCGTCCGGCTTGGTGGGAAGCGCCGACCCGGAGAAGATACTTCCGGTCGTCATTGTCGAGATGATTCCCGCCGGCTTGCGCGGATTCTTGATTGCCGCGCTGCTCGCAGCATTTATGTCGTCATTCAGCTCGACCGTGAATGCGGCCGCTTCGATTGTTGTGCGCGACCTGGTTCAGCCGGCGAAGCCGGATTTGTCCACCAACGCCCTCATCCGCGCTAGCTACATTGCAACCGTATCGATCGTTGTGGCCGGTATTGCCATCGGAACGCAGGCCGATTCGATCAAGAGCATCTGGGTGTGGATGCTTGCCGGGGTCATTGGTGCCACGCTGATCCCCAACGTCCTGCGCTGGCACTGGTGGCGCTTCAATGGCTGGGGATATGCCACTGGCATCTTCGGCGGTCTCGGCGCGGCGGCCGTATTCGGTATTGGCCAATCGTTTAATTGGTTCGGCGTCGTCGGACGATCCGAATACGTCTATGCGCCGATAATCTGGCTCGCCAGCCTGATGGGTTGCATGTTCGGCTCGCTGCTCACGCCAGCCACGCCGATTGAGGTGCTGCGGACTTTCTATACCCGGGTTCGACCATTTGGGGTCTGGAGCCCAGTTCGACCTGCCAGCTCAACCGCTCCGCAAGTCCCTTTGTTGCCTACGGTAATCAACGTCGTGACCGGACTGTTCGCGCTCGTCGCATCCATCCTCTCGATATTTTTCTTGATCGGTCATTATTTCACTCATTTCATCGCGGCTATTGGCATCGCACTGGTGTGTGCCATCATTCTCTATCATAGCTGGTACAAAAGACTGCCAATGCTGTGCACCGATTAGCTGGCGCCACGCAGTCCGTCGTTGGCAACGCTGGAACACAAAGGATGCGTACTCATCAGTTGCTTGGCCCACCCAAGTAGCTTCCGAATCGGAAAGCGGCCGCTAGGGGGGAGGCCGACGAGATGGTACGGCGGATCAAGCGGTAGAGAAAGCAGCCTGAATGCGTAGCACGCCTCTTGCCACGAAGAATCAGTCAAAGCCACCAGCAGCCGACTGCGCCGCCTTCTATGGACATCTTTGGTGAAATATTTGATACAATATAATTGACGGTGGCGCAATGGTCAGGGGAAGTTAGATCTACAAACCATCGTGGCGCCGGCTGCGGCTTTGTCACTACTGACTTTGGCGCTTGCTACGGTCATTTGGCCACCACAGGCGAATCGAATGCAGCATCATTAGGACGCGAGATCACACTGATCATGGAACGCCTGCAGCGTCACAAACATGAACGGCATTGGTCACTCCTCACCCTCATGATGAGCGTCCTCGCGGCAGCGCTGCTGACATGGATGGTCATCGCGACTCAGCGCCAGAGACGTGAGCTGTTGCGCCGCGCAAGCCGGGATCCTGTCACTGGGTTGCCAAATCGACGCTATACGGCAACGTTGGCCAGCGCGGCTCTAGACGCGGCAAGCGTAACCCGGCGCTCGGTTACGATCGCGTTCATCGATCTTGATCACTTCAAGAGCATTAACGATCGCTGCGGTAACGCCGTGGGAAATTACGTACTCAAGGAGTTCGCACGGCGTGCGCGACTGCGGGCTTCCGAGACCCTCGGACGGTGGGGCGATGGGCTGTTTCTGCTCATACTGCCTGATGCTAAGCTAAATGCCGCAGTCGCAACACTTCGCCATCTGCAGGCGGCAACGGCCAACATACCACTCCCCGACACCGCTCGTGGCTTAAAGCTTACTTTCAGTGCCGGGCTTTCCTCACGCAGAAGCAACGTGCTGTCACTGAATGAAATCATCGCTTGTGCCGACGCAGCGCTCTACGAAGCGAAACAGGGAGGACGCAATTTGTGGCGCCTCGACCACGAGACCTATCGAGCCGCCGCATCGGGCGTGCTCAAATCACTCTACGGCGAAGCCGGACGAAAAACGCACAGCGACCCTATAGAATCGCTCCTCAGCCCGCGCTATGGCAGCTAGGACTTGATGCGATCGGCGACCGAGTCGGCGGGATATTCGTTGGTGATCACGCCGGCCACGTAGCTCTAAGGGATCGGGAATGATTCTATCGCGTCGGACCTTCAATAGACCGGCGAGATCGTGGAAGCGCTTTTCTCTGATACGCTTAGCTAGATAGGAGAGTTGGTCGAACAGACTTAACGATGGGGCGAATAGTGACCAAGGCATTTCACGGCATTCATCTGCCGGTTTTATTGCTGATCGCGACCGTGCTGGAGGTCGGCGGCGACGCCATCGTTCGAATGGCTATCTACCATCACGTCGGGCTGATTCGTATCGGGTTGTTTATCGCCGGTGCCGCCCTACTTTTGGGCTATGGATCTTTTCTCAACCTAGCGCCGGTGGAATTCGGGCAAGTCGTCGGGCTATACATTGCGACGCTGTTTGTAGTCTGGCAGATCATTAGCTTCATCGCCTTCCGATCTCTCCCGACAATGCCGATCTTGGCCGGCGGCGCACTAGTGATCGCCGGAGGCGCAATTATCACGTTCTGGAAACCCGCCTAGGAAAAATTTACGTTGGACCGGGGCCGACGGGCGATCACGCACAAATGAGCGGGCTCAGCGCGATATCTATTCCCCTTCCGGATGTGACCCCGCCAACGGCCTCGGGCGGGCGCCCAGGCGGGCTTCCGATGCGATTTCAAAGGTGATGGACGCCGAGGAGAGCCGGCAATTGCCGCTGGCGCAGCTCTCGCTTCTGGCGTTTGGCCTGGGCGTCGTCACTGGGCTTGGCGCTGTGCTGTTTCGAGATCTGATAGGTCTAATTCACAATCTGCTGTTCACCGGTCACGCGCTCATCCACTACGACGCCAATGTGTTCACCGCGCCCGCGCCGTGGGGTTGGCTGGTGATCCTGGTTCCTGTGCTGGGCGCCGTCGGCGTGACCTTCCTGGTGACCAATTTTGCGCCGGAGGCCAAGGGCCACGGCGTCCCGGAGGTGATGGACGCCATCTACTTCAAGGGCGGCGTAATCCGGCCAGTTGTCGCGTTGGTCAAATCCCTGGCCTCGGCTCTCGCAATCGGTAGCGGATCGTCCGTTGGGCGGGAGGGGCCGATCATCCAGATCGGCTCAGCGCTCGGCTCCACGCTCGGGCAGATTGTCCGCATGCCGGCAGGCCAGCGGATCGCTCTCGTGGCAGCCGGCGCGGGCGCCGGCATCGCGTCCACCTTCAATACTCCAATCGGTGGTGTGATGTTCGCCATTGAGCTGATGATGCCAGAGGTGAGCGCGGAGACGTTTCTTCCCGTCGCGATCGCGACGGGGACGGCGACGTTCGTGGGTCGCTGGGTTTTCGGCGATGCGCCCGCCTTCCACGTGCCTGTGCTTCAAGCCATGGCGGTCGATCCGAACGCACTCCTCGTGCTTGTGCTGTTTGCAGTGTTGGGCGCCCTTACTGGCATCGCGGCGGCAGGTTTCATCCGAGGACTGTATCTCGCCGAAGAGATCTTCGATCGGATCAAGTTCCGCTACGTACGGCACATGCTGGGCATGTTGATTCTCGGCGTGCTCATGTACCTCCTGTTTCGTACCTTCGGTCACTACTACGTCGATGGAGTAGGCTACGCAACCGTTCAGGCAGTGCTGGCGGGACAGGTCTCGACTTTCTGGCTGCTGGGGCTGCTGTGTGTTTGCAAGGCGTTGGCGACCTCGCTCAGTCTGGGGTCGGGCTCGTCGGGCGGCATCTTTTCGCCGTCGTTGTTCATGGGTGCCACTCTTGGAGGCGGCTTTGCGGCGCTCCTGAACGCCGCAGGGCTGCCGATTCAGCTCAGCGTCCCGGCCTTCGCGACGGTAGGCATGGGTGCTATGGTTGGCGGCGGAACCGGCGCAGTGATGACCGCTGTCACAATGATCTTCGAAATGACGCTCGACTACAGCATCGTGATGCCGATGATTGTGGCGATAGCGATGAGCATCGGGGCACGCCAGGTGCTGTCTCGCGAGACCATCTACACTTTGAAGCTGGTGCGCCGCGGCCGCGCCATTCCAAAGGCGCGCCACGCGAACATGTTTCTGGTCCGATCCGCGCGCGAAGTGATGGACACCGACATCCAGGTTCTGCCGGTGGAATCGAGTTTCGATGACTATCTGGCACAGCCCGAGCACGCCGGGCGCCTGCGCCACGTGGTGGTCACTGACAAGGGTCACATTTACGGGGTGATTCGCGTTAACACGGGCCTGCGCCGAGGGTTGGAGGGCGCACACACGGGGGTCAATCTAGGCGAAGTCGCAAGTCGCGACTTCACCCTGGTGGATGAGGACGAAACCGCCTTTGAGGTTATCCGTAGCATGTGGCATCGGAACGCGATCATGGCGGTGGTCGTACGTGAGCACGAACGCGGCGTCCCACGTGGGAGCGACGTTGCCGGGGTGATTACCAAGGAGCATGTCGCCGACTCGGTCGCCGACAGCATCAAGTCCTACCCACGATAGGCTCGCCTTTTGGCACGGCTCCCAGGAGCGCGGTCCAATTCTCAAGCAGCACTCAGTGTGACTTGGCGTCTTGACTACGCAGCGACGCCAAGTATGACGCTCGAAGCCTTGAAGATCGCGCTCACTGCCTTGCCTTCCGCCAATTCAAGTTCCTTGGCAGATTCGCGCGTAACGATCGCCCGTAGCGTATCGCCTCCCTTGAGTCCGATCAATACCTCAACATTCTCCATCGCCGTGCGCAACTCCTTGATTGATCCGGACAGTTGATTGCGTGCCGACAGCTTGAATCCATCCAGCCGCTCCGTCGTCAACATGACTGATGCCGCACTGACCCACGCGAATGCCATGCCGCCAATCTGAAGTCGTAACATTAAAGCGCGATCGCAGGTAACAGCACACACGATGCAGTCCCCGCCCGTCAGTTGCAGCTCGACCTCGTCAGTGCTATTTCCTCGCCGTATGTGAGTCATCCTGCCAATGAACTGATTACCGGCACTTGTGCGCATTGGACCCTCCGAGCTCCTAGCGATGTACTACCCGACTCCCGTAAAGCTTTTTCTCGTATGTTCGTGTGTGAGGCGCTAAGGCCTGCGTCCCACGAGCCGTATGCTCTCGGCTGGGTAATCCCGGCGGCTTTGGGCTCCTTTGGCCGGGAGGCAACGATTGGGACGCGAAGCCGCCCGGTGGCCTTCGCCGTGGCTGCGCCATGGACACCCGCTAATAAACATTTGCTACAATATATCGCTTTTTTGCCTATTGCGCGCGTGCACCGACGGGGGCGCTCTACGACGCATGAAATGCAGGTCGCAATTTGGTGCGCCTTGGACACGCGACCTATCAAACTGCCGCGTCGGGCGCGGTGCGCGCGCACTACGGTGGAGCGTGAGACCAGGGGAGGCACCTATTCAGGGAAGCCTGTCAGCGCGGATCGATTCCGAGGTGGTCTCTGCGGTGCTGATGCCTTCCGACGTCCCGTGGGACGTACGCTGGCCGGCGCTCGAACGGGCGCATGCTCGAGGTGAGATACGGCACGCCTTCGATGTAGAACTCGTACTCGACCTCCTCACCGGGCCCTTCTACTTCCGCGCACTTTTTGGACACGCGCCGATGTCCCACAAGACACTCGTCAGATCGTAGAGTATGTCCTGCGAATCTTGGACCGTAAAAGTGCACCAGGACTCTAATGGATCCCCCTCGCGTTCTTGGCTAACCGGCCAGCCCAGGCGTCAAGGGAAGGATGAGCGCGCAGTGCTGCGGTCGCGCTCCATCGAGATTGCGACCATCTTCGCAAAGGTTCGAGGGCTGTGTGCAAGGCGCTGGTCAGATGACTCATGCAGCACCCACTCACGGTGCCGGAACCTTTATGATAAGTGCAATTGCCAGTCGACGCATCGCCCCAGCGCAGCCGGTACATGATGGCCCGATTCACCAACCGTCATTTGTGCGTAGACGGATTTCTCGTACTGATCTTAGGAGCATTGTTGTACCCGGCATTCACAGTATTGGCGGCCGAAACGAGTCTGCCGGCGACAGGCCCTCTTCAGACAATTGTGGTGAACGGGCAGAAACTTCCGCAACCGGTGCCCGACGAAGTGCTCACGAAACAGGTGAAGACAGCCCTGCACGATGACCCATTTTTCTACGACGAACACGTCACAGTGACGGTAAGAAATGGCATTGTTCACCTCGAGGGCGTCGTCCTTGACGCCGGCGACATAAAAGACGTGCTGCGCATTATCAGGAGGAGATTTCCCGGTATAAAACGTGTCGTCAACGAACTCGAAATCGTTCGCGAGGACAGCGACGACGGTTAAGCCGAAGTCCCGGTTCGGGCCAAGAGGACGCGGTCACTTTCGTTGCAAGGCCAGTGCGAGCCAGCATAAACAACGCCGCGACCAATACCGGCCGCAACCCTTTACCGACTCACGGCCGAGTTATCGATGCCGCCGCGTTCCAGCTCCATTTCGTCGACGACCTTTGTGACTCCTCGCACTCCCTCGGCAACCCGCTGTGCCACGTATAGATCTTCGTTGCTCCAGACGTAGCCTCCGAGATGCACAACGCCGTTATCGGCCTGTACCGAGATGTGCCGGGCGTATATTTGCGTGTCGGCATTGAGCGCAATCCGCACGTTTTCCGCCGTCTCTTTGTCAGCTAACTGCTGCTCCGAACTCTTTCGCGGGGTCGTCGAACAGGCGATCACGCAGAAAAAAAGCCCGACAGTCAGTCCCATAGCAAGCGCACGTTTTGCGAGATTAACCATTGATCTCATCCTCCCACGCCGGCAGCTGCAATTGCTGCTTGTCTCCGAATAAGGAACAGTAGTCAAACATACATGTTTGCGCCTGACCTGAGTATGCCAGATAGACAGAAACTCCCGACGCGGTGGACAGGAGTCTCTGCTGCGGGCCGGTAGCTCAGAACTTGTAGTTTACCCCCGTGGAGAATCCGACCTCATGGCAACCGCCCCAGGTCGTGGGGCCCGCGCTGCTGAAGTCCTGGAATACGGTGTTGGTCCCATCGTGGCAGTCGGTCTTGATGCCGTGCCCGCCGGCTCCAATGTCATAGTGCGCGTTGCCGTCATTGATGGTCTCGGCGGCGTCCACATACCACGTCAACTGCTTGTCGAGCCTGTGCTTCCAGGACACGGTATACATATTCGCCTCGTCATCGCCATTGGCCGCGAAGATGGGGTTGTAATTGTGCTGTCCCGCGGGGTCGCCGGGGGTCCTACCGGCATGTGCCCAGCCCGCGGCGATCTGATCGGCGCCGTGATTCAGATCCTGCTCGAGCGCAAACCATGTTCCAAAGCGTTCACGCTCGTTCTGAAATTCCATTTCCGCCGGCACTTTGCGGAACAGATGCTCGTACAGGGCATTTACAGTCAGCCCGAAATCGAACCGATATTGCCCGCCGTACTTGAAGGCGTACTCATTGTAGACGTCGTGCAGATAGGGCGGTGATCCCTGGGCGGCCTCGCCTGGATTCTCCGCCGTCCAGGCGTTCCAGGTGTTGAAATCGAGCAGGGGGCTGCCGGTCAACAGCAGGTAATTGTAGTACGGGCTATTGGAGCCGATGCCGTCGCTGTTGCGGTTGACGTTGCGGTGAAACTCAAACGCGCCAGTCAGATATAGGCCGCCGATCTCAAACTTGAGATCCCCGCCGTAGGCATCCCCGAAACCGCCGTCATCGCAGTTCTCAGGCAGATTGCCGCTGCCCGGCGCATTGCCGCCGCTGCAGTCGGGCGATCCGAGCGGGACCGTGACGTTGTTATAGGTGACGTTCTGTCCCGGGGCAAACATGAGGTCGAAACTGAAGCCGCTCATAGTCGGCGAATTGTAGACGATGGCGTGGTCGAGCCGGGTGCCGAACTCGATGCGATTGTCACCGCCGGAGTTCCCCATGACGGTGTTATAGCTGCCGAGCTCGCCATTGAACGGGTTCAACCGATCCGTCGAGCTCTTGTAGGGGGCGAACATGACTCCGAACTTCATCGTGCCCCAGGTCTTATTCTTGAACCCGATATACGTGTCGCCAAGACCGATCGCGCCCGTGACGGTATTGGACGACTTCGTCCAGGTATTGTTCAGACCGGGTGCGGCTGCCATGTCGAGTGCAGTGGACACCTGATAGATGAAATCCACGTCCGAACCTGCAACCTTGTGCGAGCCGCGGTAACCGACGTTGGAACCGTTGCTCGACATGGCCAGCAGATACCCGATGCGCCCGACGGCAGGGCCTTTGTTGCCGCCCGCCACCAGTCCGGAGCTCGGAACCAGCGGATTGGCGTAGCTCCAGTGAAAGGCGGACAATTGATCGATGCCTTTGGTTGTGTCATCGAGTGATATATTCAGGTTGCCGTAGAAACCCTTCATGAACTTATCGAACTTCGTTTCGGCGGCGACCTCCGGTGTGGCCCCTGCCTTCACCGACGGGGCGGGAGCGGGTTTCTGTGCTGCGGCGGCTTCCCTGGCCTGTTCCTTCTGTATGGCCTCGAGCTCCTTGCTCATAGCCTCGATGCGCTCCTGTAGGATGCGCATCCTGTTTTCGACCGACGGATCCGGCGCCACTTGCGCAACGCCCTGATCCGGGCAGCTCAGGATGACCAGCCCGAATGCGAGCGCCGCAACCAGTAATCTTGGCGCTGTGAAATTAGACATATAACCCCCTAAAGTCTAGTGACGATCCGGCCGCCATATTCTGATATACATCATATTTTAGCAAAGTATATGTTGGCAAATATTTTTGGCATATCTTTAGCTGGCCTATTCCTCCGGCATCAGTAGACGACCTGCCGGTCGCTTGCCAAATCGACTCCGTAGTTATCGGACAGTGCATCTGCTGGAAGTAAAAATAGCGCCCGCCGAGCCCCAGCATCGGGTTGCTTCGTGATGGTGCATGCACTAGCCCACCCACTCTCACCAGACCGAGTTAACTTCCCCTCCAACCCGGGGCTGCAGTTGAACCTGCCACGATGAGGAATCACCGCAATTGCTCGATCAGGGCACCTCGCATCTCTGACCCCGATGTGATTGGTCCGTGTGCATGGGAGTTCGTGGATTATCGAATCGGCAGATATCGCTCAGGCGAGAGCACACCGACCGCTTTGGTTCCCGCCGGCATGAACCTCGTCGCTCTGGGTGGCGCATAGACGTGCAGCGGTCAGCCAGTCCCACTTGGTGTTAACGCTGATGATCGCGGTGGGACTCGCGACCGCCGTATCCAAGCTATTGGCTGGTCCAGGCGGGATCCAGTGATCCTAAAGACCGTTAGTGCGCGGATCGCGGCTCACCCGCGCGGGTGCGGCTGAGCCTGGTTCGGTGGCGCCCCCGGGAGCAGCTTGATATGTCAGGTGATCTTTGCGTAATGTCGATATCAAAAAGCTGGTCGGAACTTACCAAAGGCGGTTGGAATTGAATTACGCCTCAAGCAGCATCGCGGTAATACGCGGCGGGTTCTTCGGTCGCCCGGCGCTTATAATTATCGGCATTATGCTCTCGCCAGCGGTGCGCCGACCGCACGCGACGCGATACGCTGTCCGACGAGCCCTTCGTAGCCCCTCCTGCATCACTATCAACAGGAGCCACTGATGCCTGCCCATGCCCCACGCCGAACTCAAAAGCGTTCCAATACCGATGCACGCTCTAAGATCAGGCCGCCAAAACTGGGAGGATCTGTTACGCCCAGGAGCAGGCTGGAGTTGCAAACCTTACAGGCCTTTCGTACTATTTTCGGTTCGGCTCGCGTGCACGATGCCGAGGTTAGGCGAACCGCAGGCATCTCCGGATCACAGCTCTGGGCGCTCTCTGAGATTGCACGATTCACAGCCATGAGTGTCAATGCACTCTCACATCGTATGTCCCTGCATCAGACCACCGCTAGCAATCTCGTGCATGCGCTCGTCAAACGAAAACTGATACGTCGCATCCGTGATGGGGCTGATCAGCGTGTCGTTCGATTGCACGTTTCCTCGGAGGGCGGCCGAATACTCGACCATACGCCAGGGCCGCATGCCGGATTGCTGGTCGACGCCCTTCGAGCGCTCGACACAAAGCAGCTCACCCAACTGCGAACCGCTTTGGCGGTGTTGGTCGGCGTCATGAAGCGTCCTGCGACAACCGCGGCGGGAGAAACCTTACTAGGCGAATGAGTACAACCGGTCGCCAAGCGACGCTCGCAGTGTGACCCGTCCCGGACCCAGTCTACGGCATAGCCATCCCGCTTCAGCCCCTGCTCGAGGCTGTGGCCGATCATGCGGAAAGGGTCGAAAGCCCTCTTGAGTACTTCTGGCGTCATGCCGACCCCGGAATTCATCACGGCGATCCTGACCTATTGGCCCGGTGCTACGTCGTACTCGCGCCTGGTTATCAGCTCATCGAGATACACATTCGCTGTTTCAATAGTCAGCTATCCGCGACCCGCCATGGCATCACGGGCATTGACAGCAAGGTTCAAGATCGCAGTTTCAAGTTGGTTTGCATCCGCTGACATTGTCTATAGATCGTTCCCAGTCCAGTCTCCATCCTAGTGAATGCAAACTGCAGGGAAGGCGCGATCACCGGAGCTATCCGCCGCGCTGGCTTTCGACACAGAGACCAACGTGTCGGCGTCGAGGCTGTGCGGCACCGCAATGGCCGCGATTTCGTTACTCCATCGATTTTTGCCAGGCGAAGGCCCCCCCTTTCCAATCGGACGCTCAATACGCCCGCATGCACCGTTGTGGGGCGATGAGCCGTCCGCCACTGCTCACAACTGCGTCGTGCCGACGCCCTTCGCCAACGGATACGGCGGCTAATCGACGGGAATCGGGCGAACTGCGGGCGCACGGCTCGCCGCAGGTGCAATGTTATAAATATTTGATAAAATGTATGTCGACAACTTCAAACCGGCCATAGAGGGTACGACCACAATGAAGCCAATCGTCGTCAAGCTCGCGGCGGTCGCTTTGCTGACTGGGCTCGCCGGCTGCACTGATCTAAAGCCGTTGCAGGCGGATATCGACCAGTTGAAGACCCAGGTCAGCAACCTGCAAGTAGACATTCATGCAGCTCAGGCATCTGCTGACGCCGCCGCACGGGCCGCCCGTGCCGCGCAAAACTCGGCAGATCAGGCATCGCAGGCAGCGCGCACTGCCCAGAGCACGGCAAGCCAAGCTCTAACGGCAGCCAGCGCCGCGCAGGCGTCAAGCGACGCCAACAGCGAGAAGATCAATCGCATGTTCAAAAAGTCCGTATCGAAATAGCTGGGCGGTATTTGAGCCGATTCGGGAGGGGCTGCCCCGTGGATCACCGAAGCAAGGCGGCTGACTTGGTCAGAGGCCGACAGAGAATTCGATCGCCCCAGATCGCGCACTTCAGATTTGCAAGCAGCTTGGAATCCATGAAGCACACAAGACGGATGGCTCCATATGCCCTGCTGGCGGTCCTGAATATGCTGTTAGCCGCCTGCAGCAACCGGATGGACCCGGCCCAACAAGCCCTGGCCAGCGCCAACAATGCGGTCACCGCGGCCGCTGCCGATGCGCGTGAGTACATGCCGGTCGAGCTCTCGGCGTTAGGCGGCAGGCTGTCGGATCTAAATCGTTCATCCGACATGAAAGATTACGCGGCCGTCCTGAGGGGCGCCGCCGCTATCGTGGCCGATGCCCAGAGACTGGGACGAGCAGCGGCCGACAGGAAACAGGTAGCGATGACGGCGCTCAACGCGCGCTGGAGCGATATCGCCTTATCCCTGCCGGATCTGCTCGACAGGGTGCAGCTGCGCATAGATGCACTCAGCAAGATCAGCCATGCGCCGAAGGGCGTGGATCTTACCGCGGCCAAATCGGCAATAACCGATGCCAACGCCATCTGGCAGAAGGCGCAGATTTCCTTCGTCAGCGGCAAGTTAGAAGAGGCCGTTGGCAACGCCGAGTATGGCAAGACCAGAGCCGAAGCGGCGGCAACGTCGATCAATCTGAATCCACCGGCGATCGCGTCTGCCGCCAGATAGCGCAGCGCCCGCCGGCAACGCGGGTTCCCCGTTTGACTTGGGTCTCTGAGGGGAAGCCCTTCCTTCGCTTACTAGTGACCTCGAAAGCACTCGGCGTCGAGGCGGTGTTGATCAGCCTGCTCCTAGCGGTGGGCTACCGGGTCCTAACTCTGCCCGGTGCTCACTGCAGATGGAAAGCTGGATTGCGCACCGAAGTAGCACTCGATGGCCTCCACCTTGTCATCTCGAAGGCGGAGATACTCGACGTTGCGGAAAGTTTTGCCGTTCTTGGTCCGACAAACGTACATCACAAATGCCTCGTTGCCGCTTCCAAATACCCGCTGCAAGTCAAACCGCTCGATAAAATCAATCTGTGTCTCCCAGCATTGCGCTTTGAAAGCGCTCTTACTGATGTGGTCGTCACCGGCTGCGCTCGTAAATGTGAAGTCGTCCGCCAGCAGGTTGTCAACCGGGCGCCAGTCCTTTTTCTCCCATGCCGCATACCATTTGCGGATAGTCTCGTCGCTCTTCGGGCTTAGTCCGCTCTCCGCGTGCGCACTCGCAGTTGGCGGGACACCCACCGTTGCGGCCAGTGCGCACGCACCCGCCTCGAGAATCATACGGCGCGACAATGCTCTGTTTTTCATGATTTATTTCTCCCTTACATTACCCGACCATAGGATTGATGATGTGACGGTCCGGTCCGACCGAGATTGGCGTGATCGTCGCGGTCCACCCGAATCTCGCCAGGTAGGTTCGCCTCCTCAAAGGGGCCGGGTGTACCTTCTAGTTCGAGGACTGCGCTGTCGACCGTCTCTGGCGTCGAGGCGATAATTCTGTGCAAGCGTACGGTAGTCGGCATGCTCAGGTCTTCCGACTGGCGTTCTTCGTCGGACGACGAAACAGCAATTCAACATAGCGACGCAGGTGGTCGATGCTCGCTTCAACCACCGCGGCGTTACCCTTGGCCTTCGCCAGGATGAACGCGCCCTGCAGCACGGCTTGCGTGTGTAGCGCGAGGCTTCCGGCTGTCCATGGCGCGCGGATGTGGTAACGCTTCATCGCCTCGGCAATGTCAGATTCCACCTTGGCGGCCTGACTGCCGATGCTTGCATCGCACGCTTGTCGAATGTCGGGGTGGGTTCCGTATGCCTCCTGAACCATGGTGCCAGCGAGACACGTGAATTCCGCAACGTCACCGCGCAGCATTGCCTTGCGAAAATCGAGGTAGCCGAGGACGCGATCAAGCGGATCGTCGAATTCGTGGTAGGGAGCGGCGGCGAAAAACGCGGCGGTCATCTCCGTCCATTGATTTACGGCCGCGACCGCGAGCGAGTCCTTACTCGGAAAATAGTGAAAGAACGCCCCCTTCGTCACGCCGGCCCTGGCGCAGAGTTCGTCAACGGACGTTGCGGCATAGCCCTTGTGACGGATAATCGAGAAAGCCGCCTCGAGAAGCTTGCTGCGCGCACCGCCCGACGGTGACCGCTTGACGGGTTGCGGATTCACCTAGCCACCGTACCAACTAGTCGGTATGCCGTCAAGATCGAAAGATCAAGTTCGAAAGTACTGACCCCCAGGAGGTGCGGGGCCGGTCAGTGAGCGGCGTCACCGCTCACCTGCAACAAGCGATGTCCGGGGACTACTTGGGCCGTCGCGCCGCCCGCCGATTCGCAGGCACCCCTCTTCGGTGCCTCGTCACGGGCTTCGTGCTATCGGCTGCCTCAAACAATTGCCTTAACCTGTGTTCCAACAGTTCGACGGCCTTCCCCAAGGCGCCGAGTTGCCCAGCCCGGACTATCGCGATGGACGGGTGCAGGTCAAACGATGGGGGACGCAATACTTTCACGGTGTCGATAGAATGATGCCTCACAATAAAGCGAGCAGGCAGCAGCCCGACACCATAACCGGACTGAACGAACGCTAGCTGCAAATGCATGTTGTGGATTTCAGCCGCAATCATTGGGGTGAAGCCGTCACGCTCCATCCGATCGATGAGGCTTGCCCGAAGCGGGCACCCGGGCGGATTGAGCACCCAGGGTGCTCTGCCCAAACTTTTCCAATCACCGTCAACGTTGCCTGCGGCGCCTTGAACGATCTCCATGCGGTCGCTAGCGATGATATTCGTCAGTAGAGGTGGAGGCGCGGTTCTACCTTCGGGCAAAAGCACGGCTGCAACGTCGAGTTCACCCGCGAGCAGCCGGTGAAATAATTCAGCGGTAAGTTCGCTCAACAGCCGCACCCGGACCTTGGGGTATTTTTCAGTCAGCGCCAGAATAGGATCGATAAGCGTCCCTTCGGCCAGGGGATGCGAGACCCCGATGCGCAAGAGGCCGTGAGGTTCGGCGTCGCTCGACGTAAGAGATTTCAGCGCCTCCGTCCGCTGCAGCAGATCTCGTGCTTGTTCGAGCACCCTGGAGCCAAGCGAGTTCAGACGCGGAGGCTTTACCGAGCGGTCGAGCAACTCGGCACCCAATACAGCCTCCAGCCTTTGCACTTGCCGGGTAATCGCAGAGGGCGTCCGGAATAGACGATCGGCTGCACCGGCGATGGAGCCGGCCTGGGCGAACTCTACGAGGGCGCGTAAATCTTCGAGCAAGGGGGTCTCCTAAAGCGTTCTTCCGACGACTACCAGAATCGTGCACCAATGGTACTATAATCGTGATAATAATGAAGTAGTGGAATTTTATGTCGTGCGTCAGAATATTGGGGAATTCATGTTTTTGCGGAAATCTGGATATATCACAACAGGTGAAGAGAAGATGATTAAGACTATTATCTTATCCATGTGTCTCGCAGCTTCCTCACTTTCGCTTAATGCACGTGCCCAGGATGAGCGAGCGTATACGGAGGGCCCGGTCACTGAGGTGGACTACATAGGAGTTGAGTACGGGCATTTTGAAGAGTACATCGATTGGCTAAATTCGATATGGAAGCCGACCATGGAAGCCACGAAGAAAGCTGGGCTAATCATCGATTACAAGGTCTTCAGGCTCACTCCAAAATCACCGGATCTGCCCAATATAATTCTGTGGATCGCTTATAAAAACATGGCGGCTTTAGATAAAGGCGTCGAGCAAGAAGCAGTGGCCAAGAAAGTAATCGGTAGCACCGAGGTTCAGAACAAGGCCAGAGTGGGCCGGAATGAATACAGAAGAGTTCTGGGCAGTGAATTGATTCGTGAACTTATTTTAAAATGAAATTGTTATACGTGTTCACATTGCGCCCGTTCTGCTGTCGCAGAAGGGGTCGCTGTTTCTGACGCGCCCACTCCTCTTCCACTACATAGAGCGACGCGGTGCGCTCGAAGCTTCCGCGAACGAGCTGTTCGAGGTGGTGGCTTCGGGAAAGGTGCGCATTAACGTCCATCAGCGCTATGCGCTCAAGGATGCTGCAGACGCCCACAAGGCATTGGAAGCGCGCAACCTCGGGCTCCACCATTCTGACCATCTAACCTAGTATCCACAGGAGTTTGCCATGAGCAAGACCGCAATTACCTCGCCCGAACTCGCGCCGCCGGTCGGCCCGTTTTCCCAGGCGATCGAAGTCGGTGGTTTCCTCTACTTCAGCGGTCAGGTCGGCCAAGACCCGGCCACTGGCAAGGTGGTCGAGGGGGGTATTGTGGCCGAGACAGAGCGCGTCTTCCGGAATCTCTCGGCGGTTCTCAAGGCGGCCGGCAAGAGTTTCGATGACGTTGCGCGCGTCGGCGTGTTTCTCACGAGCATGAGTGACTACGGCGCGATGAATGGCATCTACGCAAAGTATTTTAGTCCGCCCTTTCCG
>Ga0210394_10003941_pt1 | contig 17840 bp, 14 predicted proteins | sample IncBWC12MmetaG_FD_160121 | JGI IMG/M metagenome (GOLD analysis project Ga0210394, IMG submission 160121) | Forest soil microbial communities from Barre Woods Harvard Forest LTER site, Petersham, Massachusetts, United States - Inc-BW-C-12-M | ecosystem: Environmental > Terrestrial > Soil >... | reverse complement strand
GTGACGCGTTCGACGCGGTACATGGGCTCGACGCGTGATTCAAAGTGAGTGCGCATCAGGAGCTCACCGACGAGTCCCATCGCGAGCAATTGCACACCGAATAGAGAGAGCATCATGCCGAGAATGAGCAAAGGGCCGTGCTGCACAAAAATCGAGGTGCCGAACAAAACCTTTTTCGCAAACAGGACCGTGAGGATCCCGCCACCTGTGATCATGCCGAGCAGTCCCGCTGGACCGAAAAAGTGGAGCGGGCGCGTCATATAGCGGAGTAGGAATCGTATCGTGAGCAAATCGAAGAAGACCCGGAGAGTGCGCGAAATTCCGTAGTGGGATTTTCCGCCAGGACGAACGATATTCTTGATGGGCACTTCGACGATTTTTGCACCGTTGAGAGCAGCGAGAGCGGGAATGAAGCGGTGCATTTCCCCGTAGAGGCGGATGTCCTTGATGATTTCGCGGCGATAGACTTTGAAGGTAGTGCCGAAATCGTGGATATCGACTCCGGAGAGCTTGGCCATCATCCAATTGGCAACGCGCGACGGCAAGCGGCGCATGATGAAATTGTCGACGCGCTTCTGGCGCCAGCCGCTGACGATGTCGCTGCCGGTGGATTCGAAGGTGTCCAGCATTACCGGGATGTCGTCCGGGTCGTGCTGCAGGTCGCCATCCATGGAGATGATGATTTCGCCGGAAGCATAGTCAAAACCGGCGGCGAGAGCGGTGGTCTGGCCGTAATTGCGCTTGAGACGGACGACGGTGACGCGAGGGTCGTCGAGGGCAATCTCGCTGAGAATTTGCGGAGTCGCGTCGCTGCTCTGGTCGTCCACATAAACGAACTCGACAGGTTCGAAGCGGCCGGTCATCACTCCGGCAAGGCGGGCGTGGAGTTCGCGCACGCTTTCCTGTTCGTCGTGAAAAGGGACGACGATCGAATATTTCGGACGCAAGTCGCGAGTTCCCAAGCTTCCTCCGGTATCAGAGCTGCTACAACCAGTATAAGCCGGGCTGACTAACGCATCAACGCGGACTTAGACGGCCACAGCGCGCCCAGCACGTTTTAGTTTAGCTCTCCGTAGGTGATTAAGCGAATGCCGTGTTCTTCGATAGCACTCTTGACGGCGGGGTCGATGAGCGCGTCCATTTCCGAATTTCGCTGCCAGGAAAGGCGGGTCTCAATTGTTTGAAGTTCGGAGTCGGATATTCCGGGATGAAGCATGATTTCGGTGCTGCCCTCTTGAACGGCGCCAATCATGCGACGAAGAGCTTCAGGGCGGAGGCGGCCAGTCCTGGCGAGACCCAGGAAATAATCTGGTGACCGCAAGTCATACCTTCGCGCAGCAGATTGGAATACGGGCATAACCATTCGAGCAGCGGCGGCGGCGAAAAGCTCCGGCAACATGGCGGGGCGTTCGCCGCGCGAAGATTCCCACGAATCTCGCAGGTTCTCCATGGGTTTACGCACGCGCGGAATTCCAAGTTCGCGCGCTACACGGCTAAGAGCTCTCATAACGACTGGGTGGGCGTGGGTGTGCTTGTGGGTGTCGAGGTGGGTGGGCTCGATGCCGGCTGCGCGTGTTTTTAAAATCTGAGCTCGCAATTCCCTTTCGAGTTCCTTGGGGCGGATCATTCCCGTGGAGAGTCGCGCGACGAAGCCGGCTAGCGAATCGGGGAGGCGGCCGTCTTTGGAGGCGAGCGATGAAATTTCTTCGAGCGGAGCAACTGCTTTTCCACCTACGAGAACCAAGTGGCAGCCAATTCCAAGGCGCGGATTGAGTTTCGCAAGTTCGACGGCGTGATCGAAGGCGCGGCCGCAGGCCATCAGGGTGGCGCTGGTGAGGATTCCTTCGCGATGGGCTCGGATAATTCCTTCATTTACTCCGCGGGTGAGGCCGAAGTCGTCGGCGTTAAGGATGAGTTGCTTCATCTGCTAGCGGGATGTCTCCGTGGAGGGGAAATGATATCACGCGAAGCTTGGTGAAAACTTTTTGGAGGAGGCTAGATGCGATTGATGCGATTGATACCTTGAGGAGGTGTTGTGGCCTTGCTGTAAATAACGGCGCACAGGCAGGAGTGCCTGTGCCACTGGAGGCGTCCTGGCAGGGAGAGATGTTGCGGAGTTTGGGAGCGAGTGGCGCGAAAGCCAAAAGAGCCGGCGGGACGCCGGCGTACGGAAGTGAATGTGCGGACCGAATCGGCTGTGGCGTCTGAGTTTGATATTGCCTGGAGCGTCGCATTGTGGGGCTGCGATTTTTTTGCGGGAGGCAATTTGCGAGCCATATGTTCGCGTAGAAGGGGCACGAATGATGAATGGCCGGTGAAAGTTTTCAACAGTTCTGTTGAAAACCGTGTGGAAAAGCTTTGTTGCAAATGAAAAACCGCAGAAAACGTGGGGCTGATGCAGTTTGCACAAGTTGTGTGCAGTTCTTGCCGTAGTCAGGAGATTCTGGCAGGCGTTTTGATGCCGGCGTTTAATACCGGCGTCTAATACCAATGAGCGGGCGGTTCGAGTTTAATTTCGACGGTCATCGCTTCGGAATCTATCTCGTACCACTTGCCGTACGTCTTCCAACCCTTTGCGACGACTTGGATTAGGATTTTGCCGCGAGGAATATCGGGGACCTTCACGGAGCCATCCTCGTTCGTTTTTAAATTCAGTTCGGCGAGTTTGTCTTTATGGAATATTCCGCCCGCGACTGGGAAGCGGACGTAGACGCTGGCGTTGCCAACGGGTTTGCCGTCGGTGGCGGCGACGTGAATTCGGAGTCTGGTTGTCGTTGGATCGGAAGGTTTGGAATCCTTCTTGCTGTCGGTGGGTTTATCTTGAGGTGATTTTTCCTGGGAAGTGGTTTGATTTTGTTGCGATTCCTGAAAAACTGCGGCGCCTGGTGCGTGTAGTTGAGCGCTGCTTACCGTCGCGTAGAGCAAGAGCATCGCCAAAACTGCTCCAAGGCGGCATGACGGGAAGGATATTCTCGCGCTTAGATCGAATTGCATGTCGCTTCACTTCTACTCCATTCGAGCGATTGCCTCAACAGTTCTGTGCACAGGCTCCGAGGGCCTTTGGAGTAACCGATGGTGCCATTTTGGCGGTGTATCTTTGCGAGCCATTGATGCCGCCGCTGACTCGCCCAAGCGTATGATAGCGTTGACTGAATATATCCACTGCATTTTCATCCAGGAGGAAGCATGGGGTTTTCGACCGACGCCATCCACGTGGGACAGGAGCCTGATCCGCTGACTGGATCTATCGTCGCGCCGATTTATCAGACGTCGACGTATGTGCTCGAGGAGATGGGCAAAGACAAGGGTTACGACTACGCGCGGACGAATCATCCCAATCGGAAAGCTCTCGAGCGAACGGTGGCAAAGCTGGAAGGCGGCCATGCGGCGTATGTGTTCACTTCCGGGATGGCGGCGATTGACGCGGTTTTCCGGCTGTTGCGTCCCGGCGAACATACAATTCTTTCGCAGGCGGTTTATGGCGGAGTTTTCCGGCTGACGACGAAGCTGCTGGTGGATTTCGGACTTGAGTTCAGCTATGTAGACACTTCTTGTCTGAAGAAGATTGAGGAAGCAATCAAGCCAAACACGCGGATGATCTACGTGGAAACGCCGACGAATCCGACGATGATCGTGACGGATCTTGCGGCGGTGGGGCGGATCTGCGAGGGGCGGAATCTTACGTTCGTAGTGGACAATACTTTCTTGAGCCCATATCTGCAGCGGCCGATCGAGTTTGGGGCGGACATTGTGGTCCATTCGATGACGAAATATTTGAATGGGCACAGCGATTGCACGGGGGGCGCGGCGATTCTGACGCGTGCGGGAGACGCAGAGAAAATTTATTTTATCCAGCGGTCGGCGGGGGCTGGGCTGGCGCCAATGGATTGCTTTCTTGTGTCGCGAGGGATCAAGACGCTTGCGGTGCGGATGGACCGGCATAACTCGAATGGCATAGCGGTGGCGAAATTTCTGGAGTCGCATCCGAAGGTGAAGCGCGTGATTTATCCTGGGCTTGCTTCGCATGCTCAACATGAGATTGCGAAGCGGCAGCAGCGCGGATTTGGAGGGATGTTGTCGTTCGATCTTGGTTCGCTTGAGGCGGCGAAAACATTACTGAATCATGTGCGAATTTGTTCGCTGGCGGAGAGCCTGGGTGGAGTGGAAACTTTGATTTCGCATCCGGCGCTGATGACGCATGCGTCGGTGCCGCCGGAGATTCAGAAGCAGATCGGGATTACGCAGGGGCTGGTGCGGCTGTCGGTGGGGATTGAGGATGTGGAAGATTTGATTGGCGATTTGGATCAGGCGCTGGCGAAAATCTAAAGCGGGATGAATGGCGCAAAGAGTGGGGCGGGCGACGCGGGCGCGTCTTAGACGCGCCCCTACTGAGACTCATACCTGCCGGCTGCTCCCCGCCGATGACGAATTTCGCGTGGATTTCTGCAACAACAAACATTGCATGCGGGGCGGCGTCACGATAGGGTAGGCGGCGGCTGTTTGCCGGGCGGCTGCTTTCGCATGCGTAGGGCTGTGTTTATTTTTGTGAGCGAGGCTGGAATGAGCGATCGTCAAGCACCGTTGAAGCTGCAGGGCGGCGTGGCCGTGATTACCGGAGCGGGTTCGGGGATTGGGCGAGGGCTGGCGCACCGATTGGCGAGAGAGAAAATGTCGCTGGCGCTGGCAGATGTGGATTCTGCCGGTTTGACGGAGACGGTGGAACAGCTAGGCGGGACGAGCGCTTCGCTTTCATGCCATCTGGTGGACGTTGCGGATCGTGGGCGGATGGAGCGGTTTGCTGCGGAGGTGGTGGAGCGGCACGGACGCGTGACGCTGCTGATGAATATTGCCGGCGTGGCGATGCATGGAACGTTTGAGCAGCTGACGCTGGAAGAGTTTGATTGGTTGATGAAGATTAATTTTTACGGGGTGCTGTATGGAGTGGCGAATTTTCTGCCGATTTTGCGGAAGCAGCCGCGGGCGCACATTGTGAATATGTCGAGCATTTACGGGATCATCGCGCCGGCGGGGCAGACGGCGTACTGCGCGAGCAAATTTGCGGTGCGGGGATTTACTGAGGCACTGATGCACGAGCTGGACGGAAGTTCGGTGAGCATATCTTGCGTGCATCCGGGAGGGATTCGGACGCCGATTGCGAAGCGGGCGCGTGTCAGCGGGAAATCGGATCCGAAGGCGCGCGAAGTAACGCTCGAGATGTTTGACGTGGTGGCACAGATGCCGCCGGAGAAGGCGGCCGATCGGATTGTGGACGGGGTTATGGCAAACGAGCCGCGGATTCTTGTGGGCGGCGACGCGGTGCAATTGGATCGCATGCAGCGATTGATGCCGATCAAGTATTGGGATTTTCTGGTGCGGCGCAGCCGGAAATTGATGCGCGTGATCGGCGAGCGGCGGGCGAAAAGCGCACAGGCTTGAAGAGGACGTCGGAGTGATCTGCTAGCGCTTTTTTCGTGGGGCCACAGACTTCGCCAGCCAGGAAAGGTAACTCCGGGATCCCGCGGCGATGGGTAACGCGATGATTTCGGGCACTTCGTAGCTGTGCAGGCGCTTGATTGCCGCTTGGAGCTCCGGGAACCTGCGGCGCGAGGTTTTTATTACCAGCAAAACTTCTCTTGCTGATTCGATTTTTTCCTTCCAGCGATAAATCGAGCGGACTGGATTGCGCAGAATATTGCCGCAGGCGGCGAGGCGCGCTGCGACGAGGCCGCGGGCGATGCGCTCCGCTTCTTTTGCCGAACGGCATGTGACGAGCACGACCAATTTGTCCGTCATTCGAACGCCATCTTGTTTACTTCGCGCAAGGTGGTCGCAAATTTACTCTTGGGAATCGCGTATTGCGTTCACCTTGCTTGCAAGCCAAGATACAATACGTTTTTATGGCGAGTGAAGCGATCCATTTCGGGACATCGGGTTGGCGCGGCGTGATGGCCGAGGACTTTACGTTTGGCGGCGTGCGCCGAGCGGCCGCGGCGATTGCGGGGCACGTGCTTTCGCTGAAGAAATCGCCGACGCTGATCGTCGGTTACGATACGCGATTCTTCTCCGAGGAGTTTGCTCGGACGGCCGCGAGCGTGCTAGAGAAACACGGCTGCAAAATTCTTTTCTGCAATGAATTTACGCCGACGCCGACAATTGCCCACGCGATCCTTCACGGAAAACTCGACGGCGGTGTGAACATCACCGCCAGCCACAATCCTGCCGAGTACAACGGACTGAAATTTTCGGGGCCTGATGGCGGTCCGGCGCTGCCCGAGATCACAAAGGACATCGAGAAGCGTGCGGCGGCTCTTGGCGAGCAGCCTGGCTCAATGCTTGAGGTTGAGGATGACTTCCCGCGGATCAATCCGCGCGAGCCGTATTTTGCGCAACTGGAGAAGCTGGTTCGTTTCGACGTGATCAAGAAAGCGAAAGGGAGCTTTGTTTGCGATGCGCTGCATGGATGCGGGGCGGGATGGCTTGATGGAATACTTGGCAGCCATGGAGTTGAACTCACCGCGATTCGAAAGTCTCGCGACGTGCTGTTTGATGGCAGCGGGCCCGATCCATCGGAAGACCATCTTGCGCCGTTGAAGAAAGAAGTGATTGAAAAGAAGGCGCTGGCGGGCTTGGCGACGGACGGCGACGCGGACCGCTTCGGGATTCTCGATCGAGATGGTTGGTTCGTTTCGCCCAATCACATTCTCGGGCTGGTGTTTGACTACTTGCTCGAGACTCGCGGATACAAGCTGGGCGCGTCGCGAAGCGTGGCGACGACTCATCTGCTCGATGCGGTTGCGAAGCTGCATGGTGTTCAACTCTACGAGACACCTGTTGGCTTCAAATATGTGGGCCCGCTTCTGCGCGATGACAAGATTGCTCTCGGTGGAGAAGAGAGCGCGGGGATGACAATACGCGGGCACCTTCCGGAGAAGGATGGGATTCTGGCTTGTCTGCTGGTAGCGGAAATGATTGGAGCGCGGCAGAAGTCGCTCAGGGAGCAGCTTCAGGATCTGTTTCGTCGCGTGGGTCAGGAATTCTGGCCGATTCGCGTGAATTTGCATCTGGCGCCGGATGTGCAAGCGCGGCTGGTCGGGCGGTTGAAGGAGACGTTTACGGAATTTGCGGGACGCCATGTGGCCAAACAGAATCGCCTCGACGGGATGAAACTGATTTTTGACGACGGCTCGTGGGTGCTGATGCGTCCGTCGGGCACGGAGCCAGTGGTGCGAATTTACGCGGAAGCTGCTTCCATAGCTGCTGCTGAAAAATTTGCTGAGGAGGCTCGCGCATGGATCGGAAAGTAGCCCGAAGGAAGAGCGCGCGAAGACCGGCGCTGGCCCCGGAGGTGAAGGCGCCCGCGATACGGTTTGGCGCACAGATGCGCGAATTTTTGCACCGCAATATGAATTGGTTTCTTGTGGCTGGTTTTGCTTTGCTGCTTCTCCAGGATATTTTTGGCACGCACGGCGTGCTGGCGATGCGCCGCACGCAATTACAAGCAAAGGAAGTGCAGCAAGAAATCGAGCGGCTTAATGAGGAAAATCGCAAGCTGCAGAGCCGTGTGCAGCACCTCAAGTCCGACCCTGCCACACTGGAAGGGATCGCGCGAGATGAGATGCATTTGAAGCGTCCAGGAGAATACGTATTCCCGATACAGCCGAAAGCGAGTCCTTCGACAAATCCGCAATCTGCCGACGCCCCGAAGAAACCCTAACTCTCTGTCGCCGGTTTTGCGGCGCGAAAATTACGTACCCGAGCAAGAATTTCGGCACCACGTCCTTTGTATCGAGTGCGTGCAATTGATAGGAGAACCATCGCGGTAAAAATAATGGCCAAGCCAAACGTCGCCATCGGAATGGTTTCGGCGCGTTTGGGTAGAATCGAAAATCGTCCGTAGACAAATTCGATGTGCACCCAATAGACGAGCAATGAGGTTTGCCCGATCTGGATCAGCGGGCTAAAGCCCCACTGCCCTGCTCCCCAGCGACACCACGCGTACGCCAGGAAAACAATCATCATGAGAATTCCAACCCGCGCCAGGAAGAAGTTGGGACTCGTGTGCCAGTAATCGTACACGGCATAGAATTGGCCCGGACGCGCATCGAGCCACGTTGAGAAATAGAAAAGCCCCACGCCAGCCACTCCCACCAACGCCGTGAGCTTCGCTAAGTTCTCTTTCGCCCAATCACTGAACAGCAAAAACCCAAGCGCAAGACCAGCGAAAGAGAATGCCGTCCAGGGAAAAATTGGGAAGAGCCAGGGCTGCGGCTTGTGGTAGATATGCACGCCGTTGATGTATGACTCGAAATACCAAGGCAGCCAAAGGATTCGCCAGGTAGTCCAAAGGGGCGGGGTCGCGAGCGCGATGCCCAATGCCACGAGGGCAGCGACAATTGCACTTGCAGCTCTGGTTTTCGACAGGCGCGAAACGATTCCCATGATCATCATGGAGAGACCGATTGTGTTGAGGATGTCCACTCGCAAGAGATCGGTCCAGGGCGCCCAAGGCTGGCCGAGGATGAATTCCTGGACGCGGAATAGCAAACCGAGCGCATAGATTTCCGCGCCGCGGCGGATCGTCGTCAGCGCGATCTCGTTGGCGGAAATGCCTTTGCTGCGCATGCGATCGGTGACGAGAGCGAACGAAACTCCTGCAAGGAACAGAAAGAGCGGCGCAGGGAGCGTTCCACCAAGTTGAGACCATTTGATGAAAGAGCCTTCACGGGCGGCGCCACCGAGCCATGAATCGTAGCAATGCGTTTGAAACATCAAGAGGCAGGCGAAACCGCGCATCCAATCGATATAGGCGAGGCGTTGTTGTTTTCCGGGGGCTGCCATCAGTTGAATCGCGCCACAGAATCGCCGAGGCTGAAGCGCAAAGCAAGTTTTTCCCGGAACGCGTGCACGCTCCAGTAAAATCCTCGGCGTGATGGGAAAGTCGAAATCAGGGCAGATGAGTCTGCCTGTCGCTGTGGCGATCTGGGCTGTAGTCGTTTTGCTGGCGGCTTTTGCTGGAATCCATTTGGGCTACTCGGGCTCGCGATTCGCGATTGCGCTGGGAGTGGCGGCGGCACTTTTTGGTTTTGAGTTTTTCCTGGCCGTGCCTAAGGTGTTTGGCATCGTGCAGGGTGCGCTCGGGCAAAGAGGCGCGGTTGTAGCGCCGCTCGTGCCGCTCTTTGCGGTACTGGTTTATTCCATTGGAGTTGGTGGCAACTGGAAGTACACACTGATAGGCGCAGCGTACGCGGTGCTGCCGACTTTGCTGCTTGCCACAAGCGCGGGCCGCTCGGGCGCGACGTGCGTGGATTACGCAGCTGTGGCGATCGTCTGGTTGCCCGTTGAGCTTCGCTGGATGTACCGGCTATTTCCCTTTCCACCGCAACTGACCCACACCTTAACAATTCTTTTGGCGCTGAGCACAGGTGTAGCTGCTTTTGTTTTGTTGCGGAGGCTCGAAGGCGTTGGCTACGCAATCGAGTGGGTGCGCGGCTCGGGCTGGATTGTGCTTACGCATTTTCTTCTATTTGCGACGATTGCAGTTCCACTGGGGATTGCCATTGGCTTTATCGCGTATGACCCATCCATTGCACGACTGCGCTCGCTGCCCGTGGCTGTGATCGGAATCACGTTTTTTACGGCTTGGCCGGAGGAATTTCTATTTCGGGGGATCTTGCAGAATCTTTTCTCGCGCACGCTGAAGAGCCAGTGGATCGGATTGGCCGTGGCATCTGTTGTTTTTGGCTTATCGCATATTCTTCATGCGCCATTTCCGAATTGGAAGTATGTGATTCTTGCGACGATCGCGGGAATATTTTACGGGCACGCTTGGATGAAAACTGGCTCGCTGTTACCGGGTGCACTCGTGCATGCGCTGGTGGATATTTCCTGGCATGTGTTGTTTCGTTGAGATTACCGAGCGTTCTGACGTAACGATCCTACCGAACGACGCCTGCAAGCGGGCTTGACGCGTTTGCGTAGAGCTTTTTCTCGATACGGCCTGCGAGAAATGCCTTGCGGCCCGCCTCAACTGCGGCGCCCATCGCCTCAGCCATCAGGATGGAATCCTGTGCGCCGGCGATTGCGGTGTTCATCAGGACGCCATCTGCGCCCAATTCCATCGCCAGTGCGGCGTCTGAAGCTGTGCCGACGCCAGCGTCAACTATCAGAGGGACTTCGGTGATGCGCTCGCGCAGGATTCGCAGATTTGTCGTGTTCTGAATGCCCATGCCTGAACCAATCGGAGCGCCGAGCGGCATGACGGCCGCGGCACCTGCGTCAATTAATTTGCGCGCGACGATGAGATCATCGTTCGTGTAGGGCAGAACCACGAAACCTTCTTTGACGAGGGTTTTGGTGGCGCTGATGAGCGCTTCCGTATCGGGGAAGAGGGTTTGTTCGTCACCGATAACTTCGAGCTTTACCCATTCGGACAGTCCAACTTCCCGGCCGAGGCGCGCGGTGCGCACTGCTTCGTCTGCCGTATAGCAACCGGCAGTGTTCGGTAGAATGAAAAAATTCTTGCGATCGATAAAGTCGAGCAACGATTCTTTCGAGCGATCGGAGAGATTCACGCGCCGGACCGCAACGGTGACCATGTCGGCGCCAGAGGCCTGGTGTGCTCGCGCCATTTCCTGAAAGCTGCGATATTTTCCTGTGCCAACGATAAGGCGCGAATGAAACTGGCGCCCAGCGATTGTGAGTTGTTCGGTCATTTCTCTTCCCTTCCCGGCGCTCATTGTACTCCGACGATAGCGATTCACGCACGCGCTGGGCATCGCAAGGCGGCGATGGTGCAGGCGGCCGATTTCGTCAGGCCAGGTGATGAGGGCGCGGCTCTTCGACGTCGGCGTAGAGACGGGCAATCACATCCTGGTAACGCTGTTCGATGACGCGGCGTTTCATTTTCATTGTGTAAGTGAGTTCGCCGCCGGCGTAGGTGAAATCCTGCTCGAGCAGAGCGAAGCGCTTGGGCTTTTCGTATTGGGCTAGGGGCGCCGTGAGGCGTTCTATTTCGCTCGATAGAAGATCGCGTACCCAAGCATCGCCGGTCATTTGAGTGGGCGTGGCAAAATCGTGGCCGGCTTTTCGCGCGGCGGCTTCGATATTGGCGAAATTCGGAACGATCAGCACCGAGACGAACTTTCGCGTGTCGCCGACGACGATTGCATTTGTGATGTAGGGCGAGGTTTTTAGCGTGTTTTCGATCGGAGCGGGCGCGACAAACTTTCCTGCGGCCGTTTTCAGCAACTCCTTCTTGCGATCGGTGATGATCAGGTAACCATCGGCGTCGAGGCGGCCGATATCGCCGGTCCGAAACCATCCGTCGGAGGTGAAGACCTCGCGCGTGGCTTCGGGCTTGTGGTAATAGCCCTGCATGACGTTCGGGCCTTTGACTAGGATTTCTCCGTCTTCGGCTATTTTCACTTGGACGTTGGGAATCGGGCGGCCAACGGTGCCGATTTTGTTTGCGGCCGGAGTATTCGCGGTGACGACAGGCGAAGTCTCGGTGAGACCATAACCCTGATGAATTGTGACTCCGACGGACCAGAAGAATTCCGCTAGCTCAGGCGCCAGCGGTGCGCCGCCAGCGGAGAATCTCTGCGTGCCACCACCCAGCCCTTCGCGAATTTTTGAGTAAACGAGAGCGTCTGCTACTCGCCAGCGTAATTTCAGGCCTGGCGATGCGCTTTTTCCATAGGCGCGCCACGGAACGGATTCTTCTGCGACGCGAAGCGACCAATCGAAAATATTCCTTTTGATACCCGATTCGCGGCGGCCTTTCTCGAGAATATTGGCGTAAATCTTTTCGAAGAATCTGGGGACAGCACAAGCAAGGGTTGGATGCACGTCGAGCAGCGCCTGTGGGACATCTTCAATTCTCTCGAGATAGGCGATGGCTACGCCATTGCAAATGTAGCTGTATGCGGCGGTGCGTTCGTACACATGAGCGAGCGGCAAGAATTCGAGCGCAACATCAGACGGCAGAAGCTGGTGGTTGGACGCGCTGTCGATGGCATTCGAGCTGAGATTCGAATGCGAGAGCATTACGCCTTTGGGTTCGCCCGTTGTGCCTGACGTGTAGATGATGGTCGCGAGATTGTTGCCGGTAATCTCGGTTGCACGGCGGCGATATTCGGCAACGTCGGCATCGGTGTTTGATGCAATCAGAGTTTCGTATCGGAGGATGTCGCCGTTTAGCTCAGTATCAGGCGCGGCCGAGATTACATGTTCAAGTGCTGGAATTCGGCTGCGGCACTCGGAAAGCTTTTTTGCCTGCGCTGCGCCAGCGGTGAATACAACGCGGGCGCCTGAATCGTTGAGGATGTAGACGAGGCGGTCGTGCGACTCGTTGAAATAGACCGGTACATTGACAGCGCCGAGGCCTTGAATCGCGAAATCTGCGGTGTGCCATTCCGGGCAGTTAGGGGCAAAAAGTCCAACGCGATCACCGGATACGATGCCGAGTTCGGCCAGCGCTTTCGACAGGGCGGCGACTCTGCGAAGCATTTCCTGCGCCGATATGGATTGCCAGCCGGCGGAGGTGCGATACATCTGCGCGCGTGGGTTGGCGAAACGGTCGATGGCATCGAGGAAAAATTTTGTGAGGGCCGGATACTCGCTCGCCATTTCTTAAACTCTAGCGTATGGGCTCGAGGAGCGCAACGCGGCGCTACTCAGGCGTGCCTTGGTGAGATAAGATGCCCGCAGAGGGAAATTTTATGGCGAAGCTTTCAACCGAAGAATCGATCGGCTATCAACCGGTGCGCGCCGCGCGTGGCAGCCAGATTTCGTGCAAAGGATGGCAGCAGGAGGCCGCTTTGCGGATGTTGATGAATAATCTTGATCCGGAAGTGGCTGAGAAACCGGAGGATCTGATCGTTTATGGCGGGCGCGGGAAAGCGGCGCGTAATTGGAATTGCTTTCAGGCCATTGTCGAATCGCTGAAGTCGCTCGAGGAGGACGAAACGCTGCTGGTGCAATCCGGCAAACCCGTGGGAATTTTTCGTACGCACTCCTATGCTCCGCGCGTGCTGATCGCCAATTCGAATTTGGTTGGACATTGGAGCGACTGGAAACATTTCGACGAGCTCGATCGGGCGGGCCTGATGATGTATGGGCAAATGACCGCGGGCAGCTGGATTTACATTGGGTCGCAGGGAATTCTTCAGGGCACGTACGAAACTTTTGCGGCGGCGGGGCGGAAGCATTTCCATACCGCGGATCTTGCCGGGAAACTTGTGGCGAGCGGTGGGATGGGCGGGATGGGAGGCGCGCAACCTCTGGCGGCGACGCTGAATGGAGCGGCGTTTCTTGGGATCGACGTCGATCCGGAGCATATCAAGCGGCGGGTGAAGAGTGGTTATTGCGACGTGATGGTGAATGATCTCGACGAAGCACTGCGCATTCTGAAAAACGCAGTGCGTACGCGCGAGGCGACGTCGGTTGGGTTGGTAGGAAATTGTGCCGACGTGATCCCTGAGCTGGCGCGGCGCGGAGTAGTTCCCGATCTGCTTACCGATCAGACGAGCGCGCATGACCCGGTCGGCGGCTATATTCCTCAGGGGCTTGATGTGGCGCAGGCAGCGGAACTACGGCAGCGGGATCCTGAGACGTATCGCAAGCGTTCGCTTGAATCCATGGCCAAGCATGTAGAGGGAATGCTAGCGCTGCAGAAATTGGGCGCGGTGACTTTCGATTACGGAAACAATATTCGGACGTTTGCTTACGAGCAAGGCGTTAAGAACGCTTACGACTTTCCGGGATTTGTTCCGGCATATATTCGGCCGCTGTTCTGCGAAGGACGAGGGCCATTTCGCTGGGCCGCGCTTTCGGGAGAGGCTTCGGATATTCATCGCACGGATCAGCTGGTGCTCGAGATGTTTCCGCACGATGAAATCCTGTCGCGCTGGATCAAGCTGGCGCAGAAGCGCGTGAAATTTCAAGGGCTCCCGGCGCGAATCTGCTGGCTGGGTTATGGTGAGCGCGACAAGTTTGGACTGGCCCTGAATGATCTGGTCGCGCGAGGCGAACTGAAGGCGCCGATCGTAATTGGACGCGACCATTTGGATTGCGGCTCGGTTGCGTCACCATTCCGCGAGACTGAAAAAATGCTTGATGGTTCGGACGCGGTGGCTGATTGGGCACTTTTAAACGCGATGCTGAACACGGCAAGCGGAGCGAGTTGGGTTTCGATTCACAACGGCGGAGGGGTCGGCATCGGCTATTCGCAGCACGCAGGGCAAGTGACGGTGGCGGATGGAACGAAGGAGATGGCTTCGCGCATCGAGCGTGTGCTAACGAATGACCCGGGTATCGGCGTCGCCAGGCATGTGGATGCCGGGTATCCGGAAGCGATCGAGTTCGCGAGGAAATCCGGCGTCAAAATTCCTATGGGTTAAGACAGGGCATTATCCCAAGGTGCATTGGAGATAGCGGATGATCGTGATCACAGGAGCGACGGGACACACTGGGAAGGCGGCGACAGAAACGCTGCTGGCGGGCGGCGTGAATGTGCGCGTCATCAGCCGCGACGCGAAGAAGCTTGACCAATTTGTGGACCGTGGCGCGGAAGCTTTCGTTGGCAACGCCGAAGACCGGCACGCGATGGCGAAGGCGTTCGAGGGCGCCGATGCCGTCTATCTCGTGGTGCCTGAGGACCCCACCCAGCCGGATTTGCGCGCCCATCAGGAGCGTATTTCGGAATCTTACGCAGCGGCGGTTGCTTTTGCGCGCGTTCCTTACGTGGTGGCATTGAGCAGTATCGGTGCGCAGCACGCGGAGGGCACGGGCCCCATCGTCGGCCTTCACAATATGGAACAGAAACTCAACCAAGTCCCTGATCTGAACGTGCTCTACCTGCGCGCGGGTTATTTCATGGAGAACCTGTTGATGAGTATCGCGCCGATGCGCTCGATGGGAATTCTTCCGGGTGGCATGACGGGCGATCTGGCAACTCCGTGGATTGCTACGCAGGATATAGGCAAGTACGCGGCTACGCGGTTGGTGTCCCGCGATTTTTCCGGTAAATCCACACAGGAGCTACACGGGCAGCGCGACATCTCCATGAAGGAGGCGTCGTCCGTGATAGGCAAGGCGATCGGCAAGCCTAATCTGTCATATATGCAAGTGCCATTCACGATGCTGGAGCCTGCGCTCGTCGAGATGGGATTGCCGAAGAACACGGCGGCGCTGTTGATTGAGATGTGGAAAGGCGCGAATGCAGGCCTGATCGCGCCACAAGAGCAGCGGACGCGCAAAAATTCCACTCCGACGACGCTCGAATCGTTCGCGACGGAAGTGTTCGCGCCGGCGTTTCTGAGCAAGACCGCGGGCGCCTAGCATTCATTCTGCGCGCGCGCCCAACAAGGGAATTGCCCACTCCTTTGGAGCGTTGGGCTGTTCGCTTCTGACCCGATAGTCTTTTGGCCGATGTCACGCTAGTATCAAATCCGCCCGTGCCTGACTGGCTGATTACCGGCTGCTCTCAGCTTCTGACTCTTCGCGGCGCTGTACCCCGGCGCGGCCGCGCGCTGGGCGAGCTGGGAATTATTCGCGACGGCGCTCTTCTTATCCATGACGATCGCATCGTGGCGATAGGACCGCGTCGCCGCATCGAAAGCTCACGAAAATCGCGACGCGCCGAAAAGCTCGATCTCGCAGGCCGCGTTGTCTTGCCGGGTTTTGTCGATTCGCATACCCATCTGATTTTCCCCATGAGCCGCGCGCCAGAATATGAACAAAGAATTTCAGGAGCTACCTACGAGGAGATTGCGGAGAAAGGCGGCGGTATCCATTCGAGCGTGCACAACCTCCGGCGCGCCTCGGCAAAGGAACTCAAATTGCGCGCGATGGCGGCGTTGCAACAGTTCGCGGCCTATGGAACCACCACGATCGAAGCGAAGAGCGGATATGGCCTCGACTGGAAGAGCGAATCGAAGATCCTGAATATTCTTTATGAGCTGCATCAGGAGCAGCCGATTGATATCGCCGCAACTTTCCTCGGCGCCCATACCGTTCCTGTCGAATACAAAGGACGGGCAGACACATACGTTAGCCTTCTGACGACAAAATGGATTCCGAATGTCGCCATGGCGGGTCTTGCTGAATTCTGCGACGTGTTCTGCGATCGAGGCTCGTTTACGGTATCTCAGGCACGCAAAATTTTGATGGCTGGACGCGCCTGCGGGCTGGTCCCGCGCCTGCACGCCGAACAGCTTGCACACACGGGCGCAGCTCGACTGGCGATTGAGATGCAAGCGGCAAGCGCAGACCATCTTGAGAAAATTGACGAAGCGGACATTCGCGCCCTGGCACTTTCAAATGTAGTTTGTACTTTGCTTCCCGGATGTTGCTTTCATCTAGGGCTGGCGCATTACGCGCCGGCGCGCAAACTGATCGAAGCGGGGGCCATCGTTGGCCTAGCAACCGACTTTAATCCCGGCACCAGTCCGACAGTGAGCATGCCGATGATCCTCTCGCTGGCGTGCACGCAGATGCGCATGACTCCTGCCGAGGCGATATCGGCCGCGACTATTAATCCGGCCTATTCTCTTCGCCAGCAAGATCGCATCGGCTCGCTTGAGGTTGGCAAGTATGCGGACTTCGCGGCGTTTGACGTGGCCGATTACCGGGAAATTCCGTATTATTTTGGTGTGAACCTTTGCAACCTGACGATGAAGCGCGGAACCGTCATCTATTCAAACAACTGAATTCATGAAACGACTCGTCGAGTGTGTACCGAATTTTTCCGAAGGCCGTGATACCGCGAAAATCGACGCAATCATCGCTGCGATGCGCGAAGTTGGGGGTGTGTTTCTCCTCGATCGAGAAAGTGACGCGGACCACAATCGCAGCGTCGTGACGCTGGCCGGGGAACCTGAAGCTGTGGCGGAAGCGGCCCTTCGAGGCGTGGGAAAAGCCGCTGAGCTGATCGATCTTACGAAACATTCGGGGGCGCATCCGCGAATGGGTGCCACCGATGTGGTCCCGTTTATCCCCATCGAAGGCGTGACGATTGAAGATTGTGTGGTGCTTGCAAAGAAAGTTGGACGCGAAACCTGGGAACGCTACCGCATCCCGGTCTACTTTTACGAAGCGGCAGCCCAACGGCCCGAACGAACAAACCTCGAGAATATCCGGAAAGGCCAGTTCGAGGGGCTGCGCGAGGAAGTGCTTCGCGATCCGGACCGCGCTCCCGACGTGGGTGAGCCGCGATTGCACCCGACGGCAGGTGCGACGGTGGTCGGAGCCAGAAAGTTTTTGATTGCATACAACATCAACCTGAATACGCCTGATATCGAAATCGCCAAGCGTATCGGAAAAAATATCCGCTTCTCGAATGGCGGGCTGCGCTACGTGAAGGCAATGGGCGTGGACCTGCGCGCTCGAAACTTGGCGCAAGTCTCGATCAACATGACGGATTTCGAGCAGACGCCACTTCATCGCGTGTTCGAAATGGTGAAGCGCGAAGCAGAACGCTACGGCGTCTCGATCGTTGGAAGCGAAATTGTCGGCCTGATACCCAAGCGCGCAATCGAATTGACGGCCGACTTTTATCTGCAGTTCGAGAACTTTTCACCCGCGCAGGTGTTAGAGAATCGACTGGAAGCCTCGCTTGGCGGAGCGGCTTCGGAAGGCCCAGGCCGCCTTGCGGCGATGGCCCAGCCATTTCTCGATGCCGTGGCCCAGCCAACTGCAGCGCCTGGTGGCGGCTCTGTATCAGCGCTTGCGGGTGCGCTGGGTGCTAGTTTGGGCCAGATGGTCGCCGGGCTTTCGCGGAAGAAAAAGTCTCAGGCCGCATTCGTCGAGCAACTCAGCGAGGCCGCATCAGAATTTCACGC
>Ga0210394_10003940_pt1 | contig 17842 bp, 12 predicted proteins | sample IncBWC12MmetaG_FD_160121 | JGI IMG/M metagenome (GOLD analysis project Ga0210394, IMG submission 160121) | Forest soil microbial communities from Barre Woods Harvard Forest LTER site, Petersham, Massachusetts, United States - Inc-BW-C-12-M | ecosystem: Environmental > Terrestrial > Soil >... | reverse complement strand
AGCAGCCGCAGTGAGGCCGAGGCGGTGGCGCGCGAGATCGAGGCGATGGGCCGCAAGGCGCTGGTGCATGTCGGCGACGTTGCCAACGCAAGCGATGTCGAGGCCATGGTCGAGACGGCGGCAAAAAAATTCGGCCGGATCGACATTCTCGTCAACAACGCCGCACTGCGCCGGGAGAAGCCGTTTTCGGAAATGACCTATGCCGAGTGGCGTGAAATCATGAACGTCACCCTCGATGGCGCCTTTCACTGTGTGAAGGCGTGTCTTCCGTACCTGAAGAGAAGCGGGGCGGGGACGATCGTCAATATCGGCGGCTTGAGCGCACATACAGGTGCGAAGGATCGCGCCCATGTGGTGACGGCAAAGGCCGGCATCATCGGCTTCACCCGGGCGCTCGCCCACGATCTCGCGCCGGAAGTGACGGTCAATTGCGTCGTCCCCGGCCTGATCGGTACGCCGCGCCCGAAGAACGCGCCCGAGCCGGCCCATCATTTGATCCACCAGACCATATCGGGCGAGCGTGGCCGCCCCGAAGATGTCGCGGCCACCGTGCGGTTCCTGTGCTCCCCCGCCGCGCGCTACATCAACGGCCAGGCGATCCATGCCAATGGCGGGGCGTATCTCGGCGGGTAACGCCTGCCGATTTGCATGGCTTGCTCGCGGTTTACGCACCCTTTTGCCGGATAAAGGCGCTGGCGACTCCGGGTTTTGGTGTTAATCATGTTAACCCATGAACCAGCACGCCAAAATCGAGGCTCCGGCCCCGCGCGGCAAGGTCGATATCCGGCATTCGACCTGCCCGCATGATTGCCCGTCGGCCTGCGGGCTCGATGTCGAGGTGATCGACAACACCAGTATCGGGCGGGTGCGCGGCTCCAAGCAGCAGACCTATACTGCTGGCGTGGTCTGCGCCAAGGTCGCGCGCTACGCCGAGCGTATCCATCACCCGGACCGGTTGACCTATCCGATGTTCCGCGTCGGCCCCAAGGGATCGGGCAAGTTCGCGCGGATCAGCTGGGATGACGCGCTCGATGAGATTGCCGGGCGCTTTGACGCCGCCGAGCGCGAGTTCGGTGCCGAGTCGGTCTGGCCCTATTATTATGCCGGCACCATGGGGCTCGTGATGCGCAACGGCATCAACCGGCTCGCGCACGTGAAAAAATACTCGCGCTTCTATTCGACGATCTGCTCGACCATCGCCCGTGTTGGATTCGCCGCCGGCACCGGCAAGGTGGCGGGCGTCGATCCGCGCGAGATGGGCGTCTCGGACCTCGTCGTGATCTGGGGCACCAATCCGGTGAATACCCAGGTCAACGTGATGACGCATGCGATGCGTGCCCGAAAAGAACGCGGCGCCAAGATCGCGGCGATCGACGTCTACAACAACGACACCATGAAGCAGGCCGACATCAAGATCCTGCTGCGGCCGGGCACCGATGGCGCGTTCGCCTGCGGCGTCATGCATGTGCTGTTCCGCGAAGGTTTTGCCGATCGCGCCTATATGGACCGGTACACGGATTTTCCTGCAGAGCTCGAAGCGCATCTTGCGACCCGCACGCCGGAATGGGCGTCGTCGATTTGCGGCGTTCCGGTCGAGGAGATCGAGGCCTTTGCCCGCGCGGTCGGGCAAACCAAGCGGACGTTCTTTCGCCTCGGCTATGGCTTCACCCGCAGCCGCAATGGTGCGGCGCAGATGCATGCCGCGCTTTGCATTCCGGCTGTCACCGGCGCCTGGCAGTACGAAGGCGGCGGCGCGTTCTTCAACAATTACGCGATCTGGAAATTCGACGAGTCCATCATCGAGGGCCATGACGCGATCGATCCCACGACGCGGCGGCTCGACCAGTCCAAGATCGGGCGCATTCTCACCGGCGGTGCTACCGCGCTCCATAACGGACCGCCGGTCAAGGCGATGCTGATTCAGAACACCAATCCGATGACGGTGGCGCCTGAGCAGGCGCTGGTGCGGCGGGGTTTCGCGCGCAGCGATTTGTTCGTCGCCGTGCACGAACAGTTCATGACCGAAACCGCCCAGATGGCCGACGTCGTGCTTCCGGCCACCATGTTTCTGGAACACGACGATCTCTATTACGGCGGCGGCCATCAGCATATTTCGGTCGGCGCCAAGCTGATCGAGCCGCCCGGCGAATGCCGCTCCAACCACGAAGTTTTGCGCGGGCTTGGGCGACGGCTGAAGGTCTCTCATCCCGCCTTTGAAATGTCGCCGCGCGCGCTGATCGATGCGACGCTGCGTAAAAGCGGCCACGGTGGCATCGAGGCGCTGGAAGAGGACCTGTGGCGCGACATCCAGCCGGACTTCCGCACCTCGCATTATCTCGACGGTTTTGCGCATGCCGACGGCAAGTTTCATTTCAAGGCGGACTGGGGGCATGTTCCGGTCAGCAATGCCGGCACGATGGGGGCGTGGGACAAGATGCCGTCGTTCCCCGATCACTGGCGGGCGATCGAGGAGGCGGACGAGACCTATCCGTTCAGGCTCGCCACCAGCCCCTCGCGCAGCTTCCTCAACAGCTCTTTCAACGAAACGCCGTCCTCGCAGGCGCGCGAGGGCGCACCCAGCGTGATGATCCATCCCGAGGATGCGGCGGCGCTCGGGATTGCGGACGGCGACGCCGTCACGCTTGGCAACATGCGCGGCGAGACCAGCCTGACCGCGCGGTACTTCGACGGCGTGCGGCGCGGTGTGCTCATTGCCGAATCCGTGCACCCGAACAAGGCTCATATCGGCGGCCGCGGCATCAATATGCTCACCGGGGCCGAAGCCGTCGCGCCATACGGCGGCGCCGCCTTCCATGACAACAAGGTGTGGGTGAAGAAGTCGGAGCCCGCCATTCCGACGCCTTGAGTTCTCGCCCGCTTTCCACACTTGCCGATCATGCTCTAGTATCCGCCGGAAACAACACGCGGGTACAGCCATGACCGACAACACCAGCGTCCTTATCGAGAAGCGCGGATCGAGCCTCTGGATCACCATCAACCGGCCGGAGAAGCGCAACGCCGTCAACGCCGATGTCATTGCCGGCATTGCGAAGGGGTATCGCATCGCCCATGACGATGTGCAGGTGCGTGTCATTGTGCTGACCGGCGCCGGCGAGAAAGCCTTTTGCGCGGGCGCCGATTTGCAGAACACCGGGGCTGCGTTCGCGCACGATTTTTGCAGGCCCAATGTCGACTTCGCCGACCTGTTGCGGCTGTCGCAGAATGCCACCAAGCCCGCGATCGCGCGGGTCAACGGCGTCTGCATGGCCGGCGGCATGGGGTTGTTGTGCATGACCGACATGGCGGTCGCGTCCGACCATGCGATCTTCGGCCTGCCCGAGGTCAAGGTCGGCGTGTTTCCGATGCAGGTGTTGAGCCTGTTGCAGTCGATCGCGCCGCGCCGGTTGATCAACGAGTGGGCGATCACGGGCGAGCCGTTCGACGCGAAGGCAGCCCAAGCTGCAGGGCTCCTCAATTATGTGGTGCCACAAGACGAACTCGACGCCAAGGTGGAGTGGTTGATCGGCCGCATCACCGACAAGTCGCCGACCGCGATCCGGCGCGGTAAATATGCCATGCGCGCGATCGCCTCGATGTCGTTCGATGAGGCCATCGCCTACACCGAAAGCCAGATCGCCATTCTCGCCATGACCGAAGACGCCAAGGAGGGCCTGAAGGCGTTTGCGGAAAAGCGCAAACCTTCCTGGCCGGGGAAGTGAGTCTCCGATCCGATTCACGTGTCAAACAGCCATCTGTCGTCATGGCCGGGCTTGTCCCGGCCATCCACGCCTTTGCCTACTTAAAAGTAAGACGTGGATCACCGGGACAAGCCCGGTGATGACCGCGAATCTGCAAACGCCGGCTTACTCATACCCTTGCGCGCGATAGACCTCGCGTCCACCGACCCAGGTCGAAAGCGCTTTCATGTCCCGGATCGTCTCGAGCTTCGCGGTCAGGAAGTCGTCTGAGAGCACCGCGAAGTCGGCGAGCTTGCCGGGCTCGATCGAGCCCCGCGTCTTTTCCTCGCCGATCAGCTTCGCATAGTTGATGGTGACGAGCCGAAGCAGCAACGGCCGCGAGGCGATCTTCTGGTCTTCCCCGTAGACGCCGTCCGAGATCGTGTCGCGGCTCGCCATGTGGTACAGATTCCAGAACGGATTGAAGGGGATCACCGGGCTGTCGGTGCCGCCGGCGACGAGCAGACCCGCATCAAGGTAAGTCTTGACCGGCGTCACTTCGCTCGCGGTTTCCCAGCCCCAGTACTTCTTGAGCACGGGTGCAGCCAGATAGAGGTGGTCCTGCGCCGAGATCGCCACATCGAGATCCTTCAGGCGCGCGACCTGCTCGGGGCGCGAGACGAAGGCGTGCTCGACCGACCAGCGCTTGCCTTTGATCGAGGCGTCCTTGTCGGCCGCCGCATAGGCGTCGAGGACTTCGTCGAGCGCCGCATCGCCCACGGCGTGGGTGATCATGTGCCATCCCTTGCTGTTCAGTTCGCGCACGACCTCGGTATAGGCGGCCGGCGGCGACACGGTGACGCCGGTAAACTTGCCGCCCTGACCGTAGGGCTCGAGATAGGGCTTGGACAGGTGACCGCCCTCAAATCCGCCATCGACGATGAGCTTGACGCCATCGACCTTGACCCAGTCACTGCCTTCGCCCTGATGTGTTCCCCAGGTCTCAATCGCCTTGCGCGCGGCCTCCGCCGATCGCAGCGAGAAGCCCGGCATGTAGACGGTCCAGCGCAGCGTCAGCTTGCCTTCGGCTTCGGCCTGCTTCATCAGGCGGTAAGCCTGGACCATATCGCCCCTGTAGGCACCGGGAATGCGGATGGCGGTGATGCCGTAAGGCGCCAGTGCTTTTTGGGTCGCCAGAATATCATCCATGTTGACCGGCTTCGGGCGCGGCAGCGTCACCAGTGCCTTGGCTTCGTCGAACAGTTCGCCGGTCAGTTCGCCGGCGGCATTGCGGCTGATCTGCCCGCCCGAGGGCACCGGCGTGTCCTTTGTGACGTTCCACTTCTTCAACGCTGACGTGTTGAGGATGTATTCGTGCCCGCCGCGCACCAGCACCACGGGCTTATTGGGCGCGGCCTGTTCGAGCTCCTCGGCGGTGGGCAGGCGCTGCTCTTTCAGCTGCGCCTCGTGCCAGTCGGAATTGGAAACGATCACTGTATCCGCCAGCGCCGCCGCTGCGGCATTGGCGACCGTGGTCAAGAGCTCACCGAGCGAGCGCACATGACTGAGATCGACGCCGGGACCCCCGCCCTCGTTGTGGAAGTGATCATCAGTAATGCCAGGCGAAACGAAGCGGCTCTTCAAGTCGATCACCTTCGTCCGCGGGCCGATGTGGCCGCGCATCTCGCTGTCGGTCCCGATCGCCACGAAGCGGTCGCCCGCAACCGCGAACCCCTGCACCACGCGATCCCCGTCGTCGGCGGTGAAGACCTTGCCGTTGACGAAGACGATGTCGGCGGGGGTGGGGGATTGCGCTTGCGCGGCGCAGGCCAAGGTTGAGACAAGGATAGCGAGGATCGCGAGCCTGGTTCGAAGCCTCATGGGCGCTCCTTTTTATTGATTGGACGGATATGGCTGGCGGCGGCCGCTCGCCTTTGAAACCAATAGCAGAGGAGCAAGCTGTTCTAAAGCAGGCGTTGCTGCTTCGAGTTTCACATGTCGAACAGCGAATGAGGCCTCATGGTTCGAGATGCGCGGCGTTGCCGCGCTCCTCACCATGAGGGTTTGGCTTTGCGCCGCTTGTTTTAGCCTCATCCTGAGGAGCGGCGCGCACCCGAGCAGGCCGAGCGGTAGCGAGGCCGTTGTGAATGGTGCAAATAAAGCGCCGCGTCGCGAAGGATGATCGACGCAGATATTTGCGGCCACGCCTTTTCCTTCTCGCAGCGCGAATGGCGCCCGAGTTTTTACCGGACAATGTCCCTCGTTAAAGTGAGGGCGCAGGGAATGCCGGGCGCTCGGTTCGCGCCCGCAGCCTCGCGTGCGAAAAATAAAAAGCACACGAGCGTAGTCACCACGGTCACACCGGTTTCACCCGGCATTCCCCGCGCGAATGGTTTTAACGGGTTCCTTCGTGCTCTCCCCGGTGATCGGGCTTGTTTGTCACCGTCGCCGGCGTGATGCGCAAGCGTCAATACCGACTTGATGCCGGCGTCGAGGCATCAGGACCACACGACTTCGCCGTCCGCTTCAACCGCGTTCGTCCTTCGCGCCAAAGCGTCCATCGCATCCCGCACCCAACGTCCGTGACGATCGCGAAACGCCCCTCATGTGGGCGCGGGATGTGCGGAAATCTGCTGGTGATTTGCCCGACGTCACAAGCGAAAATGCCTGCGACACATTGGCACGACGGGCAAATCACTTGATGTGTGTCGACAGTGTGTCAAGGGCAGTGACGAACGCACTTGCTCCCGAGTTGTATTGGATGCAAAGTCGCCTGGCGTATATAACCAACTGGCCACAAGTGTCAGGGCCTGACATGTTTCGCATGACGGCTCGCGCGAGCCTCATCGATGCCGATCTTCGTTATGCGGGAATTATCGAAAACTTCTGCTCTCGGGAGCCAAGCATCCCGGTCGACCGCCCGCGGGGGGAGTGCAACAAAAGTGAGACAAATCGATCCGCGGGGCCTGATTGCATCAGGCCAGCTCTGCCACACCGATGGCCGCTAGTTCGAATTGGACGGTTTTAGTTATTCCGCGAGCGAGCTGCGCGCTTGCAGCTTTCCTTCAATTGCCGTCAGTCCCGCGAGTATCCGTCATAATAACCCGCGCACGTTTATTTAATGCATTGGCCCTCGTTTCAGTGCTCGCCTGCGGCTCTTGCGGAGGCCGCCCTATACAAGGTGCCCTCATCCCGATAACGACAACGGCTGAAGGAACATCTCGCGTTCCGATTCTTGTTGCGACCACCCGCCAACGTGTGACGACCGATACCGGCGAAATGTTCAGCGGCGAGCGCGCCGCCGAAGTCTCCTATGCCGCGATCACCGTTTCGATCCCGCCCGACGCGGCCAGGAAAGTCGGCGAGGTTCAATGGCCGGCATCCCTTCCAGGCGATCCGGGAACGAACTTCGTGACCGTCTCGGCGGAATATATTGACAAGCAAAAATTTGCGGCGTCGATCGCCGCCATGGCGAAGCAGACCAGACGCACCAAGGTGCTGGTGTTTGTCCATGGATTCAACAATCGCTTCGATGAGGCGGTCTATCGATTTGCGCAGATTGTCCACGACTCGAAGGTTCCCGTTATTCCCGTGCTGTTTACATGGCCATCGCGCGGCGAGGTGCGGTTGCGCACTTATAATTACGACAGGGAGAGCGCGAGTTATTCACGCGATGCCCTTGAAAGCCTGCTGGGGACGTTGACAAGCTACCCTGGTATCACCGAAGTCAACTTGCTGGCCCATTCGATGGGTAATTGGGTCGCGCTCGAAGCACTGCGCGGAAGGTCCATACGCGGTGGGCAAACAGTGGCATCAATAAGGGCGGATAAACTCAAAAATGCGATGCTCGTCGCCCCGGATGTGGATGTTGACGTGTTTCGCGCGCAGATTCAGAGGATGGGAGCCGCACGGCCCCGAATTGCACTTTTCGTGTCACAAGATGATTCAGCGCTGAGATTATCCAGAACAATAGCGGATGATGCCCCCCGCCTGGGCAATATCGATCCCACCCAGGAGCCGTATCGAAGTGAACTTGAACGCGACAAGATACTCGTATTCGACCTGACGCACATGGCGACTGCTGGCGATGACGCCCATGGCCGCGCTTTTGACGATGTGACTTCCGTCATGGGAATGATACGGAAGCGACTAAGTGAGGGTCAGACGCTGAGCGACCAGGGTACTGACCTCGGTGGTCAACTCGAAAACGTGAGCACGTTGGCAAGGTAGCCCCCATGCGTGATCGATCCTTGCCGTCAGGCGCTCTCTGCAAAATCCGGATACCCCAACTGCGGCAATCTCCGAAGTAGCGGGCGGGCCGCTCCCCTCAGTTCGTAGCGGCAATTCAATCATGATCCGCTGACTTATAATTAGCCGGCGCGCCTTTGCGATTGTGGCGACGAACGCGCTTGCTCCCGAGTTGTATCGGATGCAAAGTCGCCCAGCGGACATAACGGGCCGGCCACAAATGTCAGGGCACCTGACATGTTTCGCATGACGGCCCGCGCCGGCCCTATCGATGCCATCTTCGTCATGCGGCAGTTATCGAAAATTTCTACTCTGAAATTGATCGACTTTAAATATCCGGCAGCGCTGTTGATGTGCCGAAAGGCATATCTTCACAAGATCAAGTCAGGTCCCCATGAGTCTCGCCGATGCAGACTCTCCGACCCGGCATCGGGAGCAGGCCGGCATGCGGCGCGTTCCCGTCGGTACGTTCCGCATGGGATCGGACAAGCATTATCCGGAAGAAGCACCGGTTCATCGCGTTACGGTCGACGGTTTCTGGATGGATTCAACCCCGGTGACGAACCGGCAGTTTCGCGAATTCGTCGAAGCGACCTGTTACCTTACCTTTGCCGAAATCGCACCGGCGCCTGAGGATTATCCCGGCGCATTGCCGCACATGCTGAAGGCGGGGTCGCTGGTGTTCGTTCCCCCCGACCACCCGGTCGATCTCAAAAACTTTGCAAACTGGTGGACCTTCAAGTTCGGCGCCAACTGGCGTCGCCCTGATGGAAAAGGCAGTTCGATTCGCGGTCTCGATGATCATCCTGTTGTGCACATTGCGTACCAGGATGCCGAAGCCTATGCCGCCTGGGCCGGCAAGCAACTACCGACCGAGGCCGAGTGGGAATATGCGGCACGCGGCGGTCTTGATCAGGTGGAGTACGCGTGGGGCGAAGAGTTCACGCCGGGTGGCCGACATATGGCTAATACCTGGCAGGGCGAATTTCCGCGCGAGAATTTCGCCCGCGATGGCTACCCGCGCACCTCGCCGGTCGAAGCGTTTCCGCCTAACAACTTTGGTCTCTTCGACATTATCGGCAATGTCTGGGAGTGGACCGTCGATTGGTATTCGACCCGGCATGCCGGCGACGCGCCAAAGGCGTGCTGCATCCCAGAAAATCCACGCGGCGGCATCGAGGCTAACAGCTACGACCCGTGCCAGCCGCAGATCAAAATTCCCCGCAAGGTCGTCAAGGGTGGCTCGCATCTGTGCGCGCCGAACTACTGCCGTCGATACCGTCCGGCCGCGCGCCATCCGCAGCCGGTCGACACATCCATGAGCCATGTAGGCTTCAGGTGCATCGTCAGAGAGAAGAACGGACCATAAGAAAAAAAGGGAGGAGAATGCGATGATCAAATCTAGCTATCTCGCGACCGCGATACTGACGCTCCCGCTCGTCTTCTGCGGCACGGCAACGGCGCAAACGCCAGCTAGGAAGCCTAACATCGTCATGATCATGGCCGACGATGTCGGCATCTGGAACATCAGCGCCTATCATCGCGGCATGATGGGCGGAAGCACGCCCAACATCGATCGCATCGCCAGAGAGGGCGCGCTCTTTACGGATTATTACGCCCAGCAGTCCTGCACGGCAGGTCGAGCCGCATTCATTCTTGGGCAGACGCCGTTTCGCACCGGCCTGCTGACTGTCGGCTTACCCGCCGCCAAGGAGGGTATCCAGGACAAGGACCCCACGATCGCCGAGCTTCTCAAACCACTCGGCTACGCCACGGCTCAGATCGGCAAGAACCACCTTGGCGATCGCAATGAATTCCTTCCGACGCTGCACGGCTTCGACGAATTCTACGGCATCCTCTACCATCTCAATGCCATGGAAGAACCGTACGAATACGATTATCCGAAGGCTCCGCAATTCCGCGCCAATTTTGGCCCGCGCAACATCGTCGACACCAAGGCGACCACCGTTGACGATCCGACCATCGATCCGCGCTGGGGCAAAGTCGGCAAGCAGACGATCGTTGACGGCGGCCCGCTGCCGCCGCACCCGAACATGGACCCCACGGCCAAGACCAACATGGAAGATATCGATGACGAACTGGTTCGCCGGTCCGTCGATTTCATGGATCGCTCCGTCAAGGCCAACAAACCGTTCTTCCTCTGGCACAACTCGACGCGTACCCATGTGTGGACCCATCTCTCTCCGAAATGGCAGGACAAGAGTGGTTATGGCCTCTATGCCGACGCCATGATGGAATTGGACGCGGAAGTCGGCTCCATTCTCAAGAAGATCGACGACCTCGGCATTGCCGACAACACCATCGTGGTCTTTACCAGCGACAACGGCGCCGAGACTTTTTCCTGGCCGGACGGTGGCAACTCGCCGTTCCGTGGCGAAAAGGGCACGACGTTTGAGGGCGGCTTCCGCGTACCCATGGCCATGAAATGGCCCGGCACGATCAAACCTGGCCGTATCGTCAACGACATCACCGCGGGCGAGGACTTCCTGCCGACCTTCTTGGCCGCCTGCGGCGATCCTGATATCACGACGAAACTCTTGAATGGCCTGAAGGTCGGCGACAAGACCTTCAAGACCCACCTCGATGGCTACAACTTCGTGCCGTTCCTGAAAGGTGACGTCGCCGAGGGACCGCGCAAGGAATTTTTCTACTTTACGGACGGTGGCGATCTCAACGCCATGCGGTACGGCGAGTGGAAAATCAGCTTCAAGACCGTCAAGGGAAATCTGTTTACTGGCTCGCAAGAATCCACCAACGTTCCTCTCGTGACCAACCTGCGGCAGGACCCGTGGGAACGCTACCAGGACCTGTCGATGAATTATGGGAAATGGTGGGGTGACAAGCTCTGGACGATGGTGCCCGCCGTGAATATCGTCGGCAGATTTCTCCTGACGTTCAAGGAATATCCGCCAAGCCAGGTATCGGGAACGCTGACCGTCGACAAGGCGGTCGCGATGATCACGCACGGCGCCAGCGGCGGCGGCAAATAAGAAGGCGAAGTCGCTATCACTGTGACGGCCGAATTGTTTCGGCCATCACAGTTCGTAACGTCACAACGCTCAACGCGGGCGCTGCAATCGGACGGCGCGTTAGGGGAGACGAGGATGGCTTCGCTGAATTGGCCGCTCTGGCTTCGTTTTGTCCTGCTTGTAGGGGTGGTTGGTCTTGCGTCGGGCGCGAGCCTGCTTGCCTATCGGTTTTATACGCGCCCGGTGACGCTGAGCGTGGCGGTGGGGTCGATCGACGGCGAAGCTGCCAAGGCGATGTCGGCGATTGCGAGCCGGCTGGTTTCGGACAACGCGCCGGTGCGGCTCAAGGTTATCGACAGCGGCACGGCGCTTGAAGCCGCCAAGGCGTTTTCAGCGGGCAAGGCGGATCTCGCGGTGGTTCGCGGTGATGTCGGTGACCTGTCGCAAGCCCAGGCCGTCGTCGTCGTGAGCCATGTGGTCATACTCGTGATCGCGCCGCCGGGCTCGGCCATCGACAGTATCGACAAATTGAAAGGCCGCCGTGTCGGCGTGATTGGCGGGGACACCAATAGCAAAATTGTCGACGTGCTGAGCAAGGAATATGGGCTCGATCGCGCCAAGGTGTTCAAGGACATCGCTTTGCCCGATGCCCGGCGCGCCGTTCAATCCAAGGAGGTTGCTGCACTGCTTGTCGTGATCCCCTTGGCTGAAAAGTACCTGTCGCTGGTGCGGGATGTATTTCAGCAGGGTTCCAAAGCCTTGCCGGTCCTGCTCCCGATCGAATCTGCCGGAGCGATTGCACAAGCCGAGCGCGCTTATGAAAGCTTCGAGGTGCCCAAAGGTACGCTGCGAGGATCGCCGCCGGTTCCGGAAGATGACCTGACCACCTTGAGGGCTACCTTATATCTGGTTGCGAGCAAGAAGCTCGGCACCGATTTGATAACCAGCCTCACGCAAACGATCATGCGCGTGCGCAGGGAGCTAATGGCTGAGCAGCCGATCTTCGCGCAGATCACCGCGCCCAGCACCGATCAGGATGCCTACCTTCCACTGCATGCTGGAGCGGCAGCCGTCTACAACGGCACCCAGCAGAGCTTCATGGATGAATACGGCAACTGGATTTACCTGACGCCGATGGCGCTGGGCGGCGCGGCCACCATATTTGCCGCGGCGTGGAGGTTTCTTGGCTTGGGCGCGCCTCTCACGAGACAAGGCCCGCTGGATTCTCTTTATGCGCTGGGACGCCGGATCCGGAAGGCAAGCACCGAGGCCGAGCTGTCAGATATCGAGGAAGAGATCGACGACATTCTCAAAGCGCAACGCGCCAAATCCGCTGGCGGGGACGAGACCGCGGTCGATGACGCCACCTTGAATGTGGCAGCTCATCGGCTGGAGAGCTTGATTCACGATCGACGAGCGATGCTTGCGAAGAAACCAGGAATCGTCTCCGCAGCCTAAGCGACGCGGAGCGCGACCGACGGGTTTGGGCCTTCAACCCAAGGAGAATCGGAACCAAGGAGAACTGCAACCCAAGGAGAACAGTCATGAGACAGCTTACGATCTCACTATTGCTGGCAGGAAGCTTCATTGCCTTGAGCACGATGGAGGCAAGCGCGGTTGTCTGCGCCCGCGGCGCCTATCATGCGGGTTGTGTTTCCACCCGCGGCGCCGTAGTCCACCGCGCTGTTGTAGTTGCGCCGCGGCGGGCCGTGGTTGTTCGCCGCAGGGTGTACTGATTAACGGGCCTCGACAATCAACGGCAAGCTAGGATTGACGAAATCTGAGCTTCAACAGGGAGAACCGTCATGAAGCGCTCGATGATCGCATTACTTCTCGTAGGAGGCTTCATACAATCAGCGATGGCACAGAGCGCTTCTTCGTCCATCACCGAGGAGTCGGCGCGCGCGATCGGCGTCGATGCCTATGTCTACTTCTATCCCCTGCTTACGATGGACATCACGCGCAAGCAATTCACCAACGTCGAGCCGGGCAAGGAGTTCGGTAAAGGCCCGATGAATATGTTCGTCAACGTCCCGGAATATCCACCCGCGGACTTCAAGGGGGTTGTTCGTCCCAATTTCGATACGCTTTATTCCATCGCGTGGCTGGATTTAACCAAGGAGCCGCTGGTCGTCTCTGCGCCCGACACCGACGGGAGATATTATCTGCTGCCGATGCTCGACATGTGGACCGACGTCTTTGCATCGCCGGGCTGGCGGACGACGGGCACCAAGGCCGGAAATTTTCTGGTGACCCCGCCCGGCTGGTCAGGAACGGTGCCGGAAGGATTTGCACGTCTGGCAGCACCAACGCCTTATCTGTGGATCATCGGCCGCACCAAGACGGACGGCCCGGCCGATTACGACGCGGTGCATAAAATCCAAGCTGGCTACATGGTCACGCCGCTCTCGCGTTGGGGCAAACCCCCTGAGCCGGTGACCGTAAAAATCGACCCCAACATGGATATGAAGACGCCGCCGAAGATTCAGGTCGATACGATGCCAGCAGCGAAATATTTTGCCTACGCAGCCGAACTGCTCAAGCTGCATCCGCCTCACGACACCGATCAGCCGATCATCTCACAGATGAAGCGTATCGGCATCGAGCCTGGCAAGAGCTTCGATTTCGAAAAACTCGACCCGGCCGTGAAGAAAGCGCTGGAGAGCGCGCCTGCGGACGCCCAGCAGCTCATGACGTGGAAGGTCGCGACCCTCGCCCGGGTCGTGAACGGCTGGTCGATGAACACCGACACCATAGGTGTCTACGGCAATTACTATCTCAAGCGCGCCATGGTGTCTCAGGTAGGCCTCGGCGCCAACCTGCCGGAGGATGCGATCTATCCGCTGAATCTGGGCGACAACACCGGCAAGCCGCTCGACGGCGCAAACAAATACACGGTTCACTTCGACAAGGGCGGCGCGCCGCCGGTGAACGCCTTCTGGTCCATCACCCTCTATGACACCGAAGGGTTTCAGGTCGGAAACAGCCTGAACCGTTTCGCGGTCGCGAGCTGGATGCCGTTCAAGACCAACGCAGACGGCTCGCTCGACCTCTATTTCCAGAACGAGAGTCCGGGCAAGGACAAGGAAGCCAACTGGCTTCCGGCGCCGAAGGGAGCGTTTAACCTGACCATGCGTCTTTATGGCCCCAAATCCGATGCACTCACCGGAAAATGGAGCCCGCCGTCGGTGGCGAAAGCACCATAGGCACCTTGGATGGATCACGGTAAGGTAGGACGTGGTCGGCGTGGATGGCGGAGAGACGCATGAATGATCTGTTAATCTCGCTCCTTGTCTTCGCGGTGATATCAGGCGGCGCCCTGGCCGGCGTCGCCGTTCGACCCCTGCTGTCGGAAAGCCATCTGCAGCCGGACTCCAAGGACGTTGTGAAAATGGCAACGGGCCTGATCGGTACATTAGCCGCACTAGTGCTGGGTCTGCTGATCGCATCCGCGAAAAGCTCCTTCGACCAGAAAACCAACCAGGTCAGGCAGATGACCGCCAAAATCATTCTTCTCGACGAGTTGCTTGCGCAATATGGTCCGGAAACGATTCCCGTCCGAACCCGTCTGCGGCAAAGCATTGAGCCACTGGCCGACAACATCTGGCATGAGGGAAGGCTTCCGGCCGGCAAGCCCGTTCGTTTCGAGGCGAGCGCCCAGTCTTTGGCATTCGAGAATGAACTGGAAAGCCTGTCGCCGACCAATGACACGCAGCGCTCGCTGCAATCGCGCGCGATTGCGGCCTTTACCGAAGGCGCGCAGACCCGGCTGCTCTTGTTTACGCAGGCTGGCCGTTCGATCCCGACGCCGTTTCTGATCATTCTGGTTTTCTGGCTCAGCGCGATTTTTGCCAGCTTCACTTTGTTCGCGCAAACCAATCTGGTCGTGATGGCCTCGCTGCTTGTCTGCGCACTGTCGTTTGCCGGTGCGATCTTTCTGGTTCTGGAACTGGATAGCCCCTTCACGGGGCTGATGGGAATTTCGAGTGCGACGCTGCGCGGCGTGCTTTCGCCGTTGAACCCGTAGGAGCGAGGCAGTCACTGGTAAAAGGAGGCTTTGTTGTCAAAGAACCCCAGGCGCGGTGAGGCGGCGGCAGACTCTTCTGTCGTGCTATTTCCACAACCCGCCCTGCAACTGATCTACGATACGGCGCCGATCGGCCTCGCTTTCCTCTCTCCCGACTGCCGCTATCTGCAGATCAACCAGCGCCTCACAGAGATATGCGGCATTTCGGTTGAAGATCATCTTGGACGAACGGTTCAGGACTGCGTGCCGGCCCTGGCCGATGCAGTCGAGGGCATCGTTCGCTCGATCATGGAGACCGGCGAGCCGGTCATAGGCATCGAGGTCGCCGGCCAACGCGCCGACCAGACCGGCGAACGGTTTTGGATCACCTATTGGCACCCGCTGTGCAACCCGAGCGGCAAGATTATCGGGGTCAATGTCGCGGCTGAGGAAATCACCGAACGCAAGCGCGCGGAGGCCGCGTTGCAAGCCAGCGAGCGAGAACTGCGCAGCGCCCGGGATGCGGCCGAAGCGGCGTTGCGCCATATCCAGGAAACCCAGAACCTCCTGATCGAAGCGGAAAAGCTCGCGGCCCTCGGACGACTGGTGGCGGGCGTAGCGCACGAGATCAACAATCCCGTAGGCACCAGCCTGACGGTTGCTTCATCATTGCAGGGCAAGGTCGCCTTGATCGCGGATGAATTGGCCAAAGGCCTTCTCAAACGATCGGCTTTGAACGATTTTCTTGAAATCAGTCACGCGGCGACGTCGCAGTTGGTCGTCAATCTCAATCACGCGGCCGAACTGATCGAGTCGTTCAAGCAGGTGGCGACCGATCGGGACCACTCCCATCAGCGCACATTCGATCTGGGCGATCTCACCAATCAGATCATCCGGAGCCTGCGGCCAGGCCTCGGCACGCAGGATCTGACCCTGAACGTCGAGTGCCAAAGCAATCTGACGATGGACAGCTATCCGGGGCCGTTCGGACAAGTGCTGACCAACCTCTTCCTCAACTCGGTCGCGCACGCGTTTCCAGAGGGAAGGAAGGGTATTATCGAGATCAGGGTGCGCGCGTCCGGGGAGGACAATGTCGAAGTCGTTTGTTCCGACGATGGCTGCGGCATGAGTCCCGATGTCAGGCGTCAGGCGTTCGACCCGTTCTTCACGACGCGCCGCGACCACGGCAACACAGGCCTTGGTCTGCACATCGTCCACAACATCGTCAGGAACTGCCTGGGAGGGCAGCTCGAGCTCGACAGCGAACCCGGCGAAGGAACCAAAATAAGCATCGTTCTGCCGCGCGTGGCGCCGGCAGCGTCGGCAGATTAGGGCAGCGACGGATTTAGCCTGGATAAATGGGTATTCGAGCAGAGCAGCAAGCACGATGCATTGCGGATCGCCACCGCTTGTAACGAGATACGCGGCAGCGCGCGTGAAGGCGAGGTGTTCCGTTGCATGGGCGGGACGCGCTGCCGCCATCATGGCCCGCGCGCCGATCGGCGGTTGTCTGCTCGTCATCCTGGCGCTGCTGCCGGAACTTGCGGGAGCACAGAGCAATCCCTCCGGGGATCAAAGCGCAAATGACGGCAATGACCTCTTCAGGCCTCCGGGGAATCTGTTTCAAATGATGGATCAATACAGGACGGCGCCCGGAAGCGGCAGCGCGCCGGGATCCACGCGCGAGGTCACGACCGAGACCCTCAATCTGCGGATGGATCACTCGCTGGATCTGGCGCCGCTGTGGATTCTGGCGCTGCGCGCCGATCTGCCGCTGCTCGCCAAAAATCCGCTCACGTCAGGTAATCCCGATGGCGACTACCTGACCGGTGTCGGCGATGCGGATGTCCAGGCCGTCATCATCCACAATCTCGACCAGCGTTGGACGGTCGGCTTTGGCGCGCGTCTCATAACGCCCACGGGCGGAGACACTTTCGGCGCCGGAAAATGGCAGATCATACCCGCGGCCGGCGTACGTTACGCGCTGTGGGAGATCAATTCATCGAGTTATTTCGAGCCGGTCGTTCGCTATGACGTCAGTTTTGCCGGCGATCCGACACGGCGAAATATCAGCAATCTGCAGTTCGGCCCCACCTTCAACCTGGGCCTTCCCGACCGCTGGTTCCTTACCTTTTATCCGAGCCCCGACATTCGCTTCAATTTCGGTGACCCGATCACCGGCCAAACCGGCCGGCTGTTTCTGCCCTTCGACGTCAGGATCGGGCGCAAGCTGTCGGACAACATCGCCCTCTCGCTTGAGGTGGGGGTGCCTATCATCAAGGATTACCCGGTTTACGATTTCAAGGCGGAAGTCAGACTTAACGTGACGTACTAGGGCGATCACTGGCTGGATCGGCGGCTTACTGTCGACATGTGACGCACAGCCACGGCTGTATTCCCAGTAAGCCAGCGAAAGGCGCGGCCGATGAGGGCCTGTCCGTCATGTTCGACAGGTTCAAAGAGTCCTTAGTAAAATCTTCGGTGAATGTAGAACCATATCCGTTACTCCAAGTACCGTCGTAGGTGTTGGCACGGAGGTGATCGGCAGGGCGCGACCGCCGTTGGCTAATAGCTGCAGGCAATTGCTCTCGGTCGATTCGATGATAAGCTCGATCCGGGGCAAACGTGGAGCTGAGCACCTCGCGCGGCTCTTGTGAACAGGGGGGTGGAATGAGGGAAGCAGCTGTCATATCACTGCTTGCATTGGCTGCAATTCTTGCGGCGAACGATCGCGCTCACTCCGAAGGAGCCATCGCCGAAGGCATCGCACCCGGAGGGATCGCAAAGGGCTACGAGCTCAGTATTTCGGTCAACTATCCAACGACCGATGACGCTAAGGCCGCAGCCCTCGCTGACTGCAAGAAGAAGCCGGAGAAAGTCGCTTCCGGCGCGGCGCCGGACAGCGGCAATGCAAAAGCACG
>Ga0210394_10003939_pt1 | contig 17847 bp, 11 predicted proteins | sample IncBWC12MmetaG_FD_160121 | JGI IMG/M metagenome (GOLD analysis project Ga0210394, IMG submission 160121) | Forest soil microbial communities from Barre Woods Harvard Forest LTER site, Petersham, Massachusetts, United States - Inc-BW-C-12-M | ecosystem: Environmental > Terrestrial > Soil >... | reverse complement strand
AGTCGGCCTCGTTTCGAATCTTCAGGCGCTCCCGGCGAAGACCGGCCCAACCGATACGAATCAGTGTCAGTATCCTTACGACAGCCTGAAGTCTTACCTGATCACGACCTCGAATCACGATAAGAGCACGAAATTGTATCTGTCTCCGCTGCTGTACTCGCGCTGGGAGGCGGGAAAGAAAGTCGATGCGGCGGCCGTGCAACTGGTAAAGAAGCAATTCGATTTCTACAGCGAGGAGCTGAAGTTCGAAAATCCTTTCCCCCCGGATAACGATGCCGGGGCGATCGGCCGCGCGCGCAAATATCTCGCGCAGTGTACCGGAATAGAGCGGGTCTACAGTTCCATGCTTGCGGACGCCAATAAGAGCCCATCGCTGAATTTCAACCAGAAGTTCCAGGGTTCAGTGCGGACGGTGGTGAATAATCTCGATGTCAGCGGTGCGTTCACCAAGGCCGGTTGGCCGGTCATGCAGGATGCGATCAAGCACGCGGACAAGTACTTCTCAGGCGAGCAGTGGGTGTTGGGCGATCAGTCTACGAATGTCGGCGATCTCGCCAAGGTGGAAGACGATCTGCGCATGCATTATTCCTCCGACTACACCGACCAATGGCGGGTCTATCTGATGAAATCGAAGGTGGTTGCATACAACGACATTCCGGACGCTGTCAAGAAGCTGGGGGAGACGGCGGGTCCGGCGTCGCCTCTGCTCCAGATGTTCTGCATGGCGTCTCAAAACGTGGGCGTCGACCCGGATATGGTCAAATCGTTAACGTTCAAGGCGCTGTTGACGGTGGAGCCGTCTACCTGTGGTGATTCGCTCTCCGGAGGGGCGAATCAGGATTACATGAATCATCTCCTTGCTCTTCAGGTTTCACTGGGACAGATCTCGAATCCCGATGTTAACGATCCGAAGGTCACGGCAGCCTCGGACAGCGAGGCGTCGGCGACACTTGCCGCCAAACAGCTGGCGCAGGGCTTCGGCGTGAATCCCCTCGCGCCGACGGTGGAGAAGCTCATTGAGGACCCGATCACGAATGTCGAGCAGCTCTTAAAGGGCGCGGGAGCGGAGGCGCTGAACAAGGGCGGCAGGGGTGTCTGCCAGGACTTTACGGCCTTGATGAAAAAGTATCCGTTCAACCCGCAGAACACTGCTCCCGAGGCAACGCTTGCCGATGTCGACATGATTTTCAAGCCCATGGATGGCTCGCTGTGGACGTTCTACAATCAGAAGCTTCAGAAGCTGCTGGTGAAGCAGGGCGCTAAGTATGTTGCAGTCTCCGGCGGAAGCGTCACCCTTCAAGACCGCTTTGTCACCTCCTTTAACCAGTTGGCGGGGTTCTCGGCCGCCTTGTACGGGGCGGACGGAACGGGTCCGCATTTCACGTACTCCCTCCAGCCGGTGCCGTCGGAAGGCATCCAAAGCGTGACACTCGCCATCGACGGAAAAACCCTCGCTTCCACCGGCGGCAGCGGCGCGGCGCAGCAGTTCGATTGGCCGGGAACGCAGTCCGGCGCTCAGGCCACGTACAACGAAGTCAACACCTTTGCGCGGTATCCGGGTCTGTGGGGCGTGTTCCATTTCCTCGCGAGGGCCGACAGCCCGGCAGGGTCGAGCAGGCAGAGCCACGTCGAGTGGTTCATGAGGAGCACCGATCAACTCATAACCTTGCCGGACGGCAAGACGCTCACGGTTCGATTCGACCTCATTATGGACGGGCCGCTGGTGTTTCAAAAAAACTATTTTTCGACTCTGACCTGCCAGCCCCAAGTCGCGAGGTGAGACGGGCGGATCGAGTTTCTCGCGACGCAAACCGTCGGACGTGCGCTTGACAAGCCGGGTCCAGGGCGTCAGAATCCGAGACAGCGAAACAGTCATTACGCGGAGGTCAAATGTCGGCCGATGATTTTGTGCAGAACTATTGGAACCTGGATGTGTCGGGGACTCACCCCACGGCGGGTCCGGTCCGCTTCATGATTTCATGCAACAAGTACTTCATGAATATGGCGAAGCCGAAGGACTACGACACGAACGAGGACTCTCAGAAGGCGTACGACAAAGTTACGAATAAACAAGCTCATGTCGGGCAGATCCTCGCGACCGCGCAAGGAAAAAAAATGACTGTGAGCCCGTCGACGTTCGTGGGCGTCGAGGTCGGCAAAGGGAGCCCCGACGACATGGAAGAGGTTCTGAGCACCGGTATCGAGACCGGCGTCCTCAGCGCGGATCGGGCCAAGGTGCAGGCCTGGGCCGACACCTACATTGGAGTCGACTGCACGGGCTTCGTCAGCCAGTACTTCGCGGACAACATTTCGCCTACAGGCGTGGCAATTCCAAACATCAGTTGTCCCTGGTATTTCAATCTTGCGATAAAGAACAATGCCGGGAACAAAAGTAAGGCGCTGATCTGGGATTTTGACGAGGTCGAGGAAGACGACGTGTTGCTCTGGATGAACGAAGCCGGAGCGGAAACCAAGAAGCCCGGGCATATCGCCGTGGTTTACGATACCCAGGATCGAGGGGATAGCAAAGTGCTGCTGGTCGCGGAATCGAGCGGGGCTTCGGATAATCAAGGGCATTCCGGCCCGCGCTTAAACGAGAAGATATGGGGCCCCATCCAAGGTTCCGCCGGCAGCCGTAGCATAAGAATCGGCGAAGGCGTGATTGTGATCCGGCCCTTTCCGGATACAAGTTTCGATTAGAGCCTGTCACGAAATAACCATTCCAGTTTCCGGGTTTAACCGCTCCCTCCGGTCGCGGCTCAGCACTGGGCCTCCGGCGGAGCCGGATTGAACGGGAAGAGACCGCTGTAGCGGCAGGTACAGACAGTCACAGACCTGCCCCACAGGGCTGCCTGACAGCAGTGGGACAGGTCTGTGACCTGCCATTTCGGGCGTTGGCAAGACGACGGTCTCAGAGTAGTAACTGTTTCCGAGCCGCGACCGGAGGAAGCGGTTGCATCGGTCATATCGTGACACGTCCTTAGCCCGCTTTTCTCAAGAGAATTTGGACGAGAGTTTTGGCGCATGCACCCTTGCGTCCCGGGTCGGCTGAACCCGCGCGGCACAGCGGAGCTCGTCGCCGCCGGATCTCCGCCGGGTTCGGGGCCCGGAGGGGGACCGCTCCGGCCCTGTTCCGCTCTGGCCAACCTACGGCCACGACATTGTGTCGGCATCCGAAGTGGTTTCGAGTGGGTCTCGACACGGCTGGCGCAAGCGTGGCACGCGCAGGCGTGTGCTGCCCGGCTGACCCAGAAATCCCGCGCTCAAAACAGCCGGAACTTCCCCACCAGTCCCACGCCCAGTTGCGTTCCCCAGGTGCTTTTGATGCCGTCGCCCTCAAACGTCAAATTCCAGACGGCGCCGCCGGTGAAATTGAGCTGCAAACCGTCGTCGTTAAGATCCACATTGATGTTGACGGGGAAACCACCGAGTTGAACAGTCGGCAGAGCCGGCCCGCTCAGGTTGCCTTGTGCCTGCACTTGGGCGTACGGATTGGCCAAGTGGAACATGCCGAGGTGAAGGATCGGATCCACCCACGTAGCATTCGCATAGCAGGCCAGCGTGAAGTTGTTGCCTTGGCCATCCTGGAAGGCTATGGGGCTCTGTAGCAAGCAGCCAGTCGTCAACTCAACGTGGTTGTCGGCGTCGCTCTTGTTGAAGACTGTTTGGACGCCGATGGCGAAGGTGTCGACGACCGGACCGCGGAACAGGCCCGTAAACTGGGCTTGGGTCTGGGCCACTTGCTGCCAGTCCTTGCCCATGATGGATGGGCTCGGCGCCGCCACGGAGGGAATCGCAATAGGCTCTAGCAAGCCGGGAATCCTCACTAAGTGCGGAGTAAAAAGCGTGAGCGGGGGCAAATTAAGATTCGGAGGAGGCGGCGACGGAACCGGAGGGTCCGGAGGATTTAATGTCAGTGGAGGCAATCCGAATCCGAACCTGGGTGTTGTGCGGCTCCCAGGCGCCGTAAGCCGCATCCCGAGTACGTTGACTGTTACCCCGACCAGCGGGAAGAGGGCCTGCCGCGTCTCCGGGCCGACCTTGCCGTCCACACCAAATTTGGGATTCCGTTTCTGCTGTTCCTTTTGAAAGTCGATCACCGCGTCGCGGGTGTGGGTACCGAAGTCGCCGTCCGGATCGAGACCCGCGCCATTGCGGTTGAGCGCATTCTGAATAACCTTTACATCCTCGCCTTTGGACCCGATTACTAAAGTTCGCACTGGCATGGGACCTCCTTGATCGCGGTGTCGCCTGAGGGCCGGCTCGCACGGTTTCTACCCTCACACGAGCGGCCGGCAACACTTGACCCGGGATTTCCATTTTTCCCGGCTGCGGGTAGTATACAGCAATCGCCTCTATTGCGACCCGGTTCTTTGGCCACGCGTCGGCTGTCCTGTGGAGATCGCGCACTCGGGACTGAAAGCCGACCGGAATATGGGATGAGACACCACCGAAAAAGAAGTGCCATAAGCTCACCGCCTAAAGGTGGTGGGCTTAATCCTGGAGATAGATCCTAAGTTAAGCTAAGGGCGTGTCGGGAAATAAACTGTCCAACCGCTTCTTCGGTCGCGGCTCAGCCGGGCCTCCGGCGGATCCGGATTGAACGGAGAGAGACCGCATCAGAGCTGCCATGCATTCACGAGGGGCGGTCTCAGAGTAGAAACGCTGCAGAGCCGCGACCAAAGGGGAGCGGACGAACGCGGAAACTGGAACAGGTTATTTCGAGACAAACACTAAGGCCGATTCGAGAAGTGACCATGCCAATGTGCTGCGCGGAACGCGATAGAATGAGAAACGCGATTCGACGAGGAGGGCAAACAATGCCGTTGCAAGTCTGTATGGGGGCGATGATGCAATGCAGCATGGGCATGGCGCCGAGCTCGCTGGTGGTGCTGCCGGTGAACCGGGTCCTTACCCAGGAGGTGCCAGATGCCAACATCATGGATCACATCCCGATGGTCAATATCATGCCATTCGGAGCGTGTATGTCGCCGGCGTTTCCAGCCACGGCCGCCGCGACGGCCGCCGCTTTGGGCGTTCTTACGCCGATGCCGTGTATCCCCGCAACCCCCGCTCCCTGGATCACCGGCGCGCCCACCGTCCTGCTCGCTGAAATGCCCACTCTTGATAACGTGTCGAGCCTGATCTGCATCTTCGGCGGCGTGATTCAATTCATCGACGCCGGCGAGGAAACGGTGATGGTCCCGTAGGCACAACGCACATGCTTCCGAAGCCGCCGTCGCCGCCACCCCCGCTCAGCGCTGAATTCCACAGCACCATCGCACTGCCGCAGCCCCCCGCCGGACTCCAGCTACCGAAGCCTCAACTACCTGGAGCCCAGCTACCGTCGGCACAGGCACCTTCGGTACAGGCGCCCGCGGCGCAGCCACCAGCGGTACAACCACCCGCGGCGCAGCCGCCCGCTGGACTATCCCAGGGATGGAGCTTGTTCCGATCGTCCGACGGAAAGACGCGCATCGATCAGGGCAATCAATCGCTGATATCCGATCCCCAGGCCGGGCACACGATCCGCCTCGATCATTTTAAGCAGGAGGCTCAGGTGTTCCCGATGACCCCGGCGCCTGGGATGCCCGCTGCGCCGTCCGGAAAGATTCCGTCTGTGACGCCGCCCAGCGCTCCGCTGAGCGTTACGGATCTAGGCAAACGGATGATCGCGGGGCACGAGGTGCTAGGCAAGTCGTACACGTATCCGGCGCCGAAGCTGCCGGGCATGCCGAAGCTGCCAACCGCGCCGAAGCTGCCGGGAGCGCCGGGCATGCCGCAAGCGCCATCGGCGCCCCCAGCGCCGGGCGCGCCGAGCATGCCGCAAGCGCCGTCGGCGCCCCCAGCGCCGGCCATACCGCAGGCGCCTCCCGTTCCACAGCTGCACGCCGTGGAGGTGTGGACCAGCCCCAAACTACAGATGCCGCTGGCGACTCGTGTGACCAACTCGTTGGGGACGCAAACCACGATCGGCAAACAGGTCACCGCCGGCGAGCCGCCTGCGTCTCACTTCCAGATTCCTTCGCACTATAAACTGGTCCCGCCGCCTCTTCCCCCGGCGCCTAAGATGCCGAAGGCGCCGCCTCTTCCCAAGATGCCGGCCATTCCGAAGCCGCCGGCCATTCCGAAGCCGCCGGCCATTCCGAAGCCGCCGGCCATACCGAAGATGCCGACCGTACCGAAGCTCTGACCATCCGAATGTCCGCTTACTGCGCGCGGTCGGTAACAGAACCGCGACCGTGAGGGAGCGGATGCGCAGCTACTTCTAACAGCCCGTGTCTAAAGTCGTCCAGGCCCGAAAATGCAGGTCGAAGACCTGCCCCACCACTGCACAGCCATGTGAGGCAGGGCTTCGCTCCTGCCAGCGACTTTAGGCACGGGCTGCTAACGTTGCGGTTATTACGCCTGCCAATACATCACGCCGTCGCGAGTTTTTCAACTTACTCTGATACAATTGTCGGCATTAATGGACGCCGTACAAATCACGGATGTCACCAAGACATTCGGAACCGTGACGGTCGTCGACGACCTCTCCCTCACGATCCCGCAAGGCTCCGTATACGGCTTCATCGGTCCCAATGGTTCGGGCAAGAGCACCACCATGCGTATGATCGCCAACATCTTCTACCCCGACCGCGGTTCCATTCGCGTGTTCGGGAAGGAGCGGCGAGGGGTGCGCTCCGAACACATCGGGTACCTGCCGGAAGAGCGCGGTCTTTACCGGCAAATGAACGTGCAAGCGCTGCTGGAATTCTACGGAGAGCTGCGGGCCGGCCGGAAAGTGACGGCCGAAGTGAAGGATTGGCTGCGCCGCTTGGATTTGGAGAAATGGGGCTCGAAGAAAGTGGAGGCGCTCAGCAAGGGCATGAGCCAGAAGGTGCAGTTCATCGCCACCGTTGTGCCGGAGCCCAAACTGTTGATCCTGGATGAGCCGTTCACGGGTCTGGACCCGGTGAGCGCGGATGCCATCCGGAGCGCCGTGCTGGAGTTGCGGCGTCGCGGCTCAACCGTGATCCTGAGCACGCACGATATGAACGTGGCCGCCAGCCTGTGCGACTACATCTTCATGATCTTCCGCGGCAAGAAGGTGCTGGATGGCACGCTGGCGGCAATCCAGAGCCAATACGGCAACGATACCGTTCGCGTCAGCGTAGCGGGCGGCTTGGCCTCGGTACAGAATATTGCCGGCGTCGCGCAGGTTCGGGACCACGGCCAGTTTCAGGACCTGCGCATCAGCCCCGGGTGCGATCCGCAGCAAGTGTTGCGCGCGCTGGCCGCCCGCACCGCGGTAACCAGCTTCGCCGTGATGCAGCCCTCGCTGCAAGATATTTTCGTCCGTATCGCAGGGCCCTCCGCGCAAGAAGACGTCGCGCAAGATGACGCCGATAAGGAGCCGAGTGCTGCGTAGAATTCTCCTGATCGCCAAACGCGATTACGTGGCTTCGGTGTTCAGGAAAGCATTCTTGATCGGGTTGGTGCTTGCTCCACTGATGTTCGGCGGCAGCTTCCTCGGGATTGAGTTGCTTCGGGTCTCGCAGGGCGACAAAGTGCAGCGCATCGCCCTGATCGATCATACGGGCTTGTTGGCGGACGCCATCGTTCAAGCCGCGGAGCAAAGAAACCGGGACGATCCAACTGCCAAAGCCGCGGAGTCCTTGGTGGGGTCTCGCTATGTGTTCGAGTTGACGCCGCCGGATGAACGCGATCCGGAGGGTCAGCGGTTGAGTTTGTCCGACCGTGTCCGCGGCGGCGATCTGTTCATGTTTGCGGATATCGGCGCCAACGTGCTTCATCCCGGAGCACTTCCTCCCGGAGCACTCCCTCCCGGTGCAGCTGCGGAGGATGCGAAGGTCACCCTGTTCGCCGGTGGCAATGGTGTGGACGATACGCGGGTATGGCTGATCGACGCCATAAACACGGCTCTGCGCCGGGTGCGCCTGCAGCAGTCCGGCATGGACGCCGAAACTACCGGCGAGATGCTTTCGACCGTCGCGGTTGAAAGATTGGGTCTGGTCGCACGCGACCGGACGACGGGCGCGATCCGGCAGGCCAAGCCGAGAAATGAAGCCGAAGGTTTTGCCGTACCCGCTGCCATGAGCTTACTGATGATGATGATCGTGCTGGGTGGGGCGGCGCCGATGCTCTCCGCGGTGGCGGAGGATAAAATGCAGCGCGTGTTTGAAATGCTGCTGGCATTGGCCACTCCCTTTGAGCTGATGACGGGCAAAGTGCTCGCGGCTGTCGGCCGGTCTCTTACCAGTTCGGTGTTCTACGTCGTCGGTGCCCTGCTTGGATTGCAGGGGGCGGCGCTGATCGGACTCGTCCCGTTCGGCTTGCTGCCGTGGTTTTTCGTATACGTGATCGCGGAGGTCACCATGCTCAGCGCTTTGGGCGCAGGCCTGGGAGCGGCGTGCAGCACTCCGCGTGACGCTCAGAGTTTCGCCTTTTTTTTGGTGCTTCCCGTGATGATTCCTGCCTTTATGATCTTCCCGTTGATTCAGCAGCCGAACGGAGTGCTCTCCGTCGCGCTATCGTTTTTTCCGCCGTTCACGCCCATGGTGATGCTGTTGCGGCAATCCATGCCTGCCGGCGTTCCAGGTTGGCAGCCTTGGGTGGGTCTGGCGGGCATATTGCTGTGTACGCTGCTCATCACGTGGGTCGCGGCGCGCATCTTCCGGGTGGGAATCTTGATGCAAGGCAAACCTCCCCGGCTTGCGGATTTGGCCCGGTGGGCGGTCCGCGGATAGTGGGGCAGGTCTCCGATTCAGTTCAGTGAAGGGTGGGGCGGACCCCCAGGCGGACCCCCCGGTCCGCGGCCGACGCCCCCGTCGGCCTTTGATTGCAACCGCACGATTGCAACCGTACAGCCGGACCTTGTTGGCTTCCGAGCCCAGGGTGTCCGGCGCGGACGAAGGCATCCGCCCCACTTACTGTGCTCCGTTTTCGCACCGGCGGCTAACCCGATTTCTTCACAGACTTTTGGCAACGATGTGGCGCACGCACCCTGCGTGCCGCGTCGCCACTCCTGGCGACGCTCGGGCTCAGACGCTGCGTCGCCGCCCGACGAGGTGTCGAGAATAGTCTCACCCCAGCACGCGTAGGCGCGTGCGCTACGTCGGCAGGCGGGCTGTGAGAAGTGCGAACTAACGGAAGTTCGAACCACGGGCGATAATACGATCAGGCTGGAACACCACCTTGGACCTGCGCACCATCGAAGCCTTGATCTTTCCGGAAGCGGCCTCGTCGCAGGCCCGCACGGGGCCGGCTGGGGCCTCCGAACCGTCAGGATCCGTTGTGGCGAGTTCTCTCGAGTCCGCGCCCGCCAACAATGGCGGCGACAGAGGCCGCTATGAACGGTTCACGATTCCGTATCTATTCCAGCCGGCCCTGAGCGTAGCCGAAGCGGTTCGAGCGACGCTGCGGACGTTTCTCCGCATCTTCCTGGGATCGTTGCTCTTCGGCGTCTGGGGCGCCTACGCCCTGCTGCTATGGACCAGCGTCCGCAACCCGTTTCTGCGGGTTGCCGCGATGATCCCGATGATCGCTCTATTCCTGGTCCTGCTGTGCGGCCTGTTAATCGGGACCACCTTGTTGGTTCGCCCGCGAGCGCGACAATTCACACAATTGTAAACGTCCTGAAACCTGGGTTCTGTAACCTCATCCCTTATCGCACGAGGATGTCCCAGGAGGACAGATGAACGTTTTTGGCGAAACCCTAACCATCGGCAACGCTATCTTTCTTTTCTTGGCGCTGGGCCTGGCGCTGAGCTTTGAATTCGTAAACGGATTCCACGACACCGCGAATGCGGTTGCCACGGTGATCTACACGCATTCGCTCAAGCCCATGGTGGCCGTGGTTTGGTCCGGCTGTTGGAATTTGATTGGCGTGTTGACTTCGTCGGGCGGGGTCGCGTTCGGAGTGCTGGCGTTGCTCCCCGTGGAGCTGGTGCTCAACGTCGGCTCCGGCGCCGGATTCGCGATGGTCTTCGCGCTGCTGACTTCGGCGATCATCTGGAATCTGGGCACCTGGTATCTGGGACTGCCGGCGTCCAGCTCGCATGCGCTGATCGGGTCGATCATGGGCGTAGGCTTGGCGAACTCCCTCCTTACGCCCGGCCACGTGTTCGGAGAAGGCGTGAACTGGGCCAAGGCGACCGAGGTCGGAACGTCGCTGCTGGTTTCCCCGATTGTGGGCTTCGTCTGCGCCGGGCTCCTGCTGCTGTTGGCGAAGTTGCTGATCCACCGCCAGGATCTGTATCAAGCGCCGGAGAAGGACAAAGCGCCGCCGCTGTGGATTCGGGGCCTGCTGATTCTGACATGCACGGGCGTCAGCCTCGGGCACGGATCGAACGATGGGCAGAAGGGCATGGGCTTGATCATGCTGATTCTGATCGGCATCCTGCCCACCACGTTCGCCGTGGACCTGGGCACCGATCAGGCGTCCATCCAGCAGCTTGCTTCCACAACCGATACGATCTCCGGCCAGATGGACCAGATGGCGCCGGGCGTGGCCATGGCGGGAGGCCAAGTGGCCGCCGACGAGCTGTCCGCTTATCTGAAGACAACCGGCAAGGATACGCCGCGAACCTATGCGGCCATCGGCACCAAGTGCCGCGAGATCAATCAGCTCATTGACGGGAAGAAGGCGCTGACGGATTTGACCCCGGCCCAGAGGACTACTTTGCGTAGCGATCTCTACCTCACCTCCGAATCGATGAAGAAGCTGAACAAGAACAAGAAGCTCACGGATGCGGCCTTGCAGAAGTCCGCGGTCACGCTGGCCGGTCGAATGGACAAGGTCACGAAATTCATCCCCGTCTGGGTGAAGGTGGCCGTGGCCTTGGCGCTGGGCCTGGGGACCATGATCGGTTGGAAGAGGATCGTGGTGACGGTGGGAGAGAAAATCGGCAAGACGCACCTTACTTATGCACAAGGCGCGGCGGCGGAGCTGGTGGCCGCGGCCACCATCCTGGCGGCCGATCATTTCAACCTTCCGGTCAGCACCACCCACGTGCTTTCCTCGGGCGTGGCGGGGACCATGGCTGCCAACCATTCCGGCTTGCAGATGGACACGCTACGAAACCTGCTGCTGGCCTGGGTCCTGACGCTGCCTGTAACCGTGCTCTTGGGCGCGGGCCTGTTCGCGTTCGTGTTGAACCTTCTGATCCGCATGGGCGTGAGTTAGAGGCATCTTGATTCGGTTTAGGGAAGGGTGGGGCAGGTCTGGGACAAGTCTCCGACCTGCCTTTTCGGGACCACAGATCAGAACCGGATTTGCGCCACTGGCAATGTTATTTCGTGACGGCTCCTTACTGCTCAGTCTGAGTGACTCACTCAACTCGCGAAGCGCGGCGGCCATTTCATTCCCGTTTATGAAAGCGCAGCTTCGTCTGACACGACTGTCCCTGTTTCGCGCGACCAGTCAGAGGACTCACCCACCACGGGACATCAGCCGGCAAGCTTGGTGGGACAGGCTTTCAGCCTGTCTCTGGAGTTTCTACATTTCGGCGTCACTGGGCCGGATGTGGAGCAGGCCTTCGGCCTGCCAAGGACAGGCTTTCAGCCTGTCTGGACTTTCGAGACGGACTGCTAGCGAGCCACCACTTCGTACGGCCGCATCATTTCATTGTCCTCGTGCTCCAGGACATGGCAATGATACACGTATTTTCCGGGATATCCCTCGAAGCGGGTGATAAAGCGGGTGACCATGCCGGCATGAACGCGCACGGTATCCTTCCATCCCGATTCGTAAGGCTCGGGCGGCTCGACGGGGCCCAGGAAGCGTATCTGGCCGGTGGCCGGGTAGCGCTCAGCGTCGAACTTGCGGCGGTCGAGAATCTGGAAGCGGACCAGATGCAGGTGGATGGGATGAGAATCGTCGGTGGGATTGGCGATCGACCAGATCTCCACTGAGTCGAGCAACGGCTTTTCGGTGATCGGCGTACTCCAGTGGGAGCCATTCAGCAACATCAGCATCGACTCTCCGCCCCGATCCATATACTCATTAATCGCCATCATCCGAGTCTTCGCGGCCTCGGACTCCAGCATCCTCGGAACCGGGCGCAGTGCGGCGGGAAGCGAGCTCGGATCCGCCACCTTTATGCGGCCGACGCGAAATTGCATCATCGGAAATGCGTCGTTGTCTAAAACGATTTGATCGCCGGCATGGTCCTTGAAGTCGATGACCAGATCGACGCGCTCGCCCGGCGCCAGCACGAAATCCTGAACCCGGATCGGGGCGGGAAGTAAACCCTGATCCGTGCCGATCTGCTGGAAGGGCTGTCCGCTCGAGAGCGACAGATGGTAAAAGCGTCCATTCGACGCGTTGAGGACGCGAAAGCGGTACTTGCGCGGCTCCACATCCAGATACGGAGTCAACTTGCCGTTAACGGTCATGGCGTTGCCGAACACCTCTGGAACCCAGGGGGCGCCAGGCTCGCCGGAGTCGGGATAATCCAGGCTTCCATCACGCAACAAAAACCGGTCGCACAGGATCAGTGGAACTTCAAACCTTCCCTTGGGGAGGTTCAGCGCATCTTCCTTGGCGTCGCGAATAATATAAGCGCCGGCCAATCCCGCGTAAATATTCAGCCGGTTAATTCCCATCGCATGGTCGTGATACCACAACATCGCGGCATCCTGGTTGTTCGGATAATGATACGTCGCCGATTTTCCGGTGACGTACCAATCCTCAGGCCAGCCGTCGCTTTCCGGCGGAGCCTTGGCGCCGTGAACGTGGACCACCGCGCGGACTTCGGGCTTTCCGGCGTCGGCACCGTGAAGGCGATGGTCGATCGGCAGGAAATGCTTCACGGGAAGCTCGTTGGCCCACTCAATCAGGATTTCCTGTCCAGCGTGCGCTTCGACGGTCGGGCCGGGCCAGCTTCCTCCCTGGGCCCCGCCGTAGGTCCACAATCTTGTGGCCGGCAGATCGCGATGCAGCTTGGTCTCGGTTTGCCGCATGGCGATTCGATAATACGGAATTTTGCTGGACTTAGCGCCCGGCGCGACGCGCAGGCCGGAGGCCTGCGCCACAGAAGGGATCGGAAGAGGATCGACGAACTTGGGGAGCGTGTTGGGGTCGAGCTGAGGAATCCGTTGGGCGTTGCTTATCGCAGTGCTGGCCGCGGCAGCACTGGCTGCCGCCGCGGCTTGAAGAAACCGTCGTCTGCTGATGGGCACTAAGTCATCGCTTTCGTAAATGCAGTCGCGTATTCCGCGAGAACCGCTCCCTCGGGTCACGGCTCAGCCGGGCCTCCGGCAGAACCGGATTGAACGGGAACAGACCGCATCGGGATGCCTCGAAGTAGAAGCAGGGCTGCAAACCATTGATCGGCAGTGGTGGGGCAGGTCTCCGACCTGCCGTTCTCGGGCGTTCACCACGGGTCGGTCTCAGAGTAGAATGTGGCGCTCTGAGTCCAGACAGGCTGAAAGCCTGTCCCACCAAGCTTCGAAGCCGGCTGATTTCGCGGTGGGACAGGCGGTTTCGCCTGTCGTCTGCTAGGAGCTCACCGGTCCAATACGTTAGCGAACTTCTGAACTCGAGTACCAAGGACTAGTTTACGGCTTTGCGGGCTCGCCGCTCGCCGGATCGAGGATCAGCGTCTTCTTGTTCGCCTTGGTGAACTGGAGCATATTCGCGATGGAATTGGCGATGGAGTCGAAGGAGCCGTTGCCGATGCGCGTCCCGTTCAGCCAATTGTCCTCGACGAAGCGAATGATAGAACTCTGATCGGTGACGGTATGATCCACAAAGTTCTGCTTGGCCCACGGGGAGATCACCAACAACGGCATGCGCGGCCCGTAGCCGCAGCGGCCCTGGACCGGCGCGCCGCCGGAGGCGCCGGGAGCTGTGAGCGCGCTGGTGGTGCCGTTTCCGCAGGAACCAGCCCCGTTGAGCGTATCGGCGGGGCTGCTGGATTGGTTCACAATCGGTCCCATCTGGTGGTCGTACCAGCCGTCGGAATCGTCATAGGCGATGACTACGGCCGTGCTCTCCCAATCGCCGCTGGTTTGAAGGAAGTTGATCACGTTGACGATGAACGCCTGCTCGTCCAATGGGTCGGAGTATCCGGCGTGGCCGTCCTGATAGCCGGGGGCCTTCAGAAAGCTGACTGCCGGGAAGTTTCCCGCGTTGATCGCGTCGTAGAAGTCATGCACGTCATATTGGTGATTGGCGGCATCGGTATATCCCACACTTGCCACCGAACTCGGCCGCGTATGCGTCGGGTTGGCGGTGGATTTATAGTATTGGAACGGCTCGTGGTGCGGGATGTAATCGGCCTTCTTCGTATTTGTTACCAGGGAGGTGGTGCTGCGGGCGCAGCCGGTGGTCCCGTTGGAATTGGTGACGGTGAGATCGAAGCCCTGGGTGAAGAAGCCCCAGGTCACGCCCGCTGCGTTCAACAGGTCGCCGATAGTCTGTCCGGTCATGCTGTACAACTCGCCGGTAGTGGTGGAACAGACGTCGCCGATAGGATCGGCGTCTCCGATCGCGGTGGTGATGCCATTGACAGTCACCACTGACGAGGTGCCGTTGATGTTGCCGGTGACGCCCCCGGTCTGACCGGATACCAGGTTCAACGCTCCGGGAGTCGACGGGCCGAAGTTGGTGTCGTAGGAATTGTCGCTCATGGAGAAGTGCTGCGCATAGTTCCACAGCGCAGTCACGGTGTTGCCGTCGTAGTAGCCCATGTTGATACCGGTGGTCCCATAGGGATAGAAACCGATGCCGGGTGGCACCGGGGGAGGCCCGGCAGTGCCCGTGGACGACGGAAACAAGTCCATCATGCCTCCGTGGACGGCTGACTGTTCCGGTCCGTAGCTGTGATTTTGGTCGGTGGTGGCTGCCTGGGAGCGGTCCAGACGGAACGGATTCACCGCTCCCGTCCCGTTGGTTGTATTGACGAAATTGGGATTCCGAGTCAGTAGCACATCCGTCAATCCGTTGACTGAGGGGGTGTTTGCCAGCGCGTTGAAGACGGGCTCGCCTTCCGGGTTGGTGGCTACGGGATAGGTGCCGAAATAATGGTCGAACGATATATTTTCCTGGAAAATCACCACCAGATGCTTGATGGGCGTGATGGAACCGGCGGTCGAAGTTTGCGCGCGGACGGGCACGGGCCCGACGAGCAAACCGAAAATCAGAAACTGAACTACCAACAATGAGACAAAGGGGCGCATAGTTGTTCCTCTTGGGGTCGTCCTTTTCTAGTGCAAGCGAGTTGAGCTATTTACAGGCGCTTCTCCGCTGGTCGGATTCAGGATGAGCGGCTTGGTGGGGGTGCCGGGGGCAAAGTTGAAGGAATTCAGGAGGGAGCCGGCGATGGCGTCGAAGGACTGATCCCCGATCTGGCCGAGGCTCCAATTATCTTCAATGAAGCGCAGGATGGAAGTGGTGTCGGTGACCGTGTGATCGACAAAATTCGGTTTGGCGAAGGGCGAAATTACCAGGAACGGGAGCCTCTGGCCGTAGCCGCAGCGATCGAGATAAGCGCCGGACTGGGGGATTCCGCACAGGCCGGCCCCGTTTGCCACATCGTTCGCCGAATCGTTGGACTGGCTCACGATGGGCGGCGCCACGTGGTCGTACCAGCCGTCGGAATCGTCCCAGGCGATGAAAATCACCATCTCGCTCCATTCGGGCAAGTTCATGAGATCGTTAATGGTGCTGACCAGCCACGTCTGCTCCGAAAGCGGGTCGGAGTTAGACGGGTGGCCGGTGCTGTTCGCGGTAGCCTTCAAGAAGCTGACCGCGGGCATATAGCCGTTGTAGGCGGCGTTCCAGAAGTCGCCCACTGAATACTGGTGGTTGGCCTGATCCGTTTCGCCGATCATGCTCACGATGCTGGGCGGAAGATGATGCGGGTTCGCCGTCGAATTGTAGTAGTTGAACGGGTCGTAGTGGTCGTTGTAAACGCTGGAACAGCTCACAATGCCGTTCTTGACGCCGGTGGGAATCCAATCGCCGTAAAACCATCCCCAGGTGACGCCCTTGGTGTTGAGCAGATCCCCGACGTTCTTGCCCGTCATGAGAACTGGCGTCCCGGTGGCGCAATCGTCGTTGGCCACCGGAGGCTCGACGTTGGCGATGACACTGCCGTTGGCGACCTTACCTGCGATCGAGGTGATTGCGGTCTGGTGCGTCGACCCCGAGATCAAATTGAGATGGCCCATGACAGTGGTGCCGAACTCGGTGTCGAAAAAGTTATCGCTCATCGCGAAGTGCTGGGCGTAGTTCCACAAAGCAGTGACGGTGTTGCCGTCGTAATAGCCCATGGCCAGACCTACTATGGGGCAGGCGCTACTGACTGCGGCGCTAGTGATCGTCGCGAATTTGTCCATCAAGCCGCCGTCGAAGGCCTTCTGATCGTCGGTGTAGTGATTGTCGTTATCGCAGGTTACATTCTGGCTGCGGTCGAGCCGGAACGGCGCAATCGTATTAGGATTGTGATTCTGGATCACTCCGCTGAGCCCGTTGACCTCGGGAGTTCCGGCCGCGGCGCGGAACGCTGGTTCATCCTGCGGGTTCGCGGCGTTTGGGTAGGTGCCAAAGTAATGATCGAACGACTGGTTTTCGTCAAAGATGACGACCAGGTGCTTGATCGGCGTCGTGGTGCTTTGGCTCTGAGCGGGGACAAGGCCAGCGGCGAACAACAAGCCGAGAAGGGCTGTGGCGGTTCGATGAAATCTCATGAACCATTACGATACCGGCGCTCTATTCCAATACGATGAAGGTTCGGTCAAAGATTGATTTCAGGCACGGGCCGCGGGCCTGCGCGCAACATCAGTGGGGCGGGCCTCCGGCCTGCCTCTGGAGTTTCTACATTCCAGAAGAGGAATCCTCGAATCGGACACCGCTTGTAGAGCAGGCCTTTTGGCCTGCGGCCGGATTTGAGAGTGCATTACTACCGACGGAACCTGCCTCATTTTTACCAGCCACGGGCAAGACTACTCTAAACCTGGCGGTTATTCGGTACGCCGCCGCGTACCGGTATGCCGCGCACCGCACCGGCAGGCCGAAGGCCTGCTTTGGAGTTTCTACATTTCGAGGCCGGCTGTAGAGCAGGCCTTCGGCCTGCCCGGCGGTCTCCGACCTGCCATTCCGGGGGCGAGGGTCATTTTTTCACCCCATCATTGCTGCGATCGCTATCCGGAATGAAATGGTCCGGGTAGAGCACAACCCAGAGGGTCAGCGTGTAGGCCGGCTTCGGCAACCAGGTCTCGGCCGGCAGCTTTACTCGCGTATCGCCGCACGGTTTTGGGTGGAACCAGTTGCTCGAGGCTGGCAATCGTGACGGTTGCGCCTGACGGTAGTCGCCTTTTACATATTGAACGTCCGCGAAGGAAGTACATATTAAAGCTCGCCGCGACAACCACGGCCGCAACAATGATCGCAATCGCAATCCTCGCAATCGCAATCCTCGCCTTTGGTCTATTACGCATGGCCCCGCTCAGTTGCAAGACGTAATCACCCCGTAATAGTCCAAGTAGCCCGCCAATAGCGGCCGTTCGGCCAGGCGTAAAATCTGAGCGCTGCATCCGTACAGCCAATCGCGCAGCGTCGCTCTCAGTATTTGTGCGGCCATGATTCGGAAGGCGTTCCGGCTGCAAGCAACGTTCTGGTGGCGATCCAACGCCTTGGGATCACATCTGGCCGCATGGCGCCGTGTGGTCACTCCCGGCCTTCCTTAGCTGACACGGATTCGAGCGCCTCTCGCGGGCGCATTGCGCCGGCTGGACACACGGGAAAACGCTTCCGCGAAGCGGATCGCCCGCGAAACGACACGCGGATATGAATTGCATTACGATGGAATTGGGAATGCGATGAGTAAACGGGAACTG
>Ga0210394_10003938_pt1 | contig 17850 bp, 21 predicted proteins | sample IncBWC12MmetaG_FD_160121 | JGI IMG/M metagenome (GOLD analysis project Ga0210394, IMG submission 160121) | Forest soil microbial communities from Barre Woods Harvard Forest LTER site, Petersham, Massachusetts, United States - Inc-BW-C-12-M | ecosystem: Environmental > Terrestrial > Soil >... | reverse complement strand
GAAGCACTAGGCGCGGCCTGCTCGAGAGCGCGCGGACGCAGGACCGCCGCGGCGACGCGACCTGAATCCGTATCTCGCTTCAGCCGCTTCAAGTCGGCGCGCAGCTCGGCAGCTGACTGGCAGCGAACATCGCGATCCTTCTCGAGCGCTTTGTCAATGATTTTTTCGAGCTCAGGTGGCAGGTCGGGATTTAGACGGACCGGCGAAGTGGGCGCTTTATGGAGGATGCTGTCGAAGATGAGAGCGGAGGTGCTGCCAGAAAACGCCGGGCGGCCGGTAGCCATCTCGTAAAGCACGACGCCGAAGCTGAAAAGGTCCGTGCGGGCGTCTAACTCCTCGCCGCGCGCCTGCTCAGGAGACATATAGGCGACGGTGCCCAGCGCACTGCCGGGGCTGGTCAAATGGTCCGGGTCGACTTCCAGTGTGACGAGTGTCGGCTCATTGGCAGTAGTGCTCTGAGGTGAACTTACCTTGGCTAGACCAAAGTCCAGAATCTTCGCGTGGCCCCGCTCTGTAACAAAAATGTTGGCTGGCTTGATGTCTCGATGGATTATGCCCTTTGAGTGAGCCCCGTCCAACGCATCCGCGACATCGATAGCCACCCCCATTTGGCTTTCCAATTTCATCGGGTGACCCGAAATCATGTGCTTCAGGGTCTTGCCTTCCAAATACTCCATCACTATGAAGCGTTCGCCGTGATGCTCGGCGATTTCGTAGATTGTGCAGATGTTGGGGTGGTTCAGCGCAGATGCGGCACGTGCCTCACGGCGGAAGCGTTCGAGGGCTTGCGCGTCTTCGGCAAGGTCATCGGCAAGGAATTTCAACGCAACGAAGCGACCAAGCTCGGTGTCCTCAGCTTTGTAAACGACACCCATCCCTGCGCCGTCGAGCTTTTCGACGATTCGGTAGTGCGAGATGGTCTGCCCGATGAGCGAGTCGCTGCCTGGCATGTGCAGCACATGTTAGGTTGCGTGCCTGAGGCAAGTCAACAAAGCGACACAAAGCGACATAGCTGGCGAAGCAGATTCAAGCCAGGGTCGCTTTAGGTCCTGGCAACAACAAACTCGTACCTCGAAATCCTCGAACAAAACAACTGGCCCATGGACCGCGTGCGCGCGGCCTTGGCGTTCTACGAATTGTGAGGAGGAGACATGTGCGGAATCATGAAAGTCAAAGCTCCATTCCTGATCGAAACAAGAGAACGGGATTGGCGCACTTTTGGGTGGGTGCTTGACGCCGGGTATGTCGTTTCCGGCTTGGTGGCGCTGCCCGTCGACGGCAAGCTCAAGACGTGCTGGGTTTGGGCGCAAGGGTTCCATCCTATGCTCGTTACGCGCCTAAAAGGAAGGGCGTGAGCCATGCCAAAGGAACATCGCCTAAAAACACAAAAGCACTCTCTTCCCGTCATGATCCCCTTGAATTTCCTGCCTCGGCTGTTCGCATCAATCCCTCAATAATTACGAGCGAGCGCGCATGGCCGAGACTGCCGATTTGCGGAAAGAATCTCACATTCTCTTCGACCGGCTGATTGAGCAACAGGCTCTCGTGATGTTGGCGAGGTGGTTCCGGGAACGAGCGGACAAAGTGAACGGATCACCTGTTTACATTTTGGGGTCGGAGTTGTTCACGTGCTGTTTTGCGGTTGAATTTGATAGTAGCGGAGAGGGTGGGATTCTCCCTCCTGCATATTACGGTCGGTAGCCATCGGTAGCCACGAGCAGACACGCATTTATAAAGGGCTTACAACCTCCTGAGCGTTGTCCTACAAGAGGAAGGACCAACTCTCGCGCTTATCGGGAAGCGGCGTCCAGATCACAGGGGAATGCCAACCGTGGCGAAGGCGGCAAGGGCCAGAAGGGAACCTGCCCTGACCAGGTTCCAGCTTGTGAACAGTGCCGAGTAGTTGTGCATCGTTGCCGCGAGCGGTGTGTCATCTACGGTCCAATAGAAATTGATGCCGGCTGCAAGCGCACCGAGAGAGGCGTACAGCATCAATGTCAGCGAATTTTGACGTCGGTCCATTTTAAATCTCCTTAAAGAGAGAACGCGCTCGTGCATCGCCCCTCCGATTATATTGAGGACCGTTTGGAGGTTCGCGGGATGAGTTTCCAGGAAGCTTTGGAATTCTTCGCCATAGCGAGTTCGCCATTCCTGGGGATAAAAGTTGACTAGTTGGCGTACGAGCCGCGCGTTCATCGTGCCTCCAGTTTCCGCAGTCCTGCACGCGCGAAGCCATGTAACGTTGCAAGTTTCGCGCGCAGAACTCGGAGCCCTTTTGCAGTCAACCGATATGGCTGGCGTCTTTCCTCGACCGGCAGCGGCTCAATCAGCTTCTCACGCTCCAACCGTGCGATTGCTCCGTACAGCGTTCCTGGGCTCAGCCGCGTGCCGGACATGCGGACGATATCCTCGATCATCGCGTGCCCGTGTTTCGGCCCGTCTGCGAGGCTCGCCAGCACCAGCAATGTATCGTGCGGTCACTCGGTTGGGCGAGCTATTCATTGTGCCGAGAAAGTCGGTGGTTGGCAGCACCGCATTGATATCTTTCCGAAACCAGTAGACGCCTTGCGAAATTTCCTCGTCGAAGAATTCGACCACTTGGAAAGTAAAATCTATTTTCGAAAGAAAGCAGTTGCGACGGCTGCCATCAAAGAAGCTGGAATAAGATCAAAATGCCATGGACTGAGATCAGGTTATACAGGATCTATTGCGGCCGAGTGGATTGCTCGCGGAGTTCTTGGGCCGACACTTCAACCACTTTGCCATCCCGCCAGATGTAGAGCGGCCGCCCGTCTCGCACGTGCTCTTCGACTACCTTCTCAACAGCCGCCTTGAGAGCCATTTCAGCTCGTTGTCCCAGGGGCAATTCGAGAATGTTCGCCGGCGGCTTAGTCAGGGTTCCCATATTGCGCAACCAAAGTGTCGTATGCGTCTGGTTTCATTATACGGAGTCTGCCTTGCTCTTCCAATGCAATAACAGACGGCGTTCTCAGTGAGTTGTCAAAGAGAAACCATGAATCTGCCAGCGCACGATACAAGACCAGAAAATTCTTGATTGAGCGATCAAACCGACGGCGGACGTCAGCCTCTGGCACGTCATGACCTCCCTCGGACACCCGACCTTTGATTCTCGACAGTGCCAGATCAACGCTCGACAGCCAGAGAAAGAAGAAGTGCACGGCATAACCCTGGTTTTTCAATCGACCAATCAATCTCAAGTAGCTTCTACCTGAGAGCGTCGTTTCAAAACCAAAATCGACTCGGCGCTGTGCCAAAAGATCAATTTCAGTGAGCATGAGTCTACCGGCGCGAAAGGCCGCAGTCTCGGGCGAAAACGGGGCCATGCCTTGAGCGATAAGGTCGGCGTTGATGAAGTTCCGACAGTTAGCGTAGTTCGGCAGGAATTCGCGCGCAAAGGTCGTCTTGCCCACGCCGTTCGGCCCCGCAATGATATAAAGACTCGGACTCATAGGAAAGCGTTGACAATGATAGCGGAGATCGCTCTCGATATGTTCCGAGGCAATCTTTCTTCCCCTCCCACTCTTTTTCAGCTTTTTCCATAGCTGTGGGCGAGAGTGCCGCCCTCTCCACGACCTCGCTTCGGGAGACCGCCGTTTCCCGATGTTTACTCCAAAAGCCGCAAAAACAAAGACTTCTGAGACAGATTCCCACGGGTATGAGTTCAGCTTCTACGCTCGCAGCTTCATGAATTCAAGGGAAGGAAAATCAACGACTTACAGAAATGGCGGAGAGGGTGGGATTCTCACTCAGGACTTGAAGAAAACCTCAACAAATAAGCCGTTTTGAATCATCGCTGCTTACCCGGCTGCGTCGCCAGTGGTGACAACCGATGACATCCGTGACCATCTAGCAACCCGATTATAATGACAGTAATGACAGTCGTTGTCAATGACAAAGGATTGGTTGACAGCAACAAGGCCATCAGGTTGGCGGCAGGAAAATTTCAGGCGGTTAAAGATAGCAAAAACTACTCAAGAATAACTGAAATCAAGTCACAGATTGCGGCGAACACCATCAATGCTACCCATGCCAGAAACAAAAAAGCAGCAACTTCAAGCGCAAAATGAATCATATGTTCTCCTGCATCTGCCGTGTTTGCACTGCACAGACAACTTGTGTGCAGTATTGAGATGCCCTTTCCAGACGGACGTGCGGCTGGTCGCTTTCTCAGTCGTGGAGACTACTGGATTCGGTCTTGCAGTATACCATCCTTCGAGGAGTCGAAGAGACCATCGAGAAGCTTTAGCCGGGCGTCTGGATGCAGAAAACTCCGAGTCCAGTCGGGGCTTTCGTTCCGTTTTTATGGGTCTCTGGAAAGCGAAACGGCGTCCGGAACTGGAAGGTAAACCGGACGCCGCTAGAGGCTAAACCAAATGACTTTGGTCTAACTGCTTATGATTTCCGTAGTCCGAGTAATGAGGGTGGCGAGCGCCGCACCACCGCTAAACCCCGCTGGCAGGAACAGAGCCGCTTGAAGGCGCGGGCACGACTTCGGGAATTTTGTAAATACGCCGGAAATCAAAGTGCTCGATTATTTCTCGCAGTGCTTCTTGGAAAATTGCCTCGTCCGGCTTCGCCGAGTGGATTGGCTCACTCAACCTCTCGTACCAAGACCTCAGTGAAGGCATGTGGTCTCTCACTTTTTCTGGTAGTAAAGCTTGATAGGCGTCGAGGATTACCTCGCCAGGTTGTCTATCCCAAATGCCCGTTTGGCGTCTTGCAAATTGCTCGATAAAAGAGCGCAAGTAAAACAATCCGGCTAAAGTGTTCCCCGTTTGTGTCGCGACAATCGCCCCACTGAAAAGCCAACGCTCGCCCTTCGGAATGAACTTAGGAACGACGACTTCTTCGAACGGTGATCGTCCCTCTAAGGTCAGCTTCCAGCCATTTCGCTTCACGATGAACGCGACAGGTACCTTTCGACAGGTCTCGCATTGGTACGTGAGCACAAATAGTTGAAAACTAGCGGGGTGCGATGCCATGCGAGAAGAATTCTTGCGACGCTCCGCCACTTCCTCACTCACATCAAAGCAAACGGTTGGGCTGAAAGTCTCCCGCTGCTTACACACTGAGCAATACAGTTTGACGTTTTGCAACAGTAGTGTGGGAAGTTGGTAGCGCCGATCAACGGAAGCATAAATCTCGGTTTCCGAGGGCACCAAATTCAGGACCAAAACCTCAGCGGAGAATCTCCGAAGCGCTAACTGTTGATTATCCAGAATGAGTTGGGCAAAATACTTTTCGAAGAGCGCCGGGACATCCACGACAACATTCTGGTAAAGATGTTTTGTTTCCAAAAGCTCCTTGAGCTTCTCAGCTATCGCTTGATTAACTTCGTGAGCGAGTCGGAATCTCGCTTCCTCGAATTGAAGGTATTTGGACATCTGTCAAAATCCTGTCGCCCTCTGTGGCGCTCTCGCAGCTTTCTCCGCCGCCAGCCCATCCCTTATCGTCAAAGCGTTTTTGAAAACCCCGCAACATCTCTTCGTCGCTTACGACTTCCCATCGTTGGTGGTATGATGCGGTAACTACACGGATACGGCAACCCCCCGGCTCAGTATTGCAGAATTTACTCCCAAATTTGAGTGGTATTGGGGTGAAAAGAGGAACGCCGTCCTTGGATACTCAGAGAACTAAGTCGATTTCCCGTTCACCGCTGTATACTGATGCGAGCCCAACTAGCACCGGAGATGAGCCTCGGCAATTCTGGCTTCGAGTGTCTTAGCTGTTATGCTGCGGTCCCTTACCGTCTTAAAGGAATAATTGGTCGCGCCCTCACTAGCGAAATGCTATTCACGCATTGGGCTTGGCCTCTGCGGAAACACGCAGAAAATCGTGCCACTTGGTTTTCTGCTTCTTCCCCTGGACGAGCTGAATCTTGACGTACTGCCCATGCTTCGGATCGACCTCGTAAGGAACAACGTCTCCGATCTGTAGCGCGGGTCGGCCATGCGCTTTGAAGCCGTTTTCATATCCCGTCACTTCCATGTACGCCTTGTCCGTCTCTAGTTTGTAGACCTGGCGAATACTTGTCCCACCGGAGCCGTTGTGTTGCACCTTGCCGTTGCTATCGGTGTAGCTGCTGCTGGATTCCTCGTAGGTGTTCATAGTCCTGACGCCTATCACGCGGGCAGTTCCCGGAGCTAACGGCGCGTTGGTTTGGGCAAACGCGGTAGAAGCTGACGCAGCCAACAAGGCGATGCATACAATGCGGACAATGCTCATAACAAGTCTCCTGGGTTAGATTTTGGTCTGCCTCTAGTTTCTCGCGAATGGCGAGTCTCTTGTTGCCGTCTTGTTGCCGTCTTGTTGCGGGCGTTAACTGGCCTTGTGGGCAGTTCCTCGACTCTTAGTGCGAACGAGCCGGGGATTCAAGCACGGGCGCTCCGAATACCCGAAAAGCTGGCTGCGAAAAATCAACTCGGGTTTCCGGCGTGGCGTGCGGCGTCGCATCGCCATGGACAAGATGATTAGACCAGTCCCGGACTTCTCGATGAACAATTTCAGAATGGCAGGTGGGAAACATCGGCTCCTCCGGTCGAACTACATCACGATCTCGCTACCGTGCCACGCCGAAGTATTTGTCCACGAGTTGTTCGAATTCATCAGAATCTTTGCAGGTTATTTCTGGCTGTCCACGAGGTTTGACGCTACAATCCACAGGCTTAACTTCCCAATATTTCTTAACTTTATCTGAGAGCCACAGGTAGCTCGCGTACACTCGGCCTTCGAATGCATCAGAGACCACTCTTCCGACTGATTCAGTGCCGTTGCCAAGATATAGGACGCTGCTGGTCATTATGTAGCACACATTTACCTTCGCGTCGTAATGACTTGTATAGTCCGTCGAATCAACCGAGTTGTGCTTTCTTTTTGGTTCTGCCGCATCCATCTCGTGAAATGCACGCTTGGCTTGGTCGGCGCACATTTTCTGCTGGGTTAATGTGGCTTGTCGCGGCCCTTGTGTTTCTTGACCGTGTGCTCCAGACGTGAAAAAGAATGCTGCAACCACTGCAAGTAGAATTCTCATGAATTTCCTTCACTTCGATTTAGTTCTTTGTAGATGCATTCAATGTTTGTAAATTGGGGCGCGGGGCTGATGCCCCATTCAGCACAGGTTCTTGGCTGGCAACAGCTATCGAACGCCTGCAAGCCTTCCCTGAAATATGCTCGTAGAGTGATAACAGGAGGCAACGCAAATGTTGTTTGTTCTGGTTCTCATCTGTATCGGTGTATGGTTCCTCGTGTTTTCGAATGGAAACGACAAGCTGATAGAGCCTCTTAAGGACGTAAACACCAAGTTGGACAACATCGCCGATCTGCTCGACAGACTACCGGAGGTGGACTACGAAGCTAGGGATGAAGAGGCACTGCGAAGGACAGACAGCGTTGGCACGAGGAAGCCATAGAAACAATCAAGCGTTTGCCAGAAGCTGTATCCGCTGCCAGAAAACGAGGATTTGCGGTGGAACTCGGAAGTAAGAATGATGTTCGCGGGGACGATTGGGGCAGAAGACATCTCCCCTCGTGTAAGGTCACGGGAGGCGGGTCGATCCGGTATTATTTTCCGGTTGATTTTGTCAATTTTGCAATGGAGGGCGGATTCCAAGAGAGTGCGGATATGCGTGACGGCAAATATCCCTACAACCAGCCTGGGCAGGTACAACTGGAACAGCTATTCCTCTCAGGTGTTACGAAGGATTAAAGGCGATTCGGGTCTTGAAAGAACTTCTGGATGCGCGGCTGGATAGCCTTGTAGGGGCAATTGTTAAGACTAGTGATAATGCGCGGCACCACACTGTTCGACGGTGTATCCAAGTGCCTGCAATTCGAGGTTCGCACCCTCTTTTCCGCCCGAATACTGCGTGTGGTGCTTTTCCTCTCCGGTCGCGTATTTCCACGCAATCCCTACTACGTACTTTGGCGACCAATGCTTCTCCCTCGTTATGAGGCAGTATTTTATAGCCCTGTGTTCGGAAGGGATTCTGTTTGGATCACCGATTTCATCAAGCGCACTTTCAACGTGCTGTCGCTCTAGCTTGGTCATTTTAGCTACCTTCTTTTGCATCTTCGGCTTTCTGACCCGTTTGGCTTCTTCAGACTTCTGTGTGTCGGGGCGTGTCGTGATATCCCATGCGGCATCCTAGCACACGAGTGTTAGGGTTTGTCTTGGAAGAACTTCTGAATCCTCGGCTGGATAGCCTTGTAATCTGCGCTGGACTTCTTCCCCCGCTCCACCAATGAATAATAGGATTCGATCTTGCTGGCCACCGCGCGGCGAATTTCTTTCTTCTCTTGCTGGCTCGCCGCCGCATACACGTCCAGGCTGTCCTCAAGAGGCAAGTGAGCCACCGTCTGCGTTAGCCGTGTTGGATACGTGTAGGCGTCTTTCGTCATCTGCTGCTGCTCGTCCACGGAGACTTGCCCCGCCTTCCGAGCCTGGTTGATCTTGTCCGCTGCCGCCTTGCGAGCGTTAGCGTCCTTTGCCACAACCGCATCCCGCATGGAGTCTGCGAGTCTAAATTTTGTCTGGGCCTTCTCCAATGCGTCGCCCTCAAGCGGAGCGCCCTGGTTCTTCTGCGTCGCCCGCTGGTAGGCGAGGGTCTCTGCAGGACTGAATCTCTTCTTGCTCTGGACTCCCACAGCCTTCAATGCTTCGTCCATGCCCGATGGCTGGCTGATTTGCTGCTTGGGTGTCAATGTCTGAATGGGGATAGGAAGCACTTGCCGTGCGGTGTCCCACATTTTTTGCGTGTCCCCGACCTTGTTGCCCTGGGCGTCCACGCCACCGAGCAATTCCAGCGGAGTGCGCACAAGCAAGGGGTTGACGCGGTTCATCATAAAGTCGCGGGGATGCTCGGCGAAATGGAGGAAGTCTCCCACCGTCGTCCGGATTCCATACTCCCGCTTGCCGTCCTTGCTGATGACGCTGTACCCGGATTCCGGATGGTAATTCCCGCTGACCAAGTAATTGACCGCCCGCGCCGCCAGGTAGTGGAGCACATTGAAAGCCACGAGGCTCTTGACCAACGGCGTGCCGTACTTGCCCGCAACATCCAGCACGCTCCGCCCGGTTGATTCGAGAAAGTCCGGAGCCAAGAGAGCCGCACGCAATGCGTTCTGTGTCGAAGCGCTGCGACCCATTACGGTGTAATTCAGGCCCCCGAACTTGTTATTCACGCTTGACGCAGAAATTCGTCCAGCATCTTCATGGCTAAGATTCGGCATACTCTTTTGGATTTCGTTCGTCAGGCGGTCGTGCAAATCGAACTTGAGCCCGGTGATGAATCCCAGCGGGCCAAAGAGGCGGGACTCGACCCAATGGTTGAAACGTCCAATCAAAGGAATCTTGGTCGCCAGCGACTCGTGTCCGGCGACATTTCCTTCCGACACATAGTCCATAGAGCCGGGACGCGTGTTGCCAGCCACGACGCCAGATTGGATGGCGAATTCCTGCTTGGGGGTGAGATGGTAATAATCCACGGGAGAGGGCATGGTGAGACTGTTTTTCAAATTCCTGCCGATGGACGCCACGCCAGATGGAGTGGGATTCGCCTCAAGCATTCTCGACATCATCGTCGTCCAGTGAAACGGCGACAAACTGAGCAAGACACTCTTGGCTCCGCTGGAGAATTTCAAGAGACCGCGCATGAGCGCGGACTTCGGAGCCGTGGATTCAAGAACGGCGTTAAGATGCGGCGTGAGTTCCGGATTGGCAAACACGGGAACCCTGACCATAGGCTGTCCGGTCTTGGGGTCTGTAGGGATGCCGCCCTGGTTCTGACGCAGGATGGCTTCACCTGGGAAACTATTGGTGTCGGGATGCGGAGCCAGGGCGTCGGTGATCGGCTCAGGCTGACCTGCGGGACGATTTACGCGGAGGCCGCTGTCCCGGTAATCGGAGAATTTCCAGCGGTAATTCTTCTGCTCTGCGGGGATTGCGCGGCGTCCTGCCGCTTCCTTCGGGGCTTGCGTCCAGTTAGGACGGCGGGTTAGCTCTTGGCCTTCCGACTCAGTTCGTCCTCGTGGAGTGCTTTGTACGCCGCTATCTGATGCGGCTCCGGCTCGTACCCGTTCCTGCTCTTGAATGAGCGCACGAAGCTCTCGACCTCTTGGGGTGTCGTCTCCGACGCGGGTTTCTTGTCCATTTCCTTTTCTCTCATATTCATCATATCTACCCTCATTATACACCTTTTCAGGTGAATCTCCTACGCGCTCGTAGACCTTCGTCAACCCCTTGCCCGTGTTGTCCCACAGGTGGGCTTCGTCCGCCAAATCCTTCAATTGGGAGAACGCTCCAGCCGACCCTTTGTGCGTCGCTTCTAAAACCGCTGGCGGGGTCTTGCGTCCGCGATTGTTCTCGTTCAGGGAGTTCTTGAAGCGTTCCGCTTCGCGGGCAATCGCCACATCGGTCGGAATGTCGATGAAATTCAGGACGACTTTGTAGCCCTTGTCCTTCAAATCCTGAATGACGGAAGAGTGTCCCGTGCCGGATGTCGTGGCGTCGATGATGATGTTCTTGCGCTGCTCGCTTGCCTGCTTCTTGAGTTCCTTGGAGATAGCAGAGGCTTCCTCATGCACGCGGTAAGCTGCGCCGTTCGGGTCGGTCTTTTTCCACTCGCGGTATTCCGGCAGTCTGTTCTTGATTGCGTCGGCGTCCACTACCACGCTGTTCGGGTGATCGTGGAGCAATGCGTCCTGCGCCGTGGTTTTGCCGCTTGCCGTTCCGCCGCCAAGGATGTAGGCGACTGGCTGCTCGCCCTCGGGCACGGGAGTGGCTTTGTTGATGAATTCATTCTTGATGCGTTCACGGTAGGCGACACGCTCATCATGCAGAGGCGTGCCGGGATCGTATGCGTCTCGTGTGTCCTTGCCTTCGGGCACGTTCGCTGCCTCGAACTGCTCAGCGCCTTCAGGCAGAGGGGTAATTCTCGGCGTGCGGGCTTCGGGCTTCGGAGCAGGCAATTGAGCAGGCTCATGCGCAATAAAATCTGGTGTGGTTGGTGCGCCCGCTGGCGTGGCGGGACGGGGAGCAGGAGCATTCGGTTGCGCTGCTTCCGCATTTGCGGCAGTGCCAGGAACTTCGTAGATGCGACCCTTGGCTAGAAGGTCGGCGAATTTTCCGCTCGCCTGGAGTTGCTGGATTTCCAGCGCCGATAGCGGCACATCGGCGGGGTGTCCAAGGTAGCCGCCGCTCACAGCCATCGGAGCGGCGTCGTTCATGTTTCCGTTCGCGAGCGATTCTCCAAGGTCGTTCTTGGCGATGGCGTTCGATGCTCGCTCGATGTAATCGCTGACTAGCTTGACGGCATCCTTGGTCGCGTATTTGATTCCGTTCGCTTCCCCGCTGGCGTGAGAATCGTAAAGTCGTTTCTTCAAAAAATCACGCTCGCCGTCCGCTGCGGTCTTCTGGATGGGTTCTCCTGTAACGGGGTCGGTGTCCTCGAATACCGGACGATGCGGCATGTAATTGTCCCGCCCACCATCCGGAGCCAAGAGGTTCTTGGAGCCAAGCGCTTCCTTCCATCCATTGAGAATATTTACAAGCTGATCCCTGACGGCACGTTCCTTGTCCGTGAGATTCAGTGCGGCTTCAATCTCCGGCTTGGTTTCAGGCGAGGCGGTGTCCATCCACTGGCGCAATGTGTTCGCGTTTCCGTTCGCTTCGATGTTGTGTGTGATTCCCGCACGGCGCACGTCATCGGGAACAGCCTTCATCAATTCGCGGTACTTCTGAGCAGCCTGTCCGCTTCCGACCTGGTTGGCCGCCTGATAGTCGTAAATGCCATTGCCGTATTCGACGTTCGAGACCGCCTTTGCCTTCGGAGTACCAGCACGGTATTCGCCGATGTCATGCTCGACACCGCGAGTCGCAAGCCCCATAGCGAGGGAGCCCAGCACAATGTCCGTTCCATGCCGTTCCAACTTGTCGAGGAGCGCGGCTTTCTTCTTCGGATTGTCCTCGGCGTTATAGTCATTCCAATCCCGTTCGACTTCCGGAATCGCCTTCGTGTAGGTGTCATAGCCGAACTTAGATAGGAAGCCCAAGTCCGCGCCAATTTTGCCGAGCTTCACCAATCCCGCTGCCTTGGGAACAGACAAGCCCGCTTTGACAAGGACGGATTCGGCCACGCTGCTTCCCATGCTGGCCACGGCGAGTCCAACGTTTAGCGGATTGAGTTGTCCGGTAATCCAATCTTCCGTCTCGCCTTCGATTGGTCCACTGCCCTTGCGGTGGAATGTTCCGGCAAGCGGTACGTTAGCTACGCTGCTTGTGGTGTTCCATGCGCCCTTGCCAGTTGTGATTCCGGCGTCGGGAGTCTGCTCGATGTGGCTTTCGATGGCGTCCGTAACGCCGGGGATGGATGTGGCTGCCATGCTGAGCGGTCCAGCGAACGATTGAATGAGCGCACGGCGGCTAAGTTTCTGAAAGTCCTGCGTGGTGAAATTGGAAACGCCGTCCTTGATTTTCTGCAGCCATCCCGTGCCATCCGAAGGCTTGGCGTTAGGGTCTGCGGGAATAAAATCTGGTGTCGAGGCAGACTGCGGCATCATCGCGGGAATCGCCGGGATGAAGTCGGGTGTGTCCTGAGTTGAGGCAGGCGGCTGCGGAATAAAATCCGGCGTCTGCGTCTGCTGCGGATCGGGCATCAACTATCCTTATGCTTCGGGACCGTTCCAAGTCCCTTCGGGCTGCGCTGCGGGAGCCGCTGGCTTACGCTTGCTCCATCCCGCTACGCCGCCCGGTCCCTTTTCGACATAGTCGTAATCCTGCGGTACGTTCGCCGGGCGAGGCGGAGCTTGAGCCGCAGGCGGAGTGTTCGGATTCGCAGCATTCGGAGCGGGATTCGGCTTTGCGGCCCATGCGGGCTTTGTAAGCCCTGCGATTTCGTTCGCGGTCGAGTTGCGGATGTCCGTCAAATACTTGACCGTATCGGCGTCACGCAAGTCCTCGGGCTTCTGCAATTCCTTGGACAAAGCTGTTTGCGATTTCAGGAAGCGTTCGTTCGAATCCTTTAGCAATGCGCTTCTGCTGCCGGGCTTCAATTTGCTGTATTGGGGCAAGCCGTCCTCGCCGTTTCCAAGGCCGTCCAGTTCCTTGCGAGCACCTCGGACACTTCCCTCCTCCTTGTAATCCTCAAGGTCTTTCTTGAGGTCGAGCGAACTCTTGCCCGCTATGTTCTGATAGTGCTTCGTCTCCGCGACTTCTTTCTGCGCAGCGAGTGCGCCCTGCGTATCCGTGAAAATCTTCTGCTGCTTCCCTGCGGCATCCGTGATCTCGTGCCACTTGGGAGCTTCATACGGGGTTTCCATGATTGCCCATTTGCCGCTGTCGGGATTGCGCATGAGCCGGGTTTTGAACTGGCCGTGGATGACGGCGTCTTGGTTCTTCATCGCGTAATCCTCGGCGTCGCCCAAATGGTCAAATTCGGGAGACTCCGCGCCGTTTACTTTCAAGCGCTCTCCGCCATGAGCTTGCAAGTCGTTCCACTGGTCGGACTGGGATTGCAAGTAATCGGCGTTCTTTTTTACGGACTCGAAATTGCCGTTGGCGATTTCTTGGTCGATGAGGGTTGACCGCTTCTCGAAGTCAGCCGCGCTGCGAATAGAAGTAGCTTGCTGGCGAGCGTCCTCACGCAAGCGCAAGTCGTACTCATGGTCGCCCGAGGTCTTCTCCTGCAATGCTTTCTGCTTCTGCAAATCCAATTGCTGCTGCTTGTTTTGGTTCTCGATGTTCTGTTGCTTCTGTTGGTTCACGATGTCGCGCTGCTTCTGCACGGAGTCAAAGCCCGCCTCTCCGCCTACAGCTAATCCGGCTGCTACCCCGCCTCCTGGCTGCCTTGGCGCTCGTGCTGCCGCGCTCGCCCCTGCGAGTCCGCCAGCCAATACGGAGCGGAGGAATCCGCCCGCGCTGCCGTCGCTCTTGGAGAAAGCGCTCATGATGCCGTCCGCGATGCGTGTGTGTAATGGAGCCTGAGCTGCGCCCTGCAATCCGCTGAGTCCGCCCGTTGACGATGGTGTCGGCGCGGCAGCCTGTAGCTGTCCGCTTACCGGGGTGGACTGGGTCATTAGCCCCCCGCTTACCGGGTCTTCGGACGCGGTGGGAATGGTATGCGACAGCGATTCCGCTTGGTCCGCTAGAGAAATGCTTGTCGGCTGTGATTCTGGGTCTGGCATCTTATTGCTCCGTGTAATCCAAGAAAAATTTCAAAAGCGTTTCTTCTGTCACGCTCTCCTTGATCGAACGCCGTATAAACTCAACTGCCGCTCTTGCGGAAAATTGGTCGCCATGTCCGTAGTCGCTGAGAATCATCTGCAACGTGTTTCCCCCGTTCCGCTCGCATTGCTTCCGGAGCAAATCGGTGAGGGCTTTGTACCCCGCCTGATGGCACGAGAAAATTCGGTAGCAATCGTCGTTCGCCGAGCCGAGATGTTCGAGCGTCTTGGCTTTCAGCATTCCAGGATTTCGAATCCCGTACGCCGTGGAACTCGGGTCGCTGTACTCGTTCAGACTGGCAATCGAATCGGCAATCGCCTCAAGTCGTTTCATTTTAGTTGTCGCTGTTGTTGCTGTTGCCCGTGTTCGTAGCACTTCGCCCGAAAGCGCCGATGGCCGCGCCGCCGAGTCCGCCCACTAGTCCGGCAACGTCGCCCATCCATGCTTGGCTCTGAGCGTTATTTTCGTTTGCTTGGCTGTATGCCTGACCGCCAGCGCTGGTTGCCGCTCCTGCCGTGGCGTTCGGGTTGTAGGCTGCCGCGACTCCTTGCAAGCCTCCTTCCGCCGCTTGCCATGTCGAACGCCCTACTGCGGCATCCGTTTGCTGGATTTGGTTTTCTGTGTTGCTGAGATTCTCGGATGCGTTGCTGGCAATCTGTGCCTGCACTTGCTGGTCTCCGCCAGATGGGGCGTAGGTGTTCCCGCCCGCTCCGGCGCGTCCTTCGCTAACTGCTGCGGATGCGTTCTTGTAATTGGTTGCGTTGCTGGAGATGGCGCTGGAGTTCAAGCTGGACAATTCCGAAGCGTTGAAGCCTTCTTGGTTCGGACCAGCTTCCGCGATGGGGGTCAACTCATTGTTAAGGTTGCCAAGGATCGAAGACTCGGCCCCGAAGTTCTGGCCCCAAGCTGCTTGGAGAGAATTGGAGAAGTCCTGACTGCTTCCTGCTTCCTGTGTTTGGGTGGCGCTAGGGCCGGACATGGGCATGATTAATTTATTACCTCAGTTTTCATTCGCGGAAGATGCAGGACGTAATCCTCTCCTTCCTTGGCGAAGCCTAATCCCTTCATGAACTCGATAAGCTTAGGAGACTTCGACCAAATTGCTAATGTGTTGAACCCACGCGTGACAGCTAGACCGCTTATAATTTCCAAAGCTCGGATGATGTTCCGTGCGGTGCGCATGTGTTCGCGGGGGTCGAACTGACTATGCAGGCGAAGCGTGCGGCCTTGTTCTGTGAAGGCCATCACAAATACAACCCCGACTTCGTCGTAAAAGGCTGTGAGTCCGCCCGCACAATTCATCCAATCCTCAACCGTGGCATCGCCATCCTTATGCCACTCGTCAAGGCTGTGACACTCGGCAAGAAACTTCAGGTCGTCTTCAGTAGGTTTGCGTGTGTGCAACATTCACTAAAGAAAGGGAAAGTCGCCGAATTACTGTGTGAACGTCCCCGTGGCTAGCTGCACGGGAGCCACTGGCGCTGGAGGTGAAACCACAATGGCAGCCGCTAGCATCAGCGGAGCCACTAGGTTCTTAAGCGCCTGATTGCCCAGGAGACCAGCAGCCGTGACGGCGCTTAGCCAGACCTGGACGGTGACTGGAATCCCATCTACCGTGCCACTGACAGTGACTTGCGGGTCGGCGGGGCCTGGTGTGTAAGCTGCGCTGGTTATTACGTAGACGTGACTCATTTATTCCTCTTAAGAAGCGAAAGTGAAAGCCCAATACCCAGGTGCCTGTGTGTTGTAGGCTGATGCTGTAACCGGATTGTCTGCCAGGTGATTACCTACCTGATACTGACCATAGATGTCAGCCGGAATAGGATTTACTGGCAAACGTATTGCCGCATTGTATCCACTACCATCAGTGTCCATATAAATCCCAACCCAGTAGTCGTGGCTATTGTCGAGTTGCAGAGCAATAGCATCACTTGTGATAAATGCAGGAGCCGTTGTGGTCGGCGTTGTGCCGAATGCCTGCGTGAGGGTAGCAGAGCCTCCATACAGAATCGTGGTAGATGACAGTGGGATTAGACTACCTGCTGCCATCTTTAACACTGCTGCTGCGGCAATGTGGATTCCAGTACCAGCCATAGCGGCAATAACAACTTTCCACGTCGCTGGAAGAATAGAGAGTTTGTTGCCACACAGTTGCCCCCAAATCGTGTAATTGTTGAACCCACCTGTAATCGAATAAGTACAATTCCCAGGAATAATAGGAGTACCTACGACAGGATAAGTTCCACCTCCGCCTCCACCAGCCGCTGGTTTGTTCTCCCATTTGGAAGCAGCAGAAACGTAAGTCAGTACATCATTGTTGGCAGGAGATGTGATAAGAACATCAGCATTCCCAGCCATAGTTGTTTTGCTAGAATCGTACATGCTTACTCCTCTGTTCCGATGGCTACCACACGGACATTACCTGCTGTTAGGGCAGCACTCAGGTTCACGTTAAGTACGTTGTTAGCGGTTGCACTCAAGAAGCCGTTGCCAAGGTCTATCCAAGGACTGACAAAGTCGGCTCCTCCTGCTAAACCAGTTGCTGGGACATAAACATCAATGGCAAATGCAGTAGCAGTTGTAGCATCCTGAAAAACTATAGTCAGTACTCCAGATGAGGCAAGAGACGCATTGCCTGTGATGACGACCATGTATTTCATCACACGGAACTTCGTACCCGATGTAGGAGTCCAGAGTGCAGTATTGCCTGATGCAGTAGCTTGCACTGTTTTGAAAACAGCAGGAGTTCGTAGTCCAGCAACAGTTGGATTTGACCCGGCACTGGTTAGACCAGCGACCGATACTAGAGGGGCTACTTGAGTACCTTGGAAAGAACTGAACGCCGAAGAGGTAACATTACCTAGTCCAGAAGTTCCCAGGGCTGCCAATCCAAAGGCTGGCGAACCATAGTAACTGGAACCACTAAGCAAAACTGGGAACTGTGGTGTAGTAAACTCAGTCGCTTGAAGATAGAAAGTCGTTTGTAGTGTCGCACCATTTGTGTACTTCACACGCCAATATCTTCGAACAATCGCAGCATAGTCTGCTTGATAGGTGTTCGCTTGTAAGTTGTCTGTACCTCCCAAGTTCCCTGAACTAGCGGTTGTGTTTATGATGTTTACTTGGTCATCCGACTGCTGAATGCTAAATCCTGGATTTGTGCTGGCCACATTGGAAACCAAACCGATTTCCACCCATACTGCTCCCGTTTGATTGGTGTCAAACCACGCACTGGTATATGTGGCATTCGCAGCCAATGGAGTAGTTGTTAGGACTTGGGAATATCTACGTGGAATGTTTCGTACAATCGGATTTGCACCTGTTCCATCTGTAGCCGCAGTTGATGCAGCCTGAACCGCTGTTCCGCCCCACTGGCTGATGTTGTCCGTCCAGGGTGTAGGAGGAGAGACCACCTGAGCGACGGTAACCGTTCCGGTTACCGTCGCTGTCATGGCGGGTGCTGAATCTACTACGACGTGGAGGTTTGTACCCGTGGGCTGTGTGACCACGCCGCCAAAAACGGCAGGCGGAGTCAAAGTCGCCAGTTGAGCGGCAGTCAGGACGACGGGCATGGACGCCGCCGCCAAGGCTTGACCTTGTGAGGGAATCTT
>Ga0210394_10003937_pt1 | contig 17851 bp, 14 predicted proteins | sample IncBWC12MmetaG_FD_160121 | JGI IMG/M metagenome (GOLD analysis project Ga0210394, IMG submission 160121) | Forest soil microbial communities from Barre Woods Harvard Forest LTER site, Petersham, Massachusetts, United States - Inc-BW-C-12-M | ecosystem: Environmental > Terrestrial > Soil >... | reverse complement strand
CTTGCGATCTGCACCGCATGACTCGGGGTCAGAGCGGTTCGCTACTCCTTTCTCCGTATGACTCTTTCATTCACTTCTCGACGCCGGTTTTCACCAGCGCACCAGGCGAAACCGCCTGTCCCACCACGAGAGATCAGCAGCTCGCAAGCTTGGTTGGGCAGGCTTTCAGCCCGTCTGGACTCTTGCCGCGGACTGCTAGAGCAGCAAACGCACGTGCCGGCGGTGTCCAGCACGCCGCACGCGTTGCGCGCGGGAGTGCGGCTGCTGGGGTTGAGCGCTGCTCGCGAAAGGTCAGGGCGCGGGCCAAAAACCTGTGCCCGATCGGTTGCCACCGCATCGCTACCTGCGTGCGCGCCGTTTCAAGAGGCCCAAGCCCAACAGCCCTGCGCCCAGCATGGAGAATGTCGCCGTCTCGGGAACACCGGCAGGGGCAATTGACTGGCTGTTTGTAAATTCGCTCATCGCCGCGTCGGAAATAGCAATGTCCTTGTTGATGTAAACCGGGCTGACAACTCCTTGGGTGAAACTCGCCGAATCTGAAACCAGCTGACCCGTGGAAGTTCCAGCGTATCCCGACAGAAAATTCCCTTCGGGGCAAGCAGATGTAAACGCCACGCCGCACGCCACTTCCGAGATCGCCACACTACCACCGGGGCCGAGCGGGCTCGCCTGGAATGCGTCGTCAACGCCATCTATTCCACCAGTCACAGTATAGGAAAGCACAATATCGGCCGTGTCAGGGATCGTTTCGGTTCCGAGAGCGATCTGAAACTGCAAATCGATCTGGTCGTCGGCGAATGAAGCCGCCGAAATTCCGATCGTTGCGGAAGAAGCGCCCACGACGGTCACGACGAAGTTGCTGAAAACCACGCCGGGGTCGCCGGCGACGGTGCATCCTCCCGCGCCAACCATGGTAACGTTCGTGACGCCAGCGCATAATTCCGATGCGCTGGCGGTTGAAGCCATCGCGGCCACAAGGGCGGCTACAGCAAGAATTCCCGAAAATCTAGACATCATTTCGATTCGCCTCATTTCTATTCGCCTCCAGAGCGCCATACCGGTTTAGCCCGACTGGCCTAGACATTTGTACCTAGAGGATTTGGACGGGCGATCCATCTTCCGATCCAGTACTCGGGAAAAACTCTCCCATAACTCGATGCCGCCTGAGTACTGGCAGCGGATCGCTTCTCAGGCTCTACAAGGGAGTCTGCCGGGCGGCATCGCGGGGGGCCGTGTTGGCTGGCGAGTGTGTTGGCAAGGCCGCGGATCGCCGGCTGGGCCGCCCTCGGACACCCAGGCTGCGGCAGCGTTGCCCCAAAGGCCCGTTAGTTATTTTCCGTCGCAAAAGGCCCGCCTGGCACGGAAGGCCGCTTCCTGACGGTCGCGGTTCGGAACCAACCACGCGCGTAAGCGAGTGGTCCTTGGGCGCGCATCGGGCATTTTGCGGCGGAAAGTGTTAGGCTCCGCCCTGACGGTAGTTCATGAAATGGCGGAACAGCGACGTTCTTCAAGCCCGCAGTCCGGGCCGCGAGGTTTCGGGCTGGAAGGTGTTCTGGGACTCGAGGGCGAACGCTAGCGAGAGTGGCGGTGCCGGGTGTTTGCGCTCGAAGAGCGGATCAGATCATCGGTCGAAAGGAAAGAAAGGAGGACAGGGAGCGGAGGGAAGGGAGAAGAAGCCAAAGGTTGAGAAGCTAAGGTGGGCGATGGGCCGGGGTCTTGCCCGTCGGCCCACCCAAGCGGACTGCACACCAGCCCGCTTGGCCTCTCTGGATTGTTACTTGCGAATACGCTTTTTCAGCAAACCGAAGCCCACGAGGCCAGCGCCGATCAGAGAGAACGTCATCGGCTCGGGAACCGTCGATACGGCTTGGCTGTTCGTAAATACGCTCATGGCTGCATCGGCGAAGTCGATGTCCTTCAGAATGTAAACCGGGCTGGTGGTGGCGAAGGTCGCCGAATCCTGCACCAGTTGACCCGTCGACGTCCCCGCGTAGTTCGCCAAAGTATTCACCGTAGGAAGCGGGCAACTTGTTGTAAACGGCACGGCGCACGCCAACTCGGAGATCGTTACATTTCCACCGGGCCCGAGCGGGCTCGCCTGGAAGGCATCGTCCACGCCGTCTATTCCCCCGGTGACCTCATACGAAAGCTGGATATCGGCCGTGCCAGGGTTGAGTTCGGCGCCGAGAGCGATCTGAAACTGCAAATCGACTTGGCCATCGGTAAATGAAGCTGCCGAAATTCCAACCGTTGCAGAAGAAGCACCCACGACACTGACCGTGAAATTACTGAAAACTACGCCAGGGTCTCCGGTGACATCGCATCCTGCCGCGCCAATCGACGTGACGTTGCTCACGCCGGAGCATAATTCCGTTGCGCTCGCTATTGAAGCCATCGCGGCTACCAAGGCCGCCATAGCAAGAACTCCTGAAAATTTCATACGCATTTTCTCAAAGGCCTCCAAGACGCCATACCCGGTTTCCCCGATTGGCCTGAACATTTTTAGCAACCGGTTCTGCACGCGGAATGAATTCTCGGGCCCGGTACTCTGAAAAATTTGTCCCATCGGTGAAGAAATCGCGAGTACTGCAAAACGGATCGCCGTAAAGACGCAGTGCGGGCGCGGATTCTCAGCGGCTGGGATGGATTTTGATGTTCCGGGCCCGCGCCGCTTCTTGCGAAACCGCCGGCTGGGTGAACTTCGGTTTGGGTACTTTAGTCCAGCCCTCGGCCGAGGGAAAAGATGAAGATGGTGGGAACGGAGCGGCGCCGAGAGGGCAGTTGTGGACGCCGCCCTCGTTCAGCATACGGAGCAGCAAGTCTAGCTAGTTCCGGGTGACAACCGCGCTGCGCCAGGCTGTGTTGCCGGAGGTGTCGGTAGCTGTAATGACAACCTGATTCGATCCGACCAGCAACGGAATCGAAGCGGCCCAGCTGGTTGTGCCCGTGGCCGTTCCGGAAGACCCTGTGTTGGTGGTCCAGGTGATCTTGGCGACGGCGACGTTATCGGTCGCCGTACCCGAAAAGGTCAGCGTGGCGGCGGTGGTTGAGATCGAACTGCCGCCGGGCGACGTTATGCTGAGCGTCGGAGGAGTGGTGTCCTTGCCTGGTGTTGGTGTGGGTGCAGGTGTTGGTGTGGGTGTCGGTGTGGGTGCAGGCGTAGGTGTCGGTGCCGGTGCCGGCGTGGGTGTAGGAGCGGGAGTCGGCAACGATGGCGGAGTCACCGGCGTTGGCGTTGGCGCTGGCGCCGAAGACACTGCCGCTCCGGACGCATAGAGCGTCTGCACGGCAGCGATATCGCCCGAGTTAAGGGTGGTCACCATCTTGTAATACGGGTACATCACGTCGCTGGGATCGTCGGAATGGCCCAGGCCAAGAGAGTGCCCGAGCTCATGCAGAGCCACGCTGAAGACGTCGGTGTCCGAGCCGATGTTCCAGGTGTCGGCGTCGTTGAGGTGCATGTCGCCGGCGATCGGCTCGGGATTGGGAGGAGCGGGATAGAAGGTGTGGGCGAGTATGCCGCCGGGGCCGCCGAAGGGATATGCGTCGCCGTGCGATCCGGTGGCGAAAAAGATGTTCACGGTCTGCGCCGCGGTGGGATTAGTTCCTTGCACCCAAGTCACCTGTGCGATTTGCGCCCACTTCGCCATTGCCGCCCGAATGGCAGCTTCGGTCTCGGCAACGGGGAGCTGCTCTGTCATCTGGCTGAAGACGTAGCCAATGGTGGCTGCGCCGAGACCGGGGCCGTCCCATCCGTTGCCATAGGTGGGAATGGACTGAGTTACCGCACCGGCGGTGGTGAGTGGAGCCCCATAGACGCGGGTGGGGATGCCTTTGATGAGCTCGGGCGAAGCGGGAAAGATATAGTTGGTCTCATCCAGGGCGGCGATGCGCGAGAGGGTCGCGGAGGCGTCCCTCGCGTTGCTCACATGAATCATCAGGTGGCTGGGCGCAAGGTCGGGATTCTCCTTCAACTCAGCGCCTACCCCCGCCGCTAGGCCCAGGATCATGGCGCGGGCATCACCCAGGTCTACGTCAGGGTGGAACTCGACAAGATAATAGCCACTCCATTTTTCGAAGGACTTCGCGGTGATGATCGGACTGATTTTGTCCGAAGCGGCCAGCGGAGCGGCATAGATGACGCCCAGCCCTTCGAGCGACACGGGCCGATCGAGAGTTACCAGCAAGCCGTTATCGGGAATGCCGTTCAACACATTGACACCGCGAGCTTGGAGCGAAGCGATGGTTTCCGCCGAGGGCGGCTGTCTGAACTGCAAGATCAGGTGGCCGGAGCGGAAAGGGACGGGAGTATCGATCCGTGTGACCACCTTCGAGGGGTCGGGTTGGATCTCACGAGTCTTTAAGCGGAGCACGGGCTGGGCCAAACTCGACGTTTGAGCAGCAAGGAGAAGGAATAGCGAATAGCCAATAATTTGTCTCACAATCTCTCATCGCCCGGGGATGAGAGATTTTTGGCGGGAATACCACTGAGTGTCAGGTAAGGCTATTCAATATTCACATGCGCTCACTTTTTGCCTATATGTTCATGGCCTCCGCGGCCGCAGCCGGCGCGGGGAACTTCACCATCGGCACCATCGCGGGAAGCGACTGGGTGGGAGATGGCGGGCCGGCTACCAGCGCGATTCTGATCCAAGCCGAAGGGGTGCTGGAGGATGGCTCCGGCAATTTGTACATCGCCGACGCGGGGGATCAACGGGTGCGCAAGGTGACGTCAAACGGAAAGGTCCAGACGCTGGCGGGCACGGGCATCGTGGGCTTCTCGGGAGACGGCGGGCCAGCCCCGCAGGCGCAACTCAATTCCCCGTACGGTCTGGTATTGGATCGGCAAGGAAACCTGTACATCGCGGACCTGGGAAACGCGCGGGTGCGCAGGGTGGGCGCCGACGGAACCATCACGACCATCGCGGGCGGGGGGGCGCTTCCGGCGGGAGGTTCAAACGACGGGAGTCCGGCAACAATGCTGGCGCTCTCCGCGCCGCGCAATCTGGCTTTCGACAGCAGCGGAAATCTGTATATCTCGGATTTCGGGGGACAGAGGGTCTACCAGATGGCAGTGGACGGATCGCTCACGACGGTTGCCGGCACGGGCGTGGCGGGCGCTTCCGGCGACAACGGGGCTGCGTTCCTGGCGCAATTGAATAGCCCCGCGGGTCTGGCGTTCGACAACCAAGGAGCTTTGTACATCGCCGATAGCGGGAGCCACCTGGTGCGCAAGGTGGCACACGGCCTGATCACCTCCTTCGCGCGCGCGGTTACTCCCACAGGCTTGGCGTTCGACGGGATGGGAACGCTGTATGTAGCCGACACTTCGGCGGGCGATATCGCCGTGATCCCGGCCGCCGGCTCACCATCGAGTATTGCGGTGGCGGCGGTGGACGTGTCGTTTTCGAATGGGGCGGGCTTATACGCATCCACGAATAACGAAGTAGTGGTGGTGGGCGCGAAGGGCATGGGAACCATCGTGGCCGGCGGGGGAAACTCGGCGTATGGCGACAACGGTCCGGCGGTGCAGGCTCGGCTGAATCATCCCGCGGGAGTTTCGATGGACGCCACGGGCAACGTGTATATCGCCGATCGCGACAACAACCGCATCCGCCGCGTAGCCCCGGATGGGACCATCACAACCGTGGCGGGAACGGGCGCGGCGGGCAACTCAGGAGACGGAGGGCTCGCGGCCGGCGCGCAGTTGAGCGGGCCGGAGTCGGTGACGGTGGACGGCGCGGGGAATCTGTACATCGCCGATACGGGGAATCAGCGAGTGCGGAGGGTGACTGCGGACGGCAAGATCGCCGCTGCCACCAAGCTGGGGCTGCTTTCGCCGGTGTATGCGATTCCGGATGGGGCCGGAAATCTGTATATAGCGGACGCGGGCGCGGGCAAGATTCTGACGGCGGGAAGCAATGGCGTTCCGGCGACCCTGGTGACGGGTCTGTCGTCGCCGCGTGGATTGGCGCTCGATTCGGAGGGCAATTTATACTACACCGAAGCGGGAGCGGCGCGCGTGAGCCGGCGCTCACCGGCGGGCACGGTGACGAGCATCGGTGCGGGGTCGTGGAATATCCCTCGTGGAGTCGCGGTGGATAGCGGCGGCAATCTGTACGTCGCCGATACGGGATTGCAGCAGGTGCTGGAGGTTGGGTCGAGCGGAGGCGTGACGGTGATCGCGGGCACGGGCACGGCCGGATTTTCGGGAGACGGCGGAGCCGCGGCGGCCGCGCAACTCGGCTTCCCGTGGGACGTGGCGGTGAATGCCAGCGGCGTGGTGGCGGTCGCGGATCTGGACAACAATCGCGTGCGCGATCTGACGCCGCCGACGTCGGGGACGCAGGCGCCCCCGACGAGCGCGCCGGTTCCGGCCAACGTCACGGTTGTGAACGCCGCGAGCATGGCTCCGGGGCCGGTGACGGCCGGCATGCTTCTGTTGATCGGAGGTTCTGGAATCAGCCCCGCGCAGATTCCGGATACGGCCATCGCGTTCGGTTCCAATGCGGCGCGCATTGTGTCGGCCGATACCCGCGGCATTCTGGTGGTTGCGCCGGCGCCGATCGCGGGAATGGCGAGTGTGCCGATCGAGATTATTTATCAGGACGCCGTGATCGCGACGATTCCGGTGGCGGTGACGGACGCAGCGCCGGCGCTGTTCGCGGATGCGACGGGTGAGGCGGCGGCGAACAACCAGGACGGGTCGATCAACTCGGCGAGCAATCCGGCGGCGCGGGGGTCGGTGATCTCGCTGTATGGAACCGGGCTCGGGATTTCGGGTGATGCGGTCAGCGTAACGCTGGACGGCTTCACCTCACAGGTGCTGTACGCGGGTCCAGTGGCGGCTTACCCGGGATTGTTCCAGATCAACGCGCAGGTGCCATCGGGTTATCTTCCTACGGGGGACCTCAACGTGGTGGTGACCGTGGGGACTTCGCTGAGCCAGGCCGGCGTTACGGTATGGGTGGATTAGGTGCCGGGGCAATCGGCGGTGGTTCGGGCGATCCCGGTCGAATTCATCGAACGCAAGATTTATCTCGTGCGGGGACAAAAGGTCATGCTCGATAGCGACCTCGCCAGAATGTACCAGGTTCCGACGAAGGTCCTCAATCAAGCAGTGCGCCGGAACCTCGATCGATTCCCGGAGGACTTCATGTTTCAGCTCACCGCCGAGGAGGATGAATCTTTGAGGTCACAATTTGTGACCTCAAACGTTGGGACCTCAAAGCACGGCCGCGGCGGACGCCGCCTCCCACCGCATGTCTTCACGGAACATGGCGTGGCGATGCTCTCTTCCGTTCTGAGGAGCAAACGAGCGGTGCGGTTGAATATTCTGATCATCCGGGCTTTCGTTCGCTTGCGGGAGTACTTGGCCACCCACAAGGATCTGGCCCGAAAACTAAGAGACATTGAACGTACTCAACACGAGCACGGCGCGCACATCCAAAAGATTTATGGACATATCCAACGGATCCTCGGTCCGGGTCCGCAGCCTCCGAAGCGCCGGATCGGCTTTTGAGACGCTCGCTGGCACACCCGGGGTAAAATAATTCTTCACCCGCCTATTGACTTCGATGCGAATTAGTACTAAAAGATTAGTATGCGTTCTTCGAAGGGTTCCCTAACAGGGCAGGAACTGGAAATCATGAAGGTGGTCTGGCGGCTGGAGTCGGCCACGGTGCGCCAGGTGTACGAAGCGCTGCTGGAGAAACGTCACATCGCCTATACCACCGTGATGACCATGATGAAAATCCTGGAGACCAAGGGGTTTCTCAAGAAGCGGCAGGAGGAGCGGGCGTATGTCTACACTCCCGCGCAGCCGCAGAAGCAGGTGCTGGGCTCGATGGTGCGGGAGTTCGTCAACCGCGTGTTCAACGGGTCGGCCGAGCCGCTGCTGCTGCACCTGGTGGAGGACCGGCATCTGACGGAGAAGGATCTGGAGGAGATCCGCAAGGTCATCCGGGACACGCGCAAGAAGGGAGATCGCTGAGGCAATGAGTACACTCCTGACAACGCTGATCGCATGGAGTGAGCAAGCCGTCCTCCTCACCGCGGCGGGGGCGTTGGCGGCGCTGACGCTATCGCATCCGAAGGCGCGCTTATGGATGTGGCAAGGGCTGCTGCTGACGTTGCTGCTATTGCCGGCGATCGAGCCGTGGAACTCGCCGCCGGTGCAGGTGGAACCGGGCGCTTCTGCCGTCAGCGTCATCAGCACGTCCCCGGTGATTCCGCCATCGAGGTTTCAATGGCGCCCGGAAGACTGGCTGTGGGCGATCGCGGCCGGGGCGGCTCTGCGGCTGATGTGGGTGGCGGCGGGATTCCTGAGGCTGCGGCGCTATCGGAAGCAGGCCCAGCCGCTCGCCGAACCCCCGCTGCCGTTTACGTTGGACGCAGCCAGATGGTACGCCAGCGACTCGGTCCCGGGTCCGGTGACATATGGATGGCGGCGGCCGGTGATTTTGCTTCCGGCCAGGGTGCTGGAGCTGCCGGCCGATCTGCGCGAAGCCATCGAATGCCATGAGCTGATTCATGTGCGGCGCGGCGATTGGCTGCTGGTTCTGGGCGAAGCGCTGGTGCGCAGCCTGCTGTGGTTCCATCCTGCCATCTGGTTTGTGCTGAGCCGGATTCAGCTCGCCCGGGAGCAGGTGGTGGATCAAGAGGCAGTGGGCCTGCTTCAGAATCGCGAAAGGTACTTGGATGCGCTGGTCGCAGTGGCGGGTTATCGGCTTCAGCCGGATCTTGCGCCCGCGCCTTTGTTTTTGAGAAAGCGGCACCTGGCCGCGCGAGTGGAGGCAGTGATGAAGGAGATCGATATGTCCCGTTCCAGAATTATGGCCGGAATAACGGTCATGTGTTCCGCAGTATCGATTGCCGCGTGCGCGGCGATGTGGATGTTTCCGTTCGTAAGCCAGGCGCAGACTGCGCCGGATAGCCTGGGAGTCACGGTGGATGCGGGAGCGACGCTGCTGCATCGCGCGCCGGTTCGCGCGCCGGAAGGTTCGACCGCCGCGGGCACGGTGATCGTGCAGGCGACGCTCGATTCGAAGGGCGAGGTGAGCGACGCGATCGTGGTGAGCGGACCGGAGGAGCTGCGCAAGGCGGCCCTGGCGAGCGTGCTCCAGTGGCATTACCAGCCGGGTCCAACGCTGGCGCAGATCACGATCCAGTTTGCCGGAGGGGCGGCTGCTGCGGCCGGGAACAGAACATTCGTTACGGTTCAGCCTGCGCCTGGCGGCGGCCGCGGACCGGCTCCCCCTCTTCCGCAAACGTCTCCTGCTCAGACCGGCTCAATCAAGTCTATTCAGTTCGTAGGAGTCAGCGCGGAAGCCGAACAGCAATTGCGGCAGCTGTTGCAGATTCGCGAAGGCGATGCGATCAGCCAGTCCGATCTTTTGAAGCACGGCGGCGTGGTGCGGGAGTTCGACAGCCACCTGGCCTTCACGTTTTCGGTGGCGGGCGCGGCGCAGGGCGCCGCCGAGTATCACGTCCAAGTGATCGTGAGGCCGGAGCCCTTGCTCGGGGTTGGAATTCAAGCGCCGCCGCCCCCGCCGGCGCCGGCTCCGGGGGATGCCCCACTGCCGAGCGGAGCAATCCGGGTGGGCGGCAATGTTCAGGCCCAGAAGCTGATCAACCATGTCACCCCGGTGTATCCGGCTGTCGCCAAGAACGCGCGCGTTCAAGGCACGGTAACGCTGGTGGCGGAGATCGGCGCGGATGGCACCATGCAGAAACTGCAAGTGTTGAACGCCAGCTCTCCGTTGCTGGTTCAGTCCGCCATGGATGCCGTAAAGCAGTGGACCTATCAGCCGACCTTGCTGAACGGGAATCCGGTACCGGTGATGACGACGATTGACGTGAATTTCACGCTCCAATAGGACCATGCGCACCGCGTTCATCGGCATTCTAAACCCAACGCCGGAAGTTACGGAACCGCACGGGTCAGCCAGCGGACATGCGCAGGCAATTACGACGCTGTTCATCGCGCTTGAAGAGCAGCTGGGGTTGAAGCTGGTGGCCAAGAAGCTCTCGACGGATTTGGTGGTGATCGATCGTCTCGAGAAATCGCCGACGGAGAATTAGCATATGAGACTGCTGACTACTCTGATCCCTTGGAGCGAACAGGTGTTCGTCCTGACCGCGGCGGCGGCGCTGGCGTCGCTGGCGTTGACTCATCCGAGGGCGCGCTTGCGGATGTGGCAAGGGCTGTTGCTGATTTTGCTGCTGTTGCCGGCGATTGAGCCGTGGAACTCGCCGCCCGTACAGGTGGCGCCAGCTTTGGTAAACGCGGTGACCGCGACAGCGCCGGGAGCCGCTCGGGTAATCGCGCCCGCGCGGTGGCGCTGGCGATCGGAGGACTGGTTGGGCTTGATCGCCGTCGGCGCGGCGGTGAGGCTGCTGTGGATCGCGGCGGGATTTCTGCGCCTGCGGCGGTATCGCATGCAGGCGCGGACGCTTCCGGCTCCGGTGCCTTTCTCGTGGCCGATGGTGCGCTGGTACGCCAGCGACTCGGTGCCTGGCCCGGTGACCTACGGATGGCGGCGGCCGTCCATCCTGCTGCCGGAACGCGTGCTGGACTTGCCCTCGAACCTGCGGGAAGCCATCGCGTGCCATGAATTGATTCACGTCCGCCGCGGCGACTGGCTATTCGTATTGGCCGAGGCGCTGGTTCGCAGCCTGCTGTGGTTTCATCCGGCGATCTGGTTCGTGCTGAGCCGGATTCAGCTGGCGCGGGAGCAGGTGGTGGATCGGGAGGCGGTGGGCTTGCTCCAGAATCGCGAGAGTTATCTGGATGCGCTGGTCGCCGTGGCGGGGCATAAGCTCTATCCGGATCTGGCGCCCGCGCCTTTGTTTCTAAGAAAGCGGCATCTTGCCGCGCGAGTAGAGGCAGTGATGAAGGAGATCAATATGTCCCGTTCGAGAAGCGTTGCGGGAGTGACGGCTGTTTGTTCCGCTGTGTCGATTGCCGCATGCGCGGCGATCTGGATGTTTCCGTTCGTGGGCCAGGCGCAAACCGCTCCGGATAGTCCGGGAATCACGGTGGATGCGGGCGCGACGCTGCTGCATCGCGCGCCGGTTCACGTGCCGGAGGGTTCGACTGCGGGTGGCACGGTGACGGTGCAGGCGACGCTCGACGCCAAGGGCGAGGTGAGCGACGCGCATGTGCTGAGCGGTCCGGAGGAGCTGCGCAAGGAATCGCTGACCAGCGTCTTACAGTGGCACTATCAGCCGGGGCCCGCGCAGGCGCAGATCACGATCCAGTTTGCCGGAGGGTCGGCGGCTGCGGCTGGGCAAGGCCAAGGTGGGGGCCTTGGAAGGGGCGGCGGCGCTGGCGTGGGGCGCGGCGTCGGTATCGGCACGAAAGGGGGAGCGGGCGGCGCCAGAAGCGGAGGGCCTGCGATGGGCGGCGCTCCCGTCACGTTCACCACCACGACTGCGGAGGCGACATTGCAGGCGATCGAGTTTAGCGGGATCAGTCCGGAGGCCGAGCAGCAGGTCCGCGCGCTCTTGCCGGTTCGCGAAGGGGACACCATCGGCCCTGTCGATCGGGACAAGGTGCAAGCGGCGGTGCGGGCGTTCGATCCTCACTTGAATGCGAGCTTCATTGTACGCAGCGGCGGCGATGCAACTCTGCGCGTGGCTCCTGTAATCGCGACGCCTCAACCGACCGCGGCTGGGACGGTCGCCGCCACCGGCGTATATCGCCCCGGAGGGGGCGTCGCGAACCCGATTCCGACCTACAAGCCGGAGCCGCAATATTCCGATGAGGCGCGCAATGCAAAGTGGCAAGGGGCCGTGCTGTTGTCGCTGGTGGTGGATGAGACCGGCAAGCCAACCAACATTAGGGTGGTTCGTCCGCTGGGTTTGGGCCTGGACGAAAAGGCCGTCGAAGCGGTATCGCAGTGGATATTCAAGCCGGGCGTTAAGGACGGAGCGCCAGTGCCGGTCCAGGCGCAGATCGAAGTGAGCTTTCGGTTGCCGTGACGGACTCCCGGGCGCCGCATGTTATAGTGCGGTTTAGCTCCTTTGATGCAGCACGAGGCTTCCACTACAGCCGAATACACGCTGCTCGATCAGCAACTGATGTCGCGGGCCACGCGCTATTTTGCGTGGCAGGCGAGGGTCGCCAAGCAACACCTGGGGCGCAGGGTGATCGAGACGGGATGCGGCACTGGCAATTTCACGCGCCACCTGACCGGCCGCGAACTGGTGGTGAGCGTGGACGTGGTGGAAGAGTGCGTGGAACGTGTGCGGGCGCGCTTCGCCGGCCATCCCAACATGCAGTTCCGTCATCTGGATGTGCAGGACCCGGAGTTTCTCCGGCTGAAGGCGCTGCTCCCGGATTCGATCGCGTGCTTGAACGTGCTGGAGCATGTCCGGGATGAGCGCCTGGCGCTGGAGAACATGCGCCAGGTGCTGATTCCCAGCGGGCGGGCGGTGTTTCTTCTGCCGGCCTTCGAGTCGCTCTACGGCCCCATCGATCGCAATCTGGGACATTTCCGCCGCTACTCGAAGCGCACCTGGCGCGCGCTGGCCGAATCCGCTGGGTTCCGCGTGACCGAGCTCCGTTATTTCAACCTGCTCGGGTTCTTTGGCTGGTGGGCCAACGCCCGCATCCTGCGCAGAGAGAAGCAATCGGAATCGCAGATCGCGCTGTTCGATGGCGTGGCCGTGCCGGTGATGTCGCGGATCGAGAGGTGGATTGAGCCTCCGGTGGGACAGTCGATCTTTACCGTGCTCGAAAAGGTGTGAGGCCTGGTAGGGCAGGCCGAAGGCCTGCTCTACCTCCTATCTGGGATCGGTGATGCGGCCGGCGAGCGCCGACGCCGCGACCGTATCCGCAGAGGCGAGATAAACTCGAGCTTTGGGATGGCCGTTGCGGCCGGGAAAATTGCGGGCCTGGTTGGAGATCATGACCTCGCCCTCGCTCATCGCGCCCATGTTGACGGCCTGATTGGAGCCGGCGCTGGGAGGAAAGACGATCGCGCCGGCGTCGACCAGAGCCTCGATCAAACCCTCTCTAATGGCCGCGAGATAAATACCCCTGGTGGCGGGCACCACTTGCATGCGCACTTGCGCGTGAACGTGTCTGCCCTTGAGGCGCGCGGCCAGAACGCGAATGTCACAGAGCCGTCCTCCGGTGCTGCCGCCGATCTCCGCCAACTGAATTTCGATGCCTGCGGCTTCGCCTACCGGCTTTACATTGCCGACCGTCGGCGGACACGCAACCTGCGGATCGAGCGCTCCGACATCCACATCGACGACCTTCTCATACCTACCGCCGGGATCGTTGACCAGCATCTCGTACGGACCACTGCGGGAATGCGCTTTTGCGAACTCCCACGTTTTCTCGTCCGGGTCGATGAAGCCGGCTTTTGCGCCGAGGTCGATGGCCATGAGCGGGAACAGAAGACGATCCTCGATAGAAAGATTTTCAATGAAAGGGCCGGCGTACTCCACGGCCAGATACACAGCGTTGTCTTCGCCCAAATATCCTTCCAGGTACTGCGCGACATCGCGCGGGGTGACGCCGGGCCGCAATCGGCCGTGCAAATATACCTGAAACGTTTGAGGAACGCGGAACCAACACTTGCCGTGGGCGTATCCGAGGGCGGCCATCGAATTATTGCCGACGCCGGTGGAGAAGACTCCCAGCGCGCCGTAGACGGTGGTGTGCGAATCGCAGCCGATGATAATCTGGCCGGGAGCCCACAGACCGTTCTCGATAATCACATGGTGCAGGCTGCCGGAGCCGGAGTCGAACACGCGGATGCCGTGCGCGGCGGCGAAGCGGCGAGCCTCGGTGAGAACCTCCGCGTCACGTTGCGAGGGCGGAGAAAATGTGTGATCGAAGACGAAGACGATGCGCGACGGATCAAAGATTTTGCCGCCGCCCATCTCCTGTTCGAAGACCTTGGCCACCAGGTTGGAGCTCAAATCGTGGAGCACCATGCGATCTACGTTGGCGATGACCACGTCGCCGGGAGCGACCTGTTGTTCGCCGCTGGCCCTCGCGAGGATTTTCTCGATCATGTTCATAACGCGCCCGTTCCAGTGCAGGTGTCGCCGAAATATAAGCCTTGATGTTCCACGTGCAACGCAAAGATTGACCCCGTTCCGGCTTCGTAAGGATACGGCCCGGCGAGATTTTCGATATGGCCGCCATCTGAGGAAAGGCCGGCCGCTAACGCAGCGTCGAAGCGCGATCGTAAGGCTTCAGCATCAGCGGAAGGGCGAGTGACCTTGACCCAATGGCCGCAATATTCGAGAGCGATGGCGACGGAATAACGGTCAAGCAGGCGCGCGCCCTTTGCCGGCGCGGGAGAGCCGCCGGCGGAGCTGAGACGGATGACCAAATCCTCGGCTCCCGCTCGGCGGAACTCGCGCTCCAGATGCCCGACGAAGTGATGATCGAGGGAGCCTGCGCCGCGGGGTAATTGCTCTTCGAGGATCTGGCGCGCGCGGCTTACGGCGCGGCGGCGCATGGAGAACTCGCCGTCGTCGGGTTCGCAAATCGTTTCGGACGGAACATCGACGATTTCGATTTCGCCGAGGCGGGAATGAATCTCGATGGGCAGCATCGGCAGATCGAGAACCCCGAGTCTGCGCCACTGTCGCTCCGCGCAAAGCTGATCGAGCGTCTGCATCAATTTGCTCGCAGGGCGGATGTTTTCAAGAATCGTGACGGACTTGATCCACGGATACACGCGAGGCGAAAGAGCGCACAGCAGAACCGGGGGCGAATCGACGGGAATCACCACCAGGGAGCGGTTCCAGTAGGGCATGAAGTTCGTCAGGAAGCGAGCCTGATTGGAACGCCAGACATCGGTATAGACCAGGAGCGCCGGAAGATTCTGCGCGGCGAGCGCGGCCCGAACGCGCGCCAGGCGCGAATCAAGAACAGCGGGCGGAAGCTGAGTTCGATCCCATTCGATCAATCCGCGTTTCATATCTCAGGCTTCCTTCACGAACAGCTTTTTCTCTGTAGTGTTTAGCCGCACGTTCCCGGTGGCAGTTACCAATAAACTATCGCCGAACACCATGTAACCGGAGAGCGGCAGGTACGTGTTGGGGTGCGCGATCAGGACCATGTTCTCCTTGATCACGTAATCGACGTCCTCGAGAATGTGGGGCGTTTCGTCGGGGAATAGCCCGAGGCAGTGGCCGCGCACGCGCGTGTATTTCGAGCCGGTGTAATCGCCGTATCCGTATTTGCGGAAGACGTCGTTTTGCGCGCGAGCGGCGTCGGACGCACGGATGCCCGGCTTGATCAGATCCTGCGCGGCCTGCTGCGCTTCGGAAAAAATCGAAAACGATTCGATCTGGCCGGGCGAAGGATCGCCGAGCACAAGGGTCCTGCAAATCTGCGCGTAGTAGCCGTTGACGCACGGCGTAAGCTCGGTGGTGATGGAGTCGCCGGGCTGGAACGCTCGCGCGGTGGGCGGCTTCATCCCGACGACCTCCGTGCCGCCCGAGGCGATGAGCATGAAATTATCCTCGGCTCCGTTGGATTTGAGGAAGCCCTCGACTTCGGCGACCAGCTCGTATTCCCTCATGCCGACACACGCTGTGTCGGCGAAGTACTGATAGCCTCGATCGGCGAGAGCGGCGGCTTGTTTGAGGCATTCGATTTCGTCGAGGGTCTTGATGCGGCGAAGTTCTTCGACGTCGGCAGTGGCAGAGGCTGGCGAGCCGTGAACGAAGCGCGCTTCCATCAATTCCAGGCCGGCGATGGCCGAAGCTCTCGGTAGCGTGGCGGTGAAATCAGCCGCGCCCGGAATCAGCTCGCGGTCCCATGGGTCGGAGACGAAGATTGCCACGTCGCCCGAGCGGCTCAAAAGCGCCGCCGCGTAAGGGCCGGAATAGTTGACGTTCACTAGGCTACGAAAATAATCCTTGCGCCAGCCGTGACCGTACAACAAGATCGAATCCCAGTGACGCTCCGCCATCAGATCCATCAACTGACGGCGCCGGTGTTGGTTAATCGCATTGGTCATTAGGGCGACACGCTCTCCAGGAACCACTCCGTGGGCAGTTCCCTGCCCAATCCCAGTTGGCGGGCGCGTTTGACCACCGCCGCTCCGACCGCCGCGAATTGGGTTCCCGCGCCGGTGTTGTTGTTGAAGCACGTGATCTGAGCCGGACCCGTGCGGCCTTGCACTTTGCCGGCGACCAGGTCTTGTACTTCGCCAATGTCCTCCCAGCGCTTGATGCCCTTCTGCGCGACTTCCCACACGTCCGGCGACTGGTCGTTCTTCGCGACTTCCTTGGAGTGAACGAAATACACGTCGGCGCGGCGAATGCATTCGTCGTCGATTTCGCGGCGCTTGTTGCTCGCGTCGGCGCCGCCGATGGAGGCGACGTACATTCCCTTCTCGACCCAGTGGCCGTCGAAGACGGGGTCCCAGGCAGCGGTGGCGGCTTGAATGAAATCGCTGCCCTCGACCGCTTCCTTGGGTGTCGCCACGGCGCGCACTTCCCGCCCTAGCTTCTTGGTCATGGCCAGGCAAAACTCGCGGCAATGCCCTTGATTGGGGCTGTAGACTTTGATCTCGGCGAAGTTGTATTGGGCCGCGAGGAATTCGAGATGCGCGCTGGCTTGCCATCCGCTTCCGAACAGGCCGAGGACTTTCGGATGCTGAGGCGCGAGATAGCGCGCGCCCACCGCGCTCAACGCAGCCACGCGGACCTTTTGAATGACGCCGTCGGGAATGATGGCTACGGGCTCGATCTTTTCGACATCGAAGAGCATCACGAAGCCGCAATATTTGTTTCCCGTAGCGACCGGCAGAATGCGGCGGCGCTTCACTCCCGCCGAGTATGAAAATCCCGCCATATCCGAAGTCACGCGCAGAGCCCACACACCGCAATCCAGGCTCCCACCTTCTTGCGTTTTCATTCGATAGTGAAAGCCCGGATGCTCTTTTGACTCGGCAGGCAGGTAAACCTGAGAGCGGGGGCGGTTGAGTGCCTTGCCTTCGGCCAGCTCGCGGTAGATGCTCTCAGTGGCGGCGATGGCGTCGTGAGGAGTGAGCGCTTGCTCCACCTCTTCGTTGGTCAGTAGCAGGGTCATGTTTGGAGAAGAGCGCGCCCGGAACGGGACCTAACAGCCCGTGGCAGAAGTAGCCGGCAGGTCTGCGACCTGCCATTTCGGGGGCCGAACGAGTTCTGCCACGGGCCGCTAAGCAGCGGGATCAAGCCGCCTGCGCGCAGCATGTTTAGCAGCAGGTTGGTCAGCAGCAAGGTCATGTTTCGAGAAGGGGTCGTCCCTCAAGCAAACTTCTGCCGGCATCGGACTTGAGCAGCGGGATCAAGCCGCCCGCGCGCAGCATGTCCAGCAGCAGGCCGGAAGGCGGCGTGCCCTGAATGGACGCGCCGGTGGTCAGATTTTCGACCAAGCCGCGCTCGATGTCGACGCGCAGACGATGGCCGGTCTCGACGAAATCGTGAATGCCGGAGACTTCGAGAATCGGCAGACCGATCTCGGGACCATTGCGATAAAACGTGCGCGAGAAGAATTCGGCGAGCACGGCGCCCACGCCAGTGGCCTTGATCGCTTTGGGTGCGATGGCGCGGCCGGAGGAGCAGCCGAAGTTGCGCCCGGCCACGATGATGTCCCCGGGTTGGACATTGCGGGGGAAGTCAGGATTGGCGTTCTCCAGAACGTGTTTGACCATCTCAGCCATGCCGCGCATGACCACGTGCGTGGGTGTAATCGCATCGGTGGGGATGTTGTGGCCGAACTTCCAACAGTTGCCTTCGAGAATCAGCTTCACGCGATCTTCTTTACGGCGGCGGCCAGCGGAGCGGGACGAGGGCTCGGGCGGCGTCCCACCGCGAAAAGCAAAAC
>Ga0210394_10003935_pt1 | contig 17852 bp, 15 predicted proteins | sample IncBWC12MmetaG_FD_160121 | JGI IMG/M metagenome (GOLD analysis project Ga0210394, IMG submission 160121) | Forest soil microbial communities from Barre Woods Harvard Forest LTER site, Petersham, Massachusetts, United States - Inc-BW-C-12-M | ecosystem: Environmental > Terrestrial > Soil >... | reverse complement strand
ACCGAGGCCCATAACACGCGTCTTTCAGTTTCGGCCCGCGCACAGACAGGGGAGGCTCGGTGCGGACGACGAGTCTCTTTGATTCCCACTTCTGCCCTAACTTAGGATTCGGCACCCTTGCGGAAGGAGGACGGGGCAGGCTCATCTTCACAAATCCACTCCATCCGCAACCGGCGATTTGGCCTCTAGTGATACATACGAATTGAAAGGCAAAGGGGGAGTGGTTTGCCTTTGGGGAGGTCAATCGTTGTTGACGATGTTCTCCCGCACCGCTTACATGTTAGGTAAATTCGCCCGCTTCATGACTACTTCCCTTTCTTTCCGAGCCGCCCATCTGGCTTTCATCGCAGCAATCGAGTTACGTGCCCTTCCCTCGGTGATTGCCCTTCCGATTCTCGCCAAAGCCCACCGGGCGTCCCGGCTTTCTCTTGGTGGAGGTCACTGTCTCTGCCTTCGTTCAGGAGCGCCGACACATCCGTGGCTGAACAGGTCTCGCCATGTCGGAAACCTCGACCTCGGCGACGAACACCCTCAAACCGTTCCAACTGAAATCCGGGTCACTTCCGAGGGGCGCGACCATCCTAACGCACAACGCACTCAAGAATCCTTCGAGCCAGACCAACACTGTCAGCAACGACTGATGTCAGTCGGGGTGAAGGTCTACTGATGTCAGGCTCACGCGCCAAGCGAATAGCCGCGATTATAGAAGCAGCAATAACAATGGTCGAGGTGACGTTCGTCGGTCTTGCTCTTCTCTCGCATTCGCCCTCTTCATCTCACCCATCAGCGCACCACCCTGCGATGCTGCCCACCAAGAAACTTGTGCGACAGCTTCCCTCTGAAGATGTCAGTTGGTAGGTAGCGCCTCCTCGTTCCACACAACGGACAAGGGGCAACAACCCAACTGTCTGGCATTGTTCCGACCGGGGCAGGGATGGTCTCGCCGCATCCCTTGCACCGAATGACGAACTCGCAGAGCCGGGTTTCGGGCAGGTTCCACACCGGAACAGTATAGGCGAATATAAGGCGAAGATATGCACAGGGCTCTCAAGCGACCCCCGCGCGGATTTCATGCTGCTCTTTAGCTTCCTAGCATTTCCTAGCGTTTTTGCAGGAATCGAGTACCCCAAGAATCTCAGTATCGTTGGAAAAACTACGATGCCGACCACCAAACCCTTGCTTTTCCCTTGCTCCAAGTACACTCAGTTTTTTACAGTGATGGTGAGAAAACTTCGGGCTGTCCGAAGCAGGTTCCCTTCTTCGGCACCAAGGAATTCTCCCAACTACAAAATCAACAATCTGCCATGCATTAGGGGTGTTGCACGCCTCCAGCGCGGGAAAAAACTTCTCGACAGCTTCGTACAATGTAATGTAGATCGCGGCTGCGACCGGCTGGATGAGAGGCGCGGAGCGACGTCGCATTTTCGTTGCGCTCCTTCCAATGCTTTGCCGGGGTGCCACCTACTTCCCAAGACAAATCCTTCCGGAGTCTCGCTGACTCACTTCTTCGCCGGGACAGAGAGGATGACCCAGGGTTTCGAAAATGCATTGTCGAGCTTGATGGTGAGAACCACGGCGGTTATGACGATGGCCCCAGCAACTACACCCACTGTGATTGCGACCTTTTGCCCCCTGGTAAGCTTGTCATTGTGCACGCCGATCACCTGAGCGTAGTCAATTTCACGAGTCTCAACCTCTTTCTTTGGCTTAAGCGTGAACCCATGTTCGCGAATGGCAACAATCAGCCCCTTGACCTCAGTTTGGTCGGCTAAGGTGATGCGAACCCCCTGTCCGACGCCGCGGACTTGAATCTTCGCTTTCATGACCGCTGGATCAACAGGCTTTCTCGCCCCAAAAGCGAGGCTGTTACTCAACAGAGCGGGAACCAACAGCGTTGCCGCAAAGCGGAACAAACGAGGAATAGTCATTACCGTTCAACCTCCTGAATTCAATGAAGCCGGAACATCATTTGCATAATTCTGGTTGCTGACTTCTCACTCAATGAGTTATTGGGAAATAGGGCAGGGTCCATATGCTTTGTCGAGCTTCTCAACCACAAAGGTAGGCTGATCGGTGAGGCCTGGTATCCTCTTTCTCCTTGTACCCCTTACCTTGATCCTTGTGTCGGCCTTGATGTTGGTCGTATTTCCAAGAAGCACGAATGTCTTGCCGTCTTGGGTGCGCAATTGCAGACCGTCGGGCGAGTCAGATACGCAGCCCTTGACGGTGTGGGCGTGTTGGATGGTGGCATAAACTCCAAAGCCGATCGCAGCCACGGTCGTAACCAGTCCCGCCACAATGAGAGTGGCCTTGCTGTTGATTCCAAGCCCGTTTAGCGCAGCATCACGCCGTTCTCGTTGAGCTGCGGTATCCTGACCTACGCTATTCGCGAACACGGCAGCAATCAAAACGAGCGTTGTCAGTCGGACACGACTTCTCCAGCACGCGCCAAGACGCGAGAGCGCGGCAACAGCTACGCTCCTAGCGAATGGACCTGGGTTGAAGAAGTTCTTCAAAGCTCTTGCTCCTGCTGGTGCCTAAAGTTCGTGTTCCGATGGTTCAGTGTTTCTGTTGATCCAGCGTGGGCCGAACGTGTGAGAGCAGAATCGTGTTTCAGTCAAATCTGCGCTCAGGTTCGGTTCGCAGTTGCAGTCACTCGTGGCTGCCGTCACCCGGTTCGGTGGATGCGCATTGCGGTTGCCTCCTTTCATGGCTCGTGCTCCTTCTTGACAGGTGGAACAAAGTTCTCAAGCACCGAGAGGCCGTAATCAAAGCGCTTCTCGGCGACGGCCAGCACCTGGTGTCCGTCGGAACTGAAGAAAAATGGGCCGGCGGAACCGTTGTTGGGGAGATCACTCATGCGTTCCGAATTCCCTCCGGTGATAGGCACACGGAACAGGCCAGGTCGACTCGATGAATCGACAGTCTGATACAAGATCCATTTCCCATTGGGCATGACAAAGGGAGGAACTTTGACGGTCACACCGGAAGCCAATGTCTTCCAATCGCCGCCGTTGACGGGGCGAATGGCCACAACCCCGTCGAGGAGTCTGGTGATCCAATGACCATCCGGAGAAACCGAAAGCAGACGCCGGTCTTCCGAAGGCGGCTCAACTGATGTTTCCTGCTGTGTTGTCCTATCCCAACGCACGACCGGAGGCTCATAGACGCCGAACAGCCAGGCGTTGCCGGAAAAGAAGAATGTCTGGTCATCGCGCGCGGCTGCGAGAAGATACCTGGAGCCTGAGAAGGTCGCGATTTTCTCGACGGCCCCAGACTCAATCGCAATGGAAATAAGGTCTGTCTCGCCCTTTTCCTTCTCGATACTGCAGAAGAGCTTCGGATCGCGGGCCGAGAATTGGCAGTCAGTTGATCCATAGACGGAGCGGTAAATTTCGCGCTCCTGCCCCGTCGCCAGATCTCGCACAATCACATCGCGGCGCACGGGGTCGGCGTCTCTTGCGATGTAGGCAACCTGTGTCCCATCCGGCGAGAAGGACGGCGACGGATTGTTAGCCCCATTCGTATTCAGGTCAACGCTCTTCCAATCTGAAAGGCGATCATCCTGACTTATTGAGGCAAGGGAGATATCAACATTGGATGGAGATGCGTCCTTGTCTTCGTAAACCAATGCGCCGGGGGCAGTGGTGTAACCTTCGTCAAAGTTCCCAAAGCGAACAAAGGTGGCCGAGCCATTTGTTGCCCCATCTTTCACCGGCTGAAGATAGAGAGCGGACTTCCCTTGTCGAACATCCCGAACAATCAGGTATCGCCCATCTGCGGTCCAGTCCATGAGAGCGAGGAATGCATTGCCGACCTGCCACTGGGCTGACTCGTAAATGAGGCGCTGTTCTCCCCCATCCACGGGCACAACGAAAACGCGCGAAGTATGCGGCGATGCAGAATCCCTCGGCCAAACCTCGTATGCTGCAAAGCGACCATCAGGCGAGAAGACCGCCTTCCTGATCCGCCATCCCTTCATGTCAACCAGCACCGTGCGCTGGCCATCTGCGACGGAGACGAGCCACAGCTGGCCTGCGATGGCGGACTTGAGCGCGAAATCGGAGAGGAGGAGGTTGCGATCGTCCCAGGAGCAACTCATCGCGAATGATTGGTCCTGCTGGAAGATGTTGTTCTTCGCATCGTCGCGAATGAGGGTCCGATAGCCCGTGCCATCGGTCTTGATGACCCCAAGGGTGTGCTGGCGGATGGGTGTTGAATGCAAATCCAGAGCCACTAGAGAGAAGTCCCGGCAGGGAATCCAGTCAAATTGCTTGGTAGTCAGTATGAGCCGCTTGGTGCGACCAGCCAGGTCGCCGAGGTACAAGTTATCCCCGGACGAAAAGACGGCTCGCTCTCCGTCCGTATCGGCTGGTCCCATGGAACCGAGCCTGGACCACTCAATCCTGCGATCACTCATGGTGACTGGCGGCGCGGGGCGATCTTGCTGCGTGAACAGGGCCAGCCGTTTGCGAGCCTGCACGGCGGCGGGCTGGTCGCCGAAGTCGCGGACAATTTGCTCGTAGATCTGCTTTGCCTGGCGGCCTAGCTTTTCATCGCAGCCTGCGAGCCGCAAGAGAGCTCGGGCACGCACGTCGCGCGGAGCCGAGGTGTCTGCGAAGACCCTCTGGTAGATATCCATGGCCGACTTCAGATCGCCCTCTACGTCTTGTTTTTCTATGCCGGCCTCGAGCAGCACACCGGCTTCAATCGGCGCTTGCTGCGCGAGCATCGGTCTTACTGCGACTAAAGGCACCAAGATCGCGAAAAGGCAGAAGCAGGCTGAGAGCATGCCTCCGCTCATCGCCAAGCAGCACGCAACCGCAATGGCAGCGGTACACCGCTCCCCCGTTCCCAAAGCGATATTGGTCGTCTTGCTCACTCGCCTAAGTCACACCTTGCAGTTGCTGGAGCCCGAGAACAAATGAATGGTATCCATGCTGAATCGCAAGCGTATCTGCAGCTTATTCAGATTCGGTCAAGATTTCCTGACGCGGGCCGATTCACCCGTCGAAACGATACCCAAGCCCCCTAACACTAATCAGGTAACGCGGCGCGGAAGGCTCATCCTCGATCTTCTTGCGAAGCGACACAATGTGGTTGTCGATCACACGGTCGGTCACGGCAATACCCGGACCCCATACTTCATCAAGGAGCCGTTCGCGCGTAAGCAGCCTGCCGCGATTGCGGACGAAAGCCGCCAGCAGCTTGAGTTCTGTCGTGGTGGTGTCAATGGATTCCCCATTGCGGCGCAATTCAAAGCGCGCCATATCCAGTTCGCACGGCCCGAATTGATGGATCTCCTCGCGGGTACTCGCGGCCCCTGATTTGGCGGGATCCGTCACGGCGCGCCGCAACAGGGCGCGAATGCGCGCACGCAGTTCACGCGGACTGAAAGGCTTGGTCACATAGTCGTCGGCACCCACGTCGAGGCCGAGGATCTTTTCAGCCTCGTGCGTCTTGGCGGTGAGCAGAATGATAGGAATCTTGAGCCCCTGGTGGCGCAGCTGCCGGCAAATTTCAAAGCCGTCCTTGTTGGGAAGCATGACGTCGAGAAGGATCAGATCGAATGGCTCTCCCAGGGCGCGGGGAACCGCTTGTGCGCCGTCACTGACAAGCGCGACCTCGTACCCCTCGGTCTGGAGATCGGTTTCCAGGCTGAACGCGATGCCGGGTTCGTCTTCGATTACGAGAATCTTCACCATGCCGCTCCTTCTTCAGCCATCTGCCAACGGTAGCACGAGGGTAAACGTGCTGCCGACGCCAACTTCGCTTTGCAGGCGGACTTCGCCGCCCATGGCCTCGGCAATCTGCTGCACCATCGCCAGGCCGATGCCAGTTCCCTTGATACCAGCCTTCTTTGCCGCATTGCCCCGGACGAATTTCTGGAAGATAGCCCTTTGTTCCTCAACTCCGATCCCCATGCCCTGGTCGCGCACGGAGATCAGCACCTGGTGATCCTGAACCGCGCCACTTACCCATACTGTGCGACAAGCGGGTGAGTATTTCATGGCGTTATCAAGCAAGTTTCGGAGTGCACGACAAAATGCCTCTTCGTCCACTTGAACAGTAGCCGCCGCTCTACCCTCAGCCGGTCCAATATCCGCTTCTACGCGAAAGTCGTTGGCTTCGGCTTGTTGGATGAAATCGGCGACGGTAGCGCGCACTAACTGGAACGCATCATGATCCTCGGTGCGATACTGCTTCCGGCCCGACTCCATGCGCCCAAAATCGAGCAGGTCCTCCACCAGCCGATGCAGGCGGTTGGTCTCATGATCGAGAAAGACATAGCTTTGCTGGCGGCGCGATTCGTCCGGTATGCGGTGGAGCACGAGTAATTCCGTGATGGTGCGCAGGGTTGTAAGTGGAGCCCGGAATTCATGCGAAACTGCAGCCACGAAGTCGGATTGAAGTTGGGCAACTCGTAGCTCGCGGCTTATGGCCCGATGGACCACATAACCCGCGCTGAGTATTACCATGAGCATGAGTGCGGCGCCGCCGATAAGAAGAGTGCGGCGGCTCGATGCGGCTAGAGAGATCGGCTGGGTGCTTGAGAATTCGAGGCGGCCCGGGATTCCAATCTCAGCCAAAGAGCGGGTTGGCGCGAAGCCGGCCCCTTTTGCGTCGTCCAGCGAAAGCAACCTCCAGTGGATGTCGCGTGAATCGGCCGGCAGTTTTATGGTACTGTGCAACCAATCCGGCGGCTCAAGTAAAGCGCTAACACGGTTCGACGTGGCATTCCAAACAAGCAGAGACCCATCTGGCTGAATTTCCCGGCCGCTCGTGTTTGAGACCTGAGACTGCGCGTTCCGCCAACGGGTGAAGATGCTGGCAACAAGCGCTGAGAAGTCAAAAGATGCCTTGGGTGGCTGGCCGACATCCAGACCCAAGCTGCTGAGATTTGCCCAGTGGTATTCGAAAGTCTCGCGGCTGATCGGCCAACGCGCATCAAGAAGGCTTCGTTGGAGGCTCAACGCCTCAGTTTGGGCTTCGCGTTGCCGGCCGATTTCCTTCAGGATCCGACATCTCGAACTTACTGCCAGCAGCGCGTATGGGAGCCCGGATGAAGTGAGAGCGTCCTCACCCTCGAGTTTCTTATACGTATCGAGCGCGGCTTCGGGTTGGTTGGCCTTGTACTGAATCCGCGCCAAGCGCAGCAGGGCTTCAGATCGGGTCTTCGATCTGAGGGCGAGCGGTTTGAGCAAAGCCATGGCACGGTCGTACTGCTGTTCGCGAAGTTCCAGTTCGTCGACCCCATCGAAGGCGCCGGGCAACTCCTCCAATGCAATTGGAGGTACAGGTGTGAAAAGCAATGGTCTCTGCGGATAGGTTTTGATTCCTATTCCAGAGACCAGGATGAGGGTGATTCCTTTCGGAAGACGAGCCTGCAGCGCAGGAGAAGGGGGCAGGGTATTCAATTCATGCAGTCCGAGTTCCCAGTCTTCCAGGCTACCAGTCAATTGAGCCAATGCTAGATCTGCAATCTGATCGAGGCGTTCATGAGCGCGTTGCAACTCGAGGTGTTGGTCCTGGTCCAGCAATCGTAAGGTGAGCCAAACCTGCCATCCGGCAAGGCACAACACTCCCGCCAACAGTACGGAAAGCCACCTTCGCGCGGGAATTTCTTTCAGAATCCAAGGCTGCACCCCAGAAGTATAGGTCGGAACCGTCAGCGTTGGTTCAGGTTCGTGTCACGGTTCTGTCAGGGCTGATCGACTAGTCGGGCACGGACTGCTTACCGCATGTCGAGAGTCGACTGTCAGGAAATCCAAACAATATCTAAATCTGCGCCTGACTGAATCCCCATCCCACCCTCACACAATGCCTTCATTCTTTGTCTGTCGGGCAAAGAGCCTCCCTCGCAATGCAACGATCATCCCCTTTGCCTTCGTTAGATTGACGCTAACCAGAATGTTGTTTCAACCAGAAGAATGGAGCACATCATGCGCAAAAGCCTTTGGATTTCCTTGACTCTCACCTGGCTTGGCTTCGCGACCACTGTCGCACAGGCTGCAACACCCAACTATGACGCTCTCTACGTGTTTGGCGACAGCTACTGCGATGTCGGCAACTTATTCGCGGCGACAGGCGACACCTACCCGGCGGCGCCTTACTACATGGGGCGATTCTCCGACGGCCCCCTGTGGCTCGACCATGTAGCGGGCTTCCTTCACGTGCCCCTTACCCCATCACTTCTTGGCGGCACGGACTACGCCTTTGGCGGAGCCTGGGCAACAGCACCCCAGCCCCTCGGAACCGGTGTGATTCCCAGCGTGCCGGAGCAGGTAGGACTCTACCTGGAACTGCATGGCGGCAAGGCCGATCCGAACGCTCTCTACATAATCGAGGGCGGCGGTAACGACATCGTGGACACAACAAAGGGCTCTCCGCAGGCGCTGGGGTATGCGATCGCCCAGAACCTGGTGGCGAGCGAAACCATGCTTCGGCAGGCGGGGGCGAGGCACTTCGTCATACCCAACCTGTTCAATGTGGGCTTATTGCCCGTCGCTGCGAGCAAGGTAGCGTTTGCTTCGGCAGCCAGCGTCGCAGCCAACAAGGGCCTGGATCAACTCCTTGCTCCCGAAGAAGAAATGGAAGGAACCCACATTCTGCGCATGGATGTCTTCAGCCTCATGAGCGCCGTCCAGGCAGACCCGACTCACTTTGGGTTTATCGACATCAAGAATCCCTGCCTGATCACTACCACCACACCTCCCACGCTATGCAGCGATCCCGACCATACCTTCTTCTGGGATACGTTTCATCCCACTCTGTTTGGCCATTCATTCTTCGCGGTGACGCTCGAGAACGTTCTCTCCCAGCAGGACAACTAACCGATCAGAACGGGCGAATGCAGACTTGCGCAGATGGGCGGATTCTTATCCGGTGGCATCCGCCCGATTCGACCTTCTTGCGAGAAGACGGATGGATGTGACCAAGCAGCAGAGGTCCGGGCAAGCCGAAACGACCGGAATTCCCAATGACTCAATCATTCCCCGCTAAATCAGTTCATCACTCCGATCGATTGATCGTCCCTGGAGGTTTGGAGCGCCATGAGTGCGACGTTGATCGATGTGCGCACAACAACCCTCGAGCCGCCTGTCGCCGAACGCAGCACTAAACAAAATGACGGCGTACGGCATTCTCTTCAATCCACAATCTATCCGCCCAGTGACTGGTCACGATCGCGGACCAAGCGCTGTTTTGATGTTCTCGCCGTCTTATTAAGCCTTCCACTCGCCCTTCCGATTCTCGGGGTGATTGGCATCTGCGTTTATCTGGGCTCGCGCGGTTCGACTCTGTTCGTGCAAGTGCGCATCGGCAAGGGTGGGCAATCGTTCAAAATTTACAAATTCCGCACCATGTTGAATAACTCGGGCTCGCCGAGGCCTTCTGTGACCACGCTCCTGAATCAGGAGTTCACGTCAATCGGCCCATTCCTGCGCAAATGGAAACTGGATGAGTTGCCGCAGCTGCTGAACGTTCTGCGCGGCGACATGAGCCTTGTAGGCCCGCGGCCGAAGATGCCCGAACATCAGTCTGGTCCGCTATTCTTCCGCCCTGGGGTAACTGGAGCAGCAACTCTGGCGTTTGGGCGCGAGGAACTGTTACTCGCCGGAATTCCAAAGAACGAGCTCGACGACTTCGTCCGGAATGTTTTGACACCGCTGAAGAGCCGGATGGACGGCGAATACATGGCGTCCGCATCCTTCCTGTCGGACTTGAAACTGATCATTAGAAGCGTGTTCCGCAAATGGCCTGACAAGTGTCTTGAGTTAGGCGCGATGGGATCGAAGCTTGGCCCCGCCCCGTACGTCATTACCGCGGGTAGGGCCGCACGTTCAAATTCGCCTCACCAGGGAATTGAGAATCTACTGGAGGGTGCGCATGAATGCGACTGATTCGAAACGAGACCTGTTATTGAAGGTCTTCATCGCATTCGCGATCGTAGGAATCCTGTTGGGTTGCGTGACGCCGAAGCCCTGAGCGGCACGGACTGCTCTCAACTGAGGATTGGAGCTGCCGGCCATTTGTCCTTAGTCCTTGGTCGATTGCTCGATATCGCGAGTTGCCGCGGCCAGCTTCAATCGCTCCTGTGCGTGCCAAGCCATCCAGCCATATGCAAAGCGCGCTGAGAGGAAGATAAACCCTAAGAGGACGAAAAGAAGTAGCATGAAGTACCGAGTAAGATAAATCCGCAACTTCGCATACTGAGAAATATCTCCAACTTGGTAGGTCGCGCCATTCATAGCGAAAGACTTCAGGGTCGAGTTCCTGAGAACAGTAAGGGAACCATTCATATCGGACGACCCAGACGGATCAAGGAGTGTTCCGGCAAATTCATCCGCGTCAGAGTTCCGTCGAAGCACGATAGTTACGATTGAGCGGTCCGGCGACACTGGTGATTCGATTTCCTCGACAATTGCATCGGGAAATTCCCCGTCGCCGGGATATGGCTCTTGTCTCGCTGCTTTCCCAAATAGCCGCGACCACCCCTGCGCGGCAACATCCTGCAAGGCCGTGACACTGGCCGAAAAGCCTTGCGCCGGCTTGACATGGATTCCCGCGCCATCAAGCGTCGCTGGAAGCAGGGGAGCCAGCGAGTTGAACGCGGGTTGATCGGCAACGGTACCCAATATAAGGTAGTCGCGCCCTTCGCTGATCACATTGCTTGGCCCTGTAACAGTGACTCGAAGGCCCGGGTATCCGGTCTTTGCACCGAATTGACTCATGAGCTGGAGATAAAGAGCAACCTCCTCGGAGCTTGGATTGCTCGGCAGGACCACGTTGGTCCGAGACAGGTCGGCAAACTGGGTAAATGGGAATCCAGCGTCAGCAAACAGTTGCAGGTTTGGCATGCGGGTCCAGAATTCAAGCCCGTTTAGAGCCAGCCCTGTATCACAAAGAATCTCGCCCGACAAGACTGTGTTCGAAGCTGGATCGGGATTCGCTGGCACAAAGTCGAAGCTGAAAAGCACGGTGTTCCCGAAAGGTTGAATTGCATCGACGGGAATCAGTACCACCCGCTGACGATTGATCAGTCCGGCTCCTGGAGGAAGGGCAATTTCGTTTACGAGCGTCCCATTTACCGTCACTCGCAAGGCCGACCCGGGAGCCACCACGTGGGCGTCGTAGCGATAATTCAGATGGAGAGCGATGTTCTGCCTCTCGCCGTAATACAAGTCAGGCGGGGCATGAAAATAGACTGGAATCGGCGAAGAGCCGTCCGTCTGCAGACTCCCCTCAACTGGGCAAGTGACTAATGGAGCCGTCTTGCTGATCGGCAGCCATCGCGGAGCGTCGTCCTTGGTGCGAATCGAAGGCAGGCTCGTAACAGGAGCTTGCGCAGTGTCTCCACTTAGATTGGATTCCTGTGTGAATTGGCCGGCACGGGCTTTCCTGCTCAGCGCCAGGGTTTTGGCTATTGTCAGCACGTCGCCATCGTTGTCTCCGGCAAGTACCAGCAGAGTTCCGACCGGCCCGGATGGGTTATTTCTGAGCGCCAGCACCGGACCGCTCCCAAGGGGAACCTGAAGATCGGAAGGCAACGTCGCCCGATCGCTCGTCAAAATGATCGCGTTGCCGAATGGAATGTCCCCCGAGGAAACCGTGAAGCGCACGAGATGGGATCCGCTGACAACGCCGAACCATGACGCCACCAACCCTGCGGCCTCAAGCATCGTCGGGCTGGGCTGCGACAAAAAGACGAACGGAATTGTCGTGGTCGATTGAAGCTCGCTATCAAGCAATGGCAGAGGAAGCTGACTGAGATCGTTTCCAAGCCGGAGCCAATCACCAGTTACTTCGAATGTGGAGGAGGGAAAGATACGGCAGAGGATGTGCGTTTTGGCTTGCTCTTCACGCTCCATCACGCCGCTCCCGGTGAATTCGAAAGTGAGCGTATTGTTCCTGACCAGCTGCAGGTTCGAGACAGGGATCCGGACACTCGCAAGTCCGTCAGCACTAGCCGAATTCGGCGCGGGATGAAGAGTTGCTATCGAACTTCCATTGAGACTGATCTGAAGCGAAGCCGACTGCGGATCGAGTGATGGGTCGATTCCGTACCTCAACTCGAGGACGCCCTGCTTGGGCACTGATTGATGCGAGAGTACGAAATGGGCCGTCGCGTAGGAGTGCGGACCCCGCATTTCGATTGCATTCTTAAAACCCATATCTTTCAGGCTAATGACCTGGATGTTATCGCCATCAGCATTCAAAGACTTCACTACGTTTCCCGCATTGTCTGGGTCCGGCTTGTCAGAATCTGGCAGAGGAGCGGCCGCTCGACCGGGAATCCGCTGCACAGACGATGCACTCTGTGGCTCGTTGTCGCCGGATATGTCCTTTTGGGGCCTCTCAAATGCGAATACTCGCCCCGGAAGTCCAAGCGCCAGAGCAGCCAATAATATTGCAGCGGTCTTTACATGAGCCGCCTTCGCGGATTCCTTCTTCTCTGGAAAGAGAGATCGGCATACCTGGTAGATCCCGTACGTCGACAGCACCATCACTCGGCCTAGGCTGATGAGCGGGCGGTCCACCTCTTTCATTTTCGCTGAATCTATCCATGCATCCGCTCGAGAATAAAGCGCGCGAGTGAGTATCTCCTGTTCCGCGATGGTATTCAACTGGAATGCGATCCGAAGTGACCCACCTATCACGCCGATAACTTGACCAGGGATCTCGTCGTTACCCGTATTCGATGGAAAGGTGATCTTGATTTCGTCGCCTGACGCAAAGCGACTGTTCGACGGGATAGTGATCGATGCGCCGCCGATCGACATATCGATTGTCGCGGTCTCAATCCTCTTGCCTCCCGGTAGGGTCACGGTCACCGGAACTTTGGCCTCGATCCTGACCGAGCTCCGCCGTTGCTTCTGTTCCAGAGCAACAGCAGCGGCTACGCCGAGAATCACAATGTTGAAAAGTACCCAGACCATGTTCATGATTACTGCACCCGGGTGTTGAGGGTCCGTGACCAAAAACCGGTACGGCACCACGAGCAGGCCGCAGAAGTTCAGCATCAGCAGCCATCGCGTCGGCGTTGCGATCTTCCGATCAAACTGGGTCTGGCCCTGGGTACTGCCCTTGCTGGTGACGTTGAATTTCCCGAATTTGGGATTGATCAGCGCAAGCAAGGTGGGAGCCAGGATATAGGGCGCGAGGACAGATTCATATATCTCGTTCCAGAATGAGTGTCGATGCCTCCCTTGAATGCGAGAGTTGGTGAGACTGGCAAGTATCAGGTGAGGAAGAGCATAAACGAGGATAGCAACCCAATAACCTGGAATGATGGTTCGCCCGAGAAGCAGATAAACCAGGGGCGCCAGGAGAAAAACGAGTCGCGGCACCGAATACATGAAGTGGATCATCGCATTGAAATAGCACAAGCGCTGCGTGAACTTCAGTCCTCGGCCGAAGAGCGGATTGTCGGTGCGCAGAATCTGTATCATTCCGCGGGCCCACCGGATTCGCTGCCCGACGTGCGCGGCGAGGCTCTCAGTGGCCAGCCCTGCGGCCTGCGGGATGTTGATATAAGCGGTGTTGTATCCGCGCCTTTGCATGCGCAGCGAGGTGTGGGCGTCCTCGGTAACGGTTTCCGTCGCGATCCCTCCCACTGCGTCGAGCGCCGCGCGCCGGATCAACGCGCACGAGCCGCAGAAGAAGGTCGCATTCCAAAAGTCATTGCCATCCTGCACAATGCCGTAAAACAGCGCTGCCTCATTGGGGATGGTTTTGTACTGCAATAAATTGCGCTCGAACGGATCGGGCGAATAGAAGTGGTGGGGAGTCTGCAGCATGCCCAGATGTTCATCGGCGAGCAACCATCCCAGCGTCATCTGCAAAAAACTTCGCGTGGGAACGTGATCGCAGTCAAATATTGCGACAAACGGCGATTCCATCATGGTCAATGCATGGTTGATGTTCCCTGCCTTTGCATGACTATGTACCTCGCGGGTCAGATATCCCACTCCGGCCTCGGCAGCGAATTCACTGAAGTCCTCGCGCGTACCGTCGTCCAGGATATAGACGTGCAACTTATCCGGCGGGTAATCGATGTTGAGGGCAGCGAGCGCCGTGTATCGAACCAGCGACAAAGGCTCGTTGTATGTCGGGATTAGAAGGTCTACATGCGGCCATTCGATGTCGTCGCTCGGCAGGGCAATGGGCGTGCGATGGAGCGGCCATGCTGTTTGCATATAGCCGAGCAACATAATCAGAATCGTGTAGATTTCCGCCGAGATCAGGAGCAGTAGAAATGCGGCGTCAAGACCAACGCGCGTATTCGATTCGTCCGTGAAGAAGTCGGCAAGCAGATGTACACGCCACCATCCGTACCGGAAGGTAGCGGTCATTGAAATGGCCATCAGCGCAAGGGTAACGACGCGCGAGGCGGATACCCGGTTGGCAAGAAGGCCAATCAGGATTGTTACTAGGCCGAGGATTGCCTGTTGTGGCCAGCTAAGATGGATGCTAATTAGCTGAAAGAGAAGGAAAGCCGTCAGGCAGAGGACGAGAACACGAATTAGCCGCGTCGTTGCATCCGGCTTGTCATGATACTCACTCATACCGACTCATTATCTAGTTCGACGCCAACGTCTAGTGGGCATCTCCGCCGTGCAGCGATTCCTCGTGCGCGTTTGTGTTTTGGGTTGGGGTGCATCCCCAGTAGCCAATGCGGACACGGCTAACAAAGTGACTCATGCTGTCGTCAATTCATCTGCAAGTGCTGTCCGGTTCCGGCCTTCCGCTTTGGCACGATACAGCGCTGCATCTGCTCGGGCAAGAATCCGCTCGATTGGAACACCCGGATCCCACTGCCGGCAAGTGACCGCTCCAACGCTGACGGAAATTGAGAGTTCCGCACCCCCCGCCATGACGGGAGTGGCTGCAATTGCCTCGCGTATGCTCTCTGAGCGCGACTCGAGAGCGGAGTGGCTGCAGTGGCTGAGCAGGATCAAGAACTCCTCGCCGCCATAACGACCGACGGCATCGTAGGGACGGACCGCAGACGTAAGCCGCTTGGCTACTTCCCGAAGAACGGTATCTCCGATGAGATGGCCGTGTTTGTCGTTGACTTGTTTGAAATGGTCGACGTCAGAGATAAGAACAGAAATCGACTGTTTCTCGCGGAATGAGCGCTCAAGCTCACTCTTCATTAATGAGAGGATCGAGGAGCGATTCCAGATTGCGGTGAGGTCGTCGTGTGTAGCTTTGTAGTGCATTTCATCACGAGCCTGGATTAGCTTTTCCTCCAGCGATAGAATCCGGCAGCCGGTACGGAGACGCGCTCGCAATTCTGCGGGCTGACAGGGTTTGGTTACGTAATCGTCTGCTCCGGCTTCAAGGCCCTCAACAAGATCCTCTCGGCTCTCCTTCGATGTAAGCAGAACTATATAAGTATACCCGCCCTTTCGATTCAACTCTCGCACCTCCCGGCAAAGCCCGGGGCCATCAAGCTCTGGCATCATCCAGTCAATTAATGCGAGCCGCGGGCCATCACGTTGCGACAGGATTTCGACGGCCATGCGCCCATTCTCAGCCAGTATTACCTCATAACCGAACTTCTGCAGAATCCGCTGCATCAAAGTTCGCGAGATCGAATCGTCATCTGCAACCAGAATCTTCATTGTGAGACTACCGGGCACAGCGCCTCGAGAGCGCGCATTACATTGCCAAGTTCAGAAACGAGCTTGTTCAGCACCGCCTGTGCCTTGCTCAGATCGTTCGATCGGCCGGAGGCTTCCAACTCCGCGGCCATGGCCGAGGCGCCGCTCGCCGAGAGATTCCCGAGCGAACCTCTGAGCGTGTGACCGGCACGTTGAAGGTCTTCGGCGTTCCTGGTGTCTATCGCTCGTTGTACGGCCTGCAGATTATCAGGGTATTCGCGGCGAAAGATTTCGATGAGTTCTGCGAGGAGAGAGCGGTCGTCATCGATGCGATCCAATAGCTGGATGACCTCTACTGAGTTATTGGGAAGCGGAGTCGAATTGATCTCGCTCGACAGCGCCTCCTTTGGTGCGAGGATTAAGTCGAGAGTCTCGTCAAGTTCCTGCGGGCGGATTGGCTTGGATAAATAACCGTCCATTCCGACAGCCATGCAACGCTCTCGATCTCCATTCATGGCAAGGGCTGTCATGGCAATCACGGTTTGGTGCTTGCCCATAGACTTCTCGCGGTCCCGAAGAATTCTCGTTGCTTCAAAGCCATCCATCTCGGGCATTTGCATATCCATCAGCACGAGGTCATAGGTCTCCTTATCCAAGGCCGCAAGAGCTTCCTTGCCATTGAGAACCACCGTCACACTATGGTTGCGCTTCTCGAGCAGCCGGGTCGCGAGCTTCTGATTAACGAGATTATCTTCTGCCAACAGGATTTTGAGCGTCCTGTTGACGCCAGCCGGTTCACGGAGCGATGAGCGTGTGATCATGGTTTTCGATTCTTTCGTTTCGCGCGACGAGAGCACGCGAATGATTGCCTCACGAAGTTCGGCCTGGCGGACTGGCTTGAGGAGATACGCGGCGATACCAAGCGCCTGGCATCTTTGTGCGTCGCCGCGCTGGCCACCGGAAGTAAGCATCATGATCGTAGAACTGCACGGTGCGGAGCCAACCTTGAGACGCTCAACAAGGTCGAAACCATCCATCTTTGGCATGTGCATGTCAGTGAGGATGAGACTGAACGGATTCCCCTCTTCAACGGCTGCCTGATAGACCCCCAAGGCGTGCTCGCCGTCGCAGGCGACCGCGGGAACCATACCCCAGCGCGCAAGAATGCCCTCCAGAATGCGGCGATTCGTGCGATTGTCATCGACAATGAGCGCTCTGGTCCCAACAAGAACGGAAGGAGCGATGGCGATTGGCCTCGCTGCAGACGCGGAGCGCGACTCTTGGAAGCGAGCGGTAAAATGAAAGCACGATCCCCTGCCGAGAAGGCTTTCCACCCAAATTCGCCCTCCCATGATCTCTACGAGGCACCGGGAAATCGTAAGCCCCAGCCCCGTTCCACCGAACTCGCGCGTCGTTGACGTGTCTGCCTGGCTGAAGGACTCGAAAATGGCCTCCAGCTTGTCTGATGGAATGCCAATACCAGTGTCACTGACCATGAAGTGGAGTGTGCAGAAATTTTCTTCGAGAAGATCCACCTGGACCTTGAGCGCCACTTCGCCTTGTTCCGTGAATTTCACGGCGTTGCCAATCAGGTTCAGAATCACTTGGCGCACCCGTCCGGGGTCTCCCTTTACAAACGTGGGGACCTCCGGCGCCATCTCGCAAAGCAGCTCTAGCCCCTTCTCATCGGCGCGAAGAGCAACCGTCTTGAGCGTATCTTCGATACACGCGCAAATGTCGAAGTCCAATTGTTCGAGTTCGACTTTGCCGGCCTCAATCTTCGAGAAATCAAGGATGTCATTGATCACGTCGAGGAGCGCGTCAGAGGAGAGCTTCACCGTATGCAGGTACTCGCGCTGTTCGCGTGTAAGTTCGGTTTCGAGGGCAAGATCCGTCATGCCGATAATGCCGTTAAGCGGCGTCCGGATCTCATGGCTCATATTGGCCAGGAATTCGCTCTTGGCTTGGTTGCTGAGCTCGGCGGTCTTCGCACGCTGGCGTTCGAGTTCAACATGATAGCGTTGCTCCGCCAGCGCCATTTCCATCGCTTGCAATGAGAGCTTGCGGTCCAGGATCGCGGAGAGACATACGAATCCTAGGATGAATGCCGTTACGGCGCCAATGCCACCGAGAGCGAGATAGGTAATGTCAATGGCGTTGGCAAGGCTGCCTTGCACGATAGCCATCGGCCTGAAGGTAACGGCGGACATCCCTACGTAATGCATAACTGGTATGGCCAATCCC
>Ga0210394_10003933_pt1 | contig 17854 bp, 23 predicted proteins | sample IncBWC12MmetaG_FD_160121 | JGI IMG/M metagenome (GOLD analysis project Ga0210394, IMG submission 160121) | Forest soil microbial communities from Barre Woods Harvard Forest LTER site, Petersham, Massachusetts, United States - Inc-BW-C-12-M | ecosystem: Environmental > Terrestrial > Soil >... | reverse complement strand
CTTGCGCCCACGTATCCCACCGAGAGACGGGAAAACGGAGTGCTGCACATTAAAGCGAGCCACGTACCGTTTTTCTCAGCCATGAGCAGTTCACGTCCACAAGATTGAACCACAAATGCGTTGTTTTCGGAACCACCGACATCCAGGTGTGGGGCACACAAAACGTAGGTTTTCAAACGCGAAAGCCACTCGGGACTCGCCTGGACCGTCACTCGCTGGAGAATGCAGGGCAAGTGAGGGTCCGCGATGATCTCCTTGACGTAAGCGTAGCGGCCCTCGGGGTCCCTCCCTTCAACGCGGTATCCCAAGCAAGACGGCATGCGCTGGATGCGGCTCTCGAGATACTGCGTCTCCTGATGAAAGAAGGATTGACCATCAGTAAAAAGAAGCTGCACGTCCCGCATCTGGGGCATATCAACCGTCGGGTAATAAACCTCGGTTACGATACCTTTCCAGACGGTAAACCAAATCCGACTGGCAGCCGAGTAGGCTGTGCCGATCCCATCCTTGTCGCCGTGCGTCCAACGGGGCTCCAGACCAGGCCAGCCAAACGCGTGACTATCTCCTCGAATTCTTGCCATTTCCAAATTCCCCACCTGACGCCACTAATGTCTCTATGTTTGAGCTGGCGAATCTTGTTGGCCGACATGGTTAATCAGAAGCAGCAAGTCCTTCCTTCGGCTTCTCTGAACAACACCGTTTCACTTGTAGCATTGGAGCATCTCCGTCGTACAGGATTCGACTCATTAGCCCTCAGGTGGCGAGCCAGTGCTCTCGTTTGGGAGACTTTGCTCTAACCCTTTCAAGAGAGTTCGGATAACGGGACTATGCCCTTCCCGTGGTGTCGGGGAGCTTATGACTGCGTCAGTTGGGACCGAGCCTTCCAACATAATCGGTAGCCACAGGCTAAACCCGTGCTCATCGAGAGACGCTGTTACTTGGTCGGGTATCACTTCCCGAGGCAATGAGACGTAGCGGATGAGATCCTGCAGGTCCGATTGGCAGCACGCATCAACCATTGACGCATCGGGAACCGTCAAGAGCAAAATGCTCCACGGCGAAACACTGGCAAATATCTGGGTCCGGTTTTCGGCCTCCACCGGGATTTGGATCATAAACGCAAGACCATCAGCCTCAAGATTTAATTGTGAGTCCAGCGCCGTCAGTTCCTGCTCCGCCTGGAACCAGTCGTGGTGGTCCCTTCCATGGTGTAACCCGGCGGACTCATGAAGCTCAAAAGCCCGTCGTGCGATTGCTTGTATGACGAGATGATCATGATCGGCCATCTGGTTAACTCCATTCTGTATTCGCGCACGACGCTTCCCGGTGCGCCCTAGAACTACATGACCTCATGATCAATGCGGCAGTGATCCGCAACTAAAGCGTCCTGCCAGCGCTCCATACTAACTGTATTGAAATCAACGTCAAAATGGTGTCAAAAACGCGAGGGCCTCATAATCAACATCCAGCGGCCGCAGTGGTCGGATCGGCTATCGCTTCGTGCCAACAGGCGCCACCCGTCAAAAGTCGCTACGCCAGCCGGAATCGGGTCGATGGCAGGACGTTTCTAAAATGCTGATCAGAGTGACCATCGTCGGCATTATCGGCGAGATGCGTATGAACGGGATGGACCGCGAAATTGCGCCGCAGATATTTTGGCCAATGACTCACTATTCGAGCGACAACGCCTGGATCGTGGTGCGCTCGAAAGTGGGACCCGAAGCGGTTGCCGACGCGCTGAGGCACTCGCTCGGCCAGATTGACCCCGACGTCAAGATCACGGAACTCGCACCGATGACGGGAGTGCTTTCCGATTCCTTATGGCGCCAACCAACGGTGCTGTGCGCGGGCGGCAGTCAACCGAACGCGCAGCCCATCCAAGAGAGTGTGAGAAAAACTAGCCCGGGAGACGCTGATGCTCCTTTTCTGGACGGGTGCGGCCCATCGTGCCACGTCCAGAGAGCGGCGCATTCCCCGTGCACCGGCCATTTTGAGGGGGCCCGGCTTCGCAGCTGTCAACCACAAGGGCGAGAGAACTCGTAGCGGATAAACTTGGCTCCTCGGGGTAGGATTCGAACCTACAACCCTTCGGTTAACAGTTGCAGCGGGCGGGTTAGCTGCCAATTGCTACGGTCGACTGCTACTTACTGAAACTAGGCCATTTAGGGCTCATTTTGAAGCCACTCGATGACTGTCAATTACTGCGCTTATCTACGTGGGGTCCTTTGCCTTTCCCTTTGACCTTTTTCGCTCAAAAGTGTGCGTGTTTCTGCGGCCCGTGGCGATAAAATACGGAGCAGGTGAAGGCTAGGTGGCGTACTGATCTAATAATGACTCCAACGGTGACGCCGGAGCGCGGTTTTGGGAGGTAATTTTATGCGAGGAGAACACGATAACGATTGGCGGTGCCGGTGTGGGAGATGGTGCCGCCAGTCGAGCGTTCTATGTAGAGGGCGTGGAAGAGTGCGCCCTGCGCCGGGCGGAGGAATGCGGAAGGCTCTACGGATCAAGGCGGAGGAAGGAAGGATCGCTTGCATTCTCGCCAAGTACGGGCTTGGGGATGCGCCGAAGGCCCGGGCGCGGAAGCAGTATCCTCCGCCGGTTCTAAGCGAAGGGTGGAGGAAGTCATAAGTGGATCGGTCTGCGCGGCCGGATCACGAGGAAGGTGCTGAGAGAGAATACGGCGGACCACGCGACGATGGCGTACTTGAGGAAATTTGATCCGACAGACGCAAGCGAGCAGCGGTTGTGAGGAGTCACGGAAGCAGCCGATCCTCCTCCTATGTGTGCTTATTGTAGAGTCCCGTCGCCTGCCACGCCTTGTTCCTGCACAGCGGAGTGGTCCGCTGATTTTTAAAGCCTTCGTGCCGATCTCTACCGACTCGTTCACCCATCAGGTCAAGAACCCGGCCTGGAGGCACAAACCCACCTGGTACATGGTGGCGACATCAGACCGGTCGATCAATCCGGACCAGGAGCGCATGATGGCGAAGCGCGCCAAAGCCAAGACGGTCGAAATGAATTCGAGCCACGTGGCCTACATGTCTCACCCGAAGGAAACAGCCGCGCTAATCGAGGAGGCTGCTACGTCCGCGCATGTCAATAAATCGGCGGGAGCCTAAAATACCGTTCAGAGGAAAACACAATGAAGGATCGCATCGCCATAGGAGGCCGGGATGGCACGTTTAACGCCTATATCGCGCGATCCACGGCCTTGCTGGCACCCGCAATTGTCGTGCTGCATGAGGTGTTCGGGGTGAACGCGGACATCCGTAAGACCTGCGACGAACTGGCGGCGGAAGGCTTTATCGCGGTCGCGCCGGACCTATTCTGGCGGCAGGAGCCGGGCGTTGACCTTGGCGTTACTTCCGAGCCGGACTGGCAGCATGGCCTTCGCCTGTATCAGGCCTATGATCGTGACGCCGGCGTCGGAGATATTCGGGACACCCTGGACGCGGTGGCCAGGCTGCCTGAGTGCACCGGCAAGATCGGAATCCAGGGTTATTGCTTCGGCGCCTTGATGACGTTCCTTACGGCCGTGCGCTGCCGCGTCGATGCGGCCGTCGCCTATCACGGCGCTGACACCGAAAAATACCTGGGCGAGGTCGACAATCTTCATGCGCCCCTGCTTATGCATTTGGGAGAGGAGGACGAGTTCATTTCCAAGGCGGCGCAAGTCCAGATCAAGGCGGCTCTTGCCGGCAAACCAAACGCGATAGTCTACAGCTATCCGGGCCAGCGTCACGCCTTTGCCCGGCATAAGGGGGCGCATTACGATGCGGCTGCGGCGGCACTCGCCAATGGCCGCACGGCCGAGTTTCTCCATCTCCACCTAGCCTAGGGTGACGTAGGAATCGCGCCAGGCTGTCACCCGGGAGACGGAGGAATTGAACGGGCGGCGGACATCAGGCCGCAGGAGACACCAATGATTGTTAAAACGGAGTTCGCAAGCGTGGAAGAAAACGATGGCTCGATACGGAAAGCGATTGAACGAAGGGCTTACGAGTTGTACGAGCGCGATGGTTCCAAGGATGGGAGCGACCAGGAACACTGGTTTCAAGCCGAAAATGAACTAACGATCCGGGACGCGACGTGCTCGATTCAGAATGACGAGGTGACCGTTCGGATCGCCTTGGAGGGCTTTTTCAGGCTCTTCCGTCCTCGTCAGCATTTCGGCGCGCAGTGCGCTGATATTGAGTCTTGAGGACGAGCCGAGCAACGGCTCTGGCGGCATTGACAGCGATTTCTTGCGCGTGGTTTCGCTGCCCGTTGCAGTCGATGCGACGCGGGTTACCTGCGAACTCGATGGTGGCGATCTTGTATTAAAGCTTGCCGCCGGGGCAGATATCCCCATGTCCGCGAGAACCGCATGTGCTTAATTATTGAGTAAGGCCTGATCTGAGTGGCACATAAGGAGGCGGACAGCTATAATGCAAACGCGCGAATTCAGCGGTCGACGGTGGAGCATCATCTCGCAAAAGCCCTTTGACGCCGTTGTCGCGGCCGTGGAAGCGAAGATCGGCAGACCCAATATGGGAGAGTTCGCTTCCAGTATGGCCGCGGCCGCGACCTATGAGGAAATGGAGAAAGTAGTTCATGACAGCGTCGGCGAGATCGGCCTTATGGAGTTCATGCGGCTTGACCATGGTGCGGTGCTCGCCAAAGCCGGAGTCGACGGAAACCCGAAGATCGTGCGCCTGATCATGGGCAATCCGCTCATCATGCAATCGATGGCCCGGCTTGTCCCGGATGCGGGGTCCTACGCGCCCGTGACGGTGCTGATTGATCAGCGTCCGGACGGCGTGCACCTGAGCTACGACGAGATGGCGAGTTTTTTGTCCCCGTATGGAAATGCCGAAGCTTCGAGAATCGCGCAGGATCTGGACGCAAAGGTCAAACGACTTCTTGAAAGCGCGCTTTGACGGGAGACAATCCGGATCGACCCCGCCTTAACAACGGCGATTATCTTTCACTTGACATAAGTTTTTTAATGGCGTAAGATGGTTCATATGATGACGTTGAAACAGTTGATGGAAGCGTTCCCTACGGAAGAAACCTGCCGTGAGTACATCTTCTCCCATCGCTGGCCGACTGGCGTTAAATGCCCACGTTGCAGCAACGAGAATGTGTATACGCTCAAACGCGCCGGTCACTGGCAATGCGCGAAGTGCAGCAAATCCGGCTACCGCTTCTCTCTCCTGACTGGCACGGTCATGGAGAACACGAAGTATCCGCTGACGACGTGGTTTCAAGTTCTGTGGTCGATGCTCAACAACAAAAAGGGCATCAGTGCCCTCCAGATCCATCGGCAGATCGGCTCCGGTTCCTACCAGACCGCGTGGTATCTCTGCCACAGGCTTCGCGCCGCGATGCAGGACGCGGACTTCCTGAAGCTCATGGGTATCGTTGAAGTCGATGAGACGTATCTCGGAGGCAAGGATAAAAACCGCCACGCGGACAAGCGGAGCCACGTTACGGGCGGTAGTGGCAAGGTCGGAGTTATCGGCGCGATCTCCCGCAAGGGAAACGTGGTCTGCAAGGTAATCGAGAACACCAGCGCGAAGACGCTTACTAACTTCGTTCGCGAGGCCGTGAGTGATGACGTTGAACTGGTAGCCACGGATGACGCGGCTGGGTATGCTCCGCTGAATGAGATGGGCTATCGGCACAAGTCTGTTAACCATAGCCGTCATGAGTATGTTCGCGGATCGGTTCACACTGCGAATATCGACAATTTCTGGAGTTTGCTCAAGCGCGGGATCATCGGAACCTATCACAACGTCAGCAAAGAGTACCTGCCTCTTTACCTTGCGGAATTTCAGTTCCGTTATAACAACCGAAAAAATGCGGACATCTTCGGCGACGCGATACGAGGATGCTGAAGCACTCGGGCTGGCGGGTGCTTCAGAAGAAGCATCATTCCAGAGTGCGGAGGTGCAATGACGACAAAGCGAAAAAATAAACTGGCTCAGAAGATTTTGTACTTCTACTGTCCGCCGTGCAGAGAGTATCATCTCAAGACTCATGCTCACTATCGGGCGATGAGGAAGCGTGCGGCGGCGCGAAGGACAAGCGTCGCACGAACGCGAGAACAATAAAAGCCCAATTATCCATGCCTGATGAAAGATCGATTCTTTATGGGCCAGACGGTAAGCCGTTATCTTCATCCCAACCGCCGCCACAGCAAAAGCCACGACCCCACGCCGAAATAGACACATCCCAGCCCCCAAATCCAACTACTCCACGGCAGGTATTTCCCGTCAACCAAGTGCCACCATCCCCAATACATGGCAGCCAATCCAATGAGACACAAAATACCCCCAGACCGGTATGGGAAAGAAATCTTGCAATTATTGGCGCTGTTGTGGCTATTCTGCTGCTTGTAGTTAACCTCCATGAATCCTGCTCGACGCGAGACGCGGCAAACGCTGCACTCGATGCTGTAAAGGTAGCGCGAGATTCGCGAGATGATAGCGAGGTTTCCGGTGGCGACACGCTGATTCAGATGAAGTCTCAAAGTCGGGCTATTCGCCGAAGTGCCAACGCTATGGAACGAAACCTTAATGCGGCGAAGGAGGCGATGGAGCGGAGCGACCGCCAAAGTAAAGCTGCTATCGACGCTAGTATTGAAGCCTCCCGCAACGATCAAAGGGCTTGGTTGACGTTTTCTCGATTCCTGCTCTCTGAAGAACCAACTGCCGACAAAGAGGTGGCTATCGACTATTGGATTATAAATACAGGGAAGACTCCGGCCATCGACATGTATACCCAAGGCACGGTCTGGATATTGCCGTCTGAGATGATCTTTCCTTTTGGCGAACTGGCCGATCATCCTAAGATTGTCGTGCCGCCAAACGCGCCCAATATGAGTACTCGCCTTAAGTGGAAGTTTGCTGCCAGTTTTCTCACAAACTATCCCACCAAGGTCTACCGTCTCTATTTTAATGGTCTCGTGCTTTATCATGACATTTTTGGCGAATTGCGTTGGACCAGCGTTTGCGCTTGGCATGAGTATGGCGAATCTCTGGATCATTTTTCGTTCTGCTCCAAAGGCAACGAAACCGATAAGGATCAGCGCCAAAGCGAGTCTACTCCCGCCTTTATTCCCACTACTACGACTCGCAAGAAGAAGAGAACCGGCCTGTCCATTTGATGCTAAAGTACTCGATTGGCTTATGTCAAGTGTAAGATAATCGCCTTAACAACCGCTATTGATGCCCGGCTCTACAGCCTTGCCCGGCCTAGTCTTTTCGCCTCCTGCCTTGCAAATCGGCGACGGGCCCTCCTCGACCGTCTCTTGCATATCCGTGACCAGACCATCCGGACGCCCGCCGGTGCAAATCCGCATCCTGCACTTAACTTGACACGTTGCGTGCTCGCGCCCGTTGAGCGGTCAAGTCCCGATGCAATCAATCACGCGCTTGCCAGCGTCACGATTAGTCCGCATGAGATCCCTGTTTCACCAGACCGATAAGCTCCTCGCGGACCCGATGGAGGATCTCTCGCGATAAGTTCGGATCGGACACAGCACGGGAGAGATTGAGCGCCCCGAGCAGAGCGCTGAGAATAAGCAAGGCCCGTCCGCGCTTATCCGGGCGGCTCGATGGAAGCAGGGCGCTGAAGAATCCCAGGCTTCGCTTCACCCGTTCGGTGTAGATCGCCCGCGCGGATTTGCTCCCCCGGGTGATGTCGCCTAGCAACGCTCCCATTGCACAGCCCGTCCCCGGCGCATCGCGGTGTGCCTCCGTCAGGTAGTTCTGGAGAAGGTGCCCCATGTCTGGCGTATGCTCTTCCCAAACATCAAGGTCCTTGAATGCCGTCGCGAGCGCCTCCACGACCAGTTCATCGCGCGATCCGAAGTGTTTGTAGAAACCCCCAACCGTCACGCCCGCTTCCTTCATCACATCGGCAACGCCGATGCCTTCGAGACCACGTTCACGAAACCGCTTGGCGGCCACCTTGACGATCCGGGTGTGCGTCTCTGCCTTGTCACTCTTTGAATAACCCATCTGCTATCACCATCTTCTAGAATCCGCATGGATCGCTCCAAGTGGAACGAATTGCAAGAGTATTCACATACTCTACCTGATCTAGATGCAAACGGTCTAGTTTTTGGATGAAGAAGATCACAGCATCGCCGATAGTCCTTGCATCGGAGCTTGAACAAACGAGGAACAACCACGCTTAAATAAAATCTCTTGAAACTTATGGATTACTATCATACTCTAGAATAGTGAAAACGGGGGATCGACCCCGCAAGCACAGGAGAAGCGATGAGCAACTCATCCCCGGAGCGAAATAAGGCAATCGTGCTCGAAGCATTCGAGACGCTGTTTAACAAGCGTGACTACGTAGCGGCGGAACGCTTCTGGTCACCGAAATACATCCAGCACAGCGCCCACATTCCACCGGGTCGCGAGGGGCTGTTCAATCTGGTCCGCTCAGCGCCTGAGACGTTGCACTATGAGAACCAACTCATCGTCGCAGAAGGCGATTACGTCATAGCGCATGGCCGCTTCACGGGGATGGGACTGCCCGCCGCCTGGATCGCAGCCGACGTTATCCGGTTCGAAGACGGTGTTCTCAAGGAGCATTGGGACGTGCTGCAAGACGAGGCGACCAAGGCCGAATCTGTGAGCGGCCTTCCCATGTTCGGCGACGCCTTCCCCAAATGAAAGGCGAAGACAAAACGACCGCCCTGAAGGCGTTCGACGCACTTTTAATAAGACCAAGGAGATAGGAACTATGAGTACACCCGTTGTTTCGAATGAAATGTATGTGATTTTAGGGGCGACTGGCCATACCGGCTCGATCGTTGCCGATTTCCTTCTCTCGAAGGGCCAGAAGGTGCGCGTCATTGGGCGTGACACGGGACGACTGCAGCGCTTTGTGGACAAAGGCGCGGAGGCGTTCACGGCTGATATAAGCGATGCCGCTGCGCTCGCCAAAGCCTTCGGCGGTGCGCGTGCGGCGTACCTGCTGTTGCCACCGGCGAAATCCCCGGAAGAACAGGAGCGAGATAGCGATGCGGTCGCCAAGGCGGCAAGGGAATCTGGCCTTCGCTATGCAGTGCATTTGAGCAGCTACGGCGCGCAGGTTGCGAAAGGCGCTGGCCCAGTCTCAGGACTGCATTCTTCGGAGGAAAAGCTGAACGCGATCAGCGGTTTAAACGTTCTGCACGTACGCGCCGCGTATTTCATGGAGAACAATCTGGCGGCGATCGGCATGATTCAGGGGATGGGCATTTTCGGAAATGCACTGCTACCCGACTTGAAGTTACCCATGGTCGCGACGCGCGATGTAGGCACCTACGCGGCGCAGCGCCTCCTCAATCTGGATTTTTCCGGCAAACAAACACGCGAGCTGCTTGGCGAGCGCGATTTGTCGATGACGGAAGTTGCCGCGGTGATTGCCCGCGGCGTCGGTAAACCGGAGCTTCGCTATCAACAGTTCCCGTATGAACAGGTGCACCAGGTATTAACGCAATTGGGTGTTCCGCCGAAGGGAGCCGCTATGTACATCGAGATGTACAAATCCATCAACGCAGGCGTCCTCGTTCCGTTGGAATCGCGTTCGAAAGAAAACACTACGCCTACTTCGATTGAACAATTTGTGCAGGAGGCTTTTGCGGCTGTGTATAACAAAAAGGCTCCCAGCGTTTAGGCCCGGACCGGCTTACTCAGAGAGAGGACTCAATGACAACAATAACGGCGATGCGGCTGGCTTCCGTGGTGACGGCAACCAATGTCTTGGTCGCGACTGGCTTTGCCATCGTGGGGATCGTCCGCCCGCAATACCTGGTCCCTGTCGATGCCGTCCCAACGCAAACGTCTTTGATTTTGGCGCTGTACGCGGCGGCGCGCACAATTCCTCTGGCTTTGTTCGCATTGGGGGCGATCTACAGGCAGGCGACGTCTGCATTGTTACTCCTGGGTGCGCTCGCGGGCGCCATGCAATTGCTGGATGCCGGAATCGGTCTGTTTGAGCGTGATCCTGGGAAATGCGCTGGTCCGTTCGTAATCGCTGTCCTCCAATTCTTCGTGGTGTATCTGCTTCACAGGTCAGTGCGGATAGCACCAAAAACCAAGTACGGATAGGCTCAGGCTCCGGAGCGGTACCAGATGCGCCAGATTGCGGGCGAGAGTTCCGGGAACTCCATAAACAAAGCGGACTAACTGATGGTCAGGAACAGGAGAAATACCTATGAAAAACGCCAAGGAACTGATGCTTGAATACACGGCCTTCTCATTCAGAGATCCTAAGAAGGCGGCGGAGATGTTTGCGGAAGATGGTGCCTTTGAGCTGCCGTATCTAGCAACGTTCGGACTTCCCACAGAGTACAGGGGCCGGGACGCTATCGCCGGCTTTTTCCAATCGGTCCTCGACATCTACCCAGGTTTCCAATTCGAGAATACCAAGGTGCTGATCGACACCCCCGACCAAGTCTTTGCGGAATTCGAGGCCACTGCGGTGTCAAGCAAAACGGGACGAACCGTTCATCAACTCTTCTTTTCGAGGCTCGTTGCCGAGAACGGAAAGATCAAGTTGTTTAGAGAAGCTCTGAATACTTTCGAAGTGGCACGGGCCAACGTACAGGATAGCGCGGGCTTATTTTGAACAGGATTCGTTGGGTTGTTACGGGCGCCTTCATCCCAGCGGGTAAAGGAATGATCGGCGACAGCTAAGGCTCAAATCAAATCACCTCGAATGGATGCCATGAAAACGTACAAGATTGCTGTTCTGGACGATTACCAAAATGCGGCGCTTGAGAGCGCCGATTGGTCGGTGCTGCGCCATCGAGCCGACATCACCGTGTTTCGGGACCACCTCGCCGATCCGGAGGCCGTGATTGAGCGGTTGCTGCCTTTTGATGTCATTTGTGTCATGCGCGAGCGGTCCCCGCTGCCTCGCAACATTATTGAGCGTCTTCCTAACCTCAAGCTCATAGCTTCAACCGGAGCGGGAAACGCGTCGATCGATATCGCCGCCGCCGCTGATCGCGGGATCGCAGTAGTTCACACGGGGTATCGCTCGGACCCGGCCATCGAATTTACCTGGGCGCTGATCTTGGCCTCTGCCCGACATATCGTAACGGAGAGCAACTCCGCACGATCCGGCGCCTGGCAGCAGACTGTTGGCGCCGATCTGCGCGGAAAGACGCTAGGCGTTCTGGGACTCGGGCGTATTGGATCAGAGGTCGCGCGAATTGGGACGGCTTTTGGAATGAATTTGATTGCCTGGAGCCAGAACATGACACCCCAGGCCGCCGAAGCTGTGGGCGCAACCTTGGTGTCCAAGAACCAGCTGTTCGAACAAGCTGATTTCCTGACGGTCCATGTGGTGTTTAGCAGCCGAACCCGTGGGCTGATAGGCGCCGCGGAGCTGGCGAGAATGAAGCCTTCGGCCCGGCTGATCAATACCTCGCGCGGGCCGATCGTCGAAGAACAAGCTTTGATCAGCGTGTTGAAAAACAAGCAAATCGCCGGCGCGGCGATCGACGTATTCGATATTGAGCCGCTGCCTCCAGATCATCCCTTCCGGGCGCTGGACAACGTCCTGGCAACACCGCATATCGCCTACGTGTCGGAAGGTCTGTACAAGACGTTCTATGAGGATACGGTCTCGAACATTCAGACGTGGCTCGACACCCGTTAGGGAGCGTCATGCTCGGGGTGGCGATGGAAAGATCGTGTAGAGGATTCATGAAAACACTGATTGTTGGCGCGGGCGCATTAGGTGGAATCATAGGAGCGCGTCTCCTGGCAGCAGGTGGTGATGTCTCACTTGCAACACGGAACGCGAAGGCAGTGGAAGAGATCAAAGCCTGCGGCCTTCGGGTCACGGGCGTCGGGGGTGATCTGTCTACCGAAGCCGGAGATGTGGCTCGGTTGGCCGACTATTCCGTTCCGGGGACATTCGATCTAATTATTTTGGCGACGAAAGCGCAAGACGCGATTGACGTGGCGCCGAGCCTCGTGCGGCTACTTGCGCCCGGGGGCACGCTCCTTCCGATCCAGAACGGGGGAGTACCGCTAACGCTTGCCAGTCGGCTCGGGGAGCGAGACATACTCGGTGGGCTCTCGAATCTGACCGCCACAATGCTGAGGCCCGGGCTATATGAGCAAACCAATGCCGGCTACCTTCTGATAGGAGAGCTTGGTGGAGGCGAAAGCGATCGAAGCGAACGGGTGTCTAAGTGGCTTAACCGCGCCGTAGATGTAAAACTAACACCGAATTTTCGAGGAGCCGTCTGGTCCAAGCTCCTGCTCAACTGCTCGGTTACCACGATTGGGGCGATCGCGGGCCTGACAATGCGTGCGTACATCGATCGACCTGAGGGACGCGAGTTGTTCCGCAGAACGTACGACGAATCTCTCTCGGTAGCCCTTGCAAGCGGAGTTCGGCCAGAGAAGATGCTTGTCGATCCAATCCCACCGGGATGGGACGGACGAAACAGTTCGGGAGAAGCGTATCGTCTGTGGCTCACTGAAATCCTGACTGGCTACGGCGATGCGAAGGCGTCCATGCTGCAGGACTTCGAACGGAGACGTACAACCGAGATTGCCTTCATTAATGGGTACGTCGTAGACACTGGTCGGCAGTTCGGTGTTAGTACGCCGGTAAACGCGGCAATCGTGGAGACGGTACACGCGATTACATGCGGGCAGGGTTCACCCGATCCCAATCATCTACAGCAAATCCTGCAAAGCGTTGACAGGAGTGACGCCTTGGTGTCGTTCCCGCTCAGCAACAAAGGAGAAAGGGCATGACGAAAAAGCTCGAAGGCAAGGTCGCCGTCATCACCGGCGGAACAGAAGGGATTGGACTGGCAACCGCAAAACTATTCGTCGATGAAGGCGCTTATGTTTTCATCACAGGGCGCCGCCAGAAGCAACTCGACGAGGCCGTGAAGGCCATCGGCTCCAACGCGACCGGCGTTCAGGGCGACGTTGCCAAACTGGCCGATCTTGACCTTCTCTACGAGACAGTCGGAAAGGTGAAGGGACGAGTTGATATTATCTTCGCCAACGCCGGCGTCGGCGAATTCGTCCCCTTCGGCGACGTCTCCGAAGAACATTTCGACAAGCTGCTCAATATCAACGTAAAGGGCGCATTCTTCACGGTTCAAAAAGGCTTGCCCCTCCTGAACGATGGCGGCTCCATCATTCTTACGGGTTCCGTCGCGAGTGTAAAAGGCACTGCGGCCTTCGGCGTTTACGCAGCCAGCAAGGCGGCAATCCGTTCTTTCGTGCGCACCTGGACTACGGATTTGAAAGATCGTCATATCCGGTCAAATGTTGTTAGCCCGGGTCCGATCAAAACGCCGTTGGTGAACAGGCAAGCACCAGACGTCATTGCGCGGATTGTGTTGACCATTCCGATGGGACGCATGGGCGAACCCGAAGAGGTGGCCAAGGCCGCGCTGTATCTGGCGTCCGACGATTCAAGTTTTGTCACGGGTATCGAACTTTTCGTCGATGGGGGCAGAGCGCAGGTCTAAGCGGCTGCCCGGTTAGGAGAAATGTCAATGATTGGTCAACAGCATTTGCCTTCTTTCAAGCGCGCGGATCGCGATCTATACGCACGAGAGAAGGTCCTTAATTCCGCCATCATCGCCGCAGACATCAGCAGCGGCTGGGAAGAGTATCTTGAGATTTTTGACGCCTTCTACGCCGATGATGTCGAGGTCACCGACGGGACGGAAAGCAGCGCGATATTTGGCAAGGAGCGGATGCGCGCACTCCTTTACAGATTCCTCGTCCCGATTCACGTCATGTCTGAGATTGGCGGCCTGTCGGTGCAGATCCGAGAAAGCCCGATTCACGGAGACACGGCAGGTGAGACACACTCCGCCTGGTCAGTTGATCTGATCGGGGTGTCTGGCGGAACGTGCCAGATTTCCTGGTGCACTCTTCGAAGGTGGGCCGATTCTCGCGTGGTATTTGAGACCCATTACGACCACAAGGTAGTCGGCGGCCCTCTAACCATCGACGATCTTCGGCCGAGTCCCTCTCCCGCTAGTGTGGGCGTTCAACGGCCGTCTTAGCCATGGCAACGTGTCTTGGCGCGAGGTCAGCACCGGATTTAGAGGAGGATCGTGATGCCAGCCACCACTGTTAGTCCTGCCCTGAAATGGGACGTTTTAGTAACGAATCGCCAAGGCCTCGTCCGCGACCTGCCGCCGGGCAAGGAGCAGTGGACCTGGGTTCCTACATCGGCGGCACTCATCTTCGGTCAGCGGGACGCCGTTCTTGTCGACGCCTTCTTGACCATCGAACAGGCTGCGGCGCTGGTCGAATGGGTCGAGGTGAGCGGCAAGAACCTGACCACAATCTATATCACTCACGGCCATGGGGACCATTTTTTTGGCCTGGGAGCGCTTCTGAATCGCTTTCCTAAGGCAAGAGCGGTTGCAACGCCCTATGTGGTGGAAGCCATGCGGCGGCAGGCCTCTCCGGAATTCGTTTCGAATTTCTGGGAAGCGCGCTATCCCGGCCAAATCCCCGGACATCTGGTGATCGCCGAGGAACTCAAGGGAAATGTAATCCAGCTCGAAGGGCGTGACCTTCTCGTCGTGGAAGTCGGGCACACAGACACTGAGCACACAACGTGTCTGCACGTCCCCTCGGCGGGTTTGGTAGTCGCAGGGGATGCCGTTTACAACGACGTCCATCTTTATCTTGCGGAGTCAAACACTGAAACTCGTCGGGAGTGGATTGCCGCACTGGACACCATCGAATCTCTGAAACCGCTCGCGGTGATCGCCGGACACAAGAAGCCCGAGGTGAAAGATAGCCCCAGAATTATCGGAGAAACCAGGCAGTACATCCGTGATTTCGACCGCTTGGCCCGGATGACCACAACAGCCCGGGAACTGTACGACGAGATGTTGCAGCTCTACCCTGATCGTGCCAACCCGGGCTCGCTGTGGGGAGCGGCGCGTGCGGCCAAACCGTAACGCCATAAAAAGGAGAACTGATATGCGCGCCATGCGAGCAGAAGCATTTAAAGGTTACGAGGATTTGAAGCTGGCTGACGTGCCCAAGCCCGCGGTGTCGGAGGGGCGGGTATTGGTAAAGATCACTGCGGCCGGAGTCACGCCACTCGATCACACGATTCTGTCCGGAGGTTATGCAAGAGCGAAAGCGCCTCTGGTCCTCGGGTCAGAAGGAGCCGGTGTGATTGAAGACGCGAATGGCTCCGCTTTTTCGGTCGGCGACCGCGTCATGTTCACCGGGCCTTACGGCGTATCCGAAGACGGGGCCTATAGCGAATATCTTGCCGTGAAGACAGAGAATCTCAGTTTGATTCCAGCGAATATTGACGGCGTTTCGGCGGCAGGACTACCGGTGGCCTATTTGACCGCTCATATGGCGCTGAGCCTCGCAGGATTTCAGGCCGGCAGGACGGTTCTTTCGCCTGCCATCGGAGGTTCAGTGGGTAATGCCGTCACGCAGCTGGCAAGGGCGTTGGGCGCCAGGCACGCGATTTCAACGACGACGAGCCATGCCAAGGCTGAACAAGCCAGAACGCTTGGCTTTGATGAGGTAATCGATCTCTCCACGGACGAACTCCGCGAGGGCGTTCATCGCATTACAGAAGGATACGGTTGCGACATTGTGATCGATGCCATCGGCGGCGATATATTGAGTGACGCGCTAGGCACGCTCGCCGTGGGCGGAAGCTTGACGACATTAGGCTACGCCGCCGGTCGTAAATCGACAATCGACGTTACCGACATCATCTGGAAGCGCGCCAGCATAAAGAGCTTCTCGCTCTTTGCACAACCGCCCGAGATGTGGAAAACCGCTTGGAGAGCGATTTATAGCTTGCTGGACACGGGAGCGATCAAACCGATCGTCGCACGGACTTTCGCCCTTGAGGATGCAGCTGAAGCCATGCGATTTCAAATCGAAAGCAGACCATTCGGCCGGGTCGTTCTAAAAATATGACGACGTGCATACGGAAGGAACAACTGTGGCGCCCTGTATCTTCGAACGGCGGATTCACCTAGAGGAGCATAAATGAGACTCGTGGATGAGGTGGGCGCGGACCTCGACGGTTTATCGCAACTCCGGGCTCTGATTGTCTCGGGACGCAAGGCTGGCATCCTGGCGGCGCTTGAATTCGACTTTATCGAGGTCGAAGCTGGCCGTGCCGTTTTTGCGGGAACACCAGGGGACCATGCTTACAATCCAATCGGCTCGGTGCATGGCGGATATGCCGCCGCCCTGCTCGACTCGGCCTGCGGCTGCGCGGCCCATTCCCGCCTTACGGCATCGCAGGCCTTTACAACACTGGAGCTGAAGGTGGCGTATCACAAGCGGATAACCAAAGACACCGGGCTTCTACGAGCTGAGGGCAACTTGCTTTCTTTTGGTCAAAGAGTCGCGTTCGCCGAGGCCAAGCTGACGGATGCGCAAGGTACGTTGTACGCTTCCGCAACCTCGACATTGCTCGTTTTCGACAGGTGATTCCGGGTGAGCGTGAGGTCAATTCAGAAACGCCAACATGTTCTTGAAGTGTGCAATGCATCAAAAGACGTTTAGCAATGGAGAAACGAATGTTGACTGGTCTCGACGTCAAGGCGGCCGTCGCATCCGAAGACTCCGTCTCGATTTTAGGAACGAGCTGCCGGCTCGGGGAAAAACCCGTATCAGGCAGACGACAGGTAGCAACTGCAAGGAGGAGAAGCCATGCCCTGGATTAATTTGACACTACGTCGCGGCGCGTTCACAAAAGCGGTTCAGCACGCCGTGATGGCGAAGCTAACGGATGCACTTATGTTCTGGGAAAAGATTCCCGACAATCCCGAGGCGCGCAAGAAGACGATGGGTTGGGTTCATGAAGTCGCTGAAGACTCCGACTACAACAGCGGCACTTCTAACCATGAAGATCCTTTTTATTTCATTGAGGTGCGCTTGCTTGCCGGCCGGTTCGACACGCTGACCAAACAACATCTCATCCGGGACTTCACGAAGATTATCATGCTCGCCGAGGGCAAGACCCATTTCTCTGAAGACGCCAACAGGGTATGGGTGCACCTCGTCGAACTCCAAATTGAAGACTGGGGCATCGGAGGACATACCGATTGGCTTCGCGACTACGAGAGCGCTCCAAACGTACTCGGGACTGAATTACACCCCAAGTAGGCGTGCGTACTTCTGTTCGTTTTCATACTATCTGGAGAACACATGCCGAAGTCAAAAGAATTATCGATTTCTAGCTCCGTGCCCACTGTGCATTTGGAATTCCTCGATGAGGGCATCATCGCCGTCCTGACCCTGGACGACTTCAAAGGAACCAACGTGATGAGCCCGGAGATGGGAAACGTCTTTGGGCGCCATGTCGCTTCTTTACAGAAAGACGCAACGGTAAGGGCAGTGATCATACGAGGAGCCGGGAAGCATTTCTCCATCGGCGGTCATCGCGACATGTTGGTCGGCCTGGGAAAACCCGGACGCACCGAGAAGGAGCTTTACGATTTTATGCTGGCCTTCTATGGCCGTTGGCTTCCTGTTCTCGACCTCCCCATGCCGGTAATAACGGTGCTCCACGGCGACTGCATCGGTGTGGCGCCGGTGTTTGCCTGCACGGCGGATATTGCGTTCGCGGACGAAACGCTCAAGTTACAGGTCACGTTCGGAGGGCTCGGACTTTATCCGGGGATGGCGCTGTCAACCCTTCTGACGCGGAAGGTAGGCCCCTATCGGGCGTCATTAATGACAATGGCCAATGAAATCCTCACGGGTAGAGAGGCCGAGCGAATAGGACTGGTGGAGCGCTGCGTTCCCGCTGGGGGCGCCTATGAGGAGGCACTGAAGACGGCGCGAGCAATAGGTGCCTCGGAAGC
>Ga0210394_10003932_pt1 | contig 17856 bp, 17 predicted proteins | sample IncBWC12MmetaG_FD_160121 | JGI IMG/M metagenome (GOLD analysis project Ga0210394, IMG submission 160121) | Forest soil microbial communities from Barre Woods Harvard Forest LTER site, Petersham, Massachusetts, United States - Inc-BW-C-12-M | ecosystem: Environmental > Terrestrial > Soil >... | reverse complement strand
GAACCTCTCGCACGATCCCGACCAGGATTATTTCGCCGATGGGATCACCGAGGATCTCACCACCGATCTCTCGCGGATCTCGGGAAGCTTTGTCATCGCCCGCAATACCGCCTTTACCTACAAGGGCATAGCGGTAGATGCCAAACAGCTCGGGCGCGACCTCGGGGTCCGCTATGTCCTCGAAGGCAGCGTGCGGCGGCTGGGCGATCAGGTACAGGTGAACGTCCAGCTGATCGACGCCGAAAGCGGCGCTCATGTCTGGGCCGACCGGTTCGAGACCGACCGCCGCAACCTCGTCGAGGCACAGAGCGAGATTACCGGCCGCCTAGCGCGGACCCTCAACCTCGAATTGGTGCAGGCGGTCGGGCGGCGGATCGAGCAGGAACGGGCGGTCGATCCCGACGCACAGGATCTGGTCATGCGCGGCTGGGCGCTGTACCAGCGGCCCTTGAGTGCGGCAAACCGCAAGGAGGCGCTGCAGGCCTTCGAGCGGGCACAAGCGATCGACCCGCATTCGCTCGATGCCGAGATCGGCATCGCAGCTGTGCTGGCGGTCAATGTCGCCGACGGCTCGACCGAAACGCCCAAGGAGGACGAGGCACGGGCCGAGAAATTGCTTGCCGACGCGCTGGAGCGCGATCCGAACCGCGCGCAGCTTCATGTTACCATCGCGCTCTTGCGGCGGTTGCAGAACCGTTTGCCCGAATCACGGATCGAATGGGAACGGGCGATCGCGCTCGATCCGAACAATCCCGCCGCCTATGGCCAGCTCGGCGTAACCCTGATCTATCTAGGCGAACCGGCAGCCGCGATCCCGCTCGAGCAGAAGCGGCTCAGGCTGAACCCCAACGACCCCAATATCGCGCTCGCCTATTGGTCGCTGGGGCTCGCCCATCTGCTGCTCGGCCACCTTGACGAGGCGATCGACCAATTGACCAAGGCGCGCGCCGCCAACCCGCGGATTTATTATATCCATTTGGACATCGCGGCCGCGATGGCGCTCAAGGGCCACCTCGACGACGCCCATGCGGCGCTGGCCGAGGCGATCAGGCTGAAGCCGGATATCAACTCGATCGCGCGCCAGCGTGCCCGCTGGGCCTACACCAACAATCCCGCCTACCGCGCCCTCGCCGAGAAGACCGTGGATGTCGGTCTGCGCAAGGCGGGGATGCCGGAGGAATAGGGCGCACGCTTTCTCCGCCGCGGAACTGTCGTTTGACGGGTGGGTGCGATAGCATTGGGGCATGAGCGCTGATAAATCGGGGCGCGCCGGACGCCGGCTGGCAGCCATAATGGCGGCCGATGTCGCCGGCTATTCGCGGTTGATGGGAGCCGACGAGGAAGGCACGCTCGCCGCGCTGAAGGCGATCCGGGCCGAGCTCGGCGACCCCAAGATCGCCGAGTACCGCGGCCGCATCGTCAAGACCACCGGCGACGGCATGCTCGTCGAGTTCGCCAGCGTCGTCGACGCGGTGCGCTGCGCGGTCGCGGTGCAGCAGGGGATGGCCGCGCGCAATGTCGAGGTGCCGGAAGAGCGGCGTATCGAATTCCGCATCGGCATCAATCTCGGCGACATCATCAGCGACGACAACGACATCTACGGCGACGGCGTCAATGTCGCGGCGCGTCTCGAAGCTTTGGCCGAGCCCGGCGGGATCTGCGTCTCCGGGACGGTGCACGACCATGTCCGCGACAAGCTCGACATTGCCTTCAACGACCAGGGCGAGCAGCAGGTCAAGAACATCGCCCGCCCGGTGCATGTCTATCGCGTGGGACCGCGGGCCTCCGGCCCGCATGCGGCCGGGACGGCCGCGGTCCAGCCGGTCCTCGCCCTCCCCGACAAGCCGTCGCTGGCGGCGCTGCCGTTTCAGAACATGTCGGGCGACCCGGAGCAGGAATATTTCGCCGACGGCATGGTCGAAGAAATCACCACGGCGATCGCCCGCCTCCCGTGGCTTTTCGTCATCGCGCGCAATTCGAGCTTCACCTACAAGGGACGCGCGGTCGATGTGAAGCAGGTGGCGCGCGAATTGGGCGTGCGCTACGTGCTCGAAGGTTCGGTGCGCAAAGCCGGCAACCGGGTGCGCATCACCGGCCAGCTGATTGACACCGCGACCGGCGCTCACATCTGGGCCGACCGTTTCGACGGCGCCCTCGACGACATCTTCGAGCTGCAGGACCAGGTCGCCTCCAGCGTCGTCGGCGCAATCGAACCGCGATTGCGGCTGTCCGAGATAGAGCGCGCCGCCCGCAAGCCGACCGAAAGCCTTGATGCCTACGACCTCTATCTACGCGCGCTGGCGCATATCCATCGTCAAGCCGAAGCGAGCTTTGCAGAGGCTGTCGACCTCCTCGGGCGGGCGCTCGCAATCGATCCGTCCTATGCGCCGGCGGCGGCTATGCTTAGCTGGTGTCGCACCCAGCAACAGTCTTATGGGAAGGGAGTGCTGGCGGATGCCGATCTCGCTGCGGCCGTGCTTTTGGCCCGGCAGGCACTCGCCACGGCACGCGGCGATGCTGACACGGTGTGGCCGGCCGCCTGGACGCTGTTCCGCTTCGCCGGGGAGACAGCGATGGTCACAGCGGCGCTCGACCGCGCTGTGGCCCTTAATCCGAATGCAGCCCTCGCGTGGGCGTGCAAAGGCTGGGTCCATGCGCGGCGTGAGCAGCCCGAGGCAGCGATCGAAGCCCTCGATCGGGCGCTGCGCCTCAGCCCGTTCGATCCGCTCGGTGATTTATTCGCCGCCGGATTCGCGGAAGCTTATATCGCCGCTCGCCGCTTTGAGCCGGCGATCGAATGGGCCGATCGGGCATTACACGATAAGCCGCGACGGAACGGTCCGAACCGGATCAAGATTGTTGCCTATGCTCACCTTGGCCGTCTTGACGAGGCGCGCGCCGAGCTCGCTCGTTATCTTCCGACTGACCCGGGATTGACGATCGACAGATGGCGCGCATCGCTTTTTCCTTCAATGGTGCCGGAACTACTCGAGTTGTATTGCACCGGCTTTCGCCTCGCTGGCCTGCCGGAGGAATAGCGCCATGACCGCGATCATTCTTGCCAATTGCGCGGTTCTTGACGGCACCCGCAACGAGCGCCGCGAGGACCACCACGTGCTGATCGAAGAGGGCCGGATCCGCGAGGTCTCCGACCGGCCGCTCTCCAGCGCCTCGGCCGAGACGATCGACCTCAAAGGCCGCACGCTGATGCCCGGCCTCATTGACGCGCATGTCCATGTGATGGCGGTCGATGCGGCGCTCGCTCGGCTCGCCGAGCAACCGCTGACATTGGTGACGATGCAGGCTGGGCGGGTGCTCGAAGGCATGCTGCGGCGCGGCTTCACGACGGTGCGCGACGCCGGCGGCGCCGATGGCGGGCTCGCCGAGGCGATCGAGAGCGGCCTCGTTGCGGGTCCGCGCCTCTTTCCCTCCGGCCGGGCGTTGAGCCAGACCGGCGGGCATGGCGATGCGCGGCCGCGCACCCGCTCGGTCACCAGCTGCGCCTGTTGCGAATACGGCGCCGGCCTTTCCCGCATCGCCGACGGCGTCGACGAGTGCCGCCGCGCCGCGCGCGACGAGTTGCGCAAGGGTGCGACGCAGCTGAAGATCATGGCCTCGGGCGGTGTCGCCTCGCCCTACGACCCGATCTGGAACCTGCAATACAGCAATGAAGAGATGCGCGCGATCGTCGAGGAGGCGAAGGGCTGGCATACCTATGTGCTGGCGCATGCCTATACGCCGGAAGCGATAAGCCGCGCGCTCGACAACGGCGTCCGCTCGATCGAGCATGCCAATCTGATCGACCGCGCCACGGCCGAGCGGGTCGTCGCCGCCGGCGGCTTTGTCGTCCCGACCCTGGTGACCTACGACACGCTGCACCGGTTCGGCCGCGATCTCGGCTTCTCCGAAGTCAACCTATCCAAGCTCGCCGAGGTGCGCGAGGCTGGCCTCTCCGCGCTCGAACTCCTAGAGGCGGCAGAAGTGCCGATCGGCTACGGCACCGACCTCTTGGGCCCGATGCACCGGTATCAGACGCGCGAGTTCGTGCTCCGCGCCGAGGCGATGGCGCCCTTCGACATCATCCGCTCGGCGACGATGGTCAACGCGGCGCTGTTGAACCGCGAGGGTGAACTGGGCGTGATCGCCCCCGACGCCCGCGCCGATTTGATCGCCCTCGACGGCGACCCGCTCGACGATATCTCGCTCCTCGACGGCGAGGGCGAGCACCTGGCCATGATCATGAGGGACGGTGTCTTCTATAAGCGCCCGGGGTGAGGAAAACGCCGCCTGGCAATTTCAATCCGCAAGCCCCATGACAAAGGCCAGCGCGACATTGAGCCGGGCCATGTCGGCGGCCCCGAGCCGGCCGACCCGCTCGCCGATCCGCTCCCGGCGGACCGTCACCGGCTTGTCGGCCATCACCTGCGATCGCACCCTGAGCCCCGTTTCGGGTCCGGGCTCGACAGTGACCCGGAAATCCGCCTCCGCCAGATCCGAGGTCATCTGGCAGATCACGACCGAGGCATGGCTGTCCGGGATGGCGTTCGACTGGATGATGACCGCCGGCCGCGGTTTTCCATAGTCGCCGGGCGCGGCGACGATGACCAAATCACCGCGGCTCATCGGCATCGAATTCGGACACCGCTTCGATCCACAAAAGCGCGTCGCGTTCGCTGTCGGGGTTCAACTTTGCGACCTGGGCCGCGATCCGGTCGCGCACCTCGTCCGTGCGCGCGTCCGGCACGACCAGGCGCAGTTCGCGCAACGACTGCCGGCGCCGCCGGTCGCGCATCATCTTCATTCGCTCAGCTGGTGCAGCCATCCGCGCCTCGATTTTATCGCGATGGGTGGATTTGTAACGCGTTACGCCGCGGAACGCAATGGCGGCGCCCGGTTTCCGCCTCGGCACCGCCAAGAGAATCGCCGACGGGCCGATCGTGCCAATCCTGCGCGATTTGCTCTACAGTGGCGGCAAACCAGACCGGAGCAAGCCATGAAATTCGGCGTCTTCATCAGCGCGCAGCAGCCGCGTTCCGACGATCCCGTGCGGCGGTTTCGCGAAGCCGTCGAGCAGGCAGGGCTCGCCCGCGAAGCCGGGTTCGATGCCCTTGCCGCCGGTCATCATTACCTGTCGCCGCCCTATCAGTCGCTGCAGAGCCTGCCGCTCCTGGCGCGGCTCGCCGGCGAAGCGCCGGGGATGGACCTCTGCCTCTCGGTATTGCTCTTGGCGATGCTCAACCCGGTGCAGACCGCCGAGGAGGTCGCTAGCCTCGACATCATGTCCGAAGGCCGCGTCGTGTTTGGCGTCGGCATCGGCTACCGCGACGTCGAATACGAGGCGTTCGGGATGACTGCGCGCGAGCGGGTCCCGCGCATGCTGGAGGCGCTCCGGCTGATCAAGCGCCTGTGGACCGAGGAGGTGGTGAATTTCGAGGGAAAATTCTTTCGCGTCCACAACGCCACCTGCACGATCCGCCCGGTGCAGAAGCCCTATCCGCCGATCTGGATCGCCGCCAACGCCGACCCGGCGGTGGTGCGCACCGCGCGCCTCGGCTATTCGTGGTTCGTCAACCCGCATGCCGCGCTGCCCACGATCGAACGCCAGTGGGATCGCTACAAGCAGGCGCTCGCCGAAGCCAACCATCCGATGCCGACAGCCCGGCCGATCTGCCTCGAATTGCATGTCGCGCCGACCCACGAGGAGGCAGTCGAGACCGCGCGGCCGTTCCTCGAAGCGAAATACGCAGCCTATGCCGAATGGGGCCAGGACAAGGTATTGCCGGGCGAGGAAAACTTCCGGGTCGCCTTCGACGCCTTGGCCCGCGACCGCTTCATCCTCGGCACGCCCGAGGAGGTGATCGAAGAGATCGAGGAGCGGGTTCGCCGACTCCAATCCAACTATCTGATCTTCCGGATGGGTTGGCCCGGCATGGAACAGCCCAAGATCCTGCGGGTCATCGAAATGATGGGAACCCGGGTTCTCCCGCATTTCCACGCCAAATACGGCCGCGGTTGACCGGAGCCCCGACAATGGAACCGTTGGAACCTGCCGCTCTGCCGCCCGGCATCCGCTCGCGCTTTGTGTCCGAAATCAATGGCCTCAGGGTGCACGTGCTGGAGGCCGGGTTCGAGACCGCGGGCCGGCCGCTTGTCCTGTTGCTGCACGGCTTCCCGGAGATCGCCTATTCGTGGCGCCAGGTGATGCTGCCGCTCGCCGCGGCGGGGTTCCATGTTGTGGCACCCGACCAGCGCGGCTATGGCCGCACCACCGGGTGGGACGCCGATTACGATGGCGACCTCGCCCCCTTTCGGCTGCTCAACGCGGTCAGAGACGCGTTGGGGCTGGCCGCTTCATTGGGCTACCGCTCGGTCGCCGCAGTGGTGGGACACGATTTCGGCGCCTCGGTTGCGGCGTGGTGCGCCGTGGTGCGGCCCGATGTGTTCAGGAGGGTCGCGTTGATGAGCGCGCCCTTTGCCGGGCCGCCCGAATTACCGTTCGACACCGACAAGAACCCGTCGCCCCGGGCAACCGGCCCGAGCATCCACGAGGCATTGGCGGCGTTGGCCCGGCCGCGCAAGCACTACCAATGGTATTATTCGACGCGCGCCGCCAATGCCGATATGTGGCATTGCAAAGCGGGCGTCCATGCATTCCTGCGGGCTTATTTCCACCACAAGAGCGCGGATTGGCGTCAGAACCAGCCATTCCCGCTCAAATCCTGGAGCGCCGAGGAATTGGCCCGGATGCCGACCTACTACATCATGGATCTGGGCCGGGACATGGCGGCAACCGTCGCCGAGGAAATGCCGTCAGCCGCCGAGATCGCCGCCTGCCGGTGGTTGCCTGACAGCGAACTCGCCGTCTACAGCGCCGAATACGAACGTAACGGGTTCCAGGGCGGGCTCAATTGGTATCGCGCGCGGACCGGGGGTCGCTACGAGTCCGAGCTCCAGCTGTTTTCGGGCCGAACGATCGATGTCCCGTCGCTTTTCGTCTCCGGAAAAAGCGACTGGGGGGTCTACCAGAGGCCCGGCAGCTTCGAACGAATGCAGGGAACCGCGTGCACCCGAATGCACGGCTGCCACCTGATCGACGGCGCCGGCCACTGGGTGCAGCAGGAACAGCCCGAAATCGTCAGCGAATTGTTGATCGACTTCCTGCTGCAACCGGGCCGCTAAGGCCGCGCGTCACACGGCGAGCTCGAGGCCGTCATAGGCCGAGACGATTTCGACCTTGTGGCCGTCGCGGGTGATTTCCTCGTAGCGGATCGTCTCGCCGAGCACCCGCTCGATCCTGGCGTCGTCATAGGCGGGCTCGTGGTGAAACAACACCAGCCGCCGGACCCGCGCCAATTGCGCCAGCTCGACGGCGATGATGTTGCTGGAGTGTCCCCAATCCTCCTTTACCGTGACCATGTCTGCGAGCGAGTACATCGCGTCGAAGATCAAGAGATCGGCGTCCCGGAAGAATTCGACGAACGGGTAGGCGGCATCCAGTATCGGGGCTTTGTGCTCGCAATCCGTCGAGTAGACGATCGACTTGCCGCCGTGTGAAAAGCGGTAGCCATAGGAATCGCCGGCGTGAAACTGCTTGGAGGCGGTCACCGAAAATCCGGCCACCTGATACTCGACGCCGGGCTCCAGTTCGACAAACTCGATCGTCGCGCGGAGCACCCCGAACGGCACCGGGAAATAGGGCGCCGATTGCTGACCGAGCAGCGCCTCGCGCAAATTCTTGTGGCAGCCGTAGATGCGGATCCGGTTGCCCGGGATGTATGCCGGCGCAAAGAACGGGAACCCCTCGATGTGGTCCCAGTGCAAGTGCGAGAGAAACACATTGAAAGATTGCCCGCGCGCCGGCCCCTCCTGGGCGAGAATGTGATTGCCGAATTCGCGCAGCCCCGTGCCGAGATCGCATAAGAGATACTCGTCCCCGCCGGTGACGATCTCGATGCAGCTGGTGTTGCCGCCAAAGGTGCCGCTGACCGAGAAGGGCAGGTCGCGGTCGATAAAGCCGTCGATCGCCTCCGCGGTGGTCAGGCTGCGGCCACGGGCGGCGAGCAGCGCTTCGCGGATTTTCGCCCGCACCGCACTATGCCCAAGCGGCGCCGACACCGAACCGCGGGTGCCCCAGAACCGAACCGGAATGAGTTTGCCGCGGCGCGACTGGTCGATCCGCAAGATCCTTCTCCACGCGCCCGTTTCGCCGGAGTATGTTCGGGAGACCCGGCCTGCGCAAGCGCCCGCGATCAGCCTCTTCCGTGGCGCTTCATTGCGGCGCCGCCGGTTTGACCGGAGGTTCGAGAGCCATGAGAACGAATTCGCCGGAAATCCGTCCCCTCGCCGGGGCGATCGGCGCGGAGATCTCGGGCGTCGATCTAGGAGGCGAGGTAGACGACGCCACGATCCTCGCGATCCGCCGCGCCTGGCTCGACCACCTCGTCATCTTCTTCCGCGGCCAGCGCCTGCCGCCTGCGCGGTACCTCGCCTTTGCCCGGCGCTTCGGCGAGCCGATCGAGTACCCGTTCGTCAAGGGGATCGACGGGTTTCCCCTGATCACCCCAGTCGTCAAGCTGGCGCAGGAGCGGGTCAATTTCGGCGGCCTCTGGCACAGCGACACGACCTACCTTGAGATCCCGCCGATGGGCACGATGCTGATCGCGCGCGAGGTCCCGCCCTATGGCGGCGACACGCTGTTCGCCAACATGTATCTGGCCTACGAGGCCTTGTCGGCGGGCATGCGCGGGCTGCTCGACGGCCTCGGCGCGGTCAATTCCTCGGCCAAGGCCGACGTCACCAAGACGCGCGAGGACCGCATGCGCGATGCCGCTCGCGAGGATGCCCGGGCCCAATATGAGGCCGAGCACCCGGTCGTGCGCACTCATCCCGAGACCGGCCGTAAGGCGCTTTACGTCAATGGCGGTCACACCGTGCGCTTCCGGGACATGACCGAAGAGGAAAGCGCCCCGCTGCTCGGCTTTCTGTTCGCCCATCAGACCCGGCCCGAATTCACCTGCCGCTTTCGCTGGGAGGAGGGGTCGCTGGCGTTCTGGGACAATCGCTGCGCCCAGCACAACCCGATCAACGACTATCACGGCTTCCGCCGCGCCATGCACCGGGTGACCCTCGCCGGCGACCGCCCGCGCTGACCCGGCGTTTTACCCGGCGACCGCGATCCCTTGAACTTCGACCAGCAACTCAGGCCGCGCGAGGCCGGCGACGGTGATCAGAGCGCTCGCCGGGAAATCGTCGGCGAAGATCTCTCGGCGCAGCTGGGTGAAGCGGTCGCCGAGCCTTGTGTCGGTGATGAACACGGTCATCGTCACCATGTCGGCAAGGCTCGCGCCGGCCTCGGCGAGGGTTCGGCCAAGCCGGGCGAAGACCTCGCGGACCTGACCGTCGAAATCGGCGGCGAGCGAACGGCCTGTTGAATCCTCGAGCGCCACCTGCCCGGCGAGCCAGATCGTCCGGCCGCCTTCGGTGACCACCGCCTGCGAATAGGCGCGGGCCTGCGCCGCCTCGCGCTTCAAGTGGCTTCGCTTCATAGCTTCGGGCATCTCTTTCCCTCCAAATTGCCAGCCGCGCTATGCTGCGCGCGATGGCCGCCGACGCAACCTCAATCTTCGATGCCGCACAACGCCGGGCCGCGCGCTGGCTCGGCATGTGGGATGCGCAGGGGATCCATCGCACAGCAATGGCGGGCGACAATGCCGGCGCCCAATGGCTGGCCGGGGAGGCGGCGGCGCTCGGCGCCACGGTGTCGATCGAGGAATTCGCGCTCGACCGGCTCGATCCAGTCACCGCCTTTCTCGAATTCGGCGGCGAGAGGTTGACGGCGGTACCGGTATTCGACGCGCCGGCGACGGATGCGGCGGGGGTGACCGGCCATCTGGGACAGGCCGGCGGCGGTGCCGAGATCGCGGTGGCCGCGCTCTCACCGCGCGCCGTTTACAGCGGCGAATTCGAGGAGCTGCGCCGTGGCGGAAGCCATCGCGGTTTTGTTGTCCTGTGCAGTGGCGAGAGCCCCGGCATGGGCCTTCTTAATGCCGAAAGCTTCCGCGCGCCCTACGGCGCGCCGGCCATCCATGTCGCGAGCGAAGCGCGTGAAGCGGTGCTTGCCGCGGCGGCACAAGGCGCGCCGGCCCGGCTCGTCGCCGAGAGCCGCCGGACGCCGGCGCGCGCCGTCAATGTCGTCGCAACGCTGCCCGATTGCGGCGCGACGGGACCGCCGCTCGTCGTGATGACGCCGCGCAGCTCGTGGTGGCAATCGACCGCGGAGCGTGGCGGCGGCCTTGTCGCCTGGCTCGAAAGCCTGCGCGCCCTGGTCGCCGCGCCGCCGGCTCGTCCGGTGGTCTTTACCGCCAATAGCGGTCACGAGCTGGGGCATTTCGGGCTCGACGATTTCATCGCCCGCCCGCCCGGTTGGGAAGAGCGCGCGAGCTGGGTGCATTGGGGCGCCAATCTCGGCGCCGCCGGTGGCAGTTTGGCGCTGGTCTCGCCCGATGGCGATCTGCGCGAGCGAGCCGCCGCCGAGCTCGCGAGGGCCGGCCAGCCGCATATGCCGGCGGCGAAAACCCTGGTGCCGAGCGGCGAGACCCGCGACATCCACAAGAAGGGTGGGCACTATCTGACGCTCGTCGGCACCAACCCCCTGTTTCACCTGCCGCAGGACCGCTGGCCCGAGGCGGTCGACCTCGCTGCCGTGACCCGGATCGCCGCCGCCGCTTCGCGCATCATCGTCCTATTGTCGCGCGGGTGATTGCCCTGGCGCGCGATCCTCACTAGCCTTGGGCCTCCGCAGGAGGAGCCGGTCATGCCCGAACAGAATTGGTCGCTGCGCGGCGAATATATGGAAAGCTGCAACTGCGACTATCTCTGCCCCTGCGTCTATACCAATCCGCAAGGCCCGGCGACCTACGACAACTGCACGGCCGTGATGGTGTTCCGGATCGACGACGGGCGTTCCGGGGCGACGCGGCTCGACGGCCTCAAATTCGCGCTGGTGATCCGCTCCGGCAAGGTGATGGCGGACGGCAACTGGATCTTCGCGGCCGTCGTCGACGCGGCGGCCGATCCGGCGCAGCGCCAGGCGCTCTCCGCCATCGCCGCCGGCGAGGCGGGGGGCCCCCCTTCGGTCATCCGGCAGAACCTGGTCAGCGATTTCCGCGGCGTCGAATTCAAGCCGATCGAGTTTACGATGGCCGGGCTGACCCGCCGCACCGCGGTCCCGGAGGTCTTCTCGTTCGAGATCGAAGGGGTGGCCTCGCGCAACCGCAGCGGCGACCCGTACTACCTCGACAATGTCGGCCATCCGGCAAGCCGCCGCCTCGCGCTGGCGCGCTCGAAGGAAACCCATATCCACGGTTTCGGCCTCGACCTCGACATGGCCGGCCAGGGCAATAACGGGCATTTCGCACCATTCTCCTGGGCTGCCTGAGCCGCGCAGCCAATGACCGGCGCGGCGCTCAAGATCGCCGTCATCGGCGGCGGCCTTGGCGGCCTCAGCGCCGCTGTTGCGCTGCGCCAGGCCGGGTTCGAGGTCGAGGTCTACGAGCAGGCGCCCGAACTGACGCAAATCGGCGGCGGCATCAACATGGGTCCGAACGCGGTGCGCGTGCTGCGCCGGCTGGGTCTGGGGCCCGGGCTCGACCGCGAGGGCGTCCGCCCGCTCGGCACCCACCAGCGCCGCTGGCAGGACGGCCGCACCTTGCAGAAGGCGGTGCTCAACCCGCGATGCGACGCGCTTTATGGCGCGCCGCACGTCACCATTCACCGCGCCGATTTGCTGGCGGTGATTGCCGCAGGATTGCCCTCCGAGCGGGTTCATCTTGGCCACCGGCTGGTCGGTCTCGCCGACCGGGGCGAGGCAATCGAGGCACGGTTCGAAAACGGCGCGCGGATTTCCTGCGACGTGCTGGTCGGCGCCGACGGCATCCACTCGGCGGTGCGCGCCCAATTGTTCGGCGAGGAGGCGCCGCGCTTTGCCGGCTGCGTCGCTTATCGGGGGCTCGTGCCAACCGAGCGCATCGCCGATCTCGGGCTCGAACTCGGCACTCAGTCGTGGGTCGGCCCGGGCGCGCATCTGGTGCATTACCCGGTTTCGCGCGGGCATCTTTTGAATTTCGTCGGTTGGACCGAGCACGACAGTTGGAACCGCGAGGACTGGACCGACCGCGCCACGATCGAGCGCGCGCTCGCGGCGTTCGAGGGCTGGCATCCGCAAATCCGCCGGATCATTGCGGCGGCCGACACTTGCTTCATCTGGGCCTTGTTCGATCGCGACCCGCTGAAGCGCTGGTCGGTTGGGCGCGCGACATTGCTCGGCGATGCGTGTCACCCGATGTACCCGTTCATGGGCCAGGGCGCGGCGCAGGCGATCGAGGACGGCGCCGCCCTCGCCGCCTGCCTTGTCGCCGCGGATGGCGATCCGGGCCGTGATCTCTCTGGGGCGCTCAAGCGCTACGAAGAGCTGCGCCTGCCGCGCGTCACCCGGCTCCAGGAACTGTCGCGCGCCAACAAGACCCGCTTCCACCTGCCCGACGGCCCGGCGCAAGAGGCCCGCGACGCCCAGTGGGCCCACGCCGGCGACCGCTCCCCCGACGCCCTGCGCTGGCTCTACGCCCACGATCCGAGCACGCTCGAACCGGCGACCGCGACTGGGTGAGCGAGGCACCCAAGCGGCTGGTCGTGCGCCTGGCCGCCCGCTATTTTCGGTGCGGCTGAGGAGAGGTAACAGGTGAGCCTGCGCACCGATGACCTTGTCGCACGCGGCCTCGTCGCGCCGGAGCGGCTCGATGAGCTGCGCCGGGTCGCCGACGAGTTCGCGGTGGCCGTCACCGACGACATGGCGGGGCTGATCGACCCCGCCGACCCGAAGGATCCGATCGCGGCGCAATTCGTGCCGAGCGCGGCCGAGCTCGAAACCGCATCCGACGACCGGGCCGACCCGATCGGCGACGAGCGCTGGTCGCCGCTGCCCGGCGTTGTCCACCGCTATCCCGACCGCGTGCTCCTAAAGCCGATCCTCACCTGTCCGGTCTATTGCCGCTTTTGCTTCCGGCGTGAACAGGTCGGCAAGGGGAACGGGGTGCTCGCGCCGGCGGCGCTCGACCGCGCGTTGGCCTACATCGCGGAGCATCCCGAGATCTGGGAGGTCATCGTCACCGGCGGCGACCCGTTCCTCTTGTCGCCGCGCCGGATCGCCGCGATCGTCGGCCGGCTCGAAAGGATCCCGCACCTCGCGGTCATTCGTTTTCATACCCGCGTGCCGGTGGCCGAGCCGCGGCGGGTCGGCGCCGCGCTCGTCGCCGCGCTCGCGGTGGAGAAGGCGCTTTACGTCGTCGTCCACGCCAACCACCCGCGCGAGCTGACAGGGGGGATGCGCGAGGCGGTCGGCCGGCTCGTCCGCGCCGGGATCCCGGTCTTGTCGCAGAGCGTCCTGTTGCGCGGCGTCAACGACGATTCCACGGTGATCGAGGCCTTGTTTCGCGGTCTCGTCGCGATGCGGGTCAAGCCGTATTACCTGCATCATCCCGATCTGGCCAGCGGCACAGGGCATTTCCGGCTCGGCATCGACGAGGGGCGGCGTCTCGTCGGCGCGCTGCGGGGCCGGGTGTCGGGGCTGTGCCAGCCGAGCTACGTGCTCGACATCCCGGGCGGCTACGGCAAGGTCCCTATCGCGGCGAGCGCGGCCCGGCCGGGCGAGCCCGGGTGCTGGGTCATCGAGGATCCCGCCGGCGGCAAACACCGCTATCCGCCGCCGCCCGGCGAAAAGGCCGAGGGCTGAGCGCGCAGCCGATGGCGGCGCCGGGCGACGTCACGATGATCATTATCGGCGGCGACGCGCTGGCGCTCAGCACCGCGCGCGACATCGCCCACATTCCCGGCCATCGCATCGTCGTCTTGTGGCCCGCCAACCCGGAATTCGCCGCCGCGATCGAGGCCGCCGGCGCGGTTTTTGTCGCGGGCCGCCCGGAAAGCCCGGAGGGGCTCGCTGCGGCCGGGGTCGAGGACGCGATCTCGATCCTGGCACTGTCGGACGACGATCAGCTCAACCTGCAAGCGGCGCTGCGGGCGCGCGACGCCAATCCGCGCATCCGCATCGTGTTGCGTCAGTTCAACCGCGCTCTCGCCGCCAAGATCGAGCAGAACCTGCCGAACTGCTCGGTCTTGTCCTTGGCGTGGAATTCGGCGGCGACCTATGCCGCCGCCGCGCTCGATCCGTCGTGTTTTCGCGGGCTGCAGTTTCCCGACCGCGCCGGCCCGCTGACCGGGTTCGCCTACCGCGCCGCCGATCGCGCCGACGTCGCCGGGCATAGCGTCGGCGCCGCCGAAGCGGCGCTCGGCGTGCGCATCGTCGCCATCGACGGCGAGACGAATATCGGCCGCGAGGACACGATTGCGCCGGGGGCAACGCTGATCGTCTACGCCGCGATCGAAGAGCTGCTTGCGTCGACGCCGCGCCAGCCGGCCCCGCACAGCCGCCCGGCATGGCACCCTCGGCTGCGCCAGGCGCTGCGTCGGCTGTATTGGCGGCTGCGCCGAACGGACCCGTTTGTCGCCGCGTTTGCGGCGGCCGCGCTCGCTCTGTTCCTCTTCGGCACCTGGCATTTCCACGCGGCGTTCGGCACCGATTGGCTGATCGCCGCATATTTCGTGCTGAGTACGATGACGACGACCGGCTACGGCGACATCACGCCCAATCACGACAACCCGCTCGACGTCGCTGGTGCGATGGTACTGATGCTGTTGGGGACCGTCTTTACCGGGATCTTCATCGCCTTTGTCGCGTCGCGGCTGACTCGCGCGCAATGGGTGCGGATGCAGGGCCTGCGCCCGATCCATCGGCGCGGCCACATCGTGATGTGCGGCTGCGGCAACATCGGGACCGGGGTCGTCGACCTCTTGCTCGATTTCGGCAAACCGCTCGTCGTCGTCGAGCAGAACCCCGACGCGGCCGTCGTCGAGCGCGCGCGCGACCGCGGTTTCGACCTCTTGACCGGGGACGCCAGCCGCGACGACACGCTCGATCTGTGCAATCTTGGCGCGGCGCACAGCCTCGTCGCCTTGACCAATGTCGACACCTTGAACCTCGAAATCGCGCTGGGCGGACGCGCCCGCAATCCCAGCATGCCGATCGTCCTGCGTATCGCGGAAGCAAACCTCGCCGCCTCGATCGCCCAGCATTTCCAGTTCGAGACGACCTTTTCCGTGGCCGCCCTTGCCGGGCCGGTTTTTGGCGGGCTGGCGCGGTTTGCCGGAGCGCGCGGCCGGATCGCCTTCGACGGAAGGGAATTCGCCATCGCCGAGATCATCATCGGCCCGACCGTCGCCGAGGAATTGCTGCGCCTCGCGATCCCCCTCGCCGCGGCGCAGGACGGCGGCGATTTCAGGCTAACCCGCGATCTCGCCGGGCTGCCGGTGGGCACAAGGGCGCTGATCCTGATGCCGCTCGCCCCATTCCGCGACGGCAGCGAGGATATCGAGGCGATGGTCGAGCGGGTGGCTGGCGGTTGAGCGAATGTCCGCATTAAGCATTAATTCTCTGGTATTTGCGGATCGGTTTTGAATATTATCGCATGCATACACGACGAAAAATCACAGCCGGAACAGAACAGCGACGTGATCGTCGCTATGCTCTGCCGATGCTGGAAATCGTTATCGGCGACGAGCGGTTTCACGCAATCAACTGGTCGATGCGCGGCGCCCTGCTCTATGGCATTTGCGAAATCGTCGGCATGCGGGTGAAGGGCGAGATGGGCGTCCCCGGATCGATGGAGGCGCTGCCGTTCGCGGCAACCGTGGTCCGCACCGATATCAATACCGGCAACTCGGCGATCTGCTTCGAGGATTGCCGCACCGACCGGATCGAGTTTCCCGAGCACGCCGGCGCCGCCCCGCTCCAATAACGCGTGCGGCTCAGACCGCCAACTCGCACCAGATCGGGGTGTGGTCGGACGCGCGCTCCTTGCCGCGCGGGCCCTTGTCGATCTCGCACGCGGCAATGCGGTCCGCCGCCTGCGGCGACAAGAGCAGATGGTCGATCCTCAGCCCCTCGTCGCGGTTCCACCTTCCGGCCTGGTAATCCCAGAAGGTATAGCGGTGCGGCTCAGAGTGAAATGCGCGATAGGCGTCTATAAGGCCGAGATGGAGGAGCGCGCGGAAGCGCGAGCGCGTCTCGATGCGGCACAGCGCGTCACCCTGCCAGGCGACCGGATCGTAGACATCCTCGTCAGCCGGGCAGACGTTGTAGTCACCGGCGAGGACAAACGGGATCTCGCGGCGCAAGAGGTCCCGGGCGTGGCCGACCAGCCGCTCCATCCAGGCGAGCTTGTAGGTGAATTTGTCGCTTAGTTCGCCCGTTGAATTGTCGGCGCCGACCGGGTTGCCGTTGGGAATATAGGCGGAAGCGACCCGGACCTCGCGGCCATCGCCCGCCGCCCCGCCCGAGGAGCTAAACGAGGCCTCGATATAGCGCGCCTGCTCGTCAGCGAAGCCGGGCAGGCCGCAGACGATGTCGCGGGCAGGTTCGCGCGACAGGAGGGCGACGCCATTATAGGCGCGCTGGCCGAGCGTCTCGACCCGGTAGCCGAGCGCGGCGATCTCGAGCCGGGGAAACTCGTCGGCGAGGCATTTGGTTTCCTGCAGGCACAAGATGTCGGGCTGGGCGTCTTCGAGAAAGGTGAGCAGATGCGGGAGCCGCACCTTGACCGAGTTGACGTTCCAGCTCGCGATCTTCACGGTTTTATTGGAGCCTAAGTGTCAGCCGGTCGCCAAATATCACGACACCAATGTCGTCTTCCTCTGGCCGCCGCCTGGTCCTGTCTTCTTAGAAAAAGACAAAGGACCGGACCACGACGTTCTTGCGGCATCGGGCGTCGGCGGGCGCGGTCGGGTCGACACAGGCAGTATGGAAAGACCAGCGCGAGACGGAGCCGTCGGTCACAGAATCATAGCACTTGAGCATTGAGACCTCGGTCGGTTTCTGCCGAGGGAACCAGTACCACTCGTGGTCGGGACGGTAGGTGAAGCGGGTGGTCTCGCCGACGCGGTCGTCGTAGATCCGGTAGTTGTTGATGTACGGCTGGTCGGCGAAGGAGGGCCAGGCGCAGAGCACGAACGGGAACTGCTCGACGGTCTCTATCGGCTTGGCGAGATTGATCGACATGAACCGCCGCGACATCTTCTCGTCGGCCTCTGCCTCGGTATAGTGCTGCGTGCGGCCGAAGTTCCGCAGGTTCCTGGTGAGCAACTCGCGGCAGCGCACGCGGCCGCTGTTGTCCTTCATGTCGGTGTGCACAAGGTTGGCGTAATTGGCGTTCACACCCGGGTTGTTGCCGTCCTGGTCTTCCGTGCGGTCGCCCGTGTAGTCCTTGTCGAAGACATCGTGGTTGTAGACCAGCGCATCGGTCGCGTCCGGGAAGAACTCGAGCAGCAGCTTCTCGATCTCCGGATAGTAGACCCGCTCCACCTCCGCCGCATCGTAGATGTTCGAGCACTTTGACTCGAGGTGCGCCAGCGACACGCCGAGCCGGTCCATGCATTCGGGGCTGTTGGGCAAGAGGCCCGGGTAGTACTCGCCGATGCGCCGCGCATCGCGCAGCACCTGCGGGAAAAACAGGTTTCGCCCCCGGTTGCCCTGCTCGTTCTTGCGCAGGATCGCCGCCACATCGGCGCGCGCCGGGTCCCGCCAGACAGCGTTGGACGACACTACTGAGTAGCTCGGCCGCTCGTACACCGTATAGGGCAGCGGCAGCGCCACGCCGCCTGCCGGGGCCTTGATGCTGTTCGACTGGCGGATGTACTTCAAACACTCGTCGTAGTCGCGGAACCCGAGGCCCCACTTGGTCTTGATAG
>Ga0210394_10003931_pt1 | contig 17857 bp, 14 predicted proteins | sample IncBWC12MmetaG_FD_160121 | JGI IMG/M metagenome (GOLD analysis project Ga0210394, IMG submission 160121) | Forest soil microbial communities from Barre Woods Harvard Forest LTER site, Petersham, Massachusetts, United States - Inc-BW-C-12-M | ecosystem: Environmental > Terrestrial > Soil >... | reverse complement strand
TGCCCCCTCTGGTCTTCCCGAACCGGTACTCGAAATGCTTCGGGCGGAATCCGGTGACTGCGAGGTCGGCAAGATCGTTGGCCACGAACTCGCGGAGGATGCGCTTGGTGGCGGCCCGCTCGATCTCGCGCATGGTCGGGTTGAACGGCGGGATGTCGCGTGCGAGGTTGGCGAAGGCATCGTCGACGAGGGTGTCGATCCGCTCGCCGATCGCGGCATCGAGTTGTGGCAGCGCCGCCGTAGCACGGTTGAAGTCGTCGTCATCCATGCCCCGATAGAGACGTTCCAGGATGGCGTGATCGAGCTTGCCCTTGTCACGGGCATTGAGTTGCAACTCGTGCTCGGGGTCATCGATGTCGCGAACGCCGAGGATGTGCTTGAAGAAGAACTTCTGCGGACACTCGCCGAAGTCTTCGAGCTGCGTCGGCGAGACGGATGTGAGCGCGTTGGCGAGCCTGGCACGCAGTACCTCATCGTCGCGCTCTGCGAAGAGATAGCCGTCGAAGACGGATTGGGTTCCGGCTTTCGCGAGGAGTTGCATCTGGCGGAGCGCTGGCGTCCCGCCGGCTGGCTCGGCGGCGCCTGCCCTGAGCGAAGCCGAAGGGTCTCGCCGCCGAACGAACGCTGCCCCGAAATTCTTCAACAGCTCCGTTTTCCGCTCCGGCTGCCGCGCGATCACAAAGCTCTTCAGCAACGGCGACGGGCGCAGGGTCTTTCCGAAGCCGTCGCCGCCGGCGAATGAGAAATGAACCGTCTGCGCGCCATCGAGGAGAAGCTGAAACAGCATCCGTTCCTCGTCGCGGCCGTCGCCGATCTCGCGCACGCCCAGCGTGCGGCGGTCGTGATCCGGAAGGAGCGGATCGTCGAGGCGCCGCTGCGGGAAGAGGTCGTCCTGCATCCGGACGGCGAGGAGATAGGTAAAGGATCTGCCGCGGAAGCGCATGACGTCGGAACAGAAGATGGTGGGGAGTGGGGAGTGGGGGGTGGGAGATGGAAGAGTTTCGTTGCCGAGGGCGTCGATGATCGTGGCGGCGTCGAAGCGGACGTTCCACTTGCTCGTCCGACGAAAGGTCGCCGCGACTTTGTCGATGGCCTCGACGGCAGCAAGATCGAGCTGGGTCTCGATCCGGAGACGAGCGACGGCCGTTGTCAGGAACGTTGCCGCCTCCTCGCCAGTTTGCGTCGCCTCGGGCGCAAGCGATTCGACCTCGGCGACGACAGCGAGATACGCCGCGACGGCGGAATTGCGGGCCAGAGCTTTCAGCTCCTCGCTCGTGCCACCGGCGATGCCGGCACGGCGCGTAGCCAGTTCGATCTCGTCGATGTTGACCGGCCGCTTCGGCTCGAAGCCGTCCCGGACTAGCTCGATGACCTCGCCGCGCGGGAAACCATCTTCGCGCAGTCGGAGCAGCGTGGTGATGGCGCGCCCGAGGCGATGCGCGGCCAGCGGTGTCTCCTCGCCGGTCGAGAGCGTGAAGCCTTCCGCGGCTGCGAAGCGGTTGAGCAGGGCGATGTCGTACGGTTCGAGAGTGCGAGCCACGATGCCGATGTCGCCGGCGGCCACGCCCGATCGCAGCAACGCAGCGACCTGGCGGCAGGTCTCGCGAAGCTCGACGGTCCGGGTGTCGTATTGGACCACGTCCCAGGCGGGTTGCTGGGTTGCCGGGTTGCTGGGTTGCTCGGTGGCGAAGCTGCTGATGAACGGTTCCGCGAATCGGTAGGTATCGCCCTCGGCGGCCGGGACGTAGACGGCATCCAACGTCTCCGTATGGCGCAGCGCTTCGATGACCCGGCGTTGCGCGCCGGTCATGTCGTAGAAGCCGGCCACGATCTGCGGCGCGATGGTGACCCGGCCGCTCTCGAGGACGGCTGCGGCGCGGCGCAGGAGGTCGGCGGGATCGATGGCGCCGAGCTGCGCGATCAGACGCTCGTAGTCGCGCCAGGCGCGAATGACGAGCCTCGTGCGCGAAGGGTTGCGCAGGCGCGTGTCGCGCGTGCGCGATTCGAATTCCGCCAGCGTGAAGCCGCCGTCGCGCACGTCCCGCCACGAACGGTCGATCATCGCCGCGATCCCTCGGCTCTCCATCATCGGATCGTCGATGTTCCGGACGGCGGTGAGCATGGCCAGCCGCCTCTCAGCATCGCCCGCGACGCGCGGATACTCGCCAGCCGCGTTGACGACGCGCCGGGCAAACGTCTCGGTCGTCTCCAGCCGCAATCCAGCAACGCCGTTCGGCTTCCGCCGCAGTACCTCGGTGGCGATGGCGTTGGCGACCCCACTCGATGCGACGAGGGTCTCGGTCCCGTCACGAGCAGTAAGCCGCCCGGCTACCTCGGCGGCGATGTCGCGGTAGTGAGCGAAGTGGAGGAGGGAGTCGGATGAAGGTTCAATGTTCAATTAGGCCAGCGCGCGAGCCGTCGCGCTCTTTGATTTTACTACCTCGCTCCAGCTTCCGATTGATCCGCAGATGACGCAGATGAACGCAGATTAGAGACTGTCTTGTCTGCGCACATCTGCGTCATCTGCGGATGGCCTTTCGTAATGGGATTCCAGACTCTGTTTACTCTCCCTCGTTCGGATCCACCACCGCCGCCGCAGTCAGCTCCGCTGATGCCGCGGCATACACCGGAAGATCAGACGGCGCGGTGCTCACGTACTTCGCCACGATCTCCTTCGTGCCGAACACGCCCAGCTTCTCCATCAGGAACTCGAACTTGGCTTCCAGTTCGCCGATGATCGGGCCTTTGTGGGCGTCGTCCATTTCCCACATTCTTCGTTTGAACGGTCCGAGCGCTTTCTTACGCGAGGTGTAGACGAATTGCTCGTCGGTCTGGCCGGGCTTCCGTTCATCGAGGCAGTTTTCGAAGCAGAAGTTACGGATTCCGTCCTTGATCTCCTGAGGGAGCGTCGGAGCGTCGAGGATCATGTTCTGGAATCCGGTGGCGAGATGAATCTCCACCGCTTCGGCCTCCGGGAACTTGTTGAAGACCGACTCCGGCAGCGTCGAGGCGCCGTGCTGCACGGCGCCGGCCATGCCGTACTCCTTCCGGCAGATGTGCGTCGTCTCGCGCAGGACGTCGAAGTCGATCTTGGCCTGCGCGATCGTGCCGTCAGCGAGCGGCACTCCTCCGTGTGAGGTTCCGGTCTGCACGGAGATCTTACTGATGCCGGTGATGTTGCCGAGGAGCCGCTTCAGGCCGTCCGCGTAGGCGCGGACCTCCTCGGGATGTGTGTTGTACTTGCCGACTTCGCCGATCTCGCCGCCGACCGAGACCGTGATGCCGCCTGGCTCCCGCTCGCGGATGTACTTCGTCAGGTGAGCGGTCCCTTCGTAATTCGCACGCTGCTGTTCGTCGCGCGTGGGGAAGTCGAGGTCGACGAGCGTCGAGGTGTCGATGTCGATGTTGTAGAACTCGGCGGCCAGCGCCTCGTCGATCAGCGACTCGAGCGCTTTCATCTCCGCGACCCGCCCTTCCTCGGTCGCCCACTTCTTCGCGCTGGCCTGGAAGTGATCGCCCTGGATGAAGACAGGTCCCTGGAACCCCTCGCGCAGCGCGGCAGCGAGGACGCAGGCGGCGTACTCGCCCGGCCGCTGCTCGGTATAGCCGATCTCGGACCGTGCGATCTCGAAGATGAAGGCGCCGACGTCGTGGCGCATGGCAACGCGAAAGAGAGCGCGCGTGGCGTCGTAGGTCAGCGCGCGGATGTTGAATGCGGGAACGGTGAACAGGCGCGCGGACTCGCCGCGTCCGAAGGCCATGTACAGCGGATAGATCGACGACGAGACCGCACCTCGGCGCCGCGCTTCCATATGAATCGTCTTTCGCGCGCCGGCTTTCGCGTCCCCGTCGCCGAAGACCCCGGTGTGAACGAGCTGGTCGACGTTGATGTCGGTCATCGGGATCGCCTCCGGCGCGACACTTTAGTGCTTAAGGAGCCTGCGGGGTAGCAAGGATTTGATGAAGAAGGTGGCCGAGCGTTGGGCAGCCAACGCTGCCGGCCGTGCCGGCTTAGGCGGACTGTTCAGCGGGTACGAATGAGCGGAGCTGTGCGATCAGCGCAGGGACGTCGAACGGCTTGAGGAGCGCGCCATCGGCGCCCAGGCTGGCCAGCTCTGCTGACGACACGGCTTGGCCGCTGACGACAAGGATCGGCAAGTGGTCGAGGCCGGGCTCTTTTCGCAGCGCGCGAATGAGATCATCGCCGGTCATCCCCGGCATGTTTCGGTCGAGGAGCACGGCCGATGGACGGCGGGCACGCGCCTCGGCCAAGGCCTGGCCGCCGCTCTCCGCCGTCACGGCTTCGAAGCCGAACTCCCGCAGCAGAGTGCGCATCAGCAGGAGAATGGGTGGGTCATCGTCGACGACGAGGATGATAGGCTTTGAGGCCATCGTGAGCGTCTCAGTGTAAGGGATGTCGTTCCGCGTAACAACGCGTCACGGACGTTGCACGAGACGAAAGCCATGCCGATCCGCCATGACCGCAAAGTCTCCATTCTCGACGTGATGGGTCCGGTCATGGTGGGTCCTTCCAGTTCCCATACCGCCGGCACGGCGCGCCTCGGCCGCGTGGCTCGCGAGATCCTCGATGAAGATCCCGTCGAAGTCCATTTCTTCCTGCACCCGCCGCTCGCGACGACGTACCGCGGCCATGGGTCGGACTTCGCTCTGGTCGGGGGAGCCATCGGCCTCAACGTCGATGACCCGCGAATCCCGGAAGCCATCCGCATCGCCGAGCAGATGGGCGTCGACATCACCTTCTCCGAGGAAGACCTCGGCGATGTACACCCGAACACCGTGCGCATCGAGATCCGCGGCAGGGCGCGCGAGGCGGAGATCAGCGGCTCGTCGATCGGCGGCGGAGTCATCGAAGTCTTCAAGATCAACGGCTTCCAGACCCGCTTCAAGGGCGACTCGCCGACGCTGCTCCTCTTCTACCGCGACCGTCCGGGGATGATCTCGGAAGTGACGAAGATCATCGCCGAGGAGGGGATCAACATCGCCTCGTTGTCGTGCTCGAGGAAACAGCGCGGCAAGGACGCCTTCATGCAGATCGACGTCGACTCGCCGTTATCGAACGCGGCGCTGGAGCGCATTCGCACGGCGCCGGATGTGGAAGAGGCGAGGTACCTCGATCGGATCCCGTAGGCGACAGCTCTGCTTGTATGCGGTGCCTGCAATGCCTATGATCGCTGCATGCAATACACGTTACGAGGAATTCCGGAGGAGATCGATGCTGCACTGCGCGAACGTGCCCGCGCCGCAGGCAAGAGTCTGAACGAGGTGGCGATCGAAGCGCTAGCGGAGGGCGCCGGTGTCACCAAGGCTCCTCGGCAGCGGAGGAATCTTGATGACATTGCGGGGACTTGGAAAGCCGACAAGGCGTTCGACGAAGCCATCGCCGATCAGGATCAAATCGATGAGGACCTCTGGAAGTGAGAGTTGCTCTCGACACGAACCGATATGTCGATCTTTGTAACGGTGTCAGTGAAACCAAGGCCATCCTCGCTCAAGCCGAGATCATCATCCTTCCCTTCATTGTTCTTGCTGAGTTGCGGGCAGGGTTCGCACACGGAACCCGCCAAGAAGATAACGAACGGGTGTTGCGACGCTTCATGATGAAGGACGGGGTGAAGTCTCTCTTTGCCGATGATCAGACGACCCATCACTATGGTGTCCTGTATCACCAACTCCGGAGACAGGGAACCCCGATTCCGACGAACGATATGTGGATTGCGGCATTGGTGCTGCAGCACAACCTGGTTCTTCACGCGCGGGACCGCCATTTTGATCGCTTCCCTCAACTCGCCCGTTTGTAACGGCTGACGCTATGCCTGGGCCTAGCGTGGCGACGGCAGGCTCACCAGAACTGAGGTGATGATGAGCACGATCGTCGCGGCGATGACCTCGGCGGTAGCCGAGCGGCGAAGGACGGCCGCGGCGGATTCCGTGCCGAGGAGCGGGCGCTGACGGCGCCAGTTCCATGCGCCGAGAGCGACCACGATCAGGACGACGCAGAGCTTTGCAATCAGGGTCCCACCGTAGGCGGTCGTCCAGAGGGCGTCGATTCGTTTCAGGTGTTTCCATGCCGTGATCAGGCCGGTGGATCCCAGAATGGCGAAGGCGGTGAGCGCGAGCGGCGAGAAGCGGTGGACCATGTTCGCGGAGATCGAACCGCGACGGATCGGCGGGAGATCGCTGTGCAGCACCGTCGTGAATCCGGCCATCAGAACCACGAAGAGGGTGCCGATCCAAAGGCCGCCGGCGAGTCGGTGAATGGGGTTCACCGCGCGGGACCACTGTCCGTAAAAGAGGTTTGTCAACGGTCCGATGATGACGCCCGCGGCCGCGAGCGCCCATCCCAGGCGCGCGTTTGCGAGCGCGAGAGCGAACCCGATGACCACCAGAGCGATGCAGAGCGACTCGATCAACGTGGCGCCGCTGCCGATGATCGCGCCGGCGATCGACTTATGACCTCGCGCCGCCGCCTGCGGGAGGTCGAGCGTCAGATACATGACCAAGGTCACGAGAGCGCCGATGAATCCGAGCACAGCCGCGCGATGTGCGGCGCGCCGGGCGATGGCAATCTCTTCCGCGGCATCCGCGCGGAGCACGACGTAGCGGAAGCCGATCGCGCCGATGGCGAGAAAGGACGCCAGGAAGCTGGTCAGGTTCGTGAGCGCTTCGGAGATCTTGAAGTCCATGCCCTGGCTGAAGCGTATCCCATGCCGGAGTATTCGTGAGGCTCGATTCGTTACTGTGCGCCATGATCGAAAGCTTTTCCCACCTCCAACAAGTCGCTCTCGAACGCGACCTTGCCGACGTCTTTCTGGAGAGCGACGAGCAGGAGCACGCCGTCCCCGGCGATCAGATCCTCGAAGCACTGCGGAGGCGGCGTGCCGTGATGCGCGATTGCGTCGAGCGCGGCAAGGGCGGCGGCACGTCGATGGGGAAGCTGGTCGGCAACGAAGCCAAGCTCCTCAACGATGCCTTCCTGGCCGGGCGCACGTTCCTCGATCCGCTGACGGTCAAGGCGGAGATCTATGCGCTCTCGGTGATGGGAGAGAACTCCCGGATGGGCGTCATCGTCGCCGCGCCGACGGCTGGGGCAGGCGGGGTCGTCCCCGGCATGCTCCTGGCGCTGGAAGAGGAGCGCCACATCGATCCGGAGACGACGGTTCGCGCCCTTGTGGTGGCGGGAGGCGTCGGCTCGATCATCGCTCTGTCCGCGAACATTTCCGGCGCGGCCGGCGGTTGCCAGAACGAGGTCGGAGTGGCCGCGGCGATGGGAGCCGCTGCCGTCGCCTACATGATGGGCGGCACGGCGCGGCATTCGATCCACGCCGCCGCGATCGCGTTGAAGAACACGCTCGGCCTGGTTTGCGATCCGGTGGGCGGCCTGGTCGAGGTTCCGTGCGTCAAGCGCAACGCCCTCTTCGCCGTACACGGACTCACTGCCGCGCAACTGGCCCTGGCCGGCGTCGAGTCGGTCATCCCGATGGATGAGATCGTTGAGGCGATGGTCCGCATCGGCCGCGCCCTGCCACGCGGATTGGGCGAGACCGCCGAGGGGGGACTTGCCACGACCCTCACCGGCTGCACGATCGGCGACCGCCTCAAGAACGAGGCGAACGAGCGCCGCGCGGAGCGGGCGGCGGAGAGGGAGCGGGCGGCGCAGGAGAGGAAGGAGTCGGTGCGGTAGGCGGTTGCGCGGTAGCGAGGTGTCGCGGTAGCGCGGTCTCGCGGCGGTAGATTAGTAGATTAGTAGATTGGACGTGGGCGCTCGCGACCTTTTCTAATCCACGAATCCACCAATCTACTAATCCACCGATCTACCACCGCGAGACCGCGCTACCGCGACACCTGCTACGCTACGCGCCAATGTCCACCGTCGCACCTCCGCAGGAGCCATCCGAGCGGCTCATGGCGCTCGATGTGTTTCGCGGCATCACCATCGCCGGGATGCTGCTGGTCAACAATCCCGGGAGTTGGGGGGCGATCTATCCGCCGCTGGAGCATGCGTCGTGGAACGGGTGGACGCCGACCGATCTCATTTTCCCCTTTTTCCTCTTCATCGTCGGCGTGACGACGCATCTCTCACTCAGCAAGCGAGACCCGACTACCGTGACCGCGAAGATCATCCAGCGCGGGTTGTTGATCGTGCTGGCTGGCGTGTTGCTGAACGCCTTCCCCTTCTTCTGGTGGGGAAAGATGGCGGGGATTCCCGATCCGACATTCTTTCAGCGCGTCGTCTGGCGTGCGCAGCATCTTCGATTCATGGGGGTGTTGCAGCGGATCGGAATCGCCTACATCGGCGCGGCGCTGCTGACCCTGCGCACCTCGCGCAGGCAACAGATAGCCATCGTCATCGCCCTGCTCCTCGGCTACTGGTTCGTGATGACGCTCGTCCCCGTCCCCGGCACCGGTACGATCGGCTACTTCCTGCTCGACCAGCCCGGAAACACGCTGGCCGCCTGGTCGGACCGCCTGATCCTGGGCACCAATCACATCTGGGTATCGACGAAGACCTGGGATCCGGAGGGACCGCTTTCGACGCTGCCGGCGATCGCTACCGCCATGCTCGGCATCTTTGCCGGCCGATGGCTGACGGACAAACAGCGGCCGCTGCTCGAGAGAATCACCGGCCTCTACGGCGTAGGCTGCCTGGGTATGGTCGGGGGAGAGCTTTGGAGCTGGGTCTTTCCGATCAACAAGAACCTCTGGACGTCCAGCTACGTCGTTTTCACTGCCGGGTTCGCCTGTGTCGTCCTGGCCACGTGCCTCTGGATTCTCGACGTACACCAGATTCGAGGATGGGCGAAGCCGTTCGTCATCTACGGCGTCAACCCGCTCGTGGCCTTCGTTGGTTCCGGTGTCATGGCCCGCTGTATCGACTCGCTATTCAAGATCACCGTGGACGGGACGAAGGTCTCTCTCCATCAGGCCAGTTTCGACGCCTTCTTCGCCCCGTACTTCTCCCCGGATAAGTTCGCTTCGCTCCTGTGGGGTCTCGCCTTCGTCGGGCTCTGGCTGGCCATTCTCTGGGTGCTCCATCTCCGTAACATCGTTGTGAAGTTGTAAACGGAAGCCCCTCTTTCGGGTCGAATCGGGTATTAATCAAGTGTTTACTTGAGAAACTCGATTTCAGGGGAGAAGATTTGATGCGGAGAGCGATTTTCACTGTCGTCGCCATGTTATTTGTGGCCGTCGGCGCGGTTGCCCAGGATCAGGATCATCCGGTGGTGATGACGCAGGAAGAGCACCTGGCTCATCTGCGTCAGTTCCTCGCCGCCATGTCGTCGCACGGACCGGCCATTCCGCAGCCAACCACGTTCAACGCCGAGTCGGCCAAGAGCTTTACGGTCACCGCCCGGAGTTTCTCGTTCACCATCGCGCCGCAGCAATTCAGCGTGAACCAGGGCGACGCCGTCACCATCACGCTCGAGGTCCCCGCGGCCGACCCGTCGAGCATCGGGCACGGCATCCTGATGGAGACGTACATCGAAAACGGCGTGGATTGCCCACGCGGCGGCACCAAGACCATCCAATTCACCGCCACGACCGCCGGCAGTTTCCAGTTCGTTTGCGACGTCCCGGACTGCGGTAGCGGGCATAGCCTGATGAGTGGCGTCTTCACCGTGGTCAAGGCCACGACTCCCGCTCCGACCGTCAGCGGAATTGCGCCCACCACCGGCAGTCAGAGCGGCGGCACCGTCGTGACGATCACCGGCACAGGCTTCCTCTCGGGGGCAACGGTCAAATTCGGCGGGACGCCGGCGACGAGCGTCACTGTCGAAAGCTCGACCTCCATCAATGCCACGGCGCCCGCACACGCGCCCGGAAAGGTCGACGTCGTCGTGACGAACAGCGACAACCAGTCCGCAACGCTGACCCAGGCCTTTACCTACGCGCTCCCCGCGCCGACGATCACAAGCATCAATCCGTCGACCGGTCCAACCTCCGGAGGGACGCCGGTCACGATCACCGGCACGAACTTCCAGAGCGGCGCGACGGTGACGATCGACGCGCTGGCGGCGACGGATGTGACGGTGGTCAGCTCCACCTCGATCACGGCGTTGACACCACTCGGTCCGACTTCTGAAGAATTGGCCGCGGATGTCGTCGTGACGAATCCCGATTCCACAAAGGCGACCGCCAGTGGCGCCTTCACGTACTTCCCGCCCCCTCTGGCGGTCGTGAGCGTCACGCCGAACGAGGGCTTGCCGACCGGCGCGACGGGCGCCGCACCGGTGACCGTGACGATCTTCGGAGCCGGCTTCACGGCTGCGGTCGTCTCAAGCGTCACCGTGGGCGGTATCGCGGCGACGAATGTCCAGATCGTCGATCCGGTGACGATCCGCGCGACCATCCCCACCCAACCTGCCGGCACGGCCGACGTCGTCGTCACTGTCGGCAGCACGACCGTAACGCTGAAGAGAGGATTCTCCTGGCAGAACGCACCGCCGAAGCATCGCGCGGTCAGACACTGATCCTCAATACAGCAGGTACTTCGCTCGTCGCGCCTCGAAGGCAGCTTCGCCTTCGCGCCACATGGCCACGATCTCGGACAGCGGCTTGTCCGCACGAATGGCCTCGATCGTGGCCGGGTCGCGAAGCAGCGCTTCCACTTTGTCGAGCGGGAGCTCCGACGGATAGAGCCGGTGCAGTGCAAGGGCGATGGCCACGCCCATCGCCACCGGCCGCAGCGCGTTGCGGTCGGTGACGAAAAGACGCACGCCGCCGCAGCGCTGTTTCGCGAAGTTGCTCGATGTTGGCGTGAACTCGGCCGCCTCGAAGCGGACCCCGGGAAGCGACATCGCTGTCAGCGCGCCCGCCAGTGCCGCGCCGTCCACATACGGCGCGCCGACCAGCTCGAAGGGCGTCTCCGTTCCACGGCCGACCGACACCGCGAACTCGACGATGCCGACGCCCGGATAGAGCGTGGCCTCGGTGAGGCTGCGCATGTTCGGCGACGGGTTGATCCACGGCAGGCCTGCCTGATCCATCCACAGGTCGCGACGCCAGTGCTGCAGCGGGACGACGGTCAGGTCGGCGCCGATGTGCCGCTCGTCGTTGAACATCCGCGCCAGCTCGCCGGCAGTCATCCCATGGCGGATCGGCAACGAGTGCCAGGCAGTCAGCGGGGCGCCTCCGGTCTCGCCGGCAGGTTTTGCGTTCACATCCGCCGAAGCCAGCAGCGGTCCCTCGACCGAAACGCCGCCGATCGGATTGACGCGGTCGAGGACGATGAACTTGATGTGCGCCGCGGCCGCCGCCTCTATGGCCAGCCCCATCGTGGCCATGTAGGTGTAGAAGCGCGTGCCGACGTCCTGAATATCGAACACGAGCGCATCGAGTCCCGCGAGCTGCTCAGGCTTCGGCTTGCGCGTGTCGGCGTAGAGGCTGTAGACGGGAAGGCCGCTCACGGGGTCGATTGAGTCGTTGATCTTCGCATCCACGGTTCCTCGGATGCCGTGTTCGGGCGAGAAGAGAGCGACCAGCGTGACATCCGGCGCGCTGCGGATGGCGTCGATGGTCGGATTCCACGACCGGTCGATGCCTGTGTGGTTCGTGATCAGGCCGACGCGCATCTCTCGCAGCGGCGCGTATCGCTCCGCTTCGAGGTGGTCGATCCCATTGTTCGTGTCGGCGCCGCCGAACGTGAACCGAACCTGACCGCCTGACCGGACGGGCATCGCGTCCGCCGGTGTCTCGCGCGGTACACGCGCTGCCTCGGCCGCGAGCGTGCCGAGGGCCACTTGCAACCGGAGCACGTCACCGGAACCGTTGGGATGAACGCGGTTGGAAAGGAAGACGAAGAACGTTTTCGAGAACGGATCGATCCAGAGCATGCCGCCTGTGAAGCCGGTGTGGCCGAACGATCCGAGCGGAAAGATCATGCCCCGAGGACGGCTGAAAGATGAGTCGAGATCGAAGCCGCCCGCCCGCCGCACCGCGACGTTCTGCGGCGATAGGACGCCCGTCATCCTGCTGACCGTTTCCGTAGCGAGGATGGGCGACCCGCCCCGAAGGAGCACGCGGCAGTAGATGCTGAGGTCGTGAACGGTCGTGAAAAGGCCGGCATGTCCGGCAACGCCACCCATCCGGCGTGAGGTGGGGTCGTGTACGACGCCGCGCAACATACCTTCGGGCGTCTGCTCGGTGGGCGCGATGTGCTCCTCATGCCGCCGGCGGGCCGCCGACGGTCCAGCCGGCGAGCCGCCGGCGCTACGAAACGCCGTATCGTGCATACCTAACGGTTCAAAGATCTCCTTCTTTGCGAAGACGTCAAGCGGCTCTCCCGAGACCCGTCTCACGATCTCCCCGAGCAATTCGAAGTTGATGTCGCTATACCGGAACGTGTATCCCGGCCGTTGCCTCGGCTCCTCGGCGATAGCCATGCGGATGGCGGTGTCGTATCCGCTCCATGCCGGCGAAAGATCGAGATCGGGACGCAGCCCGGAGGTGTGTGTGAGGAGATGCCGGATCGTGATCTCGTCGCGCCAGCCTCCGCGAAACTCGGGGATGTAGCGGCTTACCGGCGCGTCGATCTCGATCTTTCCTCGCTCGATGAGAAGCCAGACGGACGGCGTCGTGGCCACGACTTTCGTGAGCGAGGCGGCGTCGAAGATCGTGTCGGCCGTCATCGCTTCGACAGCGGGGACGAGCGCGCGGTTGCCGTAGGCCTTCTCGTAGACCGAGCCGGCGCGCTCCAGGCGGAAGACACCGCCGGGAAGTTTGTGCTCGGCGATGGCGGTCTCGATCGTCCGGTCGATCTCGTGGAGTCTGTCGGTGTCGAACGTCTGGGAGGTTTGCATCGTGGTGCAACCGAAAAAGAGGACGAAAAGCGCCCCTATGCTAAGTCGTCGCATGTTCTCGCTCCGGAATGAGCGCGCCGACGGCGAATGTCGTCAGCGAGCCGATGACGGTGTACCACGGCCACGCCACCGTCGTGCCAAGACGGACGGCGATGATGACTGCCAGCCCGGCGCTCATGCCGACCAGCGCGGCGCGAGGACCGCCGCGTTTCGCCGTGCCGAGAAGGAACACGCCGAGGATCGGGCCGTTGATGAAGGAGGCCACCGAGAGCGCGGTATCGACCGCCGATCGCGTCTGTCCCCGTAGCGAAAGAGCCACGCCGATCTGCGCGACGCCGGCGGCGATGGTCAGCAGGCGCGAGACCCGCAGGTAGTGCTCGTCGCTTCGGTCTCTTATCAGCGGCTGATAGAGATCGGACAGCGCGGTAGCGGCGATCGAATTCACCGATGGCGATGTCGCCGCCGCGAGCACCGCCGCGACGAGCAGCCCGGCCAGACCGATGGGCATGTGATGAATGATGAAGTCCGGGAAGACCTCGTCAGGCGAGTGGAATGGCGCGGCCGCAGCGCCCATGGCGTAGGTGGCCAGCTTCGCCGGCTGGTAGTAGGCGAAGAGCAGCACGCCGATGAAGAGGAATCCGATGAACTGCACGAGGATGACCAGGCCCGAGACGAGGAGGGCAAGCTGTGCCTTGCGCGCGCTCGTCGTACAGAGGTACCGCTGCACCATGTACTGGTCGGTTCCATGCGTCGACATATTCAGGAACGCGCCGCCGATCACGCCAGCCCAGAAGGCGTATGGCCGCGAGAAGTCGAACGCGAAGTCGAATACGCGGAACTTCGAGGCCGCGCGGCCGGCTGCGACCGCCCCGGCCAGTCCACCATGGATCGAGCCGGCGAGAATGACGACGGCGGCGATCGCTCCGATGATGTAGACGCCGACGTGCAGGATCTCGGTCCACACCACCGCCTCCATTCCGCCGACGACGGTGAAGAGCAACATGACCCCACCGATGCAGACCACGGAGACCGCCGCAGCCATGGCTCGATCGGTATTCGGCAGAAAGGCCAACCATACCGATGACATGACCACGGAGGTGAGCAGCAGCCGCACGCTGTCGGCCACGGTGCGCATGATGATGAAGAGCGAGGCGGCCAGGCTCCGCACGCCGTTGCCGAAGCGGCTGCGCAGCAGCTCGTAAATCGTCAGCAGGTTCTTTTGAAAGTACGCCGGGATGAAGAGCACGCAGATGGCGATGCGGCCGATCAGGTAACCGAAGACGAGTTCGAGGAACGTGAAGTTGCCGCCGCGCGCATAGGCCAGGCCGGGGATCGAGACGAAGGTGATGGCCGACGTCTCCGTGGCCACGATCGAGCCGGAGATCGCCCACCATGGCAGTTGGCGGCCAGCCAGGAAGTAGTGGCGTGTCGTCTTCTGCCGCTTGCGGCACCAGAAGCCGATGGCAATGACCGCGCCGAGGTAGGCGATGATGATGACGAGATCGATCGTTGCCAAGCTGGTGCATTGTAACGGCGGGAGTCGGGAGTCGGGGGTCGGGTGTCGGAGCATGAGAGGTGTCGGCTCGTCTCCGACCCCCGACCCCCGACCCCCGGGTCCCTCCATCTGCGTCATCTGCGGATAAGCGGTTCCACTTTCCCCGTGATCAGCCGGGCTCCTCGCTGGAAGGTCACGTATGCCCATGCCCACTGCAGGATCACCAGCGCGCGGTTGCGGAAGCCGATGAGGAAGAAGATGTGGATGGTGAGCCAGGCGGCCCAGGCGATGAAGCCGCTCAGCTTGACGCGGCCGAAGTCGGCGACGCCGGCGGCGCGGCCGATGGTGGCGAGCGAGCCTTTGTCGTGGTAGCGGAAGGGGAGTGGCGGCTGTCCGTTGATCATCCGCACGATGTTTGCGGCGGCGTGCGTTCCTTCCTGGATCGCGGCGGGCGCGACGCCTGGAACGAGGGAGCCGTCAGCATTCTTCACCGCCGCGAGATCGCCGATGACGAAGACTTCGCGATGTCCGGGGACGGTGAGATCGGGCTCGACGGCGACGCGTCCGGCGCGGTCGAGCGGGACGCCGAGGCTGCGCGCCAATGGTGAGGCCTGCACGCCGGCAGCCCAGAGAACGGTGCGTGTGGGGATGATCGTCTCGCCGACGCGGACGTCGTGATCGGTGATGCTTGTGACGATGGCGTTCGTCATCACCTCCACGCCGAGGCCGCGCAGTTGCGCCGCCGCTTTCTCCGACAGGACGGACGGATAGGGAGGGAGAACGCGGTTCAGTCCTTCGATGAGGATCACGCGCGCGCTCGAAGGATTGATGCGGCGGAAGTCGCGGATCATCGTCTGCCGCGCGATCTCGGAAAGCGCCCCGGCCAGCTCCACGCCGGTGGGGCCGGCGCCGACGATGACGAAGGTGAGCCAGGCCGTTTGCCGCGCCGGATCGCTCTCCCGTTCGGCCGCCTCGAACGCTTGCAGCACGCGGCGGCGGATTTCCAGCGCGTCCTCGATCGTCTTCAGGCCGGGCGCGTTCTCCTCCCATTCGGGATGGCTGAAGTACGAATGCGTGGCGCCGGTGGCGACGATGAGGATGTCGTAGGCCAGCGCCCCGTCGGACAGGGTGACGATTCTGCGATCGGGGTCGATGCCCGTTGCGTCGCCCATGATCACGCTGACGTTCTTTTGCTTGCTCAAGACCGCCCGGATCGGCGCGGCGATGTCGCTCGGGTTGAGCGCCGCCGTGGCCACCTGATAGAGCAGCGGCTGGAAGAGGTGATAGTTCCGCCGGTCGACGAGCGTGATGTTCACTCTCGCATGGGCCAGTGACTTCGCGGCGTAGAGGCCGCCGAATCCGCCGCCGATGATGACGACTCGCTTATCGACCATAGAATCGATAACCACAGAGACGCAGAGATTTCTTCGCGTTCTCTGTGTCTCCGTGGTTGAACCGCCTAACGCACAAACTCCTCCCCAAACAGCGTGAAGCCGGTCACCGCACCGTCCGGGCCGAGGTGGAACTGCACCGGCTCATCGATATCCTCGACCGTATCGATCGCGCTGAAGGTGTCGTAGTTCTCGTGAACGAGAGGCAGCGTGATCCGCTCCCAATGCAGGACGAGTGCATTGTTCGCGCCGGAGATCTTGACGTCGCCGAACGCGGCGTTGTGATACGTGCCCGCGTACGCAGCGAGTTCGTGCGACGGCCTGGGTGCGGCGAGGCGCTTCGCTTCGCGCTCGGCGCGCTTCGCGTCTGCTTTTGCTCCGTCGGATTTCTCAGCGTCGAGAAAATCGGTGTTCCAGTCGCGCGCCGGCAACCCGAGGAACTGATCGATGATCATGTTGCGGAGCGCGGCCAGTGCTGTTGCGCGGCCGACGTTCTCGAGGATCACGATGCCGAGGTTGAGCTTGGGCAGGAGCGCGACATTCGTGCGGAAGCCATTCAACGCGCCGCCGTGTGACACGAGCAGCTCGCCGTGATAGTCGGAGGCACCCCAGCCGAGTGCGTACGTTTGGAAGCTCATGTCAGGGTAGAACTGGCGCGTGGACGGGCCGATGGGGACGATCGTCTGCGGCTCGTGCGTCTCTTCGAGCGCGGAAAGAGACAACAGCCGCTTGCCGTCGATGGCGCCGCCGGCGAGCTGGAAACGCAGCCACTGGGCCATGTCGTGCGCGGACGATTTGATCGTGCCGGCGGGAGCGAGCGCGTCGTAGTTGCGCATCGGCTGGATGACGGCGCGCGCGCTCCCGGCATCCCAGCGATGGCCGGTGGCGTGATCGGACGATGGCCAGTCGGCGAAGGCGATGCGCGATTCGTTCATGCCGAGCGGCGCGAAGATCCGTGTCCGGATCAGTTGCTCCCAGGGCATCTTCGCCGCGGACGCCGCGGCCTCGCCGGCGGTGACGAACATCAGGTTGTTGTACTGGTAGCCGGCGCGGATCGGCTTCCAGGTTTTCATCATTCCGATACGGCGGATCAGCTCATCGCGGCCGAAGTCGCTGTCATCCCAGAGCTCGTCGTGCCGCGCCACGCCGCTCCGGTGCGATGCGATGTCACGCAACGTGATGAGCGAGTCGGTGCAGGCGTCGGAGATGTGGAAGCCGGCGACGTAGTTGCGGACCGGGTCGTCCCACGACAGCTTCTTCTCGTCGGAGAGCATGGCCATGGCTGTGGCGGTGAATGCTTTCGTCGTCGACCCGATCTCGAAAAGCGTGTCGGCGGTGATCGGCTCCGTCTTGCCAACCTCCTTGATGCCGTAGCCTTTGATGAAGATCACGCGGTCGTTCTGAACGACGGCGATGGCCAGCCCGGGCAGGTGCCAGGCGGCGATGGTGTCGCGGGCGTCCTTGTCGATGACTGCCTCGCTGAGTTGCGCGGAGGCGGCGGCGGTGAGAAGAGAGAACCCAATTGCGATGACAAAGCGGCGCATGCGTGCCATTCTAATTAAAGGCCGATCCGCAGATGACGCAGATAAACACAGATTTGAGGACGACGAGATCCCTTTCATCTGTGTTCATCTGCGTCATCTGCGGATGAATGCCTTTGGACCCCGCCATGCGTACTGTTTCCGCGCTCCTCGTTCTCCTGACGCTCTCCTGCGCCGGCCTCGTCGTCTACGAGCAGCAGGAGATGGACACGCTCTACTTCGGGACGCAGAAGCCCGACGGGGGAGTGGTCAGCGACGCGGAGTGGCAGCAGTTTCTCGCGGACGAGATCACGACACGATTCCCCTCCGGGCTGACCACCTGGGACGCCTCCGGTCAGTGGCGCGACGCGCACAACGTGATCGAGCGGGAGCGGACGCACATCGTGCAGGTGGTGCATCCGGTGAGTCGCGAAGAGGAGGAGCGCCTGGATGCGATCATCGCGCTGTACCAGAAACGGTTCGCGCAGGAGGCGGTGTTTCGTGTGCGGAGTGATGTTTGGCTGCCACGATGAAAGGGGTGTGGGGAGTGGGGGGTGGGGAGTGGGAGAGAGATGAATAGCGTGCGCCTTCTTCCTTACTCCATCTCCCATCTCCCACCCCCCACTCCCCACA
>Ga0210394_10003930_pt1 | contig 17859 bp, 16 predicted proteins | sample IncBWC12MmetaG_FD_160121 | JGI IMG/M metagenome (GOLD analysis project Ga0210394, IMG submission 160121) | Forest soil microbial communities from Barre Woods Harvard Forest LTER site, Petersham, Massachusetts, United States - Inc-BW-C-12-M | ecosystem: Environmental > Terrestrial > Soil >... | reverse complement strand
CCCAGCGAACCGAGAATGCCGATAGGCATATCCCGCTGCGGCTTCTTGGCCTCTTGCGCCGCTGTCGATACCGCGTCAAAGCCGATGTATGCAAAGAAAATGCGCGAAGCGCCCTTGGGAATGCCGCCCCAGCCGAAGTTGCCGTTGGCATCTTTCGGGGGGATGAACGGATGCCAGTTCGCGTGAGCCACAGAAGGATGCTTGAAGAGGAACCAGCCGCCGATCGCGAGAAAGATACCCACGATGCCCAGCTTGATAATCACGATCACAGAGTTGAAGTTGGCCGATTCCTTGATCCCAATCACAAGGATGGTGGTGATCACCATGACAATGCCGAACGCAATCAGGTTCATGAATCCGGTGGCGTGCTGCAGGCCCACATCGCTCACGCCCGGTGGCAGCGACATCACTGGCAGCCACTGATGCTGGTAGAACACCAGTGACGTTCCCGTAGACGCAGTTAATTGCGGCGGAAGATAGATTCCCCATTGCTGCAGTAGGCTGTTGAAGTACCCTGACCACCCCGAAGCCACCGTAGCCGCGCCAAATGCATACTCCAGCACCAGGTCCCAGCCAATGATCCATGCCACCAGTTCGCCCAGCGTCGCGTAGCCGTAGGTGTAGGCCGAACCTGCGATCGGAATGATCGATGCGAACTCGGCGTAGCACAATCCGGCAAACGCGCACGTCAACCCCGCCAGCACAAAGCTCAGCGCCACCGCCGGCCCGGCATAGCGAGCCGCGGCCTGCCCTGTGAGCACGAAGATTCCCGCGCCGATCACCGCGCCGATCCCCAGGGTGATGAGGTTCAGTGCGCCGAGCGAGCGCTTGAGCGTATGTTCGCCCTGCTCGCTCGCTTCCGCAGTAAGCATCGACATCGGCTTGACACGAAACAGTCTGGACATGAGTGAGGCAACTCCTCCCAAAACAACTTATGGATTGAAGAACAGATCACGATTGGATCGAGAAAGCGAAGAACATATCAAGAACGAAAATCTAGCTGTTGTTCACCGGCGCCTAGCCCTTGTTCACCGGCTCTGAAGTCCGGCGCGACCAGAGGAAATAAACCGGGATGCCGAGCAATACGAGCACAAGGCCCGGCCAAGTGTACTGGGGCTTGTACCGCAATAATACGATACAAATCCATCCGGCCAGCACGATATAGAGGGCGGGCAGCACCGGATAGCCAACAGCTCGATAAGGCCGCGGCGCCGTCGGCCACTTGAAACGCAGCACGAACAGCCCCAGGATCGTAAGGATGTAGAAAACCAGCACGGCAAAAATGATGTACTCCAGCAACTGCCCGTAGGAACCGGAAACGCACAACACCGCTGTCCACAGCGCCTGCGTGATCAGTCCCGCCACCGGCGTGTGGTACTTGGGGTGCAGCTTGCCCACGGCCTTGAAGAACAGACCGTCCTTGCTCATGGCGTAGTAAACGCGCGCCCCTGCAAGTGTCAGGCCGTTGGCACATCCAAACGTGGAAATCAGGATGGCCGCCGCCATCAGATCTGCTCCCCCGGAGTGGAAGATCTGCTCCAGCGCCGCCGTGCCAATGCGATCTTCCGTGGCATTCTGCACCCCACGCGCCAGCGCTGTGGCACCATTGGGATCGCCGTGCATGGGCAGCACCAGGATGTAGGCCAGCGATGCCAGGAAGTACACTGTCACCACAAAGCCTGTTCCGAGCACCAGGGAGAGCGGAATGTTCCGCTTGGGATTCTTGACCTCGCCGGCAGTGAACGTGATGTTGTTCCAGGCATCGGATGAAAACAGGCTGCCAACCTGCACCACGGCCAGCACCACAAACAGGTTCACCAGCACGATGGGGCCGCCCACGCCCTCCTGCACCGGGTGCAGCGTGTGCCAGCCCGCGTTCTGCCAGAACTTGCTCCAGTTATCGCCGAAGTTCGCCTGCCAGGCCGTCGCATTCTGACCCACCGTGAACGCAATCAGCACCAACCCGGCCAGGGACAGCGCCTTTGCCGAAGTGAATACATTCTGGATAATCGACCCCAGCTTGATGCCAAACACATTCACAAATGCCAGCAGGAAGACGATCAAAATCGCGGTCAGGTTGGCCGTGTTGACGCCGATTTCCATGTTGCCCAGCACCATGGGCCCTATTGGAATCGCGGGCACGTGCGCGATGTGCCACAGCCAGTGCGTGGTTGAAATGGTGGGGAAAAACACGCCCAGAAACTTGCCGAACGCCACGCACACCGCTGCAATGGTCCCGGTCTGGATCACCGCGAACAGCGTCCAGCCGTACAGAAATCCCCACACAGGGCCGAGCGACTCGCGCAGGTAAACATACTGCCCGCCCGCCTGCGGCATCATGGCGGCAAGCTCCCCGTAACTGAGAGCGGCGATGATGGTCAGCACGCCCGTCAACACCCAGGCGCCCAGGTAAAGCGCAGGCGAGTTGGTGACGCGCGCAATGTCGGAGTCAACCAGGAAAATGCCGGAGCCGATCATCGACCCGATGACCAGCGCGGTGGAGCTGAACAGGCCCAGCGTCTGCACCAGCTTCGGACTTGCATTCGCGGGTACGGCGGCCACGGAGCGGGAACTGATGTTTGGGGTCGTCACTTGCAAGAGTTTTAAACGATTCCGTCGTAAATGTCTTTAGTTTTCTTGGACCCAGCGATGTAGAACCTCGACCGTGGACCAACATCGGGGGTGCCCCATCCGGGCGCGGTCTTATCGCGCTATGGTGGAAGACCACCGACATCAACCCTCCGATCCTAACCTCTCTCGCCACCGCCGAAACTCCGCCGCCGGATCCGCAGCCCCGAAAATCGCCGCTGCCACAGCTACAGCCGTGGCCCCCGCTCCAATTACCAGCGGAGCCGTCTCGAGCGTGATCCCGGCCGCTGCCGTCAGCACCACATCCGGACCGGCCGCGGCCCGCAACCGGCGCACGCCCTCCACGCCGATCGGCCGCTTGTCCGTCTGCTTGGTCGTGGTCCGGAAGACCGGCCCGATCGCAAAGTAGTCCGCCGGCTCATCCAGAATTCCCGGCAGCAGCGCATCGCTCCCGGCAAACGTCCCCACAATCCGCCCCAAACCCACGGTCCGCCGTGCCTCGCGCACTGGCACATCGCCCGCGTCCACATGCACTCCGTCGAACCCGACCGACTCCACCAGGTCCGCGCGATCGTCCAGGATGAGCTTGACATGCTCTTCCGGCATCGCCCCGCGCAGCATCTCGGCGTCGGCACGCAGCTCAGCGTCGGAGCCGGTCTTGTTGCGATACTCCAGCAGAATCACGCCCGCTTCGGCAAGGGATGCGCCAAGGTCGCTCAAGAAACCGCGCCGCCCACTTGCCGGAATGTACGAGGCATCGAGAATCGGATAAATCCGAGGAAACAAAAAGTTCATGGACCTAAGTTATCTGCCGCGACGCCGATCTGTCAGTGAGAACGCAGACCCTACGCCGGACCGAGGATATCGAGCTTTGGGAAGTAGGATCTGTATCGCGCTACGTCTCGTGTGAGCAAGGCCAATCGCTCAATCGCTGCGTGGGCGCCGATGTAGAAGTCGGGCAATGGCGAATTGCGCAGACCACCGCGCTTGCGATACCTCAGAAAACACTTTCCAGCCAGGAACCCGGCTTCCCATGGCAGAGGTTCTCTCGAATAAGATGCGGGGGGCAGTGCCGCATTCAGTGCCTCGATGCTGGTGAAGCCTGCCGACACCTCCGCGTAGATGATGGGGTTAATAATAAGCGTGAATTGATCAGCGCATTCGGCCATTGCACGAGCCGACCAGTCGCCCCATCTGGCGTCGTTAGTTGCCACGTCAAGCAGGACATTGCTGTCCACCAGCACACCGAGGACATTGGTGAGGCGGCTCGCCAGATTCGGCAGCGCCTGGTTCATTTTCTCTTCCTAGCGGAGAATCTCTGATCGCGGGTCAATGCCATGATCTCCTCAGTTGACATACGGGCGTCGGCTGCTCCACGAAGAGCGCTGACGGCACGGCGACCTCTGCCGTCCGAACCGGTAGAGCCTTTGACCTTGCGAATGCGCGCATGGTCGCCCGCCACTTCGAACTCTACCTCGGTATGAGGCAACAGGCCCAATCGGTTTCGAACCTCCTGGGGAATCGTCACCTGGCCCTTGCTAGTGATCTGCATGGTAATACTCCTACTGGTAAGTGTAATGACAGGTTGGGCCGCACACAAGCTACCTGATGGTTAATACCGAGACGGGGACATCGGGCGACTACTTTTCGGGGGTTGAGTGCGAAATAATTCCAAGTTGCTCGTGGCGCGCTTCACTGTCGCCGCGTCCGCATGTAAGAATCGCTGAGTTCCTTTCATTCCAAGGTTGCGGCTTCTATGCTTCTTCGAGCTTTGCTTCGTCTGGCTGTCGTCCCATTGATTGCCGCGACTCTCGCGCGCGGCGCGCGATGTTTCGCACAGTCGGCCGACTGGCCTGTCTATAACGGCGGGCGCGACGGCGATCATTATTCGCCTCTGACGCAGATCGTTCGCGCCAACGTGCACGAACTCAAGGTTGCGTGGACGTTTGACAGCGGCGAGAAGGGCAGCATCCAAACCAACCCGCTCGTCATTGGTGGCACAATGTATGCGTATACGCCCACGCAAAAGGTCGTCGCGCTCGACGCTGCGACAGGCGCGCTGAGGTGGAAGTTCGACTCCGGCATTGTGGGTACGCAGCCCACGCGCGGTCTGAGCTGGTGGACCGACGGCAAGGAGAACCGCCTGTTTGCAGGCGTGATGAATTTTCTTTATTGCCTGGATCCTGTAACGGGAAATCCGATCGCCTCGTTCGGTGAAAACGGCCGCGTGGACCTCCGCAAGGGGCTCGATCGTGGCCTCGGCGGCAACTACCAAGAGCAGTCGATTGTGCTCACCTCGCCGGGAATAGTTTACAAGGACATGATCATCGTGGGCGGGCGCAATCCCGAGACTCATCCAGCGCCGCCCGGCGACATCCGCGCCTTCGATGTTCACACTGGCAAGCTGCGCTGGGACTTCCATACCATTCCGCGCCCCGGGGAGAAGGGCTTTGAGACCTGGCCGCCCGACGCGTGGAAGAACGCCGGAGCGGCGAACAACTGGGCGGGCATGGCGCTGGATGAAAAGCGTGGCGTGTTGTTCGCTCCCACCGGTTCGGCAGTCATGGATTTCTTTGGAGGCGATCGCGTTGGCGACGATCTCTACGCCAACACGCTGCTGGCGCTCAACGCCGAAACCGGCAAACGGATCTGGCATTTCCAGGGCGTGCATCACGATATCTGGGATCGCGATTTTCCCTCGCCGCCGGCGCTTTTTACGGTGCAGCGCGATGGCAAGACCATCGAGGCGCTGGCGCAGACGACCAAGCAGGGCTTCGTTTATCTGTTCGATCGCGTAACGGGCAAGCCGCTGTTTCCGGTGCGCGAACGCCCCTATCCGGCGAGCACCGTGCCGGGCGAGGTGGCCGCGAAAACGCAACCGCTTCCTGATTGGCCGGAGCCGTTCGCGCGCCAGCGACTGACAGAAGACATGCTGACCACGCGCACTCCGGAAGCGCACGCGTGGGCGGTAAAGGAATTTCAAAACATCCGCAGTGGAGGCCAGTTTCTTCCCTTCGCGCTGGAAAAACAGACGGTCGTATTTCCGGGCTTTGACGGCGGCGCGGAGTGGGGCGGTCCGGCCATCGATCCGGTGCATGACGTGCTTTTCGTGAATGCCAACGAGATGGTCTGGCTGGGCGGGCTCACGCCGGTGGGTGAGTCCGGCACCCCGGGCGAGCGCGTGTACCGCGAGCAGTGTGCGGTGTGCCATGGGCTCGACCGCAGCGGTTCGCCGCCGGCGTTTCCAGCGCTGGTGGATGTGACGAAGCGGATGCCCGATGCGAAGATCACCGAGACCGTCAAGCAGGGCATCGGGCGCATGCCGTCATTCCCCAACGTCAATGACCGCAGCATGGGTGACTTGCTCGGCTTTCTGCGAACGGCTGCGAAAGCATCCAGCGACAAGAAGGAGATGGCCTCTAATGCCCCGACGCCGGCGCCGCAAGCCCGCGAAGAGGACACACCTGGCCGCGCTGCGTACACGAACCGCTGCGCCATCTGCCACGGCGACAACCGCGAGGGGATTCCACCGTCGTTCCCCATGCTGATCGGCCTCGGCGCCCGCATGTCGGCTGCGCAGACGGCTGATTTCATCCACAAAGGCAAGGGTCGCATGCCGCCGATGCCGAGTGTCCAGGGGCCGGAGCTTGAGTCGCTCCTGCGCTACCTGGGAGTCAACGCCGGCAGCGAGGCAGGCACCAAGACCGCTCCGCCCGAGTACATTTTTACCGGCTATCGGAAGTTTCTTGACCCCGAGGGCTACCCTGCTTTCCAGCCGCCCTGGGGCACGCTAAGCGCCCTCGACCTGAAAACCGGCAAGTACCTGTGGAAGATCAACCTGGGCGAGTTTCCTGAGCTCGCGGCACAGGGCATGAAGGATACGGGCTCGGAAAACTACGGCGGCCCCATCGTCACTGCCGGCGGGGTGCTGTTCATCGGAGCCACGGTCCACGACCGCAAGTTTCGTGCCTTCGACACGGCGACCGGCGAGCTCCTGTGGGAGGTGGAGTTGCCGTACGGAGGCGTGGCCACCCCTGCTACCTACATGATTGATGGCAAGCAGTTTGTGGTTATCGCCTGCAGTGGCGCGCGCGATCCCAAAACGCCGCAAGGCGGTGCTTACGTGGCGTTTGCGCTGCCTTGAACGACCTGCTGGATGAGTGAATCCGGGGTCGTTGCAAATTCTTTCTATATTATCGCTTTTTCTTCGCCTTTCCACAAGATTTTCAGTTATGCTTGGCTCGCAACAGGGAGGTTGCACGGATGGACATCCAAAAAGAACTGGTGGCCGAGTACGATCGCGAGACGGAAAGCACCCGCAAGCTGCTGGAAGCAATACCCGAAGGCGCGGACTTCTCCTGGAAGCCGCACGACAAGTCGATGGCGCTGGGAAGGCTGGCTGGCCACGTGGCCGATACCACCGGCGATTGGGCCGTGCACACACTGACGGTGGACAAACTGGAGTGGGATCCGTCAATGAATACCGCGCCGCCAACGACCAAGGCGCAGGTTCTGGAGAACTTTGAGAAGCGTGTGGCCGCTGCCAAGCCGGCGCTGGCCGCGATGACGCCGGAGAAATGGGATTCAAACTGGAAATTTGTGGCTGGCGACCAGGCCTGGATCGACGACACGAAATACAACGTGTGGCGGCATTGGGTGATCAATCACATGGTGCACCATCGGGCGCAGTTGGGTGTCTTCCTGCGGGTTCTGGGGGCGAAGATTCCGGGGATGTACGGGCCATCGGCGGACGAAATGCCGCCGGCAAGCTAGGTTTGCGGTTAGGAAGAGGGAATTGGGAACAGGGAGCAGAAAGACCGGCCGCGTGGACTCATCAGCGCGACCGGTTTTGCTTGAGGGGTGTCGAGGAGTAGCCTCATCTACGCCCGCTCCGCCAAAAACCTCTCCATGAACTTGGTATCGAACTCGCCGCGGCGAAAGCCCTCGTCCGCAAAGATGGCCTGGTGCAGCGGAATCGACGTCTCAATTCCCTGCACGATGAACTGGCTCAGCGCGCGCTCCATCTTCGCAATCGCCTCGGCCCGCGTCGCGCCGTGCACAATCAACTTCGCAATCAGCGAGTCGTAATACGGCGGAACCACGCCTTCGGCATACTGCGCTGTGTCCACGCGCACGCCGTTGCCGCCCGGCACATTGAAGGCAGTAATCTTCCCTGCGCTGGGCGTGAACTTGACAGGATGCTCGGCATTGATGCGGCACTCGATCGAGTGCCCTTTGATCTCCGGCCTCGCCGGCAATATGTTGCTGAGCTTTTCTCCGCTGGCGATCTGCAGCTGCGCCTTCACCAGGTCAACGCCAGTGATGAACTCCGTCACCGGATGCTCTACCTGGATGCGCGTGTTCATCTCAATGAAGTAAAGCTGCCCATCCTCATCCATCAGGAACTCGACCGTGCCGGCGTTTTGATAGCCGATTTCGGTCAGGCAGCGCCGCAGAGTCTTGTCAATCTCGTCGCGCATCTTCGGCGTGACCTTCAGGCTCGGCGCTTCCTCAATCAGCTTTTGGTGGCGGCGTTGAATGGAGCACTCGCGCTCGAACAGCGTGGCCACACTGCCGTGCTCATCGGCCAGCACCTGGAACTCGATGTGCCGAGGCCGCTCGATGAACTTCTCCATGTAGAGCTCGCCGTTGCCAAAGGCGTTCGCCGCCTCGGTCGACGCGGCATGATAGAGATTTGACAACTCGTCGGCAGCCCGCACGATGCGCATACCGCGCCCGCCGCCGCCCGCCTTGGCCTTCAGAATGACCGGGAAGCCCACCTTCGTGGCCCAGAGCTGCGCCTCGTCTTCGTTGATCAGCACGCCCTCGGAGCCCGGCAGAATGGGCACCTTCGCCTTCTTCATGACCTGGCGTGCCTTTTCCTTTTCGCCCATCAGGCGCGTCACCTCCGGCGGCGGCCCAATGAACTTGATGTTCGATGCGCGGCAAACTTCAGCGAAGTTGGCGTTCTCGCTCAGCAGTCCATAACCTGGATGGATCGCATCCACGTCGGCGATTTCCGCTGCGGAGATCACGGCCGGAACGTGCAGATAGCTGTCTGACGGACGCGGCGGCCCAATGCAGATAGCCTCGTCGGCAAAGCGCACATGCAGCGAGTTGCGATCCGCCTCGCTGTACACCGCGACGGTGCGAACGCCCATCTCCTTGCACGCGTTGATCACGCGCAGCGCAATCTCGCCGCGATTAGCAACCAGTACCTTACGAAACATTCGTGTCCTTTAAAGCGGGTTAGCGGAGCAAGCGGAGTTAGTAGAGTTAGCGGAGCTAGTAAGTGCGTCGCAAATCAGCGGTAATGGCGACAACGTCCTACAAGGACAAAGCGGAGCGATTTCGACTGCCAAATTCCTTGACCTCTCAGGCGTCAGGCTAACTCCCCTAACACCGCTAACTGCGCTAGCTCCGCTAACGTCGTTAACTCCGCTGCTATGCCGTCCTCACAGAAAACAGAGGCTGGCCAAACTCAATCGGCTGCCCATTCGTAACCATGCACTTCACGATCTCCCCCGAGACGTCCGATTCAATCTCGTTCATCAGCTTCATGGCTTCCACGATGCACACCACCTGGCCCTTCTCTACTCGATCGCCGGGCGAGACAAACGCCGAGGCGCCGGGCGAAGGCGATCCATAGTAGGTGCCGACAATCGGCGACTTGATCAGGTGAAGGCCGGCGTCGGGATCGGCTGCCGGAGCGGCGGGCTGGGGCGTCGCTTGCGCAGCAGCAGACGTCAACGGAACGGATGCAGACGCCGCCACTGCCGGCACAACCTGCGCAATCGGCGCCAGAGGCGCAACCGGAGCCGTCCTCTGGCTGAACTTCAGCCGGATCTTCAGATCGCCGCGGTCCAGATCAAACTCCGCGACCTCCTGCTCCTTCAAGAACTCGATCAGCTGCCTCAGATCCTGAATATCCTGATTTTTCATTCGTTCCTTTAGCCTTCCCATTTCAACCGGTGGGAGCAGATCGTCACAACTCAATCAGGGCCTTGGGCGCCGGCGTCAGCACCTGCCCTCCATTCCCTGTCACCGCAACCATATCTTCAATGCGAATCCCGAACTCGCCGGCCAGGTAGACGCCGGGCTCGATCGTTACCACCATCCCCGGCCGCAGGCGTGTCGTCTGTCCCGCACCCAGCCGCGGCGCTTCATGAATCTCAAGTCCCACGCCGTGCCCCGTGGAGTGCGTAAACGCCTCCGCCAATCCCGCCGCGCGCAGTACCGAGCGCGCCGCCTCATCCACGTCTCCGCACGACACACCCGCACCCACGACCGCTACCCCAGCCTGCTGCGCTTCCAGCACGGCATGGTAGGCATTGCGCTCCTTTGGCTTGGGCGTGCCGAAGTACACGGTACGCGTCATATCCGAGCAGTAACCATCGTGGATTATACCGAAGTCGAGCGTCAGGAACCCCCGCCTTGGCAGCCGCGCGGAGGTGGCACGACCATGCGGCAGCGCCGAACGAGCACCGGAAGCCACGATGGTGTCGAACGACATGCCCTCGGCCCCGACAAGCCGCGCCTGGTGCTCCAGCTCCGCCGCAACTTCAATCTCCATCAGCCCCGGCCGCAGAAAACCCAGCATGTGGTCGAACAGCCTGCAGCCCATCAGAGCAGCCTCCGTCATGATGCGCAGTTCGTCCTCGTCCTTCACCAGCCGGAGCGTTTCCACAAGCGGTGCAGCAACCGGCGTCAGAAAGCTGCGCCGCATCCGAGACGGCAATGCCTGCTTCCATCGGGCAAGCTCCGCCACGCTGGTCCACGCCGGATCGAAGCCTGCGAACTCCACGCCCGCCTGCGCTGCCAGCCACTGCACCGCTGCAGGAGCCGGACCACCACCCGACACAATCTCCACCTGGGCCGCCTTCACCTCCGCAGCCGCCTGGGAGGCATAGCGGCCGTCGGTAAACAGCCGCGCGCTTCGGCGCGTCACCGCCAGCGCTGCGCTCGACCCCGTGAATCCGGACAGGTAGCGAATATCGGGAGGATGCGTCACCAGGAGCCCCGAAAGCCCCGCGCGCGTCAACTTGCGGCGCACTGCGCCCATGCGTCGAAGATGGTCCACCGCTCAGTTTTATCACGCGAAACCCTTTCCACGACTCATGTTGCGTCCGCCGGTCCCTCGTGATCATCCCTTCCGCTTGCGCGCCAGTTGATACGCCTCCGCCAGCCATTCAATGGCCGCATGCACATCGGCGTCTTCGCGAATCAGGAAGATGCGCCACTTGCGGCCTTCACCCTTCGGATTGCGCCCCGAACCGATCGCCCCGCGAGCAAAACGAGATTCAGCCGCGATGCGTTTCCTCGACGCTGGCTTCTCTTCGGCAAACTTCAGCATGATGGCGTCCTCGGAGTAGAGGGCGCGCGTGCCCGGAAGCGCACCGAACAGCACCGTCCCGCGATAGGCAAGCACCATCCCGAAGGCGCGTTTCATCGTGACGCCAGGCCATTGCTCCAGTTCCACCCGCAGGCCCTCCCCCAGCATTCGCATCCGCTCAGAAGCCACCTTCATGGGGTTTCGTTTCTTTGTCTGCACCACCAGATCCCCCTCCGATTGCTAGCACCTAGTAAACTGGAATTGAGGTTTCTATGCCAGAGATTCAGCGCAGAAAGACCCCGACGGTCCGGATCGGGCAAGTCCGAGTGGGCTGGGAAGTTCCGGTCGTGGTCCAGTCGATGACCAACACCGACACCGCAGACGCGGCAGGCACCATCGAGCAGGTGGCGGCACTGGCGCTCGCCGGCTCCGAGATCGTCCGCGTCACGGTAAACAACGACGAGGCCGCTGCGGCGGTTCCCCACATCGTCGAGGGCCTCGACAAGCGCGGCATCACCGTCCCCATCGTCGGCGACTTCCACTACAACGGCCATCTGCTGCTGAAGAAGTACCCCGCCACCGCGCGAGCACTGGCGAAATACCGCATCAATCCCGGCAACGCGTCCATCGGCAAAAAGGACAACGACAATTTCCAGGTGATGGTGGAGTGCGCGGCGCAGAACCAGAAGCCGGTCCGCATCGGCGTGAACTGGGGCTCGCTCGACCAGGCGCTGCTGACCCGCATGATGGACGAAAACAGCCGCTTGTCTATTCCGCAGCCCGCCCGCGACGTGATGATGGAAGCCATGGTAGTAAGCGCGCTCGAGTCAGCAAAGGCCGCCGAGCACTACGGACTGCGCAAGGACCAGATCATCCTCTCCGCCAAAGTTTCCGGCGTCCGCGATCTGATCGATGTCTACACCAACCTAGCCGCGCGGTGCGACTATGCCCTGCACCTGGGCTTGACGGAAGCGGGCATGGGCGCCAAGGGATTGATTGCCTCCACTGCCGGCCTGGCGCCGCTGCTGCTCGCCGGCATCGGTGACACCATTCGCGTGAGCCTGACTCCCAAGCCGAACGGCGATCGCACGGAAGAAGTGCAAGCCGCGCAGCAGATTCTGCAGTCGCTATCGATCCGAAGCTTTATGCCGCAGGTCACCAGCTGCCCCGGTTGCGGACGCACCACTAGCACCTATTTCCAGGAGCTTGCGGAGCAGATTCAGGGCTACCTGCGGACCTCAATGCCGGAGTGGCGCAAGCAGTATCCCGGCGTCGAAGAACTCAAGCTCGCGGTCATGGGATGCGTAGTGAACGGCCCCGGCGAGTCGAAGCACGCCAACCTCGGCATCAGCCTCCCCGGTACCTTCGAGGAGCCCAAGGCGCCCGTGTACATGGACGGCAAGCTCTACACCACGCTGCGCGGAGATACGATCGTGGCCGAGTTCAAGGAGATTCTGGACCGCTACGTTGAGAGCCACTACGGAAAGAAGAGCGAAGAACTCGTCGGCGCACGATAGGGAAATCATTCACAAGCCTAGAAACAAGCGTTGTGATGCGGCCCCTTTCTCCCCCGGTCGTGCTGTCGACTACCCTTGCCCCAATTCCCCGGAAAGCGTGTTGCGTTCGCTGTCCGCCGTTCAATCGGATTGGCTCTCTACGTCATGATGGCCTCATCCGTGGCCCTCGCCGGGAATCCTCGCCCCTGCCTGACCCCCGATGAGGCCACAAGCAAGCTCAATGAAGACCTCTGCCTCGCCGCTCACGTTTACAGCGTGGTGCAATTGCGGGACGGAACCCGTTTCCTCGACGTCCGCTCCCCGGAAACGCCCGACGAAAGCTGCCGCTTCACCGTCGTCTCATTTTCGAGACGACCGCACAGGAGTCAGGGATCTCTCTGGCTATGGTGAGAAAGACGTGCAGATTGGCGGCACGGTCCAACCCATGCACGGCCGCTCCGGCATCGTTCTGAGCCCCGCCCGTCAGTTCTCCGGCGGCCCGCCAAAGTTCCAGCCGAATCCTCGCCTCCTGCATGGGTTCTCGGGCGACCAGGAAAAGCCGCCACCGAATCTCAGGCGGCAGGGCCGAGGGCGCGCGTTCATGAACAGCGAGGATCAGGAAACCATTCCCAGGAAGTTGCCGCGCTCTCCAATTCCAAGAGCTCCAAGCCCGGGATAGCCGAATCTCACTTCGGCGCCGCAGGCTCTTCCAGCGGCGGCGCAAACCGCGCCCCAGTCAGCAGAATACCCCCCGAAACTACCAGCGACACCAACGTCAGCCCCAGCGCCAGCCGCAAATTCGTCCGGTCCGACACCGCCCCAATAATCTGCGGCGAAAAAGTATCGCCAAACAGGTGAATAAACAATAAATTCAACGAGATAGCCGTAGCGCGCACCTGGAACGACACCGAGTTCACAATAGCCGCGTTCAGCGGGCCGGTATTGAGGAAAAGGAAAAATTCCGCAACAAACAGCCCCGGCACCGACCAGGCCGGCGGCCCGAAGAAGACCACCGCACCGCAAGGCAGCGTGAGCGCCACGCTCCAGAACGACAGCAGATAAAGCGCCCGGTGGTTGGTGCGGAGCCAGCGCTGCGCGATCCAGCCACCGACCACCGTTCCCACAATCCCATCAATCACGGTGATGCCGCTCACCACCAGGCTCGAGTTGGCCACGCTCAGCCCCGCCGACCGGTGCAGGAACGTCGGCACCCACGCCGAAATGCCGCCCATCGCGAACGTGAGCGCCGCCAGACCAAAGGTCGCCGTGAGGAAAGCTCCGTTAGAGAACAGCCCCGCAAACGTGGTGCGGCTCAGGTTCGGCTTGATGTGGTCGGTGGTGCCGCGGGCGGGCTCGCGGCCCAGCCAGCCGTATAGCCCGGCAATCACGAGTCCGGGGATCGCGCAGATGAAAAACGGCGCCCGCCACCCGTAGAGCGTCCCCAGTTCCCCGCCCGCCAGGTAACCCATGGCAGCGCCCACAGGAATCGCCAAATAGAAGATCGAAAGGATCCGGTTTCGGTCACGTTCGGGATAGAAATCGGCCAGCACGGCAGGGGCGAAGATGCCGAAGGTGGCCTCGCCCACTCCCACCAGCGCGTGGCGAAGATAGAGGGTCCAATAGTCGTGCACCCAGGCGGTGCCCAGGGTCGCCAGACTCCACAGAACGGCTCCGCCAATGATGAGGGGCTTGCGCGGAAAGCGGTCGCCCAGCCAGCCAGTGAGCGGCGCCACCAGCATGTATACCACAAACAGCGCGGTCGTCAGAGCCCCAATGCGTTGGTCGCTCCAGCCGTACTCCCGCTGCACAAGCATTTGCGCGCCTGGAAGGATGTAGCGGTCGATGTAGTTGAGGAGATTGAGGCAAATCAGCAGAGTCAGCGTCGCAAGGGCGGGGCTGATGCGCGAGCGGACGGGATGGAGGGTGCTGGACACAGAGTCAGTGCACTGGGTCACAGGATAACGGGACAGTGCGCGCCTGTCACACTTGTTCGCCGGTCACGCGAACATGCGTGGCTACAGGGCAATAAGCGAACGCTTGCGAGGGGGGGGCACTGCCGGTGAGAGAGCGACCGCAGGGCTGGAGGGGCGCCGGTAGGAGAAAAAAAGAGGAGTTCACTGGCTTCATGGGAAACATGCTGCCAGGGAACTCCTTTCCCCAGATCTGCGTTGTTTCTGAAGTGAGTGTCTGCCCATGTAGCAATTAGTACAACAGTACTAAGGGACACTGGATTTTAGTAACCTCAGATGCCGTCCCCAAAGTAACCGGACGAGTTCAAGATTCCTTGCCCCTTGGATCCGGCGCCATGGCGCCGGCGAGCGCGCGCATCGAGAGCTCAATGCGATTCTCCGCCCCAGCCTTGCGCATCAGGCGCCCCACATGGGCTTTCACGGTGCGTTCCTCAATGCCCAGTTCGTGGGCAATCTCCCGGTTGGAGCGCGCCGTGAGGATTAGTTCCAGCACCTGGCGTTCGCGGGCAGTGAGGCGAAGCGGCTCGCTGGGAAGGTTCGTGTCGGGGACATCGAGCAGGCGGTCGATGAGCTTGGAAAGCAGCCGCCGGGGCGCCCAGATGGACCCGCTGACCACGATCTCAATGGCCTGGCGGATGGTGTCGGTTCCCGCGGAGGTGTCCAGGTAGGCACGGGCCCCGGCCACAATCGAGCTCAACACCAGCTCATCTTCATTGTCGGGACCGATGACAATCTGCCGCATGCCCGGCCGGGAGCGCCGCACCGCTTCTACGGTGTCAAACCCGCCGCTCGATGAGTTCAGATCGACTACGAGGTATTCGACCGCTGGGTTGGCCAGCAACTCCTGGATGGTGCCGATGACGGGCACAAGCTGGATCTTGCCTGGTACAGGGCGCTCCTCGAAGACCATGGTGAGTCCTTCAAGGCGAAGCGGTTCACCGGCGAGGAGTCCGATCCGGATAATCTGCGAAGTGTGGGAAGCCGGCACGCTCTCTCCGTTGGCCCGAAAAGGCCGATTACAGCATCACCCGTTGCAAGGGCCGCAGGAGGGGGAACTGGCCTGCTGCCAACCAAAAAGCCGCACGCGGCGGTGAATCAACTACAGCTTAGGGAGAACGATTCCCTGCTGCTTTTGATACTTGCCCTTGCGGTCGGCGTAGCTGATCTCGCAGGGTTCATCTGACTGGAAGAACAAGATCTGGCAAAGCCCCTCGTTGGCATAAACCTTGGCTGGGAGGGGCGTGGTATTGGATATTTCAAGCGTAACGTAGCCCTCCCATTCGGGCTCGAAGGGCGTCACGTTCACAATAATCCCGCAGCGGGCGTATGTCGATTTTCCCACGCATATGGTCAGCACGTCGCGCGGAATGCGGAAGTACTCGATCGAACGTGCAAGGGCGAACGAGTTGGGCGGAACGATAACCGAAGGTGCCTGGACCGAGACGAAGGAGCGCTCATCGAACGCCTTGGGATCGATGATGGCGCTGTTGACGTTGGTAAAGATCTTGAATTCGTCGGAGACGCGCAAGTCGTAGCCGTAGGAAGAGAGACCGTAAGAGATGACGCCTTCGCGGACTTGTTTCTCGCTGAACGGCTCAATCATGTTGTGCGTTAGGGCCTGTTCCCGAATCCAACGGTCACTCTTGATCGACATGCCTCTCCTGTCCCGAATCTGTAGGAAATCCGGTGAAAACTGCCTGGCCTTGCAGGCTGCTGAAAGACCAATTTTACGAGACGAAACCGGGTGATGACAATGGGATCGGATGGCGAGGTGCGCGAGCATTGGCACATAGCCACAGCGTCACACCTCAGCTGAAGGTTCGGCGCGGCACCGACACCCACTCCAACACAATTCAAGGCGTTCTATCCGCTCCAGCGCGGAGTGATGTGCACGTTTCACAGCTCCGTTGGTACATTCGAAAACTGATCAACGGCACAATTGAACCACGTCGCCCTCATTGGTCGAACATTCCATCGCTATTCCGCGGCGCCAACCAATGGCTTCACCGCACGGAGAGGGACCTCCATGGTGCCCACCTTGCGCGTGGCATGGTCGAAGACTCCGGTGCGAAGCCAGTAATCGCCCTTGGGCACGTCGATTTCGAAATGAAGCTGCACGCCGGCCTTCTGGTAGACGGCGAACATCTCCTGGTCGGAGTGGAGCGTGATTAGCTGGCTCTGTTCGCTGGCCACCTGGCCGTAGTGGTCAAACACGAGAAGGGAGACATTCAAGCTCCCCCGGTGGACCCCGTCGGCGTCCTTGCTCAACTCTAGGTCGTCGAGGTCAATGGCGAAGTCGACGGCGTAATGACGCGCCCCTAAGGATTCAGCCACGGTCTTTGGCTGGAGAGTTTTCTGGGGAGCTCCCGCACCTGCCGGTGAGGGTTGCACAAGAATCTTGTAGAGGATGCGGTCGGCTTGCGGCATGCCCGGCTGCATAAACGGCTGCAATGGGTCGGGGGCTTGCATTTGAGCCTGCCCCTGGACCCGATTCGCATCGGCTGTGCCGTCGTCGCGCTTCTTCCCCTTTGCGTGCTTCGGGGCTGCGGAGGAGTTCTGGTCGACGGCGAAGTACCCGCGTCGATACGAAAGCCGGTACCCTTCCCCGGCCACTTTCACGCTGATATTGCGATACCCTCCGTCCATATTTGAGTTCGTGGGCGTGTACGAAAGCGTGTAGAAGTTGGAACTCGACGAGACAATCTTGTCGATCACCTCTGACAGCCGGTTGCTGCTGTAGAAAGCGTGACCGCCGGTCTTCTCGGCCAGCGTATCCATCGTCAGGTACTCCGAATTGCGAACGATGCTCTCCTTGGTCAATGCCGCGCCGGCGCCTCCGCCGATGCCGGCGCCGCTCTCCGCCGTGAAGTACTGCGACGCCAGCACGCCCTGCACATCCACCGGGTAGATGGCGACCCGCGCGGCAGCCAGCGCCGCATACGCGTCCCGGATTTGGCCGTCGAATCGCCCGTTGGTATCGGCGAAGGGCACCCCCGTTATTCCGAAGGCGTCTACCGGAAAAGAGCCCGACAGCCAGACCAGGTTCTTACGGCCCGGAAAAGCTCCCAGGAATTCAGCCAGGTCATGTAGCGCCGCGAGGGTGCGGTAGGCGCGGTCGGCATACTGCGCGGCGGTGCCTTCTGCCATAAAGTCCTGCAGCGCGTTTATCATCGCGCCGGAGACCTGGGCCTGCGATCCAAGCCCGATGGCTGCGGCCTGGGAGTTTGCCTCTCCGGCGCTCTGGAGCAGAGCCGGCACCTCTGTTGCGCCATTCTTGCCTGAGCCGTTCCTGCCCGGTTCCAGAGCCGCCGCCAGGACGGTAGGATCGTCGGAGAATCCTTGCACAAAGCGCAGACGCATCGACAAGGTGAAGATGGCCAGCCGCGAGCCAGGCCTGAGGCTTTTCAAGTACTTGAGGGCGTTTTTGCGCAGGTATTGCTGATCCCCCGCGGAGGTGTTGAGCGCGTCCAGC
>Ga0210394_10003929_pt1 | contig 17861 bp, 5 predicted proteins | sample IncBWC12MmetaG_FD_160121 | JGI IMG/M metagenome (GOLD analysis project Ga0210394, IMG submission 160121) | Forest soil microbial communities from Barre Woods Harvard Forest LTER site, Petersham, Massachusetts, United States - Inc-BW-C-12-M | ecosystem: Environmental > Terrestrial > Soil >... | reverse complement strand
GGGGTTCCTACGCTGTCCCGTGCATTGTCAGAAACAAGAAGGAATTGGCCTCAGCGTTTGCCGCCGAGGGTTATGTGATGGTCGACCAATGGCCCGCTTTCGAACTTTCACTACAGATGCCACTACTGCCTAATTACACAGTGCCACACTACTCGGGTTTTTACTTCCGGCAACAAGCGTAAAAATAAATTGCCAGGCAAACCGGCCGACCTTCGTTCACATTTTCCAAAGGTTGTCCGGACCGCACAGTCTCCGAAAGATCCGAAATCCAGTCAGTAGGTCCAGACCAAGGGTTTCGTTAGGGCGAAGGGAGCCCTGCGACTTGTATAAGAACAGTGCGGAGGACTGTCCAAAAGAGGACAGCAGGCACCCTTGAGAGTACCTAAAATGTGGTACCGCATCGCGAGGAAAGAGCGATATTTGCCGGAAGGCTGCGCGGCCTGGTCATGGAATTAGGTAGACCACCGTACTGTCGGCGTTTGCCATTGCGACACGATGGTAATGGGTTGGTGATCTTACGTCTTCCATAAAGTAGGAACGCACTGGGGGTTTCTGGGATCGTGGGGATAACTCTAAGGGGCAAAGAATTGTCGAAATCCCAAGGACGTATGAGCACACTGAAAGTCTTTATCGGCGAGGGGTCCTCGCAAGGATCGGAATGAACGACGACCGCTGCTACCTGAAGCCCAATGTGATGATCGAGCCTCTGGTCGACGGCTGGTATGCCTGGGCCCATCTGATCTCCCCTGCGACGGCGGCTAGGAATCTTACCGAGCGGCACCTGAAAATCATGGAGTCTTACATCGAAACACCGGAGAGTCATCAAGCGGCCGTGAAAAATCCTGCATTGTTGGGCGGTCCCTTCATGGACCTTGGCGAAAACCGAGTGGAAGAGGTGAAGGATCTTCGCGAGCGCACCTTGCGCGAGAGGGGTCATTTGGTTCGGCTGTCGCGCTCCCTCGAGCGACTCGACACTTTGCTGCGGGAGAAGGCGACGGGCTACAGCCTGGAGGCACTCTACGCGGAGGTGCCGGAGGAGCTGCAGGGGTATGTCGAACTGGTCTACGATCTCAACAACCACCCGTCGTTCCGGCTAATTGAGCCGCTGCTGTACAAGAGCCCTTACTACGACGAATCGCTGCAGAGCGTGATGCTCTCGGAGATCGGCCAAGATGCCCGGCCGTTCGTCCTTAGCACTCCACGGATCGACAGCAATGGTTCGGTCCAGGTGGAAATGCCGTTTGCCAGCGAGCAGCTCGACAAGCTGTTTCGAATGAAGAACGAGCCGTTTACGCTGAACGAAATCCGCCATGCGTTGGGGTTGAACGACGTGCAAGCGGAACGATTCGGGACGTTCCTCACGACGGAGAAGCCACGGCCGTACTCGAAGTATGCGGGCGAAGGCGCGCGCTGGCGCTACTTCGGCCATGCCTGCATTTTGCTTGAGACCCCAGGCGTCACTATACTCACAGATCCGGTCCTGAGTTACACCTACGAGAGCGACATCTCGCGCTACACCTACGAAGACCTGCCCGAAGTGATCGACTACGCGGTCATTACGCACAACCATCAGGACCACATTCTGTTTGAGACGCTGCTTCAATTGCGCCACCGGATTCGCAATATCGTGGTTCCGCGTAACGGCGGAGGCGCGTTGCAAGATCCCTCCCTGCGGTTGCTGCTGAAGCAGTGCGGCTTCAAGAACGTCATTGAGCTCGCGGAAATGGAGGAGATCCCGTTTGACCGCGGATCGATCACGGCTCTTCCGTTCCTGGGGGAACACGGCGATTTGAATGTGCTAACCAAGTCAGCTTACTTGTTACGCGCAAACGACCATACGCTGATGTTTGCTGCCGACTCCTGCAATATCTCACCGAAGTTGTACGAGCATGTGCACAAACAGGTCGGCGACGTTGAAGCGCTTTTCGTTGGCATGGAATGTGACGGTGCGCCGGTTTCCTGGATATACGGACCGCTTCTGACGCAGCGACTAGAGCGCTCGAAGGATCTTTCGCGGAGGCTGGCCGGCTCGAACTATGACCGCGCGCTGGCACTGGTGGACCAGTTTCATTGCAAGGAAGTGTACGTATACGCGATGGGCCAGGAGCCCTGGCTGAACCACGTCATGAGCATCAAATATACGGATAGATCCAATCCTATCATTCACTCGGATCGCCTCATTGAAACTTGCAGCACGCGCGGAATCAAGGCGGAACGTCTTTTTGGCGAGAAAGAGATTCTTCTTCCTTACAAGTCACATGACCCCGGAACCTCAATCCATTAGTACCGCGCAGACGTCGGCTTTTGTGCTGCCTGAGCTCGTGCGATCCTGGAATGCCACGCACACGACATATCCGCGCGAGGCATCTGTGGCGGGCTTGTTTGAGGATATTGCTGCGGCCAGCCCGGACTCGATCGCTGTCAGCTTCGGGTTCGAGCAGCTCTCGTACGGCGAGCTGAACGTGCGCGCGAATCGTCTCGCGCACCGCCTGCGTCGCATAGGGGTGGGCGCGGAGACCTTGGTGGGCTGCTGCATCGAGCGTTCGCTAGATCTGATCGTGGCGCTTGTGGGCATTCTCAAAGCAGGCGGCGCGTACGTTCCGTTGGATCCTTCCTATCCGAAAGAGCGCTTCGACTATTTGCTTAAGGACACGAACACTCCCGTGATGCTAACTCAGAACTCTCTGGCGCCATTCCTGCCCGTGCGTCGAAGTGTTAAGCGGATCTGCGTTGATGATGACTATCGACCGCTTTCCACCGACGACGAGGGGAAACCCATACCGGCAGGAGGACCAACCAGTCTCGCCTACGTGATGTATACCTCCGGGTCAACCGGGCAGCCGAAAGGAGTGATGGTTGAGAATCGCGCCATCGTGCGCCTGGTTCGCAGTACGAACTTCTGCAAGTTCGGCCCCGAAGAAGTCTTCCTCCAATTTGCTCCGATCTCTTTTGATGCCTCCACACTGGAAATTTGGGGGCCGCTTCTCAACGGCGGCCGTCTGGTGGTAATGCCGCCACAGTCCGCTTCGCTCGAAGATCTTGGCCGGACCATCCGCGATCAGGGCGTAACCACCCTTTGGCTTCCCGCCGGGCTGTTCAACTTGATGGTCGAACAACGCCTGGAAGACCTCCGGCCGATTCGTCAACTTCTGGCGGGTGGCGACGTTTTGTCTTCTCACCACGTGCGCATGGTTTTGGAAAACTTGCCGGACTGTACGCTGATTAACGGATATGGCCCAACGGAGAATGCGACCTTCACGTGCTGCCATGCAATGCGTGCAGGAGGGTCTGTGCCGGATTCGATTCCGATCGGCAGACCCATTTCGAATACACGAGTCTACATCCTCGACGAGCAGATGCGTCCGCTGCAACCTGGCGAGGCGGGCGAGCTCTATGCCGCGGGCGACGGAGTCGCGCGCGGGTACCTGAACAATCCCGAAGCGACCGCAGAGAAGTTCATCGCCGATCCCTTCCATTGCGCAGATGGCGGCCGCATGTATCGCACGGGCGACCTGGCTCGCTGGTGCGAGGACGGCACGGTGGAGTTCCTTGGGCGCATCGACAACCAAGTCAAAATCAATGGCTACCGTATTGAGCCCGCTGAAATCGAGGCAGCGATACGCCGCCATCGGGGCGTCGAGGACGTCTGCGTCGTGGCTCACGCAGACGGAAACGGCTCCAAGCGCCTGGTAGCTTACTACGTGGCTTCCATGGCGGCTTGCCTTTCGGCGTGCGCATTGCGAGAAGATCTCGCCACGAAGCTGCCACACTTCATGGTTCCGGCCCTGTTCGTGGCTATGGATTCGCTGCCCCTTTCATCTAACGGAAAGGTGGATCGGGCTGCTCTGCCTGTGCCTTTGTCCGAGACACCGACGTCGACAGAACCGCCCAAAACGACGCTCGAACAGAACATCGCCGACCTCTGGAAGCGCATACTGCAGACCAAACGTATCGGTCTCGACGACAATTTCTTCGACCTGGGTGGAGATTCACTTTCGCTAGTTGCTGTGCATTCAAATCTGCAGAAGATGCTTCACGTGGAAATCCCCGTGACTGATTTTTTTGAGTTCACCACCGTGCGGACGCTGGCCCGCCACCTGGAAGAGCGGAAACCCGCTGGCGGTTCACTTGGCGAACCGCGGGAGCGCGCCCAGAAGCAACGGGATGCATTTACCCGGTCGCGAGGGCGCCGGGCGTGCGGTGCGACGTGAGTGCGCAGGATTCAAACGGTCCGCTGCTGGAAGGCGTCGCGATCGTCGGCATGGCCGGACGATTTCCGGGCGCCCGCAGTGTTCCCGAGTTCTGGCGCAACCAACTCGCGGGGATCGAAGCGATTTCGGCGTTCCGCATCGAGGAACTGGAAGTCCCCAATGCGGCGGAGCTCGCGCGCGATACGAACTACGTGCGAGCCCGCTCGATACTCGATGATGTGGACCTGTTCGATGCCGAGTTCTTCGGCATTTATCCTCGCGAAGCGGAGCTTATGGATCCTCAGCAGCGGCTTTTCCTGGAGTGTTGCTGGCAGGCATTTGAGGACGCCGGCCACGATCCGTTCACTTATTCGGGAGCGGTGGGCGTTTTTGCGGGAAGCACTTTGAGTACCTACTTCCTATCTCGCCTTTGCACGGGCTCTGGCTTTGTAAACAAATTTACGGGCGAATACCAAGTAGCCAACTATCTGGAGATGATGGGCAACAGCCTGGATTTCCTTTCCACGCGGGTTGCATACAAATTGAATTTGCGTGGGCCGGCTTTTACGATACAGGCCGGGTGCTCGACCTCTCTGCTGGCGATCTGTACAGCGTGCCAGTCCTTATTGACTTATCAGAGTGATATGGCCCTTGCGGGCGGGACTTCCATTACTTTTCCTCAGAAGCGCGGCTCCCTTTATCAGGAAGGTGGGATGATTTCTCCCGACGGCCACTGCCGTACTTTCGACGCTAACGCCCAGGGAACCGTATTCGGCAGCGGCGTGGCCGTGATTCTGCTCAAGCGATTGGAAGACGCGGTCCACGATGGTGATCAAATTTATTCCGTGATTCGTGGCTTCGCCACGAACAATGACGGTTCGGCAAAAGTGGGCTACACGGCGCCCAGCGTGGAGGGACAGGCGCGCGTGATCGCGCTTGCCCAAGAAGCCGCTGGAGTTCATCCAGAAACAATCGGCTACGTGGAAGCACACGGCACAGGCACGCCGCTTGGGGATCCGATCGAGTTGGCCTCTTTGGCGCAGGCCTTCCGCGGGCGCACCTCAAAGAAGCATTTCTGCGTCGTGGGCACAGCTAAGACGAACGTGGGCCACCTGGATATCGCCGCCGGCGTAACCGGTCTGATCCACGCCACCCACATCGTGCGCCACGGAATATTTCCCCCCACTCTCCACTTTGCCGCGCCGAATCCGAACTTCGATCTCGAAAACAGCCCGTTCTATGTCAACGCAAAGCGAGAGGAATGGAAAACGAATGGAGCGCCGCGGCGAGCAGGGGTAAGCGCATTTGGCGTGGGTGGAACGAACGCGCACGTGATCCTCGAGCAAGCCCCCACGCGGGTCTCCAGGGCTTCGAAGCGCAGCTTCCAGCTTCTAGTCATTTCCGCGCGATCGCCGGCTGCGCTGGATAGAGCGACCGACAATCTTGTTGAATTCTTCAAGGCTGCCCCGAACTCGAACCTGGCGGACGTGGCATGGACGTTGCAAGCCGGGCGGCGAGCCTTCTCCTGCCGCCGCACGATCGTCGCTCGAAATACCCGGGAGTCGATTTCTGCGCTCACGAGTCGCGATCTGGAGCGCGTGCAGTCTCGCCTTCGTTCGAATGAGAATCCAGCCGTCTATTTCTTATTTCCAGGCCAGGGTTCCCAGCACGTGAACATGGGCCGTGAAATTTATGAATCTGAGCCCATCTTCCGTGAAGCAGTGGACCACTGCACGGCGATTCTCAATCGGCATCTGGGCTGCGACCTACACCAGCTACTGTACCCGGCGGATCGCGCTTCGGAAGGAGCCAAACACCGCGTCACCGATACAGTCATCGCGCAGCCGGCACTCTTCACAATCGAATATGCGTTGGCGCAGCTCTGGATGAGCTGGGGCATTCGACCGCAGGCCATGTTTGGGCACAGCATCGGGGAATTTGTCGCCGCGTGTCTCGCTGGCGTGTTTTCTCTCGACGATGCACTCGCTCTGGTGGCGGCGCGTGGTCGGATGATGCAGGAGCTGCCTCCAGGCGGTATGTTGTCGGTGCGTCTTTCGGAATCGGAGTTGCGCCCCCGACTCAATGGACATTTGTCTCTTGCGGCCGTGAACGCACCATCGCTCTGTGTGGTAGCGGGACCGTTTGAAGCGCTGGATGAAATGGAGCGGCAGCTTTCGACGGAGGGAGTCGTTTTCCGGCGGCTAGTAACCTCCCATGCATTCCATTCGGCGATGATGGATCCGATCCTGGAGCCTTTCACTGAGAGCGTGAAGCAAGTGCGCTTGAGCCCGCCGCGGATCGCTTACGTCTCCGGCGTTACGGGCGCGTGGGTCACCGAAAAAGAAACGACCGATCCGGCCTACTGGGCGCGCCAATTACGCCAAGCCGTGCGATTCTCGGCAGGTGTAATCGAGCTCGAGAAGAATGCGAACTGCATTTTGCTGGAGGTCGGGCCCGGGAACGTTTTGGCCACTCTCGCCCGGCAGCACGCCGGAGCTTCAGCCGATCAGATTATTGCCTCCTCACTTTCGGACGGATTTTCGGGTAAAGGCGATTCGGCGAACCTGATGAAGGCAGTGGGTTCACTGTGGCTTGCGGGAGTGCAACCCAACTGGGAAGCTTTCCACGCTGAGGGCCGTCGCCAGCGCGTTTCATTGCCCACTTATCCTTTCGAAAGAAAGCGCTATTGGCTGGAAGTGCCGGCAGCCGAAGATCTGAGTGCGTCCATTGCGGCCCCCGTGCAGGCAATATCGCAACCGCCCAGATTCGAATCCATCACGACGGAGGAAAGAGAACCTGTGAACGCCCCGACCCAAACTTCAGCTGCGGCGGCAAAGGCGCCCAGCCGTGCAGCTCGTATTCGCAGGATGCTCGTGGACATCCTTGAAGAGCTCTCCGGCATGAGCCTCTCGCAGGCGCAGGGCTCGACAAGCTTCCTCGAGATGGGCTTCGATTCTCTATTCCTCACGCAAGTCACACAGTCACTGCAACGTAGGTTCAGCTTGCAAATTACCTTTCGTCAGTTGCTGGGCGACCAGTGCTCTCTGGACGCTCTGGCAGGCTACGTCGACAGCAAGCTGCCGTCCAATGTCCTCTCCGAACCCGCACCGCCGAGGGTGATTGCTGCGCCGGCTCCCACTGCGGTGGCGTCTGTGGCGCCGGTTATCGTGCCGCAAGTCCCAGTTGCAGCAGCAGTCAGGAATGGCAATGGAGGTTCCGCCATGTCGGACTCCGCAGTCGAACGCTTGATGCGAGAACAGCTCAAGACGATGAATCCGCCCTTCGCGAAGCAATTGGAAATGCTGCGCGGCGCAGCATCTACACCGGTTGCACCGGTGCCCGCAACAGCCACTGTCGCGGTGCCTCCGCCCTCCTTGAAGTCGCTAGCCAGCGTTGCACGCGCGCTTCCGGTAGCGTCGACCACGCAAAACCCGCCTGCTGACAAGGAAGAGCACTCGAACGACCTGAAAGGTTACACGCCATTCAAGCCGCTGCCAAAGGGTCCGACGGGCGAACTGACCGCTCGGCAGAGCCAGCACATTGACGCGCTCATCGCGCGCTACACAAAGCGCACGGCCGGCTCGAAGCAGAGGACGCAGGAATACCGCCAATCGCTGGCTGACCCGCGCGTGGTTTCCGGATTCCGCCAAGAGTGGAAGGAAATGATTTATCCGATCATCGCGGTGCGATCTCAGGGTTCCCGTCTGTGGGACGTAGACGGAAATGAATATATCGACATACTGAACGGATTTGGACCCATCATGTTTGGCCACCGTCCGGAATTCGTCGAGAAGGCCATCGAGAAACAGCTTCACGAAGGATTTGAAATCGGGCCACAGACACTGCTGGCTGGCGAAGCGGCGAAAGCCATCTGCGAACTCACCGGCAATGAGCGCGCCACGTTCTGCAACACCGGCTCGGAAGCGGTCACCGCAGCCATGCGCGTGGCCCGCACGGTGACAGCACGAAACAAAGTCGTTTTCTTCGCGGGCGATTATCACGGCATGTTTGATGAAGTCCTCGTCAAGGGCATCAAGCGTGGCGGAGTGCCGCAAGCAGTGCCAGTCGCGCCGGGCATTCCTCGCGAAAAGGCGGCCAACGTCGTTGTCCTGGAGTATGGGGCTGAGGAATCGCTCGAATGGATCCGCGCCAACGCACGTGAACTCGCGGCGGTGATGGTTGAACCTGTCCAGAGCCGGCATCCGGACCTTCAGCCTGTGGGATTCCTCAAGGAACTCCGCAAGATCACAGAGGAATCGGACAGCTGCCTGATCTTTGACGAAGTCGTGACAGGATTCCGCGTCCATCCGGGCGGCTGTCAGGCGTTGTTTGACATTCGCGCCGATCTGGCTACCTACGGAAAAGTGCTTGGCGGTGGCATGCCCATCGGCGTGCTCGCAGGTAAGGCGAAGTATATGGATGCGCTCGACGGCGGCATGTGGCAATTCGGCGACGCCTCCTGCCCGGAGGTAGGCGTAACGTTTTTCGCCGGGACATTTGTGCGCCATCCACTCGCGCTCGCAGCGGTGAAGGCCGTACTGCAGCACTTCAAAGAAGAGGGGCCTGCGCTGCAGCAGCAACTGACGGAGCGCACCGCCACGATGGTACGGCGGTTAAACGATATTCTTGAGAAGAAAAACGTGCCCTCGCACATCGAGCATTTCGCCAGTATTTTCTACTTCAGTTTCCCGCCTGCCTTTCGCTTCGGCAGCTTGTTTTACTACCACCTGCGCGAAAAAGGGATTCACCTTCTCGAAGGATTTCCTTGCTTCCTGACAACAGCTCACTCCAACGCCGATATTGGGCGTATCGTGCATGCATTTGAAGAAACCGTAGCTGAAATGCAAGAGGGTGGCGTTCTGCCCGAGCCGCATGAGAAGTCTCCTGCACCCTACTTCGAGGAGCAGGCTGTCGCCGTCGCCGCGGCACAGTTGAGCGAGCCGATCGAGATCCCGTTGACCGAATCGCAGCTCGAGGTCTGGCTCTCCGACCAGCTTGGGCCGGAAGCCTCCTGCAGCTATAACGAATCGTTCACGTTGCACGCCAGGGGGCGAATGAATGAGTCGGCGTTCAAGCAGGCCTTGCAGCAAGTTGTCTCGCGCCACGATGCGTTGCGAGCAACGTTCAGCCGTGAGGGAAATTTGGAGTGGCTCGGACCGCTATTGAAACTGGAAATCCCGACCATCGATATGCGCGTTCTAGTCCCAGGCGAGCGCGAAGCCCGCGTGCAGCAAATCATTCGGGAGGATGCACACTCGGCCTTCTCCCTTTGCAGCGGCCCGCTGGTGCGAGCGCAATTAATTCAGATGGAGGACTTGTACTGGCTTCTGATTTTCACATCGCACCACATTGTTTGCGACGGCTGGTCGACCAACGTCCTGTTGGATGAGCTCTCGAGGCTATACAACGCGCTCGGGCGTGGCGAGGCATGCGACCTCCCAGTTCCCATGAGCTTTGCGGCTTACTCGAAGTCACAGGCGGATTTTCTGAACGGTTCGGAAGGCGCAAAAGTAGAAAGATTCTGGCTAGAACAGTTTCAACAGCCGGCCCCGCTTCTAGACTTGCCCGCCGACCGGCCTCGTCCACCGATAAGGGAATATCAGGGAGCGACGTGCTGCAGAAAAATCGGCGCCGAGGCGTACAGCGCCATCAAAAAGCTGGGCGCCAAGCAAAAGTGCACGTTGTTTGTGACCCTGCTCGCGGGTTTTCAGATTCTGCTGAGCCGGCTGAGCGGACAGGACGATATCGTCGTCGGAATTCCCACCGCCGGCCAGTCTTTAATCGAGGATGGCGTCCTAGTGGGTCATTGCGTCAACTTCTTGCCGTTGCGCGGCCGCACAACTGGCGACCTTAGTGGCGCCGTCTTTCTGGAGCAGGTTCGCCAGACGCTGCTCGCGGCTTACGATCATCAGAATTACACATACGGTCGGCTGGTGCGAAAGCTGGCACTTACGAAGGACCCCAGCCGCTTGCCGCTCACGGAGGTGCAATTCAATCTCGAACGCATTGGTGATGGATTGCAGTTCGAGGGATTTACTGTGGAGATCGATCCCAGTCCGAAGAGTTTCGTGAATTTCGATATTTTCCTCAACGTGGTGGAATCAAAGGATGCGCTGGTCCTCAACTGCGACTACAGCACGGGCCTTTTCGACGAAGCTACGATCTCGCGCTGGTTGGGGCACTACGAAACTCTGTTGCTTGGCATGGTGGCCGATGTTCATCAGCCAATCTCTGCTCTGCCTTTGCTCGACGAAGCTGGTCGCGGGCAGTCCGTGATCGATTGGAACGCGACGCGTGCGGAGTATGCGCGGAATTCCTGCGTGCACCATTTATTTGAAGCGCAAGCCAGAGCCACCCCGGACGCTGTAGCCGTGGCGTTCGAGAGCCAACAACTAACGTATGCGGAACTAAACCAACGCGCGGACCAGCTGGCAGGCTATCTGCGAGAGCTTGGCGTCAAGCCCGGCGTGGTGGTAGGGGTTTTCGTGGAACGCTCGCTGGATATGATCGTCGCCCTGCTTGGCGTGATGAAATCCGGGGGCGCCTACCTCCCAATGGATCCCACCTATCCGGTGGAACGCATCTCCTTCGTGCTGGCGGACGCAAACGTGCCGGTGTTGCTGACCCAGGAAAAACTGGTACAGAACTTGACGACCGGTGGAATTCGCTTCGTTTGTCTTGATACTAGCTGGGAGGAAATCAAGCGGGAGAGCACCGGCGCTCCGCCTACCCGGGTCACCTCCGATGACCTCGCGTATGTAGTTTATACTTCGGGCTCAACTGGCAAGCCAAAGGGTGTTGAGATTCCACATCGCGCAGTCGTCAATCTACTCAACTCCATGCGCAAGCGGCCCGGTTTTGGGACGCAGGACACATTGCTCGCGGTGACTACACTTTCCTTCGACATCGCGGGACTGGAACTGTATTTGCCCCTGTGCGTCGGCGCAAAGTTGATCATCGCCAGCCGTGAAGCTGCCTCCGAGGGAAATCAGCTCCTTGCTCTGCTGATGTCTTCGAAAGCCACCGTAATGCAGGCCACGCCGGTTACGTGGAAGTTGCTGCTCGAAGCCGGATGGGTTGGCGCACCGCGCCTGAAGGTGTTGTGCGGGGGCGAGGCTTTTCCTCGCGAACTCGCGAACGATTTGGCCAAGCACGCGATCTCAGTGTGGAACATGTACGGCCCAACGGAGTCCACGATTTGGTCGGCCGCTGACGAGGTCAAGGCGGGGGATGGGCCAATTCCGATTGGCCTACCGATCGATAACACGGAATTCTATGTTATCGATGCCAACGGCCAACTGGCTCCGATTGGCGTAGCGGGTGAGTTGCACATTGGCGGCGACGGGCTTGCACGAGGATATTTCCGTCGTCCGGAGCTGACCGCGGAAAAATTCATTCCGAATCCCTTCAGCACCAACGCCAACGCGCGTCTTTACAAGACTGGCGACCTCGTGCGCCGATGGTCCGACGGCAGGCTTGAATTCTTGGGCCGACTCGACCACCAAGTGAAGCTGCGAGGCTTCCGTATCGAACTGGGGGAAATCGAAACAGCCCTGGGCCGCTATCCGGGCGTGCGAGAGGCTGTCGTCATGGTTCGCGAGGATGTTCCGGGTGACAAGCGTCTAGTGGCTTATCTATCCAGCGATCAGCAAGCCATGTCCGTGACAGCTGTCCGCGAATTCCTCACGGGCAAATTGCCCAACTACATGCTGCCGGCAGCGGTTGTGCGCATGGATTCCATGCCACTCACACCCAACGGCAAAATTGACCGGAAAGCACTTCCAGCTCCAGAAACGAAGCGATCGGCGCGAGAGTTTGTGGCTCCGAGCACGGAACGGGAGAGAACGCTGGCGGCCATCTGGAGTCAGGTGTTGCATGCGGAGCGCGTCGGGGTCCACGATAATCTCTTCGAACTTGGGGCGGACTCGCTGCACATATTCCAGATCGCTGCACGAGCCAATAAGGCCGGAATCAAGATTGCACCGGCGCAATTCCTGAAGTACCGGACTATCGCATCGCTGCTGGCTCAAGCAGACCGCGACGGGGCGCCAGCGGAGGCCGCGATGCCTAAAATCATACCCGTTTCGCGCGACAAGTATCGCCAGAAACCGCTTGCGGTATGAAGGGAATGGAGCCTAAAGAGTGATTTCCTCGGACCGCACAACTCCACCGCCCGCGGACCGCCACTCCGGAAGTGCGGAATCGGAAGACGTCTTCGTACTCCCAACCTCGTTCGGACAGGAGCGCTTCTGGAGTCTTGACCGCCAGAATCCAGGCAATCCGACCTGGAACGTCCCGGTGCGCTTCCGATTGCAAGGCCCCCTGAACGTGGCGTTCCTTGAGTGCGCGTTCAACGACATCGTGCGACGCCACGAGAGCTTGCGAACCGTCTTCACGGTCGTGGACGGTCAGCCTGCGCAGGTCGTCAAACCTTCGCTCCAGATTCAAGTGCCGGTCATCGATCTACGCCATCTGCCGAAGCCTCAGCGAGACGCCGAGGCTGACCGGCTTTCCTTCCAGGAAGCGCGATGGCGATTCGATCTGGCGACGGGTCCTCTGTTTCGCGTAAACCTGCTACGCGTCGAGGACACCGAACATGTGATGCTGGTGACGCCGCATCACACAGTAATTGATTACTGGTCGGTGGGTCTGGTTTCGAACGAACTTGGCGCTCTCTACGATGCGTACTCCCGTGGCCTCGAGCCCACCCTCCCTGAGCTCCCCATCCAATATGGGGATTACGCGATCTGGCAGCGCGAACAGGCGCAAGGGCCGGTCATGCTGGAGGAACTCGCATTTTGGAGAGCGCAGCTCAAAGATATTCCTTTGCTCGATTTTCCGACGGACCATGCTCGAGGTTCGTTCCCGACCTATGAGGCCACCATTACCTCAATCCTTTTGCCCGTGAAGCTCACCGACGCCATTCGAGAGATTGCCAACCGGGAGGGAGCCACTTTTTTTAACACCATGCTGGCTGCCTTGTCCGTGGTACTGCAGCAGTATTCCGGGCAGACTGAGTTCGGTGTGGCGACGCAAGTCGCGGGCCGGACCAACGTCGAGACGGAACGGCTGATCGGAATGTTCATCAACAGCGTGGTCTTGCGCATGGATTTGTCGGGTGATCCGCGCTTTGCTCAACTGCTGAGCCGCGTGCAGGAAGTGGGACTGCAATCCATCGCGCATCAAAACCTGCGGTTTGAACAATTGTTGAAGGAACTGCGTCCCGACGACTATCCCAGCCACGATACGCTGTTTCGTTTGAATTTCATCTGTCAAAGAGATCCAGTAAAACCGCTGGAGTTCTCGGGTATCCAGTTGACGGTGATTCCCTCCAAATGTCAGGGAGCGCTGTACGACCTGAATATTTTCCTCGTTTTGCGAAACGAGGGCTGGCGCCTCGCCTGCGAGTACAACATGGACTTATACGAAGCGGGCACGATCACAAGCCTGCTAGGTGATTACAAAGCAATGTTGGAGCTGATCGCCGAAAATTCGGAGCGCCGCCTCTCTGAATTTCCATCGTCCGAAGGTGCAAAGCAAGCCAAAGCGCGAAAGGAGCGGAGTAGAACGCCTTCAAATCCTGTCGGCGGAGCTGGTCCCTTGCGGGCATCCGTTGGCCAAGTCCACGGAGCAGAACCCCCTCCCCAGATGGCCTGTGCGGCCGAGGCTGCTTCAGCCGCGCCTACTTTGCTCGATGAAGAGAGCGAAGAATCCTACGCGCTGCCTGCGAGCGAAGCGCAACGCCGTTTCTGGTTCCTCGAAGAAATCGCTCCGGGGAATCCCGCCCTGCACATGCGAGCGTGCGTCCGGCTCACAGGCGCACTCGATGTGCCACGACTGGAAGCGAGTCTACAGACTCTCGTCAAACGCCACGAAATACTGCGCACGACTTTCGCTAGCGCGGACGGGGATTTGCTTCAGGTGATCGCGCCCTCGCGAAAGATTGCTCTTCCGATTACGCCGTTGGGAGAGGCCCTCAATGGGAATCAGGGCGCCAAACTTCAAGAAGCGATCCGCGCCGAAGCCAGTGAGCCGCTCGATCTTGCTGAAGGGCCGCTTATGCGCGCGCGCTTGTTCCGTCTAGGTGTTCAAGAGCACGCGCTGGTTCTCACCACGCACCATATCCTAGTGGATGGCTGGTCGCAAAACGTGATTCAGCGGGACCTGTGGACTATTTACGAGGCACTGGGGGAAGGGCTCGAGCCTTCCTTGCCGTCACTTACAATCCAATATGGCGATTTTGCCCAGTGGCAGCGCGAATGGCTCGCCTCAGGCAATGCACAGAAAGAGCTTGATTATTGGAAGAGGCAGCTCGCGCCGCCACTGGCCGTTCTGAATATTCCGACCGACCGGCCGCCGAGGAACCGCCCGACTCGCGAAGGCGCCATGGAAACACTGCTGTTGCCCGAGGACTTGATTGGTTCGCTCAAGAGCCTGGGTAAGTCGGAAAATGTGACGATGTTCATGACCGTGCTGGCCGGCTACACCGCCTTGCTACACGGATACACGGGTCAGGACGATCTTGTAATCTTTTCTCCGGTTGCCAACCGCAAGAATGAAACCGAGGCTCTCATCGGGCCGTTTGCAGGGCTAGTCGCGCTGCGCTTGAGCTTGGCTGCGGATCCCTCGGTGCGAGAGCTGCTGGACCGTATCCGTGAAGTGACGGTCGATGCGCTCAGCCATACAGACCTGCCATTCGAAGTGCTGCTGGAAAAATTACAAGTGCGTTCGGTTCGTGGCCGCAACCCGCTCTCGCAGTGTTATTTCTTTTATCAAACGGCCTTCTTACAGCCCCGAGAACTACGCGACCTGACGGTGGTGCCCCTTCCGGATTTTGCTTTGGGTACACATTTTGAGCTGCAGATGGGGCTACTGGAGCGGCGAGAAGGAGTCCGCGCTCAGCTGGAATACAACCCTGACCTGTATGACCGCGCGACAATTCAGGGCATTCTGCAGGATTATTGCAAGATTCTCGAAGCGATGGTTCGAGACCCAGAAATACACATAGGTCAGTTGCCTGTCCCCGTACAACAAGGGCTGGCCACCGCCGAGCCATTCTTTGAGGAACTCGCGCTGCCCCAGGACGAAATTGAAAAGAAGTTGGCGAAAATCTGGGAGCAGGTGCTCGGAGTGCAGCCGATTGGTTTCGATCAGAACTATTTTGAGCTGGGCGGAACGGCTTCGCTGGCTGTGCTGATGTTCTCTGAAGTCGAGCGAGTGTTCCGCGCGAAACTGCCGCTCTCCTCTCTTTTCGACGCACCGACGATCCAGGAATTCGCCGAGCTCCTCCGTGGCAGGGACTCATCGCCCCAATGGTCGCCCCTGGTGGCGATCCAGCGCAAAGGCTCACGCCCTCCTTTTTTCTGCATGCACGGCGCGGGAGGCAATGTCCTGATCTGTCGCGACCTATCGCGGCGCTTGGGCCAAGACCAACCATTCTATGGTTTGCAGGCGCAAGGGTTTGACGGAGAGCTTTCGCACCTCGTTACAATCGAAGAGATAGCGGCGCAATACCTCAAAGAAATACGCAGAATTCAACCGTGCGGGCCGTACTATCTTGGCGGTTATAGCACGGGTGGGACCATCGCCTTGGAGATGGCCCAGCAACTCAACGCCCTGGGAGAGGAAACCGCATTATTGGCACTGTTCGACACCATGAACTGGTCGAGTGTCGCCCCTGCTTCGATCTGGCAGATGACGTATCACGTTGCGCAGAGAGTCGGCTTTTACGGAATGAATCTCTTCCTCCTAGACTTCCAGGGCAAGGTAGGATTCTTCAAAGAAAAACTCAAAGCGCTGCGAAGCCGATCGTACGCCTGGCATGGCATGCTGCTCGGAAGGCTTGGAAAGAAGCACAGCGAGAGCAGCGGCAAATCCGTAGCGCTGGCGCGGATCTGGGAGGCTAACGATCGAGCAATCCTGACCTATATTCCGCGCGCTTATCCGGGGAAAATTACGGATTTTCGACCCATGATCCAGTTTGCGAGATATTCCTCGCCGGAACTTAAATGGAGGCAATTGGCGCAAGGTGGACAGGAGGTCATCAGCCTGCCGGTGTATCCTGCGGGCATGCTTCTCGAGCCATTCGTAAAGCATCTGGCCGACGCTCTGAGAGGAGCGATCAACAAGGCAATCCAGGCAAGCTCCCTGGCAGCATGAAATTCAGGGAAGGCCGCCTCTCATCCGACCTGTCGAGACATGAGGCAAGCGGTTCAGATTGGCAATTGGCTCCTTCAGATCAGAACTTCGCCTGGGACCGAATGAAGTCCACGTCTGGCGAACCTCGCTCGTGCGAGCCTGCCACCCTTCATTGACTGGAAGCTACTCTTGCGGAGGATGAAAAGAGCCGCGCGCAAAGGTTTGTGTTTGCGCGCGACCGGAATCACTACATAGCGGGACGGGGAATACTGCGGGATCTGCTGGGAAAATTCTTGTCCTGTGCTCCCGCAAGGCGGGTAACTACGGTGTTCTTTGGGGGAACATCGGTGGAACAGCAAGACGGTCGAGAGGGTGACACTATGTGATGTGAAAATCTGTTCTCGGCGTTCTTTGGGCCCTGCACTAAGGACTTTGGCCGGCTATCTCGCCGACCTTGCAGCCATGGTTTCCATGAAACCGAGCATCGCCTGCTTCAACTGCGAGTCTACTTCATCAGCGATGGTCATCACGTCGAGCAGCACGGTGCCGAAATCCACGCTGCCAAGATTGTTTTGCAGAGTATTGAAGATGCTGACCTGCAGGATTCGCGACTCTTCCACAACCATGGGGACAGTGTAGCCTTGCTTGCGTCGCAGAATTCCATGCTCGCGCGCGGCACGGGAAATGGGAGGCTCAACATCGGGAGCGAGACGAAGGCGGCGCACGAGGTCGTTTAGGAGGAGCGCGAGGTGACCGGTACGCTGTTCGTAAGTCAGTGAGACAGCGGTGAGTTCGTCGGTGTGCTCGACGCGGGACATCCAATTTCGGATGGTTCGCTCGAGATCACGCTCGAGAATCGCGGCGACACGTTCTTTGTTCATAGCGACATGGGCCGAAGGATTCGAGAGCTTTTTTTGGATGATTTCGGTTAGTTCCGTAAAAGCGATGGGTTTCAGAAGGACTTGGTCGGCCTGCAGGAGGAGGGCGGTCATGGCGGCTTGAAGAACGGGGTAGTTGCTGAGCACGAGAGTTACAGCGTTGGGCTGCGTATGGCGCATGGCATTGATTACGGTGAATCCATCGGAAGCATCGGGCATATGGAGGTCGGAGAGCAGCACGTCGAAGGTTTCCGTAGAAATCAGTCTGAGGGCTTCACAAACGGAGGCGGCGGGCGCCACTTCAAAACCGAAGCTTTCCAAACCCTCCTGAAACGCGACGCGAACTTCGTCTTGGTCTTCTGCTAGCAGAATTCTATTTTTTTTCATGGCGGGCTGCACTTCCTGATAAAAGCTGCTTGCAAAAAATCGGTAAGACTTCTCAATCCTGGACGAGGGGGCTTTTAAGCAGAAAGTGATGCGGGAAGGGTTGTTAAGAGAAATCTTCGCGCCAGGATCCGGGCGACTATGGCAGCCGCCAGTCGACGGGTGCTAAGCCGGGAAGGATATCAAACCGACTCTTCACCCCAGGAGGCTTTTTTGTTCTTTTTGTGCATGTAGGAGCGGTAGACGCCTTTCGCTATGCGGTTGCCGGAAC